>Ga0307981_1000441_pt1 | contig 41093 bp, 32 predicted proteins | sample OrgLakmetagen987_FD_201849 | JGI IMG/M metagenome (GOLD analysis project Ga0307981, IMG submission 201849) | Saline water microbial communities from Organic Lake, Antarctica - #987 | ecosystem: Environmental > Aquatic > Non-marine Saline and Alkaline > Saline | place: Antarctica: Organic Lake... | reverse complement strand
TCGTATCATACCGGTAGGTATGCACAGCGTGCGCAAAGCAGACCGCCTGTACTACCCCCGGCGTCAGAATATGGTAGAGACGCCGAATGACCAATAATCCAATGAGACATCTGGACCATACATCATGCGAAACGATGCCTATCGCTACGGCCTCGTCTCTTTCCTCATCATTATCTTCGGAGTTGAGACGATCTTGGATTTCGGCACTCCCAGGACAGACAATGATCCGCTTTGGCGTTCCGAGGTGCAATGACCGTGGAGCCTTGACAACTCAGCGCTACACACCAGAGATGCCAACGCACAGCAGCCTATCGCACCGATGGGTAGACTACCGCACCGCTGCGGGTGGGCTACGCGCCAAATCCTTGATATCGTGCAGTATTTTGCTTCGAGGATGACGTGTGCAAAACTATTCCATACCATGCAGAACCGGAAAGTCTAGGCAATTCTGTGTGGGATCTCACATCTTTAGTCTTAGTTCCTACAGTATGTAGTTCAACAGTATGTAGTTCAATTTTAGCTATCAATGCTAGTCTTACAGTGCTGTAGTTCTATGTCGTATCCCTAGACTTTCGTGACGTGCTTTCACTGGTTAGTGAGTGTCTCTTGCTGCCCTAGCTAGCTGTACCGCACTGTAGGTTCGTACATATCATAGATGGCTGCTGCCACTACTGTAGTGGGGCGTGGCGTGGCGGGGCTGCGTCTGCGTTGCGTGCTACAGCATGATGAATGATGATAATGTTGGGTTTCATTCTTCATTCCGACCTTTTACTGTCAAATTTTGATACCGGAACGATTTTGCGCCCAAAGCCCTATTTCAGTATGCTGCCCTCTACATAGACTATTGATTCACAATCTACTGTAACAACGTAACCTCATCTGCGCATCTCTCAAGACCAAATATGACACGCATCCTTTGCGGTCATTGAACATGCTCCCGACCTCCCGGAGTTCATTTCGACAATGCATTCAAACAAGTCAGATTCGGATGTGGTGGATGCAATGCCGTGTGCGGTCTTGCCGCGGCTTTCTCTGGAACTGCATGCGCACTCTAGATTGTTTGCCGAGGTGGTAAAACCGGGAAGAGATCGGCAGCAGAGGAGCTTTCCAATTGGAGCAAGGTTTACAAAGACGAGAGCTGGACTTTGATTCGTGCAGCCGAGAACAGCGACACGTGTTTTCTCGTGCCGCCCTTTCAATGTAACGCGCAAGCTCGAGAGGAGCGGGAGTCTTTAAACTGGGGAGACGCGGACAGCGTACCAAGCAAGGATACGCGCACCAAAGATGTGGTATATTTTCGACTTGGTAAAATGTCACGTCCGACGACCTCGCCTTGCTGTACCCCGATCGGGACAAGTGGGCGAAAGATACTTTCGACACGTTGAAGGGCAGTGCCGGAGGTGACTGTGAACATTAGGGTGGAATGAAAATGCTCGAGACAAGTTTGGGCGATTCGTTTGGCCTACATAGTTTTTAGGGTTTCTCGGACTCATATTTTTCGCGGTCGATATGGAGGATCTTTCGGCGCGTCAACAACATCGGTCGACGCATACGTACATCATCTTTGATCTTTGATGCTGTACTGTCTGTTGTCACAAAGTGTTGCTTACAGCAGTCATTAGGAGTAGTTAGTCAACTACTGTAGTCAGCTAGTCTAGTAGACTATCTACAGTAACTGGTAACTGCCAGAGAAGAGAATGCCCAGAGCTGTTGTCGGCACTAGCTCTCGTAGCTCTCGTAGACTTGGACCGCTTCTCTCCTTGTTCTTGCTTCCTCTCTCGGCACATTGCTTCGCTCCGAGCACTCCTTTGTCGCTTTGCCCCTCTCACTCTCATCGATTGACGACAACAGCTCTCCAATCTCTACCCATGATGGACTTTGCACGCTTGTCGGGCTTGATTCAACCCAAAAAGAACAGCAACGACGGAGACGACCCGCCGAACCCCAGCAAACGCGCTCGCGTCCAGAAAACGACCCGCACCGTCATGGATGCCGTGCGCCAAGCTCCTCTCTGGCCGGTATTGTTTGCGACCCTGGTCGGCTACCGCGTGGGAGTTCGATTCACAACCGACTCATTTCAAAAAGCCGCCACTAGCACCACCACGGCGGTCGTACAACGATCGCGACAGACAGTGCTCTTGTCGCTCGTCTTGGTGGCCATGGTGGTTCGCGAGGTTTGGAGAGGCATTCCGGCTTGGATCAAGAGACAGGTGCCCTTGTTGGGTCGCAAGGCAAGGGCAAGGGCTGCCGAGGAAGCGACAGATCCCCACGACATGACGTCCTTGGCCAATATCGTCACCAAGTTGCAGTCCTTGTCCGATAAGGCGGCGCAAAAACTCACATCGCCTTTGCAGGGGGGTGCGTTACAAGCTACATTCCTAGCTCTGTTGCAATTGGGGGATCAACTCAAACAACAACAACCCGATTTTCGCGATGGACGATATAAACAGCACGGAACGCCCGTTACTGATCCAAGCGACGTTTTCAAAGGCTTGGACGAAGCCTTTGAGTTTGCCGACTGGGCCTACAACGAATGGCCGGACGAGGACGACAATGAGAACGACAAACCAACGTCGCTGAAGCAAGCCTTGCAGGCGTTGGATTTTACCCTGTTGAGACACGACGCCAATGTGTTGCCCGGATCCGTTGCGCACTACATTGCCATTAGCAAAACGCGAAAACTCTGCGTGGTGGGTGTCAAGGGAACGAGCAGTTTTGAAGACTTGTTGACGGATTGCTGTGGTCAAGCAATTACGCACAAGCTGCGAGGACCGTTCGTAACAGGCGGTGCCTCCGAGATTCAGTGTCACGAAGGTGTTATTAGAGCTGCGGCTCGATTGGCAGACGACGTGGAAACGCTGGTGGAAGAGCTTTTTCTTCCCAATGGGTACAAGGTGTTGCTTACTGGCCACTCGCTCGGAGCTGGGGTCGCATCGCTAGTGGGAGTCATTCTTCGTTCGCGCTTTCCGGACCTGTTGAAAGACGACGGAACCCTTCTCAAGACCCTGGCCTTTGCTTCACCTCCCGTGCTCGACTACGATGCGGCTTTGGCGTGCAGCAGCTTTACAACGACAATTGTCAATAACTCGGATATGATCCCACGATGCTCGCTATGCAATCTGGCCGTCATCTTAGAGTTCCTCAAGAGCTTGCACACCAAAATGGAAACCAAAGGCGTCAGCCCCAAAGATTTTGACACCACCAAATCGTTTCTGAAAATGCTCACCGCAGCCGGCAAGGGCGAACCCATCATGACCGTGGACGAAGTCGGTGCCGCCATGGAAAACGCATTCAAGGTTGTGGAATTGCGCGACCCCGATCACTTGTACGTTCCGGGTCGAGTGATTCACATGTACGATCTATGGTCCAAGGAATGTTACGGCGAAGTGAGCGAAACGGTTGATGAGAAGGTAGAGCAAGCCGACGGAACGGAAAGCGCCCAAGCCGTTGTCGAAAAGGCTGTTGAGGAGGTTCGAACGGCCGAAAAGGCATACATATCGAACGGAGCATCGGATTTGCTTCGTTACATTGAAATGGAGGCTCGAATGGTGACGGATCACCTTTCTCCATCGTATCGTAGCAGCATCAAGGCGCTCCTTTCGACTCCTGTTTCCGCTGTATAGATTCGTATTTTGTGTAAGCTACGATAGTTTAATTGGTGGCTTCCCAACTCTATGCGGTACACGAATGATTAGTCGGTTTTGAGTGTATGCCATTGACTCCTTCGCCGCGGAAAGCCCAAGTATAAGCGTTCCGTTATATGCCATCCTTTGGCCATCAGTTCCGAAACGAGTGAAAGCGACGTGTTTTGGACAGTAGCGTCTTGCGGTACAGAAAATAGCATGCCGACTTGTTCGTGCGTTTGGTGGACCATGAACCGACAGACACGCTGGTCTTGCAGCTTTTTACTTCGAACAGCATATGGTAGACTGTCTAACCACTTGAGTACTAGGAGAGCGTGCACAAAGGCTTGCAGTTGGTCCGAGGTAGTGGCACCCGTCGTAAGACAGACCAAAAGCTTGCCCGAAGGCGTCAATCCCAAGACGTAGTGCTCGTCTCGAAACTCGTTCACAGCTTCCATATCGTGCTGCAAGATGCTAGCAAGTCGTGCTCCCAAGATTAAACTAGGCGAAAAGAGCATTTTACTGACGGAGGCTAGCAAGGACTCGTCAACATCGACCGGTCGCGGCAAACTGGAAATGACAGACCGGAGCGCTTGCTGCATGGCTTGACGCCGCTTTGACGACGCGTCTTTGGAACTGCTTGTCATCACATCATTTTTGTTGTCCAGCTGGGGACAATTAGCCACTAGAACAGTCAATAGATCCTCCAACACTACGCTAGTTCGTTCTCGATTCAACGTTTCCAGTTTCAATAGCTGAACTCCCTTGTAGTTGGCCCACACGTGCACCGCAGTCAGCACGACAAAGACGATCCACTGCAGCATCACGGCCAGCTCTGGGTCTACCGATGTTGCTTCCAACGCCGCCAGTTGTTTGGCCAACGTGACTCCCAGCACCATGCCGGTCAGCGACACGAGTGTTTCTTGCGTCGACTCCTTGGCGTTGAGATCGGCCATGTTGCCTGCCGTGGCAAAATGCACCGTGATACTACTCTTGGTGGCACCCGCCGAAATACCACACAGCGTCTTGCACAGCGCCGCTGCTGATGTTACCAGAAGTAACTGATCCGCCGCAGCAAACCACGGCGCCATCATGTCGAGTGTGAGACCTACATCATTAATCACGTCGGCAAAAAGTCGAAATTCTTTCACGTGAGAATCAAAGAGCGGACTGGCGGCATAACTAAACACTAAAGCGCCCATCATGCCAAGACCGTCTTTGAGTGCCCAAGTGAGTGCGGCGGAAATGGCCGTGGCTTCAGCGTTGCCGACCCCCGCGGCTTGGAGGACGTGAGCGTTGCAAACGACGCCGCGCAGATAACTGCAGAGTCCTTGGAGACTGTCGTAGGCCTGGTATTCCCAGTAGCCGTCGCGGACCGTGTTTGGGAATCCAATTGGTAAGAAGAGCTCTCGGAGAACCTTGACTGGTGCTTGCGCTTGAAACCAATGCAAGGAGCCAAATCTCGCGGCGTTTGCCTTATCGAAAGACGACGACGCGAGGACTGAAACGGTGCCTTTGTTAATAGCGCTCTCACTACTACTCTCATCTTGCGCTACAATGAACTCGCGACAAGCTATTCGCCTCGGGTTGTCATATGAGGATGAAAGCGTCGGGTCTTCATCGTATTCCAACACCTGGAGCTTGCGTGCCGGTGCCAGTGCCGGTGCCAGTGCCGGTGCCGCCGTCATGTTTTTTTTTTTCTTGCATCATTGTGATTTGAAAAGATCGTAAATCGAAAGCTCGACTCGTCGAAAAGTCCGAATCGATTCTGCTCCCACACTCCTCGTGGAGCTTGGGAGTGACGTGGCCGCGCGGGGCGAGCCGCCGCGCTTCACTCCATCATGTCGCAAAGCCACGATGTTGCATGCTGCTAGTTTGGACGGCGCAGTGTGCTAGATTCGGGGAGTAACTAAGTATGTTGGCTCCCCAACCCCAGCCCGAAACTCCTAGGAAAGACTGCAAAGCAATCTATTTGTTGGGAATACGGTCCCTTGCATCTAGCTGTGTCTGTGGCGACAGCAGCCGTTGGCGCAGAACCGCATCGTGTGACGAAGTCACAACGCTCCATAAATAATTCATGCGGTTCCAGTGAGACGGTGGGAGACTTGGTCTTGCTTGGAAGGAAACAAGTTGTTGTTGCCGTTGCCGTTGGACCGGGGGATGAGATTGGTGAGGCCAATCTTTAGGCCCAAACGGAGAAGGCGTTCCTGTTGATGTTACCGCCAGAGCCCATTCCCATATTCGCGGTAAAGGAAGCAGGGTTGCGACTTGTGCGGGGGTCCTCGAGGTCGGTTGAGTGAGACACGTGCAGGAAGCGACTTGTCACAATCATCTTTGACGACACACCGCTACCAAAAGACTCGACTTGCTTCCGGATGTAGAGGAGGAAAGCGTTGCTGGACCAGCGACCGAGCAACATGATGGTGTACACCGGTACACCGTTGAGATACATCGCCATGGCCGCGGACGAGCAAAGGGAGTGGAGTCCGATGCGCTTTGGGTTGAGGCCCAGGCCTTTGTAATCGACGCTCGAGATGAAACCTCGGAGCATCCGCAAGGCGGTTGCGGAGTCAAAATCGCGGGTGCGTCCGTCGTCGCCCTTGAATTTGTAGACAAAATCCGACTCGGAAGCGTCCATTTCTCGTGCCGGCGGACCACAGCGGAGTTAACGACTACCGGGCAAATGTATTGTCGCCGGTGCGCCACTGGGTCACTGTGTTGTTGCGTTCGTCGCGCTTTTGGTACTCGAAAGTGATGCTATGAGTGGACGATAGATGACGTCAAGGCGTTGTACAGTGACATTGTGGAAACTATGGAGCGCGGCCAAACGGGCTATGAACTCCCTCAGATTATACTCACTCGCGAGGGCAATACTCATCAAGTAGTGGACGGACAACAACGCCTTGTAACTCTTTGCCTGCTTTACGCGGCCCTACGTGACACAGTGCTGAATGGCAAGGACTCTATAACCGAAGTGCAGCAGCGGTTGGTGATCGGTGGCTATAACAAGCCGGAAGTGAATCGATTTTTATTGCGAAAGTCGGAGAACGAAGTCTTTGACCGCATTCTCTCTGAGCCAGGGTCCCAAGATTATGTCCAGTCCCTATTAAAAAAGAAAACAAAGCTGCCGGCTCCAATTTCGAGCATGGTCACCAATTACTCCAAGCTTTGCTCGCTTCTCAAGGACCGAGACCGTGATTTAATCGACAACCTCTATGCTTTTCTCAACGACCACGTGTACCTAATTATTACCATTCCCGAGAGCACTCGTATTGCCAGAAGATTGTGTATGAGCCAGGGCAAAGGAAAGAACACGGAGCCGATTGACGAACTGAAGGGAATGGTAATCTTTGGCGGCATTGAGGAGGAGGATATGCAAAACAAGTGTCTCGAGCAATGGCACCAGCTTGAGGAAAGCGTTGGTCGTCCAATACTCAATGATGCTTGCTTGCTTATGGCACAGGCCGAGCTGAAGGAGCGCGTGAAACGCGATGAGGAAACGGACAAGCTCGAAGACTTTTGGAAGCGCTACAGCAAGAATTTTAATAACCAGTCCCAAGACAACGAAGAAGTTATGCAGCCTGGTATGCAATTCTTTCGCGAAGTGGTGGAACCCGGTGCAAAGGCGCTACGTGATGGTACCATTTACCAGGGTCAAATCCTTGGAAGTGCCGACCAGAGCTTGCGCTTCATCCACGATGCTGCAACCATCTCGACAGCAAAGGAAATTGAGATTGCGGGTCTCCATGCGCTCAGGTACGGCAAGCGATACGACAAGGCGCTTTTGCACACTCTTGAACGTAATGCTCTACTGTTTGCAACGACCGGAGTAAAATTACGGGAGCGTTGCGATCGTGTTTTCAAGCTTGTCGACGCAATCGAGCACGGCACGAATGAAATATCCAGGCTTGACTTGACCCCAGAAGAAGTAGACCTTATCGTAACGTCGTTAGACGAAACGCTTTGGGGTGCCACAGGTCCCAAGAAGAAGAGCGTGAAAGCCATCCTACAACTTATGAATGCCAAGATCCTGGCTGAGAAGAGCCAGGCTGCTGTTCAAGCACCGAAAATCGACATTGAGCACATTCTTCCGCAGAAACCACACAGTAATAGCACGTGGAAGGTTGACTGGACCACCGAAGAGCTCGCCGATTGGACGCATAGGCTCGGTAACCTGTGTCTCTTGAATCCAACACGAAACTCTGCCGTTGGAAACTACAACTTTGTCAAAAAGTCGCCATTGCTGGGTGACATGCCATATCCTCTGACGAGCCAAATCGCGATCAACTTTAAAACCTGGACACCCGCGGACGTCGAGCGACAGCATGATCACTTGCTTTCCTTGGCTAAGCGGACCTTTTCGCTTTAGTGGTCGTCTAATCAAGAATCTGAGCCGGAAATTGAAGACTCACTCTGACTTTGGCTTCAGACTATAATTTTGTCTTTAGCCTACAACGCGGCCGAGACGATACAGCACGATCTATCGTTGTTTTGCTAGTATCTTCTACTAAAAGTATTTAGTACTTCACAATGCTTAGTCTACGCCCTATCCATCTTCTCACTCTCAGCAAGGGCACTAGCCGCACTCTTGATCAGCTTGGACTCGTTGTACACGCAGCACCCGTAGCAGGTGCAACAGGTGAAATAAGAGCACACCGCGACTGGAGTGCACCCATTTCAATGCCTCCCTTTTCAGCAACTCCACTTACCAAGGCAGTGAGAGCACAGCATCCACAGCAGCAGGGGCAGGTTGCAAATCAGTAAAGCATACCATTGTTATCTCCAATGTTCGTGGCTGCATCCTTACAAGCCATGCACGGACAGCAGCACACGTAAAAGCAATCGCCAGGCTTGTCGAAGCAGCCAGCCGCCTAGCGGCATGGCAAAGTCTTTGGGGGAAGCCATTGTCTCGTCTTGAAGGAAAATGGTAAGTTCAGCGGTTTTTAGAGCTATGCTTTGTGTGTAACTTGTAACGTTGTAGAGTATCATACCATGCTTCTGTTCTTGACTCCAATGCCTGCATACCGCATACAGCAGAATAGCACGGCATAATGCCATACTGTAGCGTCGACAGTACACAGACATTTGTCGTACTGTACTGCAACGTACCATACCAGGTATGATTATGATAATGTAGGTTGGGCGTATCGTACAGTACTGTAATATATCCCAATCCCAGATCCAGATTCCCAAGTAAGTGCGTGTGATGACTTCCTTTGTTCTTTTTCTGGTGGTTCGTTCTGCGCTGGCATGGAGCAAGAGAAAAGAGAACAGATGATGATGATGAATGATGATAGACCGATCACGACCAAGTAATCCATATACTTATTGGCATCGCGTCACATCTTCGATGCAGTTAAAATCGACCGTGCGACCAAGCAAAGCGATCAAGCGATCAAGCCACCATTCCTACCGTACAGCGATCGCTCCGTAGCAATACTGGGTCTATCTTAACGTATCTTTTTTGACTCCTGTTATCCTTCATGTTTCCTTGGACTTCGGATGTCAAAAGGGCGACTCGTATCACTGGCCAGAATGTATGTACTAATAAAGCTGATCCCGTTCTCACAACTTCACTTTAGATTACGAATATATTTATTACGCCCCAGGAGGCTATGCATAGTTCAATTTTACGTTGTTTGAAAGAGAAAGACGATACAACCCGATACGACGCGGTCCATCGTTGTTCTGTCAGCATCTTCTACTCAGATCACTTACTCTACAAAGATCAGTCTACTCCCTATGCATCTTATCGCTCTCAGCAGGGGCACTAGTCGCAATCTTGATCAACTTGGACTCGTTGTACACGCGGCACGCGTAGCATGTGCAAGAGCTGAAATAAGAGCACAACGCCGACTGGGGCATGTCCATTCCAATGCCTCCTTTTTCAGCAACTCTACTTCCCAAGATGGTGAGAGCGCAGCATCCAGAGCGGAAGGGGCAGGTCGCCAAGCAGTAAAGCATGCCATTCTCATCTCCAATGTTCTCGGCCGCATCCTTAAAAGGCAAAGCAAGGACAGCACCACACGTATACGCAATCGCCGGGCTCGTCGAAGCAGCCGCCTAGCGGCATGGTAAAGTCTTTGGGGGAAGCCATTGTCAAGTCTTGAGTGAACGAAGGGAGTAAGTGAGGTTCTTGGACCTAACCGGGAACGGTTGATGGTACGTTTTATGCAGGAGCTGTTGGTTTGCTTGCTATGCTATTATTGAACATTAAAAGATCTTGTTCGGTGTTCGCATAATCGGTGACCAGAGTGACATAATGACGCGCTGTGTGTTCGCAAAGAGAGAACAGAGAACGGAGAACACAAGAGAACAGAAAACCTGAGTCAGTCACGGTCTGGGGTAATCCTGATATGGTCCTTCCGTCGACATTTCGTTAAGGTACTCTATCCTCTATCCATAGCCTTATCGTAGATTACGTCACATTTTCAAGCAACAGGTGGAAGTTGGCAAGGTCAAAGCCCAAAGTTTCAAAATGGCGATAACGACAACCACCGATCAAACGTTGTCAACCATGAGGCGCTTACACCCTTTACAATCACGCCGACAGCATCAATGGGTCTCTTTTTCGTCAGCACGATTCCTGCTATCCTTATCCTGGCTTTTAGCAGGGCAAATAGCCGTCTCGGCGTCGTCTTCCCCGGCCATGAAATCTCCCTCCAACAAGAACAACAACAGCAATGTACTTTCGAATGCCATCGGTGCCATGCAATCTTGGGCTAACAAAAAGGAACCAACAGAAAGCAAGCACATTCTACAAGAGTGGACACGCTCGCGCTGTGGTCCCACAGGTAACGCCGTATGGGTCTATCAAGGCGCTCTTTACGATCCTTTGGACGGCAAACAGATTGCCGAAGTGCACGGCTTGGAGTTGGTTCGCTGTCTTGCTGAAAGCACAGATGATTCCGCCACGAGCAAACAACGACACAAACGACGATGTGGAGACTTGGCGGCAGCGACTGCTGTCTCGCATCCTAATGCAACCTTCGATTACGCTTCCACGGTCCTTAGCCGACGTCTCTTTTGCTATAAAAAGTGCAGTGATAATGCCGATACAACAGGCATCAGTAACAATAAGAGTAGTCGACAGCAGCCACAACTACTCACCGACATTAAACTCCGACCTGGAAGCCCCGTCCGCAAGATTCCAACCGATCAAGCAGTTGCTGTCTACGATACAGCGAGTACCTTTGTGGGTCGCTCGGCAGCAAGTCGAATACGAGAATGGTTTGTACATACAGAGTTTCCTGACGGACGTTCCCTCTGGTCAAAGGCAAAATCTCCAAGATTTGACAGCGACAACATGAATACGGATTCACTCGAGTTTACCGTGTACGCACGACCACGATCCAAGAAAAAACTGAAAGACCAGACACCCGATCTGACTGCACCCGTCGAAACGTCTTCATCCGTAATCACGGCTTCGCCCGGCCGATCCGCACTCGTGCAGTTTGGACAATCCGAAGCAGAGAGTCAAGGTCGCTTTGGCGTCCGAGAAACCTATCATTACACCATGCAGAACGATAAGAACAGCAACGGTTCAGGTATCGTGCAGTGGTTCCAGAACCGACTCGACAAGGACTCACCCGACACAACTGCTTGCAGCGTTCGATACACTCGATACGGCGAAGGGCCACCATGGTACGGACCTGGTCGCATGTGCACCTTGGAATTGACGGGGAAGCGTGTGGCAGACGGCTCGCACGCGTCTCCCTTGGTGGCACGAATTGCAGCGGAACGCGTCGCCGGATTCTTGTCGGTGCATGCACCCATCTCTGAAAGAGACGATATGGCTGCCCGAGCCGTTGATTGGTTTCGTGGCAAGGGGAGTGCGGTCTTGCAAGTGACGCCTGATCCTGCCGACGAGACGATACCGGCTTGGATGCGTCGAGCGCAACAAACGGCCGACACCGTGGTCAAGCGAGTGCGAGAAGCGACCGCGATTAGTATCGGCGGGAACAATGAATGATTAGAGCTCTAGAAAGTTAATAGACAAACGCCTACAAAGATCGAGATGTTCTTGAGATTTAGTACCAAGATTGGAGGAGTACTGTAGTTTGTCGAGCTATCATACTAGCTTTCAATCGGTTGTGACTGGTTCGCTCTACTCAACGTTTTAGTATTTAGCGGGAAACGCCTTGCCTTGCGTGTGCCTTGGGCCTTTTTATGGCGCGAAGGAGAAAGTTCGTCTAAGTATAACATGGTACCGCGTCTCAGGTTCTGGATAAGCATTGCCTTGCCATCGGACTTGTTGAGGGCATTAGTGCTTAAGTGCAGATTTTTTGAGTTCCTGAAAAAATCCGCATTGTGAAAAGCACGTTCATTGCAACGATTGAAGGCATCGCCCTCGTGCGCACCTCTATCCCTGGAAAGTCTCAACTAATAGCTTGCATCCGTCGTACTGATTGGAAATAATAATCGGGAGTGTTCCAATTGTCCAAAAGAAATAGCCAAGAAGATCGCTAACGATAAGAGACAATGACAAGCAGTTTTGACGACGCTCCGAATCTTCTCGTTGTCGATGAAGCCTTTGGGCCCGTTTCGGACCTCTACGTTGACGTGCTTGGCGTACAACCCAATGCTAGTTCCGGACAAATTCAAAACGCCTACTTTGATCGTCGAGACGAGCTCTTTGGCTTACTCAACGACATTGATGCTGACAAGGAGCAGGATTCAGTGACGGCCTCGCACCGGCTTCACGCCGAGCGCAAGCTCGACGGCGTCGTTGTAGCAGTTCGGATTCTGGGAGACGCCGAAATGCGACTTCAATACGATGATTTGCGTCACGAGAGATTGGAGGGAGCGGCTCCTGTGATGCCTGCCCTGAGTTACGAGCCCAGCAGCCGCAAGTTCAAGCCAGCTAACCAAAACCATCACCACAACAACAGTAGCAACAACAGCAACAGCAGCCATCAGAAGCAGCATTTGCCACCCGGCAATCGCGGCAAGAGTCGCCGATCGCAAGAATCGCGAGCCGAAGAAGACAAAAACCGATCTAGTCCAAACTCTCGTCGGAGTAAGGATCATAGAGAAGCGGCAGCTGAAGAAGCTCTCAAGCTCAATCGCTCCCTGGATAGTACACCCAGTGACGAAGGGGGCTTTCGTCGAGCAAACAAAAAGATTAAGGCGCGCGTTGTCTCTCCCGAGCAGGAACAACTCCGAAAGAGTCGTCCGCCGCAGCAACAGAAAGAACAGGTTCGATTTGATCCTCCACCCAAGGTTCAAACCGTTCAAGAGGATGCTCTCAACACGTCCTTTGAGACTGCCACGACAGCCTTGACGTTCGACGAAGACAGGACGATCATGACGTTTGCTTCGCAAGGAACCCTGGTGACACACGCGACCGAGAAACGCGTCATGACCAATATTCACAGGGAAATTGCAGGCACGCTGGAAGATACGCAGACGGCTTTCTCGCAAATCTTTAGCGTCTTTACTCTGCGGGACGAAGACATTAGCGCCGTCACGGGAAAGATTGACAAGGCCAAACGCCAGATTGAGCGCAATCTTACCAGCTACGACTAGGTGATTCAATTCAATTCGATTTCTATTCATTGGCGTTGCAGTAGTGGTGCTCGCTCTACAAAAGTGAAAGAGGGCCGAAGCGATTGTTCCGGTAGTCTAGTTGGTTAATGCGGAGCGTGAGCTTACATTCTATACTAATGTACTTTTTGTATTTCGCCTCTGGCTAGTAGGTACGGGACAGTCGTACTTTAACTCGAAGACGATCGCTACACGATACCGACTTTTCGTATCATTTGTAGAACGAGGAGAAGCTAGCTAGCTCTCTCCAATGCTTTCTTTTCAGCGACTGAGTAGTCGCGATCAACCCCAACTTCGCAAATCCCCCTGAGTCAAAGGATTTTTTTGGCAAGCGAATGAGAGGTCGAGACCATCAGGTAAAGCCTAGACACCAGTATACGGTATACGGTATACGGTAGACTATACTCGTCGTGGAGACTGGCCAATAAAACCACAGTAGACATGTAGAGATGTTATGTGTCCATTTTCCAAGATACATATGTAAAATAGATGTGTAGTTCGTCCTTCGTTCTTCCTTACTGGCTACCGGCTTACTAACTTCATCGAGACCCGGACGTTCAGAATCTCTACGTGACTTCTACGATCATGGCGGTACTAGAAAAAGACCGTTCTCGCTGCTGGTCGCTTTCAACAACAAAAGCAATTTCACCCGATAGAGCCTTTCACCATGCCGGGTAAGCTACTTGTTTGCGGATTCTTTCGAATAGAGGCAGCGATAGAGGCAATAGAGCACAGTGTAGACGATAGAAGAGTCGTTTCGATGAATTCGGTTTTTAAGAACGTTCTCTAGAAGGACAATGGGGCGCAGTAGGTTTTGAGTCAGAGACACACTTGCTTTGCTCGATCTACACCTTCTTGGCCCTCGAGAGGCGGAGACAGAGAAAGAGACGGTAGTGCCATGTGTCTTTGTTAGGATTGGGGAGTTTATGTGGATGCACCGTTTTGAAGCAATGGAGTCTCGAGCTGTATCGTTTGTGTCACGTGTGCATTTTGTACCGCTCCAGCAAATATCTAACTCTACTTCGTGTCTCATTTTGCTATACTTACAGTCTCTCTCAAACTCCAAAAGCGCCTCGCGGCCGATGTCCTCAAGTGCGGAAAGCGCAAGATCTGGATGGACCCCAATGAAGTCAACGAGATCGCTCTTGCCAACTCTCGTCGCAATGTGCTCAAGCTTCAGCGTGATGGTCTCATTATGAAGAAGCCCGCTGTTGTCCACTCTCGTGCCCGCGTGCAGCTCCGTAACGCTGCCAAGCGTAAGGGACGACATACTGGTAAGTCAAACGCAGGAGTTGCGCATGTGGTTTGTTCTTGTAGGGTGGTTTACACACACAAACACAGACACAAAAAAAGCCCTCGGTTTGCCTTGTATTACGCTGGTTCCTGTCCCGTCCGTGGCATGACTTGGCTCAAGGCAACGAGGGCAAGAATATCTCGTTCTGTCTAGCAATAGATGGTTCGGTCGGCCAGACAACCGACGGTCCGCTTCCACGCACGGTTCCTTATATTCACAGGACCATGTACTTTTTATCACTGTGACTACATTCTGTTGAAAGAATCACGCTAACGCTTTATCTGTATTCTTGCTTATCCCAATAGGTACCGGTAAGCGCACAGGTACCGCCAACGCTCGTCTTCCCTTCAAGGTCATCTGGATGCGCCGCACCCGAGTCCTCAGGCGTCTTTTGAAGAAGATGCGTGATGCCAAGAAAATTGACAAGCACATTTACCATTCCCTTTACATGCTCGCCAAGGGTAACCAATTCAAGAACAAGCGTGTCTTGATTGAGACCATCCACGAAATGAAGTCTGTCAAGACTCAGGAGAAGACTCTTGCCGACCAATCCGATGCCCGTAAGGACCGTGCCAAGTCTCGTCTGGAGCGACGGGCCGCCCGCGAGGCCAAGAAGTTGGCCGATGCTGAAGCCGCAGCACAGGCTTCGTAAATTATTACTCGGTGCACTGAAAGGAGTAGTAACAAGGAAATAAATAGTAAAACATGGCGAAGTATGCATTGAGTATGTCTCTAGTCTAGCCTGTTGATATGTTGTGCATTGGCTTGGTTCGATCCAGTTCCGCGCGCAATAGCATGGCTAGTTTAGACAATAGAATCGGGAATGATATTCGAACTCGACAGAAGGAGAGCAACGACACAGCATGAGTCACCTCTTAAGGTCGTGAAGATTCAGCGCGAGTGTGACTGCCAGCTAGTATCTACAATGTTAGATTTTAACTGCGCACTAAACTTGGTTTGGTTTAATTCAGCGAATCGGCAATGAGCGCTGCCACATTCTCGGGTATTGAAAATGCAGACTCGGGATCATGTACCGCGAATCGTGCGTCTAGCCACTCTTGAATGAATGGAACTTGATATGCCGGCAAAAAAAGAAGGGAGTTGCTGGCAATACTAATAATAGGAACGTGCGTAATAGTCTCCTCCCAAAGATAGGATGCAATGGCCAACATGGCAACGCGTCCGTTAAAGAGTTCACGTTCTTGCATGTTACGTTTCATGGAATCGGGTGCACCTTGAAGGATCTTGAGTGGATCCCAAAAGCAATCTCCCGGGAGAAAGGCTTCACCAATCTTGTCCATGTCCTTGATTGCTTGACTGTAAATGTCGAGGTAGCCAAGTAAGAGCATGATAGCGGTCATGACAAGGGGGAAATAAGGCAAAGTAGTGGGACCATAAATCAGCGGACCAAACTGATCGTCATCCAACAATAACCGATCGAGCATTTCTTGCAGTGGCCAAAACATGGCCGCCAGCATAGCGAGACGACCGTGACGAATTTCGGCTTCTCGGTAGTCTCGCAAGATGAGCGCTCTCGGTCTCGGCCCGTCCCTTGCAGTGTACATGGCATCCTCGGAATCGTTACTACCAGGAAGTAGGTTTATCAAAAAGGACTGACCCATTCGAAAGTAATCCTTGGTAGCTAGATTGAATGGGTCAAACCCAAAATCACCAACGATTTGGTCACCACCGACGCCAGCACCGACCGGTACGACGCCTTGCAAGAGAGCCTTTTCGAGTGAGGCGGCCGCCGATTCCCGTATTCTATCTTGGGTACCGGAATCTTGTTGAAACTCTCCGCCGTGATCGTCGTCGTCGTCGTTTTCGTCGGTAGCAAGACTCCCAAAGAGTTCGTTGAGACTGTCCTCGTCCCACAGCACTTCGTCCATCTCATCTGGATCATCTGGCTCCATTTCCGCGATATCGTAGTCTTCTAATTCATCCAGAATGCTCTGAAGTGAATCAAGATGAACCAGCTCCTTGAGAATAAACTCTTTTTCGGCGTCAACGTCTATAGAGTCGTCAGTGTTGCGTATAGCGTCGAGGTTCTCATCGTCGGCTGTCGATTGCAACCAGAAATCACACCTGTTACGTTTGGATACTTTGATGGACGCTGAAAGCGCTGATCCGGGTATAGCTCCTAGACATGGCACAAAAGGCATGTGCGCGGCTGATCGGCTAGTTATCTGCCATTGAAAGGCCGTCGATGCTGAGAATACCATTGTGTAAATGCGTAGTCTGTCGTTGCGAAAAGAATGGAAGGATAAATTCTTCAAGTTGAAGTCATCAGGTGGACGTCGCCTTCGCGCGACATGCGCATGCTAGCATGGTTTATCCGGGTGTTCTGCTGCTACCTCGACGCTAGGTTTGCTTCCGACGGCCGGGCGGGGACAATGTCTAACTAACAAGCAAGTTACATTATACTGTACATACATCTAATGTTAATGGTTTGTGCAGTTCTATGCATCATATTCAGACTGAATCAGATGCGTCACCACCTGCTTCAGTGCCGCCTTCCTTCTTCGGGACCGACTCGGTCTTGAGATCTTCTTCCGGACCGAACTGGAATCGGACTGCTGAGTGATGGGCTTCATTTTCACTAGTCTTTTCTCCAACGACTTCGCTAATCATACCACCTGCGTTTTCGGCATGCATCAGCTTCCTGCGACTTGATTCCTCCCACTCAAACTCAACGTCTTCGGTAAAGACAGTCCCCAATTTACTCGACAGCTGGCGAACCGTCGCCCATTCTTCTTCGGAAACAACCATACCCATCAGGATTCGATCGTTAATGGAAGCGAGTTGCCTCTGAAGATCGACCATCTTGAGTACGAGACGACGTGCAGGTGCTTCGTCGGTGGTGATCACGATTCGGTTCGATAGTCGTCGTTTCGATGGCAAAGCGTTGAGTCTCTGACGAAGGCTGTCCTCACTTCTTGGTTTCGGTCTACCTAGGCTCCCAGGAGGAACCACAATCAATCCCGTTCCAAACTCGGAAGACGAGCTGGCCGTTCCTTCCATTTCGGTGTGATCCGTCTCGTTCGGCTTCTCTTCCTCGAGGAGGAGCTCATTTACTCCTACGTGTGGATCACGAAGGTCCTCATCCAACGAGTGCAGCAAACCATCTTCAACCTCTTGACTATTAGAATTCGCAGTGCTCTGATAAGCAGAAGATTTTCCACTGTCTCCAGTTGTGCAAGGAGGCTCGTTATCCAGACCCGAGATATTGTACCCAGAAGAGCCCATGGAGGACTGTTGTCGGACAGTCTTGGCGTGATCCGAAACCAACCTAGAGACCACCACCTTTTCATTCCTCCACGCCATTTGCAACTTGGGTACCATGATGCGCAATGCGGAGCTCAGAGCGATAAAGACGGACAAAGCCACACACACCATGTATTCGACGGCAGGCGACGTTTCTGGATCGTCAGTGGTCACAATGATAGCCAACCCGAGAACAAGCAAAACCATCGATGTTATCGATGTTTCAAGAATAACCTTGGTCTCGTTAAAGAGACTCGGGAGTTCGCGAGCTCTTTGCGCCAAAATGAGCAACAAGAGCACGAGGAACGCGAAAGTGAAGTAACCCCAGTAGCGCAGACTCGCCTTGGTATCCACACCAGCGTCGCATATGAAGCTACCCGTGGACTCATCGTCGTTGTATTCAACTATGAGGGTCATCGGCTGCAAGCTAAGTGATAATATCTGGATAATCACTTGCGGCGCCGTAAAAATAACCACCACTATGGATAGCTGCCGAGACGTAACCTGCTTGCGCAAATTCTTTGGTTTTTGCGTTCTGGTCGAATCCAAATCCAACGAAGAGAAGCTTCCCACCATATTCATGATACGGCTTGTCCAGGACTGCTTTTGTCGGTGTCGGAGCGTCTGCATGAGCAATGGGCTAATAACAGCATTGATGCGCCAGAGTCGTCCCATGGTAATGGCGTACATGACTTGCGCAGCGTTCAGAATGATGGGCGTACTTGCGTTGCAGTAAAAATCACTCTTGGGCCGAAACAAGACACTGGCGCAAGTCAAGACGAGAGCCGCAATCAAAAAGACAATCAAAAAGGGCGATTGCGTCAACCTCAATACCTGGTGGTTCCTGTGCTTGATAGTCTCAAACAACAGGAACGAAATAATGGCAGCCGCGATCCCAACAATAACATACGACAAATTGAGTACCGTGGAGGGAACTTCGAGTATCTCTGGTGGCCCTTGATAGGTAATCAGACGCTCTTCGTCCAACAAGGCATTGGCCATGTCGTATCGTACAGAAACAGGTCCTCCTAGAAAATCTGAAACGTACATTTGCACGGAAGCAATTGCAAAGTAGTTTCCGGGAGTATTTACTAGCATGGGAACCTGCACCTTCGCACTATACAGCGGTCCATCTTGCGGAGGCAACGCGACAAACTGGTAATCGCTGTGGGTATGCGATCCTCCGTGACTGTCGCCCTTATCCGGCAAAGTATAGATCCCCTGCGAAGCGAGCCGAGCGTTTGCCTCTTCGTGGATAAAAGGACTGCAAAAGCCGGCTCCAAGCTTGCACACAATAATCTGAACGGCGACAATGGGTCCCTCATCGGCTGTAAAGGCTGCTGCTTGGAGGGAATCGAGATTCAGCGAAAGATTAACCTCGTAGGTATAAGCATTTCCCGTACGAAGGCGCTCGTTCTGTCGAACCTCCTTCGGAGCTTGTGCACTGATAATGTTCCAAGTGGGACACGATTGCAGAAGCTGCACTTTTCCCTGGATCTTAAAGTCTCGAACGAGAGGATTCGGAAAGGGAACTATCCCACTCGTATTTCCCTGTAGAAGAAACAAGGGATTCTCTTCATCTTCATTCACGGTACTACTCGCATCGCTTTTCCAACACATCGGACTAACGCCCAGTTCGGTATCGTATCCATTAATGGTCTGCGTGGTCCCGGGAATCCCAAATCGCGCCTTTGAGCCCGGGATAATGACGAGTACGCATAGCAGTATTGCACAAAGATTCTTCATCGTGCTGGTGCTGGTGAGTTCTGAGCGATGGGAGATGCACGGATGAGGCGTGGAAATGAACAAACTGAATGAATCGACCGATCAGGCAAATGCTCCTTTACAATTTGTCTACTAAATTTCTCTTTTGCCAGATCCAAGAAGCACCAAAATAAAACCAGGGACTTCCTGCTTGCAGCTTTCGCATAATTATTGAACGGCGGCTTCTGGTTCTCTTCCTATGATTGTTTCCCGCTTCGCTTATACTTAAGTAGGTTCACAATGACGCGATAAACTACGTTAAACGGGTCATTTGGATAGGAGAGATCGGGACTGAAAAAATCTAACTTCCGGGTAAGGGAAGGAATCCATACCGGTACTCAACACTACGGATAGGTACCGGTACTACTTAACACACACGTGAATGATCCAATACACAGTACCGTACCATCCAGGTAGACTACTACACAATCAAGTAAGATCACAACTGGAAAGTAGATGATAACAAAAACGGTACGGTAGCTGCTACACTGCCATTCTAGAGGTTTACCAATCCACTTCTCTATCCGTTGGTTGCTACAGTAGACTAGTAGGGAGAGGCAACGTATAGAGATCGGCAGGGAAAAGGTTTATTTCTTGCTCCGACTGGAGTACCTACGACGTAGTCTATATAGCCACATATTGTACTAGCAGAATCTCAACAAGTAGTTATGATAACACTGTGATACGCCAAGGTCCGGTAGCTACGATTATCCATCATCTCGTTGGCGGCATGGGCAACACCTTGGGCGTCTTCGGATGCGATCCCCACTCATTCCAGCTTCCGTCGTACATGACGGTTTCTCCAATTCGCCCACATTCTTCCAAGGCCAAGTAAAGACTACAGGCGGAGACTCCACTTCCGCACGAGCATACAATACGCTTGTCGGTTGCCGGATCGACTCCAGCAGCTTGAAAGATGGCTCGCAACTCGTTCGTCGGCTTTAACCGGAGCGGGTTTGTCGGTTCTGCCAAGCTCGAGTAAGGAATATGTATAGCACCGGGAATATATCCCTTTTTGGAAAAACTAGACCCTCGCGCGTCCACGATAATCGTGTCGTCCTCGCCCACGGCCGCATCCGTGTTGGCGTCGACCAATCTCATTAGTTTGTCCAGCTGAATGACGCTTTCTGAATCGTCAGAGACTCTGTACGAAGGCGGCTGGTTTAAATCCAGGTCTTTGGCACGCATGACTACTGCTGCATCACTCTCGACGGGACCTCCAGCCGTGATCCATTCCTCGAGAGAAGCTTGCATCAGACTTACTGCTCCACGAGCGTGCCCCATGGCTCTAAAGGTGAACCAGACGCGAGGCGTAAAGCGACTGTCTCCGCGGCCAATAATAACGACATGATCCGTCTCGCGAATCGCCATGGCGTCCATGGCGGACGCAAATAGTTGTGATGTCGGTAACATGAGGTACAAGCCGCGTGGATTGCTGTTGGGAAAGAGTTCTTGGCTTGTCACAATGTCGCTCATGTCAAAGTACCCGCTGCCTGGAATCCGCGGGCCTTGCTCAAAGTCTTGTCGGCCGTTCGCTTGACCCTTGTGATACCAGCTTGCTTCAATGAACTTGACGTTACTTGTTGCATTATTATTTGTAGACACGTTAGACACGGTAGACTGTTCGTAGAGCTCCAAGCACTTTTCCAACGAAAGCAAGTTGGGTTGCGCTGCTGTTCCTTGCTGCTGCAGACGAGAGAAGGATCGTCGCGTCGTCGCTCGACCCGCTTTGGACGCTAACCACGCGTGGGATACTTTGGATAGCAAAAGAATTATGGCTACAGCAAAGGGGTAGTGCGTCCTTACCACCATTTTCAATTACAACGAGACCAACTAGTCTACCGTACTGTATGATGTAATGGTAGGCACTAACAATAATTGTGAAGAACGCTGCCGATCGCAACGTCACACGAAAACCTCTCTCAACACCGCAATGATGCGATGAACGCCAACGTATCATAATCATACCTATCCAAAATAGGAAAGCGAGCACCAATACAAGACCGACAACCTCCAACAACACTACAAAGAAAGACTCGTGTGTAAAAAACCAATTCATGTTCTACTGGTCTTAAGATTATCATACCGGATTCGCATTCGCGTTCGCATCTACGGATCGGGGTCCATGGCACGTGCTTTCCTGTAAAGCAAGATACACGACAAGAAGAGATGGGTTAGAGACGATCGGATCCGAGAGGCAGAGGATTCGGTGCTTTCCGTGGCAACCGTCAAACTTACTTGCTACTGATTCCAAAGATTGGATTCATGTTGTGGTAACGCATGTAGGCACGCTGGGCTGCCTGGTATTCAGGGTCCATGGAGAAGGGGAGCTTTGCGTTCACTGTAGTATGAATAGATAGAAAAGGTACATGTTAGTGGCAAGTGGCGAAGTTACGCTTCCACAGGGTTGCGTGAAGCTTGCGTCGCGACTCGTGACTTACTGACAGGAATGTAGCAAAGGCAGACAATGGCAACGAGTGGAATTCCGATAGCGTAGCTCTGCTTCATCTTACTGGCCCTCTCCAAGAGCTTTGAGAAGGATCCTCCGCCACCAATGCCGTAAGCAGTTCGGTTGAGATCCGTACCGGGTCCAAAAGGAGGTGGTTCGTACCAAACTCGTACCATGGTGCTGAGAGTCGTAAGGAATGTGTGAAAGTGCCGTCGCCGATGATGCGAATCAATCGTTGAGGCTGGTCGACGGGGCTTCCACGTAGAAACGCAGTAGGAAGAGAGGAGAGAAGCCCTCGCTCCCGATCTTTCGACGATCGCAGGACGGACGTAAAGGTTATGTTCGCGCGCTTTTCCCTTTGCTTCCAGTGAACTTCGACCATCATCGACGACTCACAGCACTCATCACATCCAGTATTATAGACTCTAACACATCACGAATATACACAATACTTCTAGACAGAAGACTACCATGAGGACTACTGTATCCGACGGCCATGGCCATGGCGTCCGTGCTCTACTGTTACTCTTGCTCACCATTAACGTACGAGAGACTGAAGGATTCGTAATCGGCGAGCAAACGAGACGAACATTGCATCTAACGGCTTTATGCGGCTCGTTGGACTACGAGTATCTTCCCCCCAACGGAACCTCCTTAACTGGCTTGCATCCATCCGCATCCAATCTCCAAAGCGCGTATCCCGACGGAACGCCGGCTGGGATGCGAGGCGAAGCCGTCCGAAGTGCTTTGCGATCGGGGCAGTGCATTGGTTGGAAATTAGACCAACACGACGCACCCTTGGAATGCGGCGTCGTTCGAGTGCGAGGCAAAGGATGCGTCGCCTTTCTCAACAACAAATTGACTCGGGCATTTCCTGCCTCTTGGAATAATAAGGAATCACTAGCAAATACTGGCATCTTTCGTAAAAGCAGCTTGTTGACGCCAAAGGGACGATTGATTGATACGCTGGCAGTGGCCATGCCGGATCCAGAGACCGCCTACCTGTTTACTTCTCCGCGACACCCCGGTGCAAGCTTGTTTCAACGACTCGATCCGTTCATCTTTCCCATGGATCAAGTCTCTTTGAAGGATTGCTCACCTGCAGTTTGCAGCTTTACTTTGGTGTCCGCCAAGCTGTGCGACTTGCAGGCTGTCTTGGACAATCACATTCTTCCCAACTTGCCGCTGGCCGACCAGACAGAATGGACCCTGCCAGCGCACAACCACTGTTTGACCATCCCCATTGGCAGTAATGCGCAAGAGCCAGAGTCAACACTGCTTATTGTACCACAAACGACCTTACCAACGTGCGCAGCTGTTGGATACACCTTTTGTTTCTTGCCAAACGACGACCCATCCACCAGTAGTGCAAGTGCCACCACAGCTGGAATGGCAATTTGGGAGCATCTTGTATCTGAGCGCAACTCCAAAGGACCCGTTGAGATTGGTCCGCTCGAGTTGGAAACGTTGCGCATTCAAGCAGGACAGCCAGCGTTTGGCTTTGAAATGACGGGTGCCGTCAAGGACCCGTCCGAGACTGCCGCAACGCCACTCGAGTTGCACTTGGACGCAACGATCGACTTTGACAAGGGGTGTTATCTAGGTCAAGAAGGTATCGCTTCCAGTGTAAAGAACCCTCGTGGACCACCCCGGACACTCTACGCAGTTGTCTTCGAAGACGATTTCAACATTTACGACCACCAGTCCGAAGGAGACCGGAGCAAGTTTGAGAATCTCACGCGCGTCCCAAAACCTGGTGACTCGCTTTACGTTCTCGGCAGCAACGAAGAGATTGCTGTCGGGACCCTTCGGTCAATTGCAGAACCGGCCGGCACTGGTGAACCCGTAACCTTTGCACTGGCTCTGGTGCGACGTGCAGATTCGATCATGAAGCGTATGAAGGACATGGAGCTGCAAGTTCCCACACCTGCGATTACTGCTCCCGACTTTTCTGGTTTGGCAGACGATTCTATGTCGTCGGGTATTATTCAGCCGCCACCGCTAGATCCCTTGGACGGACTAGAGGTTATTATCGGGGGAACCTTTACCGTTGGAAGACTGCAAATGGTACCTAGTCGACGAATGCGTCCAGGTCGTAACATGTTCGTGGACGACGTTCCAGACTATGTTTCCAGCATGCAAGACGACGACAGCGACAACGACGGTGGTGGTGGGGGTGGCTTTATCGATGTCACGCGAATACCCATGACCGATGGCGGTAGCTCGTTGATTGATGCGAGTATTGCCGCCGAAGCGGCCGAGCAAGCTGCCCAAGAAAATGGAGCGACGATGGAAGATGATTTCGAAGATAAAGACGATGCTGAGCTCGAGAAAGCAATGAAAGAGGTAGCTAAAGCCCAAGAAGAGGCCGAAGTCGCCGCATCGGAGGCAAAGCGAAAAGCCGAAAAGATGGAGTTGTTACGCAAACGTGCCGAGGAAGCCATTGCCAAACGCAAGCAGAAAAAGACTGGATCATAGTCGACATTGCTTTCAATGTTTCCTCTGATACGAACGCAAGCGCACGATTTTCCTTGTGTTCTATAAAAAGCACCGTGCGTCTCGTTATCTTGCAATGAGAAATAAGTTGGAGCCTTGCTGGTGGGTCTGCCTCTTACACTATCGCTCGCTGGCGGAGCCGTCGGCTTCTCACAAGCGATACGTCTAATACTTTACGACCGTTAGATAAAGCCTCTATACTTCAATAAGTATTTGATGTCGTTTGTCATGCCTACTAGACTATGCAATCCATGTTCGTTCCAAACCGTGATCGTTGCATCGTTGCGCTCGTTGAACCTTAACCCTATTAATTACACTAAATGTTCTGAAGCCTGCTTTTTCTGCAAGAAACGAACCGAAGCCGAAGACAACAGACAACCGACAACCGACTTCCTCCACTTTATTATTGTTGCTGCTGCTAAGCGTTCAACGTCTCATCAGTGCATTTATAGCTTTGAAAGCGTCTTAGACTCACTTGGACCCCGGCAATTGTGTGTAGAGAAAGCGAATAATGGCGATGAAAAAAAAGACTCTCAAGATTGTGATCCTCGGAGATTCCGGGTAAGATGGCGTGGAACGTGGGTGTCGTGCCTTATGATGACTTACCCGGCCTCCTAAACTGCTTCACGATTGCTGGAGACTCACTTGAATGCTGTGAGGAGTAAAGTGCCAGGATGAAAGTGCTTTACAATGAGTTAACCTGCTTTCTACATTGCTATATGGCACCTGGAGACTGGCTCACTTAAATACTTTCAGACGCCATGTTTTGTGGAGTATCGTGCCTTGTGATGACTTAACCGGCCTTTGAAACTGCTTCAAGATCGCCGGAGACTCACTCACTTGGATGCTTGCTTTGATTATCTCTTGTAAATCCCACAGAGTTGGAAAGACCTCTCTTATGAATCGATACTCCACGGGAAAGTTTACCGGTCAGTACAAGGCGACAATTGGTGCTGATTTCTTGACGAAAGAGACCGTCGTGACGGATATCTACGGACAGCGTCACGTTGTTACATTACAAATCTGGGATACTGCGGGACAAGAACGCTTCCAGAGCTTGGGCGTTGGCTTTTATAGAGGCGCCGATGGTGCCATGCTGTGTTACGACATTACGGATCCTCACAGTTTGGATAATCTGGACCACTGGCGAAAAGAGTTCCTGGATCAAGTTGGAGGCAGCTTGGGCGGAATGGCGGGTCTGAGCGATTCGGCTTCTAGTTTCCCTTTTGTAGTGCTCGGAAACAAGACGGATAAGGTAAGTAAGCAACGGATCTGCCAATGGTGACTATCGTTTGAAGATCTTACACGCCAAATTATGTTTACGCGTAGGTATCGGATCGATTGGTACCTATACAAAGAGCACAGGAATGGTGCAGCCAAGCTGCCGGAGCGTTTAGCATGGGAAGCCACCCTTTGCAACATTTTGAAACCTCAGCAAAGACGGCAGCGAACGTGGACGAAGCGTTTCACGAGGTGGCACGTCTCGCTCTGCAGTACGAAGACTACAAACGACGATCGCAGCCACAGCTCTTTGTTCCGCCTTCGACGACACCGATCGATCTCCGGCATCAGAACAGCAGCTACAGTGATAAGGGCGATGCTTGCTGCTAAGTGTTTAGCAGTCTATCTGTCGAGTTTTTCTTTCTATCAGGTCGCGAAATGCTACGCAGTAGACGATGAGCCAGCCGTACGACAGTCGAGAGTACAAGATACTAACTCTAGCAAAATCAATGCGCAATGCCGAGAGCTGTAGTGCCTTCAACATACGATAGAGAATGCGCGTATCTTTCTACCTGAACTATTCATATTTGCACGCGGCTTACTCGATAACCATCAAGAGATCGTCTCCGTCCACCTTGTCACCCACGTTCACAATCATACGCTTGACGACTCCACTTGCCACGGACGGAATACTAGTCTCCATTTTCATGGCGGACAAGGTAGCCACAGGCTCGCCTTCCTTGACCTTGTCGCCAACCTTGACCTTCAAGCCGACAACAACACCAGACATGGGAGATCCAATATGACCAGGCTCGGTAGCCTTTTCGCGCACGACACGGATGCCTTCGTCGGAAAGATCTGACACGGGCATGTACCATGACTCGCCGTTCACTTCAAACACGACAATCCGAGTGCCGTCCTCTCGAACATCTTGGATAGAGGCTAGCTTGATAATGAGCATTTGACCGTGTCCAAGCTGGATCTCTGCCTCATCCCCCCTCTTCATAGGGTTAAGGAAAAGGTGTGTCGGAAGCTGTTCCACTTCGCCAAATGAGGATGCAAAGTTCTTCCAATCAACGTACACCTCAGGGTACAATGCATACGAAAGGAGGTCCTTTTCCGTCGGAGTGCTGTCTCCGAACCGGGCTGAAAGGATCTCTGCCTCCTTTTCGAAGTCGTAGGGCTTCAAGAAGCTTCCGGGGCGCCCTTCGATCCCCTTGAGTCCGCGACTGTTCAAAACCTTGGTTCGCAAAGGTTCGGGGAATCCGCCTGGTGGAATTCCAATATCTCCCTTCAAGTAGTTAATCACTGAGTCGGGGAAGGCAAGCGTGTCAGCCTGGTCCAAGATGGTAGAAGCCTCGAGATTCTGAGCGACCATGAACTGTGCCAAATCACCAACAACCTTGGACGAAGGCGTCACCTTTGGGATATCGCCAAGAATCATGTTGGCTTCGGCGTATTTGCGCTTGATTTGCGGCCATTTATCGGTCAAACCAAGTTGCTTGGACTGGAAGAGCAAGTTGGTGTACTGTCCACCCGGAATCTCGTGGTCGTAGACATCCGACGATCCACTCAACTGTCCAGACTCAAAAGGCGCGTAAAGCGAACGGACATTCTCCCAGTACGAGTTGAGTTCGGGAAGTGCACTCAGGTCGATACCAGTATCACGGTCAGTTCCCTTGAGATTTGCAACAATGGCACCGAGCGACGGCTGCGATGTCATTCCCGACATGGCATCAATAGCAGCATCGACAACATCGGCCCCGGCCGCTGCGGCAGCGAGCATGGAAGCCACACCGCTTCCCGCAGTGTCGTGTGTGTGCACATGAATAGGAATGTCCGGATGCTCCTTGCGCAAAGCAGTGACCAGCAATGTGGCGGCCTTGGGTGTCAGCAGACCGGCCATGTCCTTGATAGCCAAAGAATGAACGCCCATGCCAACCAACTCGTCGGCAAGCTTCATGTAGTAATCAAGCGTGTACTTTCTCTTGGAAGGATCAGAAACGTCGCCAGTGTAAGACATGGCACCCTCCACAAACCCACCAGCTGAGCCAGCAGCGTCAACACCAAGCTTCAGGTTGTCAATGTAGTTGAGGGAATCAAAGACACGGAATACGTCAATACCGGACTTGTGAGCCTGGTTACAGAATCGATGAACGACGTTGTCGGCGTAGTTGGTATAACCGACAGCATTTGCACCACGCAAGAGCATCTGGAATGGAACATTCGGGACCTTTGTACGAAGTTTTTCGAGACGTTCCCAAGGATCCTCACGAAGAAAGCGCATGGCTACATCAAAGGTCGCACCTCCCCACATCTCCAGCGAGAAAGCATTCGCCAAAGCAACATTCGTGTAGTCGGCACATCCGAGCAACTCTTGTGTTCTCATACGCGTAGCCAAGAGCGACTGGTGGGCATCACGCCACGTCGTATCCGTCAAAAGGAGTCCCTTGTTCTCTCGCACAGCCTTGGCGTAACCAGCAGGTCCTTGCTCAAGCAAAATATGGCGCATACCGGGCTTGATAGAGGAGGACGCAGCGTCTGCGACAGCCGTCTTCATATTGGCGGTAAACTTGGGCGCAGGAATAGTGCTGGTGGCAGAAGCCCCTGCGAGTTTCAAAGGATCAGCTCCAAGCTCGGGAGGCTGTCCGTTGACGGCCAGGTTGGCAAGGTAACGAATCAAGCGTTCGGTCGCATAGGTCTTTCGCGGGTCGGCTTGTTCTTCACTCGCAAAGTCCCAGAATGAGGTTGACGTTTGCTTCAACTGCGGGTTCTCGTCAATGAAACTAGTTGTGACGATACCTTTTTCGAATTCGGGGTGCGAAAGCACGTTGAGCAAGAAAGCAATGTTAGTCTTGACACCGCGAATACGGCACTCCTGCAAGACGCGCTTCATACGGGCGACAGTTTCCTTGTGATCCGATCCAAGAGCAGTGTACTTGACAAGCATGGAATCAAAGTACGGCGTCACGGTCATTCCAGAGTATCCAATTCCGTCCATGCGGACGCCCTTTCCGGCAGAGTGACGGTAGAGCGTCACGGTTCCAGTGTCGGGGGCGAAATCGCGCTCCGGATTCTCAGTCGTCACACGGCACTGAATGGCAACTCCTCGAGGCTTGATATTCTCTTGAATGAGACCAATCTCTTCCAAAGTGGCACCCGCCGCAACCTTGATCTGCGCCTGGACAAGGTCAATGCCAGTCACCTCTTCGGTACAAGTGTGTTCGACTTGAATGCTGTTGTCAGAGAAGGGGGCAAACACAGAGTGAGAGACTGTCGTTCAAACGTTGCAAACGCGATATACTTTAGAGCCAACATGCATGACTTACCGAGGATTAACTTCGATAAAGTATGGTCGCAATTCGCTATCGACCAAGAATTCGACCGTTCCGGCATTCTTGTACTTGGCCCGCGACGTGAGGTCAATGGCGTACTTGTGTAGCTGCGCGCGAAGTTCATCGGGCAAGGCCCACGCAGGCGCCATTTCAATCACCTTTTGATGGCGTCGCTGAACGGAACAATCGCGTTCCCACAAGTGCACGACGTTGCCGGTACCGTCACCGATAATCTGCACTTCAATGTGACGCGGACGGTCGACAAAGCGCTCAACAAAGACTGAACCATCTCCAAAACTCGCAAGGGCTTCACTCGAGGCTTCTTTCCACAAGGGAATCAAGTCTTCGGCGCGTCGAACGACGCGCATTCCCTTGCCGCCGCCACCCATGGCAGCCTTGAGAATGATTGGAAGACCAATGGTCTCGACAAAATCTTCGACCTCTTGGGCAGTTCGCAGAGCTCCGTCACTTCCTGGGACAACGGGAACACCTGCATTGATAGCCGCTTGGCGGGCTGAGGTCTTGTCGGCGAACATGTCCAGGTTTTCGACGGTTGGACCGACAAAGGTGATTCCAGCCTTGGCACATGCCGTTGCGAACTCTGGGCTCTCCGATAGAAATCCGTATCCCGGGTGAATGGCATCCACGTTGGCGTCAATGGCGAGTTGAATGATCTGCGGGATATCAAGATATGCCGAAATGGGGGTTGCTCCCTCTGCCTTGTCTAGCAAGAAGCTCTTGTCGGCTCCCCAGCGATGCTGCGAGTATCTGTCTTCGTATGAGTACAGGGCGACGGTGCCGGCGTTAAGTTCCGTCGCGGCTCGCATGATGCGAACTGCGATTTCGGCACGGTTGGCAGCAAGAATGTTATTAAAGGGAGGAAGGTTGCAAGAAGCCTTTTCCGCGTATGAGGAGAGTTTGTTATTGTTTGCACTTGCAGCAGCAGCAGCAGCGTCGGTGTCGGCTTCTGTCTCACTGAGCACTCGAAGTGAGGATGCGGGTGATCGCTGTTGCAATCGAAGAGGAGCAAAGGCCTCTGTCGAGGCAGCAGCCAAGACGACGCACAAGAGCGCCTGCTGGATGACTCTCGAAGACAAGATCATGGTGCTTGGAGGCGATTCTCACTACAGTACGACGATGATGACGACGACGACGACGACGTTGGGAAGTGCCGAGCACAGTTCCTTCAAGTTTGTGAGTTTCGATTCCGTAGTCGAGTCTAGTCTAGTCGGATGGCCATGAGCTCACCTACGACTTCTACTTCTTGGATGGATGCACCTGCATCGATCCGATCCGACACATGAATCGAATGAATCGAGGATCGAAGGTCATCGCGTTCATCGGTCATTGAGAAGCCGACGAAAGATACCGTACCGGTACTGATGCTACTTCTGTATTCATTTGAGAACCGTCGTCGGACAGGCGAGCGTAAGTGAAACGGAAACTTGGGAAGCTTGGGAAGCTTTGACAGACAGACGAGCGCACAGAGCTCAAATAGAGACGTGTCAGCGCAAAGCGCGCAATCAACAATCAGTGGCGCGACGACTATTATCCGTACCAGTACCGTGCCGTACCGTACCGTACCGTGCCGTACCGTGCCGTACGGTAGACTATCATACGGTAGACAGACTACGGTACGGTGGACTACGAGGAGTAGGGTGCTTTTTGATCGAATGATCCTCACATCAAACATCAAACGGCACTAACTGCTTGTATCATCTGTGATCAGCGGGATTATCCTACTGTACCCTTCGCTAGACTTGCAGTAGACTGACTACTGTACCGGTACTTACTTGGTCATTCATTACACAAACGCATCCGATCGTTCGTCGTTCATATCGTTCACCGCCAAACGCTAGCCGCTAGACTACAGTAACGGACTGCCCAAGATTCTCGCTGCTTGCTATCGCGAATCTTCGACAGTACCAGTAGAACAGGACGATCATGTCGTATGTCTACAAGTACCTATTTCCAAACTCGGTGGCTGCAAAGGCTACCAAGAATGGCAGCAGTACGGCGGCAGACTCGTTGGAGAACGGATACATTACACACACGCAACCGACGGAAGCGACCTCGCTCTTGAAGAATACCATCACCACCACCACCACCACCACTACTGACGGCAACGGCAACGGATTGACCGCCAACGGCAACGGATGGACCGCCAATGTATCACTATCACAAGAAAATGCACAAGCACACGAAGATACAACCAAAGTTCCGGGCGAACCAACCCCGAATGCCTTTTTCTTTCCAGCGGCAAACCCAACCATACAGCGCTACTACCGATTCACGTCGACGCCCATTACGCCCATTGCAGCTCTGCACAAGAGACCCGGTAGAGCCAACAATACTACCGGAAACAACGCGGCGAGTGCGGCGACAGGAGGCGTCACGGGACTGCTTAGACGATCGGCAGTGGTACCAAGCCACGGCACGGATACCTCGGGGGAATGGATCCTCGTGTCGGTGGGTGGACGATCGGGATGGGCCCGCAAAAAGGACGCGCACGCTCAGTTTGCGGGCTTTGAGCCGGCAGATAGTTTCACACCGGCCGAAGCGTGGATGGGAAATCACGCCTTTCTTTGTAACGGCAAGGTCATGCTGGGCTCGGACGCGCCCTCGCTATTCTTTACCAATGGATTGATTTTTGTCGGGATGATACTGCACTTTGGTTGCATACTGCCGAGACTCAAGGAGGTATCCGAGCTCAGTACCGGCGAGACCATCTTTCTATTGTCGTCTTCCCAAGAAATGTTCGGGATCAGTTCCTTTCTCGCTATCATGACCTTTATTACGCTGTGGATGTGCGCCGTTACGGATCCAGGTATTATCCCCTCCGTATCGTCACCGATAAAATCACCCGTACCAAACGATGGGATTCCAGTTGGTGGGCCTCTCGGACACAGATACTGTTCGACGTGCAACATCTTTCGGCCACCACGGAGTAAGCACTGCAACTCATGCAACGTCTGCGTATCCAAGTTCGATCACCATTGTCCGTGGGTGGGAAACTGTATCGGTGAACGAAACCATCGGTACTTTTTTGCCTTTCTCATTTTCATGTCCTGCTTAACAATACTCGTCACTGCCGCTGCGTTACGATTATTTCTGGCCGCGTACCAAGAAATGGCTGTCGCCGATTCTCCCGGTATCGGTCCCGTCCTGAATCTGAACTATACCGATATTGCCAGCGTCACCGAGTACGGCGAACGAACGTCACACCGATTCGGAAAAGCGATACTGAGCATGCCTCTGACTGTCGTCTTTGGAACATTTACCTTTCTTTGCGCTTGGTCGCTCGTCTCGCTCTTGTTTTTTCACGCCATGATCATCACCGTCGCGCAGACGACAAACGAACGGGTACGCGGGGTGTATCGATACGGATCGGCCGTCAACACGGCGGACGAAGGCTGCTGCCGGAACTGGTTGCGTGCGTTGTGCAGCAAGAGACCAATGAGTAATTTGCCGTCGGATTTTTCACAGGCAATAGTATGCGAAGAGTGCCAGCCCGAATATTGTTGGGATGGAGACACACAAATCGCCATGTCGCCCGGAAGCCGAAGCGAGTCAACCACGTCCTTTGGAGGGAACAAGTAGTCTCCATAGTCACAGGCTCTGCTTTTTGTGTGACGTTTAAAGAGGACCAAGGCCATAAGCAACACGTACTATACAAAGTTTAGTTGGTAAATGGCGCATTCTAGCTAGTAGAGAGCGTGACTGGATTGCTTTACAGCAACATTGTCAAACCCAAGGAAGCAGCATATGTAGTCTAATAGACTACTCTGATTTGGGTCACGTTGCGCGAAAAGCTAAAAGTGCAGACGTGACGTACTCTCAAGATTTACGTGACCTCACACAACTGTTTCGCCACGTAGCCGTTTGTTGCGATTCGTGTTGGTCTATGTGATGAAGCGGCAGAGTACCGCGAAAAGTGCTTAGCTGAGAACGCAGCGTTGTTCGGTACCTTACACGGGTTCTCGCGTAATTAAGCGGCCAAAGCGATTTTGGCGAGAGAGAAATCTTCCGCTCAGTTTCGCCAATTGCGCAGTATCTTAAATCCTTCCCAATCTTACGGACTTCAACGAATCGACGTTCCGGATCACTTCACAGTGCTCGAGCAGGACAACCAGACTGTGCCTCGAATACCACTGGTCTTGGGTAGCAACATAGAAGTGGTCCTCATTCCCCACACCCAGCAAAGGTTCCGGCAACACTCTGAGACGCCGTATGGATCTGGTATGCGCAGCCACCGATTGGGACGAGACTGTACTTCGCATGATGCGCAAGCACTCTCTCAAGGGACTTCCAATTTTGAACTCAAACAAATGACTCTGGAAGCATTGGAATGGTTTCGGCATCTTTGGCTACACCAGTCGGCACGCGACAAAGGCAAGATTTCCCTCAACGTGTCTACAAAGGATTGGGTGACGTTTTGGTCCAAGGCTCACGAGAGCACGGCTTCCTCTCCGTCCGGTATCCATTATGGTCACTACAAGACCGCCTCTGTTCTTGTGCGCCTACCCAAGGACAATGCAGACTACTCACCAGACATTGCCGCCTTTGACGCATTCATGCTTCAGCTCCCATTGAAACATGGCTTCTCTCCTCATCGGTGGCGGGAATGCACCGATGCTGTCTTAGAAAAGATCCCAGGACAACCCAAGCTGGAAAAATTGCGGATCATCATGCTTTTTGAAGCAGATTTTAATTACATGCTGAAGCTTGTGTGGGGTTGGCGGTCAGTCCATCGAGCAGAAGATGAAAAATTACTGGGACATTCACAACACGGGTCGCTACCTGGCCACCAGTGTACCGATGCGTGCTTGGTATAGTTGCTCTTATATGAGCTCGCGCGACTCACTCGGACTTCCATGATTATAGTGGACAACGATGCACAGTCGTGTTACAATAGGATCATTAAAACCGCTGCCATGATCTCGTGCATAGCTATTGGACTGCCTCTCATGGCTGCAATCGCTCACAACAAGACTCACCACGGCAGGCGCCATCGAATTAAAACGCGACACGGGCTGTCAAAGAAATCCTACCAAAGTTCCAATGAAGAACCGATGGAAGGGACAGGACAAGGCAGCGGCGGCAGCCCAGCGATCCGGCTGATCTTTATGGTCAGTCTACTCATGGCGTACAAGAAGTTCACGGCCGGTATGAAGGTGATGAGTCCATTCACAACTCTTTGTGTCCTCAATGTTGCTGTGTATTATTTCAATGATGGCATGCCAGGTGTCAACAATTCCGACAGCGTCCAGCCCCAATCATTGCAACAGCTCGAGGCGGCGGAGTCTAGCGCCCAGTCATGGGAGAGATTACTCTTTGTCTCGGGGGGAAGATTGGAGCTTTTAAGTGTTTCACGTACATCATGCGCTGGGATTTCGACGCAAGACAACACCCGTGTCTGCTTCTCCCGCCCGAAATCGCAGGTTGTGTTCCTGTGGATCCGTCCGACGAGGATGCTGGCGCGTGGTAAGGCCCCATTGGACTCACTTATGGAGACTCAGACGGCACAAGGCATTTACCGGCAACTGAGCCGGTGTATCAAGGTCGACGCACACTGGGAATCCGGATCGCTCCCGATGGCAACTGGGACAATGAATGCCAACACAGGCTTTCTCAAGCCTTGACTCTGGCGCTGCAGCTTGCGGGAGCTAGCATATCGACGGGCACGGCCAATTTGGCGTACCGTATGATGGTATGTCCGAAACTCGAGTATCCTCTCGGGGTTACTCAGTTTTCCCCCGACCAATGCGCAAAAATCGCCTCTAAACTTCTCAGCGTCCAGCTGCCAAGACTGGGATTCAATCAACATCTGCCGCGAGCGGTGGTGTTTGGACCAATCTCAATGGGCGGCTTAGGCTTGCACAATCTGTATGTCGAACAAGGGGAGCGTCAAATCTCAAACCTGGTGGGCCATCTCTGCCAAGCAAGCGAGACAGGCCGGATGATGATGATTGAGCATGAATGGTGCCAGGTCCAGTCAGGGACTGGTGTCAATCTTCTCGAATCGCCTCAACGCGGGTACGATTACGTCGAATCTTGCTGGATCATCTCAATTCAACAATTCTTGGTAGAGTATGACCTGCGGATACCAACACTCACTATTCTCAGCTACTTTGCGACTGTGATGAATTCATAATGGACACTTGGAGGCAAGAAGGTCTCTCCCTCGCAACAATGAGAAAATTAAATGCGTGCAGAATGTGGCTTCAGGTGAGCCGTCTGTCAGAAATCACCCTCGCCGACGGATCTTGCCTACACCCGGATCCACTAGATGGTCGCTCACCACACGGCCATCACAAGACTAATCTTAAGTGGCCCAGACAAGATCGTCCACCTCCCAAGTCACTACCCGTATCTACCCTAATCACTACCCATATCTACCCCGTATCTAGCCTGTATCTACCCCGTATCTACCCCGTATCTACCCCGTATCTACCACGTATCTACCCCGATCACTACCTCACCAACTCGCAGCGACAACCTTTGTTATATTCGTGGCCACCGAGCTAGACCTCCCATTTCGCCCCTTGTAGCCAGCTACAAGACCGAAGATCCGGCACCACGACCGCAGGTCGCACTCCCTGTCAGCGTTTCTGAGTACGCCGGCGCATACTATTGAGTACCCAGCGCAGCTACAATGGCGGCTGCAGACCTTACCACATGCGTGTTCTTTTATCTACTTCGCGTGAGCGAGTCTACAATGCCGAATCGCAACGTACGCATGCGCACGATACTACAGTTCCGCGTTCAGGATGTGACTTTTCGACGTGCTGACGGCACGATTATCCCAAGGTCTTCGCCACTCGCAGAACTGCACCAAGCCGCTTCCCCTACGCTGTGGCTCAACAACCAGAAGAACGGCCAACGTGGCGCAACTATCTACCATGAAGCCAATCTGTTGGCATGGCTTTCTCCTGGCAAAGCCCTTGCAAGACGAGTCGCAAGTATTATATCCTTTGGCGTCCTTTGGCGTCAACGAATCCACCCTGCTAAGCTTTGTGCAACCGGGCGTGCACGTTTGTCGCAACAAATGGCAACCAGGATCCACTTCGTGAATGTTGATGGCGGACGGCATTGCAAGAAGCCAGCAGACCAAAACGGGCGTTATGCAACTGATGAAACTCCTCCCTGTCGGCACGGGTCCCTAGGTTCCCCGGTTAGGTGCACAAGGGCGCGTACGACGACAACTACAAGGACTCGGCAAAGGGGCTGTCGACGTACTGCTGCCGTGTGGGGGAATTGTCTTTGGGGAGTGGGTCTAGCAATAGACTTTAAGTCTCCTAGTAGGTTCTCGTTTATCGGCCCCTTCGTATTACAGAATCTCGCGGAGTCCCAGGTGACCACTTCGGAGAGTGAGTTTAGAGACGGAGTCTGCACTCCCAGGACAGACAAGCATACGCTTTGGCAAACCGAGGCGGGACTATCGGGGGGTCTTGAGAGCTCAGCGCTAGACACCAGAAAAGCTAACGCACACAGCCTATTGCCCGCAATGGGCTCCAACCGATGTTACGGTACGCTTCAAGCAAAGCAATAAATGCAATGACGGAACGGCGGGCTTGCGGTCAGGTGCAGGAGGTACATTTGGAAAAATTCGATAAATACAATCTAGAGCAACAAAAGTGCATCCTCTACAGTCATAGACATCAGAATTGTCTAGCCACCTTTCTCCATTTCACAGCCGAGCCTGAGCCTGAGCCTTACCAGATTCATTCAGCCATTTAACGTGCCAGCGCGGTACTAGACTAGAGCGTGATTGCGGGCATTTGTAAAAGTATATCGCGCGTGTTGTTGCTTGTCTTGTAGATGACACGCCTCTTACTAAATCGGAAGATAGCTAACCTGTCTGTACTATCTTAGAGATGAACGCCGCTCCTTGCTACATTCACACGCTAGCCTAATTCATGCAACTCTGCTGCTAAATATAGAATATAGATACGATGCTATACGCAGCAACCCAACCGAGGTCACACGCTCCTATTCAGCTTGGGTGCCGTCCATCTTCAGGACATAATCACTTACTGACGCCGGTTCTTGCAGGCCACGGCCGCCACAGCAAGTACGATGGCGGCAATTAGAGCCGCGCCAAGCGCAGTGTATAACCAGAAAACAGACTTGTTGGACTAATCCGCCTCATCGGCAGCCAGACGGACTTCCCAACTGGCTCCGAAGCGGCCGCTCGACCAGACACCATGACGTTGGCATTCTGGGGAGAAAGTGTCAACGGCATGGTTTCTTTGGAGATCAAGTCGGTTCACGCGCTGGGTTGTCCAAGTAGTAATAATACTATGCAACTCTATTAGACTACTACTAGCCGTGGTCATTCTACAACGGTTTCTTCTAGCTTAATAATGTCTGGAAACTGCCGGGCAAACTTGCGACAGTCAAAGGAATACTCATATGCCAATACTACTTGCAGCAAGAAATCACCTGATTCCATTCAGGTACGGCATATTCGTGGCCTGCGCAAAGGCAGCCAGCGAGGGCACCGCAGCAACAAAGTATTCCACTCTCCACGCTGGAATCCAAATGGCCCTCACAAGGGCGTCTGCGGCCCGATAGTCTTGCAGGTACTCTCCGTAAGGAACGGGATCGAGCCGACTCCAGGGTCGCGTGTAATAATAATAGCAAGGACCATGCTATGTTTCACTTGCATTCTTCTTCTTTGATTGTTGTTGTTGCTGTCGCTGCTCTCTCAAAACTAACCGAATGGCTGCCGCCACATTGCGACTGCTGTTGCAGTCAATAAACGTGGGCATATAACAGCCGACCCGAGCCGGCAACTGTAGCTCTTGATATTGAATGCTAGCCTCGTGATCGGAACCCAATCACAGTGTTAATGGTCACATTCACAAGCGTGTTTGAAGCAATCTATTGTACGGGGCAACCAAGTTGGTGGAAGCCGTCTCGAGATCGTCCGCCTTGGATACCATGCGCTGAGCTTGCAAGTGATTGATTTCGGTGATGTACGGAATGTGAAGTATGGACTGAATGTTCCTCGAGTGCTTAAACAAGGCAGTGAGAACGGAGTCCAAGTCTGCGACAAGACTATCGCTGTAGACTTGGTTGTGTGGATGCGTCAAGCTCGTGACGAGTGGGCAAATGCCAATCACCACTTGTTTGATGTTACTTAGCTCTGGACGATGAAGCTGCTGTTCACGGGCTGAATACGTTAGACGATTCAGCTGGAAATACTGGGCAGCGCAGTAGGCATCCACAATGGAGCTGTTGGCTCGTGGCCTGGCAGGATCCAGTCTTCAGCCTGTTTGGTATAGCCGACAAGCTTGAACTTGAATGAGAAAGTCTATGTCAATGCCGACAATTCACCGATCCACTTAAGCGCTGCGGCGTCAATTTTTAAAGCTACCGTCCTCACAAAGTAAAGGAAGCTACTATATCTGCTGTAGAGGGAGAGGAGAGGTTGACCTGGACAATGGATAATAGACAGATTGTTCATCCTTGGGTGTAACCCGGCAGTAACTCCAGTCAATAATCCATATCCAGACCGGTACAACCAGCAATAAGATCTCAACGCCTGCCAACATGCCGTTGCCTCATCAATCGCTGGACCAAAACATCATAGCCTAAAAACCATCACTCGTGATGGCCATTATTAACAAATGTCCTTTGTCTCTCCTTTCTACTTGTAAAGCCCTCAAGCTTAGATCGTATTTTTCAGAATTGTCAAACCAGCCAGAAAGATCACTTTTCATTTTTCGTTGAAATCAAGAATGCCCAACTATAATCCCCTCTTGGCCCAAAAGTAGGTAGGCGGTTGTCTGCAGCATTCCTGAGTTGGAATGCAACCACAGCAACACCCCCGCAAGCGCTCAAAATGCCCAGACACGTCTTCTTTTTCTGAATTGTCAACCCTGACAGAAACATCACTTTTCATTTTTCATTGAAATCAAGAATCCCCAAGTTTAATGCCATGTTGCCCAAAAGTAAATTAAGTTTTCATTTTTCATTTGAAATCCAGAATACCGACTATTGATGGTGCCACGCTTTTTAAAGAGAAGCAAAGCTTTGTCTACTCGATGTTTGATGCCATGTGGCTTAAAAGTAGGTAGACAATAGTTTGCAGCATTCCTGAGGCAGAGTGCCACCACGGGATTAACCCCGCAAGTGCTCAAAATGCCCAGACACGTCTCCTTTTTCTAAACTGTCAAACCAGCCAGAAAGATCACTTTTCATTTTTCATTGAAATCCAGAGTGCACTAATTTGATGCCATGTGGCCCAAAATTAGGTAGGCGTTAGTCTGCAACATTCCTGAGGCAGAGTGCAACCACGGGATCACCCCCGCAAGCGCTCAACATGCCCAGACACGTCTCCTTTTTCTAAATGGTCAAACCAACCAGTAAAATCACTTTTTATTTCTTCATTAAAATCAAGAATGCCCAAGTTTAAATGCCATTTGGTCCAAAAGTAGGTAGGCGGTAGTCTGCAGCATTCCTGAGGCGGAGTGAAACCGCGGGAAAACACCGGCAAGCGCTCAAAATGCCCAGACACATCTTCTTTTTCTAAATTGACAAACCAACCAGAAAAATCACTTTTTACTTTACATTGAAATCAAGAATGCCCTAGTTTGGTACCATGTGCCCCAAAAGTAGGTAGGGGGTAGTCTGCAGCATTCCCGAGGCGGAGTGCAACCCCTGGATCACCCCTAGATCCACTCACAATGCCCAGAACGTCTCCTTTTTCAGAATTGTCATTCCTGAGGCGGAGTGCAACCACAGGATCAACCCCGGCAGCGCTCAAAATGCCCAGACACGTGTCCTTTTTCTAAATTGTCAAACCAGCCAACCACATCACTTTTGACTTTTCATTGAAAAATAAAATGCCCCAGTTTGATGCCATGTGGCCTAAAAGTAGATAGGCATTAGTCTGCAGCATTTCTGAAGCGGAGTTCAACCACGTGATCAACCCTGGAAGCGCTCACAATGCCCAGACACGTCTCCTTTTTCGGAATTGTCAAACCAGCCAGAAAAATCACTTTTCATTTTTCACTGAAATCAAGAATGCCCTATTTGGTGACATGCGGCCCAGAAGTAGGTAGGCGGTAGTCTGCAGCATTCCTGAGGCGGAGTGCAACCGCGGGATCAACCCCGGAAGCGCTTAAAATGCCCAGAGACATCTTCTTTTTCTAAATTGTCAAATTTGCCAAATACATCAATTTTTATTATTCACTGAAAAGAAGAATGCCCTAGTTTGGTGCCATGTGGCCCAACAGTAGGTTGAAGGTAGTCTGCATCATTCCTGAGGCGGAGTGCAACCGCGGGGTCACCCCCACATCCTCTCTAAATGCCAAGACACGTTTCCTTTTTTAGAATTGTCAAACCAGCCAGAAAATTCACTTTTCATTTTTCACTGAAATCAAGTATGCCCTAATTTGGTGCCATGTGACCCAAAAGTAGGTGGGCCGTAGTCTGCAGCATTCCAGAAGCGGAAAGCAATTACGGGATCAGCCCCGCAAGCTCTCAAAATGCCCAGACACATCATCTTTTTCTTGATTGTCAAACCAGCCAGATGGATCACTTTTCATTATTCACTGAAATCAAGAATGCCCTAGTTTGGTGCCATGTGACCCAAAAGTAGGTAGGAAGTAGTCTGCAGCATTCCTGGGGCGGAGTGCAACCGCGGGATCACCCCCACATCCACTCATAATGCCCAGACACCTCTTCTTTTTCAGAATTGTCAAACCAGCCAGAAAGATCTTATTCACTGAAATCAAGAATGCCCTTGTTTGGTGCCATGTGGTCCAAAAGTAGGTAGGCGGTAGTCTGCAGCATTCCTTAGGCGGAGTGCAACCACGGGATCACCGCCACATCCACTGACAATGCCCAGACACGTCTTCTTTTTTAGAATTGTCAAACCAGCCAGAAAGATCACTTTTCATTATTCACTGAAATCAAGAATGCCCTAGTTTGGTGCCATGTGGCCCAAAAGTAGGTAGGCGGCAGTCTGCAGCATTCCTGAGGCGGAGTGCAACCACGGGATCAACCCCGCTAGCGCTCAAAATGCCCAGACAAGTCTCCTTTTTCAGAATTGTTAAACCAGCCAGAAAAATCACTTTTTATCTTTCATT
>Ga0307981_1000440_pt1 | contig 41227 bp, 35 predicted proteins | sample OrgLakmetagen987_FD_201849 | JGI IMG/M metagenome (GOLD analysis project Ga0307981, IMG submission 201849) | Saline water microbial communities from Organic Lake, Antarctica - #987 | ecosystem: Environmental > Aquatic > Non-marine Saline and Alkaline > Saline | place: Antarctica: Organic Lake... | reverse complement strand
TGCGAAGCCGAAGCCCTTCAAGTGGACCAAAACAGCCGAGGATATCCTCACCCGGGAACGCCGCGCGCTGAACAAACTCGATGAAACTCGTGGAAACAGGTAAGAAGTGTCAGACTCGGAACACTAGCAGTGCTACAAAATACCAACGTGCCCGTATTTTTTGCCATGTAAACCGATGCAAAATTAGAAAAATGCATGTAGCATATCCTATAATAGTAAGGGTCTCGAAGACTCCCCCTTCGACAAGGAGATAATTTTGGTCATCAACAGGCAAAAAGTGCAAACATACAAGAATTACAAGTATTGAAATGACTGCCACTATAAGTGGGACATAGCTCACACGCTTTGAATTTGAATTCTCTTCTTTCATATCTATTGTCTGTACCACTTCGGTTTACTCTGGACGCTTTCGAAAATTTACCAATACAAGCGATATGCTAAGCTTAAAAATATCATATGGTTTTCAAAGCTTGAACGTGATCACCTTCATATAAAGACAAGAATAGAATGGGTATTTTGTGATGTGTGAATTTGAGGAATGTGCAGGATAAAAGGTGGCCCTGCTTATTCGATCACATTGCTGCCCAGTTAAGGCGCATTAGGTTTCATGCCAAGCTGCCGTTCTCATCGGTTCTATTTTGCTGGCATATACCTTATGAGGGATCAATATACCGTGCACCGAATTTGGGCGTTTAGACGACAGATCTGAGACAGCTTCAGTCCCAATTACCTTCAAAGAGCGGTGCCACTGGATGGCGTGACTTGACCATGCGAAGCCGCCTGATCGTGTCGGCGTTCTCGTAATCGGGTGCTTCCTCGGCCTCGAGATCGATATCATACGCGCGCTCAGGGTCACGCCTTGCACCCACGAGCACAAACTCAGCGCCCTCGTAATCCAGAAGTTTAAGGTTTTCACTGTCGAAGCGCCGATCACGAAACTCCTCCTGTAGGCTTTTGGGATACTCCGCTTTGTCCTCATCCTGTAGCCCCGCGTATTCGGGGGAGCCTTTGTCCGGGTTTTTGACGGAAATCGCGTAACTTGCCTCTCGCGGAATGCGCAGCGCCTTCTGGACGTCGCCACGTCTCTTGGGCAACTCAAGCGCGTAGGAAAGGTGCATCTGTCCGTCCTCCAGCGAGATAACGTAGCGGCCTTCTCCCGCCGGGCGGGCCGCCGGCTGCTTTTGTTCGCCACGCGTCTTGGTATCGTAGTGGTCCTCGCGCAAGCTGGGCTCAATTTCCTTCGCGGAGTCCAAGACGGCGTCGACCATGCCCCAGTGACGTTCGTGCTCATCGGTATCAGGCATGCGCTTGCGCCCCACGAGCATCAACCGGACATTTGAGCCCCCGTCCGCCCTCAGCACAAATCCAAAGTTCTGGACGTCGTTAAGGCCCTCGGGATCATCCTCGTTCACCGTGGGGCGAAAGAAGAAGAAGATGTCGCCTTGCTCAAGCAATTCGTGCGTGTGTTCATCAGGAGCGGCCATCAGAGGCATTCCTTTCAATATTAAATAGTCGGGGTTCCAAAGAATTGGCCGGTCTCACCCGGCGACTGCCGGTTGGCCGATGTCGATACGCTGCAAAGCGCCTTGGGCGGACCCAAGTTGATTTGTTCTGCCAAATGCACGTCCAGATGATTACCAACCCGCCCAGTAGGGGCGATAGCCATAGTGTGTGTAAACACGCTCTTCATACTCTCGGTCGATGGTCATAGATGGATCGAACTCGGGACTGGCCTTGACCTTGTCGCGCGTGACATTGACCAAGACCTTCTCGTCGCCCCAGACAATGTCGTTCAACCAATCCGGCGAGATCAGAACCATCTTGCCAGGCCACCAGTTTTTGGTGTCGATCATCAGATAACGAATGGCCCATTCAGTCTCGTCGATTACGAAATCTTCAATATGGCCGATATTGCCATCGCTGGCCTCTACGTAATATCCGGTTATTTCGTTGATGCTACGGAGGTGACGATCTCCCGCTTGCTCGGTTTTGGCGAACTCCGACTGATCATTGTCATCAGGCGGCGCGACGGCTTCGCCTTTTACGGGCACAACTCCGCCCGGCAAAGGGTAGCCGAACCCGCCGGTCCAGTACGGCGTCCAAGCGTAGTGACTGTAAATATCGGTTTCAAGCTGTCGCGATACTGGGTTGTCCGCGTCGATCCCCGGCGCTGCCTCGATCTGGTCGCGGGTGAGGTCAACAGGATACTCGCGGCCCGACGGGTTCGGTGCCCCCAGAGCGGAAGGCGGCAGCAGGACCTTGCGACCAGGAAGCCAGGTGCCGGTATCCACGACAACCCAACGCAGGCCAAAATGCGTGTCGTCAAACAGAAGGTCTTCGATCGTGCCGATCGCTCCGTCTGTGGCCCGAAGCCCGTATCCGATGATGTCAAAATTACGTTGCATGTCATTCTCTCCCTTTTGTCGTCCGGTTCCGTTTCGAATTTAAACCGTAAAACCAGCTCAATCCGTCGCTTCCGGGTTTGCGAACCCAATCAGCCGGTCGTCGACCGCATTTTTCTGATCGGGGATCGCGATCTGCACTTGCGCAACCGCGGTGGCGCAAGGCTGTTCATTCAGCCGCATTTGATTTGAGTTGTTCGTAGTCAAACGCGTCGATCGTATCGATCTCGACTGAGTTGTACGGCAGATCATAACGGGCACTGCCCATGGGCGTGACCGCACCGGGATAAGGATAGGCATAATATCCGTTCCGCCCGTATGCAGATGCATCCGTTACGATCGCAGCGATAGCACCGTCTTGAACGATAAGATCCGAGATGTACCCGTAGCGCACATTATCCGAGAGGAAGACATAGTCACCAATCAGATCGGTTGCTTTGAAAATGCTGGGGCCAGTGGTGATATCGTCATTAACGGGCTCCGCAGAACCGGTCATGTCGGCCGCGGTAACAAGTTCTTCACTGCCCCAATAGTCGCCAAACACATCGTAGTCGCCAATGTTTGTCTCAGTGACGAGAACGGTCAGTTCTCCAATTCCTTTTGCAACAGTGACTTCGTCCCATGGAACGCTGATATGGGTATCACCGACATCCAGAACCCCGCCAATTTCCGCGATAAGTCCCAGAACCTTGCCATCGTTACTGAACATGATGTTTTCGACATCGCCGATAACCTCACCCTCGATGTTGACGACTTCGGTCTCGTTGAACATGGATTCGACGCTCCAGCCCTCGGCGTAAAGCGCATCATAAGCCCAAGCCGAAAGAACCTCGACATTGTCCTGGGTCTGCTCTTGGGCGAACACCGACGTTGCCGTGATCAGGACCAGAGAGCTTGCTGCGGTTGCTGCGGTTGTCATGCGTTTCATGTGAACCTCCATTCGCTGGGTGTTTGGATCATTTTGAGTGGGCAGTTCGTCGCCCAGATACCTAAACAACGTCAGATCTGCGGGACCGTTCCAAAAAAACTGGACGTTGGCCGGCTCCGTACCGGATCGTACCGACACCCGAAAAACCCTCTAAATCGCGCTTCACCGCACAGGACAGTCTGATCTTTCCGGTCCCCGGCACCAACCGCTCAATGATCGAACGCTGCCTGAAACCCGTCTGCTTTTGTCATCAATCGGCAGCTTCTCTCGCAATGGTAATTGCATGATAATCAACAAAGGTTTTTGCAAACCAAGGGAGTGATCAAGTTGGGTATGGTACGAATCCGCACTCATGCCCCCCTCTCAAATGCAACATGTTATGAAGGCTTGATGCAGAGCATCTGCAATCCGAGATGTTCCGCGCCTCTCGAAGCCCCAAGCGCCCAGAACCATCGCCGAATTTGTTGCTGGCCTCGCTAAAGCTCCGGCCTGAGTGACTGGCACGTTCTCTGACGCAATTGAAGACGGTTGCTGCCAAAGGCCAGATCTTAACCGGCGGGTTGGTCAAAACCGATCAGGCGGGCATAGGACGCTTCCGGAACCCCGTAAAACCCCTGCGCCTCTTCCTCGAGACCTTCGCGATCAAGGATGGTAATTTCCCCGCGACTGGCCCGGATAAGCCCCTTGCCCTCAAGCACGTGAATGCCGACGGTCACACCGGCGCGGCGGACGCCCAGCATGACTGAAAGGAACTCGTGGGTCATTTCTATTTTGTCGCCATTGATCCGGTCATGGCACATCAAAAGCCAGCGTGCGAGGCGCTCTTCCAGCTTGGACTGACCGTTTGACAGCGCGGTTTGCGAGGTCTGTGTCATCAAAACCTGCACATATCTTAACAGATGTCGCTGCAATGACGGACTCTGATTAAGCAGTTCCCTCAACTGGTCAGCCTCGATGGCAAACCCTTCGCCGGAAACCTGCATGAAGGTTTCAAAGGAAGATTGCGCGGTCTGCAACACCACTGCGGTTGCAGACATACCATCACGCCCGAAAAGACCGACTTCGATGCTGCGACCAGTTTTGCTTAACGCGACCGTCGATCCGACACCCGCCGTCAGGAAAAACGCATGTCTGACCGGTTTCTTCGGCTCTTCCAAGACCATTTGCCTGTCCATCTTCATGTGTTGAAGGTGCGGCTCGATCAGCGCACGATCAGCGGCGGACAAGGTATAAAGCAGATTGTTTTGCCCAAAGGGGCCCCTGAGACGTTTGGGCATTCAATGCCTTTGCTCTTTGGGGCAAGAGCGCGGCGTGCGAAGTCTCTCAGTCGGTGCCGCCCTGAAGGAATGGCAACCAATAGATTACCTTAACACAGTTTGATCACAATGAAGAGAGCGAAGTTTTCGACGCACCATGGCACAATCAGGTGTTTCGGCTGGCATGCCGCCCCGAGGCGGGGCGCGGACTTTTCCGTAATGTTCCACGCTGCATCGCCCCAAGCCCAGCCGTTAAGCCATCAAATTCGGCTTCCGCAGGACCCAGAGTATCTATTGCTTTTCCCGTTTGCTTGACGATCTTCAGCCGACATCATAGCCTTGGTAGCTAATGTGGGAATTGAGGAAGTTTTTTATGAGCAGCCAGGTTAAGGTCGATACATCCGTTGATAACGCTTATCGCGCACGCGTGCGCGACATGTACGCCGTCGATGAAGCTGAAGTCATAAAATCTCTTTCTGACCATATTAAATTGTCAAAAGAGGATCGAGAGAAGGTCGCGGCAGGCGGTGCCAAATACGTTGATCGGGTGCGTAAAGAAACATCGCCCTCGATGATGGAAGCGTTTTTGGCTGAATACGGCCTCTCCACCGAAGAAGGGGTCGGACTTATGTGTCTGGCCGAAGCGCTTTTACGTGTTCCGGATGCCGAGACGATTGACGATTTGATTGAGGACAAGATTGCGCCATCAAATTGGGGGGCCCATTTGGGCCAATCAACGTCATCGCTGGTCAATGCGTCTACCTGGGCGTTGATGCTGACGGGGCGTGTTCTCGACGATGACCCCAAAGGCCCTACGCGCATCCTGCGCAAGTTGGTAAAGCGGATGGGCGAGCCCGTTGTGCGCAAGGCGGTTGCGCAATCCATGCGGATTCTGGGCCGCCAGTTTGTTCTGGGCCAGACGATCCGCGAAGGGATGAAAAACGCCAAAGAACAAGAGAACGAAGGGTTTACATATTCGTATGACATGCTTGGCGAGGCAGCACGGACAGGCGCTGACGCGGAGCGCTACCAAAAGTCTTATGCAGACGCGATTGACGCGATTGCCAAACAAGCCAAGGGCGATGTGCGCTCAAGCCCTGGCATCTCGGTAAAGCTTTCGGCCCTGCATCCACGGTATGAGTATACTCATAAATCGACAGTGATGCGCGAGCTAGTTCCACGTGCGCTTGAATTGGCCAAACAAGCTGCCAAAGCAAATATCGGGTTCAACATCGACGCTGAAGAACAGGATCGCCTCGACCTGTCGCTTGACGTGATCGAAGCGATGCTTTCCGATCCGGAACTTGCGGGCTGGGAAGGGTTTGGCGTTGTGGTACAGGCCTACGGGCGTCGCGCGGCACCGGTTATCGAGGCACTGTACGACCTTGCCGAGCGGCTGGATCGCAAAATCATGGTTCGCTTGGTAAAAGGGGCTTACTGGGACACGGAAATCAAGATTGCTCAAGAGTTGGGTGTCGAACGGTTTCCGGTGTTCACGCGCAAGATCAACACTGATTTGAGCTACATGGCATGTGCGCAGATGCTGATGGACCGGCGTGATCGTATTTACCCACAGTTTGCAACACATAATGCCCATACCTGTGCGGCAGTCGTCGCCATGGCAGGCAATGACAAGGACAGTTTTGAGTTCCAGCGTTTGCACGGCATGGGCGAGTCGCTGCATGACATTGTCAAGACATCCGAAGGAACCCGCTGCCGTATCTACGCCCCTGTTGGTGCGCACCGTGATTTGCTGGCCTATCTCGTTCGGCGTTTGCTGGAAAACGGGGCTAACTCGTCTTTTGTGAACCAGATTGTCGATAAATCAATTCCATCAGTCGCCATCTCAAAGGATCCGGTGCAGGAGGTTGAGCGTCTGGGCGAACAAGTGGCAAACCCGACGATTGCGCAACCGCATGACCTGTTCATGCCCGAGCGCGTGAACTCCAAGGGTTTCCGCGTGAATGAGCCCGCATCGATCCTGCCGTTGCTGGCAGCGCGTGAGGCGTTCGCAGACACCAAATGGAAAGGTCGCCCGATGATTGCGGGCAGCCCTACGCCAAAGGGACAATCTAGGGATGCGGTATCGCCAGCCGATGGTAACCGCGTGATTGGCACTGTCCAAGATGCAACACCTGAAGAGGTTGCAGCAGCGCTTGACGCAGCTCAGGGTGGCTTTGAAAGCTGGTCTGCCACGCCTGTGGCGGAGCGTGCAGACATCTTGCGAAAAGTTGCTGACCTCTACGAGGAAAACATCGCCGAACTGACGTCGATTGCAACGCGTGAAGCGGGAAAAACCACATTGGATGGCATCGCCGAAGTTCGTGAGGCAGTCGATTTCCTGCGCTACTACGCAAACGAGGCAGAGCGTCTGGATGACGAAGCGCCGGGTCAGGCCCGCGGGGTCTTTGTCTGCATCAGCCCCTGGAATTTCCCGCTTGCGATCTTTACCGGACAGATCGCGGCGGCATTGGCCGTTGGCAATGCTGTTCTTGCGAAACCTGCCGAGCAAACGCCGATCATCGCATCGCGCGCTGTGGAATTCATGCGCGAAGCTGGATTGCCCGAAGACGCGCTGCAACTTCTGCCGGGTGACGGTCCAACTGTCGGTGGGCCACTGACCAGCGATCCGCGGATCGCGGGTGTGTGCTTTACTGGCTCCACGGAAGTGGCACAGATTATTCACAAAGCCCTGGCAAAGAATGCTGGTGCCGACGCGGTTCTGATTGCTGAAACGGGCGGTTTGAACGCCATGATTGTGGATTCAACCGCGCTGACCGAACAGGCGGTGCGTGATATCGTGATCTCGTCCTTCCAGTCTGCTGGACAACGCTGTTCGGCCTTGAGAATCCTATATGTGCAGGAAGAGGCCAAGGAACGTCTTACCGAAATGCTCTATGGTGCGATGGATGCGCTCGTGATCGGCCATCCGTGGTCAACGGATATCGATGTATCGCCGGTAATCGACGCTGAAGCTAAAAAGGGTATCATGGACTATGTGGCCGAGCATGAAAAAGCCGGAACGTTGCTTAAGAAGCTCGATGCACCAGAGGATGGCACATACGCGACACCTGCTGTCGTCAAGGTAAATGGCATCGCAGATATGGAACATGAAATATTTGGTCCCGTTCTTCACGTAGCAACCTTTAAAGCGCGCAACATCGACAAGGTCGTCGACGAGATCAATGACCGCGGCTACGGGCTGACGTTCGGTTTGCACACCCGCATTGACGACCGCGTAGAACAGATTGTGGAGCGTATTCACGCCGGCAACACCTACGTGAACCGCAATCAGATCGGTGCCATCGTTGGCAGCCAGCCTTTTGGTGGCGAGGGGCTTTCGGGCACCGGGCCAAAGGCAGGCGGGCCGCAATACCTTACGCGGTTCAGGCGTGTCGGCAAACCTGACACCGCACCTGCGCCAATGGGTGAAAATATCGACGGTGCGGACGTGCAAGCTGCGCTTGAGAAAATTGACGCGCGAAACTGGGCTGCGAGATCTGATCGCGTATCTGTACTTAGGGCGGCACTCACTGGCCGTACCGGCATCGTCCGCAAGGCATTGGCAGAAACAGCGGCCTTTGACACGACGCCGCAGACGCTGCCCGGGCCGACAGGCGAAAGCAATCGTATGCGGATGTTCCCAAGAGGTACGGTTCTGTGCTTGGGTCCAACGCCCGAAATTGCTGTAGCGCAGGCCGTTCAGGCTCTGGGTGCGGGGTGTGGTGCGCTGGTCGTGGTGCCCGGTGCCGCATCCTCCATGGCTGGCGCTTTGATTGCGGTCGGGGCACCGGTGGTTGCGCTGGACGGCACAATTGATCCAGATGTTCTGATTGATCTTCTTGGCTTTGGCGTCGTTGCAGCTTCAGGCAATTCCGACTGGACACGTGATCTGAGAATTGCGCTGTCTCAACGTGAGGGGGCAATTCTGCCTTTGGTCACGCAGACCATCGCGCCAGACCGCTACATTCTTGAGCGTCATCTGTGTATCGACACGACTGCCGCAGGCGGTAATGCCAGCCTACTGGCAACAACATCATGATATAATGGGCCAAAAAGCCTGAAGCAGGCGGCGGCGCTGTCCAGTTCCGCCGCCTGCGCATGACAAATGATCCAACACATTTTGAAACTCTGTCATAAGATGACATCAATCCGCGTGAGCCATGATTTGGCAGCGTGCTCGTGCCGGAACTGCTGACGCTTCTGTTTTTTGGCGTACAGGTGTGTTCCACGTTATCACGATCTTGTTGCCGTCAGTCTGAGTGCTGATCGTGCGCGCGCTGGCTGTAAATGCGGCCGAGCACATAGACGGCAAATCCTGCTAAAAATATTGAATGGCCGTTAAAAAAAGGCACGGCAACCTGCGCAAAGATGTTGCTAGGGCCTTGAGCCTTTGAGAGTTGCTCCTGTCAGAGCCGACAAGAAATCCTTTTTCCAGAAAGTTTAACGTTGTCGTGCTAAAGATATCCATTTAGAAAATTTTAAGGCATAATCCCTTACCATCGCTAAGGAAATAATTGATGTTCAAGACGTACGAAGACATGATCTCCTCGACCGAGTGGAAGACCAAACTTGACGATCTGAACCAAACCTTACGCCGTTCACTGGAAGCCGCGGGGGAACCCGCAGTTTTACAAGGCAATGTGTTTTACCACAGCCTTCAAGAGAACTTTTGGGATGCGGAACCCGACCCCGAAATGGAAGTGAAACGCCGCAACCTGTTTATTGTGGCACAAAACAGCACCTATTTTTTTGAAATAGGTGTGAATGGCGGGCATAGCCTTTTGCTGATGCTCATGGCGAACCCTGATTTGAAAGCCGTTGGCGTGGATATTTGCGAACGCTTGCAAAAACAATGGGCCCCGACCGAAGTTTATGTGGAAGTCGCCGGCAAATGGCTGGAGATAAATTTCCCCAGCCGTGTGAGGTTCATCAAAGGCCATTCGCTTATCGAAACGCCACGATATGCGATCGAAAACCCGAAGCGTCATATCGATGCCGTGCATCTTGACGGGGCTAAGGTCACCCATTTCCGCGAGTTGTGCGGCATTCGGCCAGTCCTTACGCCAGATGCTTTTGTGATCCACGATGACACGGGCATTGCGTCTGTCAACAAGGCGATACGCCACGAAGAACAGTTGCGCATGATCCGCCCGGTTGAACCAGAACTGGGTATCGTTGAGAATGATTTCCATCGGATTTTCCGGAGCTGGGATAAAAAGCGCGGCATTAGCGATCCTGCGAACTAAAATCGTTCATAATCGATGATCCAAGCCGGAAAAGGTCTGTCGCACTTGGGGAACAAGGTGATCTGAGCCAGCAACGTGGGGCAGAACTGAGGCGCAAACGGACCATTGTTTTATATGCATTTTTATAACAATCGCCCAGAGAAGGCCTGACTGTTTTCATTCTCGCGTTGCGTCAGGCGGATTGGCAGTGTCTAATTCTGTTAAATAATGACCTGAAACGGCAATACGAATTGGCAGAGCAATGAACACAAGCACAAGCACTCAAAAGGAAGTCGTGGCAACTTATCACGGGGTCGAGGTGCTGAACGCGCCCTACCTTGGGCTGACCATGATCAATAACATGCACGAAGGCAGCTATGAGCGTCGCGAGGTTCAGTCCGCGCTGGCGTTCATCAAAAAGGGTGATGTAGTTGTCGAGATGGGGGCAGGGGCCGGTGTGGTTGGCGCTGTCGCTACCAAAAATTGCGCACCCTCAAAGGTGGTGTCGTTCGAGGCGAACCACAAATTGATCAAATCGATCAAGGAGTTGTATGCGCACAACGGGATCAAAAGCAAGATCGAGGTTCGCAACAAGATCGTTCTGTCCGACCCGGACGCCCCGAAGTCGGTTGATTTCTTTATCCGGGGAAACTTCCTTGGCTCGGGGATGACGATAACCAAGGGCATCGAGCGCGCCGAAAAAGTGTCTGTGCCGGTGGTTAAGTGGGAAACGATCAAGAAAGAGATCAAGCCAACTGTGCTGCTGATGGACATCGAAGGAGCAGAGCTGGAATTTTTCCGTCATGCGGATCTGAGCGGGATCAGGGTCATCATCGCCGAACTGCATCGCCATATCTATCACCGTCCGGGAATGCGAGAGATTCGTGATGGCATCGCCGCCAAGGGCTTTGTCGAAGACCAACTGGCCTCCGGAGGCGGTGTGTTCGTGTTCACCGCAGTTTAACTTTTCACAGGCTTGATCTTTAAAACGCCGTAGCCAACAGATGCCTGGCTGAAACAACCCGTTCGGGCCATTTTGCACCATACCGATGTGAAAACGCTCAATTTCAATTGATATCTGCATCTTAGCGTTGCTGGAAAGCCTGGGTTATGGCATTGCAGAACAAAATATCTGAACGAAAGAGTTTAGCGCATGACCGATTTTTCCGCCCGCCGCACAATGATGGTTGATACGCAGGTTCGTCCCTCTGATGTGACGAAGTTCCCGATTATAGAAGCGATGCTGAAAGTTGCCCGCGAGGATTATGTTCCTGCGGCGCAACGCGAAGCGGCCTATTTGGGCGAAAACCTGAACCTTGGTGATGGCCGGATCCTGCTTGAGCCACGCAGTCTGGCAAAAATGCTGGACGCGCTGGCGATCGACAATGACGATCTGGTTCTCGATATCGGCTGCGCTTATGGCTATTCATCCGCCGTCATCGCCCATATGGCCGAAGCGGTCGTTGCTGTTGAAGAAGACGAACAGATGTCGAATGAGGCGCAAGAGGCGCTGATGACGGCAGGTGCTGACAACGCCATCGTGCACAAAGGTCCGCTGACCGACGGTGCGGCCAAGCATGGGCCCTATGATGTCATCTTGATCCAAGGTGGTGTCGAGACCGTGCCGGAAGCAATTTTGGCGCAGCTTAAGGTCGGTGGGCGGATCGCGTGTATCTTTATGTCAGGCCCGCTGGGCGAAGTTCGGATCGGACATAAAAGTGAAAGCGGGATCAGCTGGCGCGTAGATTTCAATGCAGGTGCGCCCGTGTTGCGCGGCTTTGGTCGCGAGAAAGCATTTCAATTATAAAAATCGACAAGTCACCGGTCCCGTAAACCAGGGGATCGGAACAACGGAGAGCGTTTGATGAATCTGAGCAAGCACGGTAATCGCCTACGTCGCACGATTGCGGCTGGTGTCATGGGGGCGGGCCTGTTGTTCCCAGTTGCGTCAGGTGCAGAAACACTGGCTGACGCACTGGTCGGGGCGTATAACAACTCAGGTCTGCTTGATCAGAACCGCGCCGTTTTGCGTGCCGCTGATGAAGACGTCGGCATCGCCAAATCCGCGTTGAAACCTGTCGTGCAATGGACGGGAAACCTGACACAGTCGTTTAACCAGTCGGTCAGCAACGGCGCACCACCCTTCACGGCCGCCGGAACGCGCACAAATACAGATACGCTGACCACATCGCTGAACCTGATCGCGTCGTTGTTGTTATATGATTTCGGTGCCACCCAGTTTTCGGTCGAGGCCGCAAAAGAAACAGTGCTGGCCACCCGGGCAAGTCTGGTCAGCATAGAACAGCAAATCCTGTTACGCGCTGTCAGCGCCTATATGGGCGTGATTCAGGCGCAGGAACTGGTATCGCTGCGCGAGAATAACCTGCGCCTTTTGACCCAAGAACTGCGCGCTGCGCGTGACCGGTTTGAAGTGGGCGAGGTGACGCGCACAGATGTGGCGCTGGCCGAGGCGCAACTGGCCCAAGCCCGTAGCGGGTTGGCTGGCGCTCAGGGTGATTTGATTTCTGCCAAGGCGTTTTACAAAGTTGCGGTTGGACGCGATCCCGGCCGACTAAGCCCGGCACCCAAATTGCCAAGCATCTCCAATAGCATCCAGAACGCCAAGGCTTTAGCCGTGCGCCGCCATCCTGACATTCTGGCGGTTCAGCACCAAGTTGCTGCCGCAGAGCTTTTGATCAGAAGCAGCGAAGCCCGCATGCAGCCGCGGGTGTCGCTTCAGGGGTCTTTGGGCTTGACTGAAACCTTCGATTCGCAAGCCTCGTCGCGCAACGGAACCGTTGGTTTGCAAATTGGTCAGACCCTGTATCAAGGTGGCGCGCTGTCTGCTGGGGTTCGCAAGAACCAAGCCCAACGGGATGCGCAACGTGGCAATCTTTATGTGGTCGTCAAAGACGTCGAGCGCGCAGTAAGTGATGCCTACGCCGGACTAGCATCGGCACGTGCGCAAATTGAAGCATCGCAACGACAAGTAAGTGCCGCAAGCATCGCCTTTCAAGGGGTTCGCGAAGAGGCTGCTTTGGGTGCGCGGACCACATTGGACGTGCTGGATGCAGAGCAGTCTTTGCTTGATGCCCAGTCCAGCAGTGTGACTGCGCAGACACAGATATATGTGGCTGCCTATTCGGTTTTGCAGGCCACCGGTCAGTTGACCGCGCGTGATTTGAAGCTGCCCGTGCAGATTTATGATCCGACTGCATATTATAATCTTGTCAAGGACAGCCCTGCAAAGCTCTCTAAGGAAGGCCAGAAGCTGGACCGTGTATTGCGTGCACTTCAAAAAGAGTGACAATTTTTAAGTCCCCATTGTGAGAATGCGCACTGGCGGCTAAGTTGAATCCGAGAAACGAGTGGGGAATGACATGTCTGACGCTGTTACCAACGCTGAGGTAGAAGATGTTTTGTCTTCAATTCGCCGTTTGGTGTCAGAAGACAGACGTCCCTTGGGCCGCATGAAAGCGGAAACTGTTTTCGAAGACAAGCTTGTGCTGACCCCTTCGTTGCGGGTGTCCAACGATGCACCTTTGACGGATGCCTACAAAACACAAGATGAAGCACCCCCGACAGAATGGGGTGATGGACAGGCAAGTGAATCTTCTGTTGCGCTTGGTGGGTCGGACGAGTCGATCAGTGAACCGGAAGCATCCCGCGAGGATGATCCGTTCATGGATGAAGTTGAATTTGAAGGCGTCGATCTGGGTGCTGACGAGCCAACTGACGATGTGTCGGACGCGCAAGACAGTGACGAGGCTGCCAGCCACGATGCCTTGCACGCCGATGACGGTTTTGCGCACACTCCCATAAGCCAGATCCGGAAGGCTGGCATATTGAACCTCGGCGCGTCTGAGTTGGTCGAGGGCAGCGCTGATATATCGGGATCGGATCGCCTAAGCGCGAAGATTGCAGCGCTTGAAGCAGCAGTAGGCCGTATTCCGGGCGCTTGGGAGTCTGACGAGGCAGAGGAAGACAGCTTTGTTGCACTCGAGCCGCTTGCGATGGCTTGGGAAGACGATATCGATCTGGATGCGACAGGCACGCCGCTTCCCAATGAGGCTGCGCCGAAGCATCAAGAGACTCCACGTAAGAGTGACACGCAGGCTACCGATGAAGCGGCATATGCGGATGAAGATGCCTTTGAAGAAGACGAACAGCCCGAGACTGCCGAAGGGGCTCAGGGTTTCGGCGGTGACGAGTATTTTGACGAGGCGATGTTGCGTGATCTGGTTGCAGATATTGTCCGCTCAGAGCTTCAAGGGGCCTTGGGCGAACGGATTACGCGTAACGTGCGTAAACTGGTCAGACGTGAAATTCACCGTGCGCTGACGGCACAAGAACTTGAATAGATCAGGCTCACGACCCTGATTGATGTGCATACACTGCGCAAGAGCCGTTTCATTCGTCAGCCCCACATTCAAAAACACCACAAAATCGCAGACAATAAAAAACGCAGCCCAAGGGCTGCGCTTTTTTAATGTAGCAGTCTAGAAGTAGGTTAGGCTGCTTCGGCTTGCTGTGCTGCGTGGCGACGCTCTGACTCTTCGCGAGACAGGGCAACAGAAGTGCGTACACCTTTGCCAACGAAATCCATCAAACCGGATACAACGCGTTCATTCGGGTCAATACCCGCACAGCTCAACACTTCGCGGCCGTCACGTGAACGTGCCCAACGTGCGATCTGTTCAGGACCGTTTCCATATTTCTTGTCATCGGCAATTGCATCATCAAGTGCGGCCAGTACCACAGCTGCAAAAAGTTTGCGGGCACGGTTACCTTGTTCATTGTTAAAGGCAGTGCCATCAACGAAATCTTTCATCTCGTCGTCCTTTCTATTATTCTTGCTCTTGTCATTTAGGCGTGGAGTTCCTTATGACTGAAACCGAGCGATTCGGATACACAATTATTGCATAACATCTATGCATTTAACGCATGGCTCTTTGCAGGCGCAGCATGGTTTTGGCTGGCTTGCGTGGCCACTCGCTTAAAGATATAGGTCGCATGAAATAGTCTTCAACATTTTGTAACGGTGTCACCACATGCCTAAGATCAATGGAAACGAAATTCGCCCTGGAAACGTGCTTGAACACAACGGTGGTCTGTGGGCCGCTGTAAAGGTTGATCACGTCAAGCCGGGTAAAGGCGGTGCCTTTGCGCAAGTCGAACTGCGCAACCTTCGCAACGGGTCAAAACTGAACGAACGTTTCCGTAGTGCGGATAAGGTTGAAAAGGTACGGCTTGTTCAAAAAGACCAACAATTCTTGTATGAAGATGCGGGTATGCTGGTACTTATGGACACCGAAACCTATGATCAGGTCCAGCTTTCTGCTGAACTTTTGGGTGAGCGTCGGCCCTTCTTGCAAGATGGTATGATGGTCGTTGTCGAGTATCACGACGACGAGGCACTCAACGCGTCGCTTCCGCAAAAAGTGACCTGCAAGATCGTCGAGACAGAGCCGGTCGTCAAAGGCCAGACTGCAGCCAACTCATTCAAGCCAGCGATCCTTGATAATGGTGTAAAAGTAATGGTGCCGCCCTTTGTCGGTCCAGATGAAGATATCGTCGTCAACACCGAGACGATGGAATATTCCGAGCGGGCTTGAGCCCCAGCATTGACGTAACGTCATAGCTTCTTCGAACCCCAAAGCCCCGGAAATTTCCGGGGCTTTTTTTGTTTGACAGCCATTCGGGCGCTCTCAGCCCTGGCTTGGCCGCACCAGATCACCCGAAATAGTTGCGATCTCGCAACTATTTTGTGGCCTCGCCCGGCGAATGCTCAGACTTAAGGCACTCCGCTATGGATCAAAGCAAATCTGTTTTTCCATTTAACAAACTGCGCTAGGGTCCTGCGTGAACGTAAGGGGGGTGTCATGTCAGAGATCGTAGTTTTTCGGCCAAAAAGATCATCACGATGGACATCAACCGGATGGAGGCGACGCATGTCGCTGTCCGAGGGGGTGAAATCCTGGCGGTTGGCGATGCGACTTGCGCGGATCAATGGGGCGAGGTGCGCCATGATGACAGCCTGCAGGACACGGTACTGATGCCCGGTTTTATCGAGGGGCACGCACATATGATGGCAGGCGGGATGTGGGAATATGCCTATGCCGGTTTTCATGACCGCATCGACCCTGACGGCAAACTGTGGTCCGGGCTCACGGACATTGACGCCGTCATCGGGGGGCTCAGTGATTTTGCAGATACGCTCGAAGAGGGTCAACCGCTGGTCGGCTGGGGCTTTGATCCGATTTTCCTGACTTCCGAGCGGATGAACAAGAAACATCTGGACCAGATCAGCACCACCCGTCCAATCGCGATTATGTTTTCAAACTTCCATCTGATGTGCGTCAATTCAGTAGCCCTTGAGATCGCAGGTTTCGACCAGACCACCAATGCGGAAGGCGTGATCAAAGGCACCGATGGCCAGCCCACGGGGGAGTTGCAGGAAATGGCCGCGATGTTCCCTGTCATGCGCCGCTTGGGCATTGATTTTCGGGGGCTTAGCCAAAAGGAAAGCGTGATCAGGGCTTATGGGGATGTCGCGCGCCGTGCGGGCGTGACGACCGTCACGGATCTGTATTCACAGATGGAAACAGAAGACGTAAGCACAATGTTGCGTGTCACGGGGTCTGATGATTTTGCCCTGCGCATTGTCCCCGCATTGGGGGCAGCCGAAGGGCCAAAAACGATTGCCGACAAGGCCGAAGCCCTTGCCAAGCTCAGCACGGATAAGCTGCGGTTGGGGGCGGTCAAGTTAATGACGGACGGTTCAATCCAAGGCTGGACCGCGCGGGTTAAATCGCCCGGCTATGTCGGGGGCCAACCCAACGGCATTTGGAACACTCCGCCTGAAACTATCTTTGCGCTGGTCGAGGAATTGCACAGCCGTGGCATCCAGATGCACATCCACGTCAACGGCGACGAGGCGGCAGAGGTCACATTGAACGCGATCGAGGCGGCCTTGCGCAAGTACCCTTGGACGGGTCATCGTCATGTTTTGCAGCATTGCCAGTTGATGGGGCGCGACCTGTTCACGCGGGCCGCCGATATGGGCGTTTGCTGCAATATTTTCGCCAATCACATCTACTATTTTGGCGATCAGCATGTTGCTTTGACCCTTGGTCTCGACCGCGCTGAAAGAATGGACGGGGCGCGCTCTGCCATTGATGCAGGCGTGAATATTGCACTTCACTCCGACGCGCCCGTCACGCCGATGGCCCCGCTTTTTACGGCATGGTGTGCGGTCAATCGTCAGACAATGTCAGGGCGCACGCTAGGGGTCGCGCAGTGCATTGACGTCGAAGAGGCGTTGTTCGCGATCACAATGGGGGCGGCCTATACGCTGAAACTCGACAGCGAGATTGGCAGTATCGAGACCGGCAAGCGCGCCGATTTCGTGGTGCTTGGCGATGACCCGCTGGCAGTTGATCCCATGGCGCTCAAGGACGTGCCAATCATGGGGACGGTGTTCGGGGGCCGTGTACATCTGCTATGAAGCCTCGACTGCCGCTTATTGTAATCTCGGGCTATCTGGGTGCGGGAAAAACCACGCTGATCAACCGGGTGTTGGCCGAAGATCACGGTCTCAAGCTTATGGTGATGGTCAATGATTTCGGGGCCATCAACATTGATGCCGCCCTGATTGCAGAGGCGTCGGAGGACACGATGACCCTGACCAACGGCTGTGTCTGTTGCACAATGGGGGCAGATTTATTCATGGCCATAGGCGATGTGCTGGACCGTGAGCAGCGCCCTGATCATCTGGTGATCGAGGCCTCTGGCATCGCCGATCCAGCGCGCATCGCCCAAGTGGCCCAGGCCGAACCTGACTTGGTCTACGGTGGTATTGTGACCGTGGTTGACGGGCTAAGCTTTGAGATGTTGGCCCGCGATGACCAGATCGGGGCGCAGGTGGCGGGGCAGGTAAGCGCTGCCGATTTGATCCTGATCAGCAAGATGGCCAGGCCCAACCCTACATTGTCGATGCGCCTTTGCGTGCAGGCCCGCGCAGCCGTGTTCGACCTGACCGAGGTTGAGGCGCTGGCACCGCTGCTTTTCGGGTCAGGCATCCAGGACCTGCCCGATATATCCACCATGCGGCACGCCCCCTATCTGGGATGGAGCAGCGTCAGTGACCGCGCCTTTGCATATGCCGATCTGCTGGCACTGCTAAAAGCGCGCCCGGAGGGCTTGTTTCGATTCAAGGGGTTCGTTGCGCATAACGATACCAGCGGGTGGGAGGTGCAATGCGTCGGGCCGACGGTGAACATCAAACCGTTGAAGACGGCGCAAAAGACGCGTGTCGTGGGGATCGGGCTGCGATCTGAGATAACGGCCAAGCAGATAGACCGTTGGTGGGGCGGCTAGAGAGCGCGGCGGAATTTTCCAAAATTCCGGACCAAAAATTTCCAAAATTTTTGATGCGTGCCTAGCCGTCCGTGACCATCTTCACGCTGGCACCGCCTGCCTGCATTGCAGTCCGGGCGCGGTCATATCGCAGATAAGCCAGCGCATGGGTGCCGGACTGCGTGAACACAGTGCCCGCAGGTTTTCCGTCCGCTGAAATCTCGGTGCCCAAAACCACAGGCGCGCTGATTTCGATCTTGGCCAAGCCTTTTCGAAGCTCTGTTTTGTGTTTCATGCGCGCGGTTACTTCTTGTCCGACGTAGCAGCCCTTGCGGAAATCCACGCCGTTCAGCCGTTCAAAGCCCATCTCAAGAATAAAGCTGTCGGGTGTCAGCTCACGCCCTGTTTCGGGGATCATATGGTCCACCCGCAATGCGTCCCAATCTGTGGTGTCATCGGTTTGCGGCCCTTCACGGTAGGCGCGCCAGCCCATGTGTGCGTCTCGCGGATCAATATAGCCATCTGCGGGCGCATCGCCCAAGCCGCGGTGCAGGTGCAAGCCTGTGGCCTCGACCGACACATCGGCGCGCAGCTTGTACATGTTCAGCCGTTGAACAAGCGCGTCAGCCGCATCTGAGGCCACATCCAGAAGGATGCTTTCGCCGTCTGCCATCAGGAAAAAATCGACCATGAATTTGCCCTGAGGGGTCAGGATTGCTGCGTAAATCGGCCCGTTTTCCAGCTTGGCCACATCATTTGTGACCAGTCCTTGCAGGAAAATCTTGGTGTCTGAGCCCGTCAGTCTTAGGATGCGGCGTTGGTTCATATCGCTTTTCCTTATGTTCTATGGCATGACATATAGCAGCCTAACCAAAAGCCGAAAGGGGCAACCATGCCTGCGCCGATATCCGTGATCATTCCGACGCTGAATGTAGAGCGCAGCCTGAGCACATGTCTGGCTGCGCTGATGGAAGGGCTGGATGCCGGACTGATCCGCGAATTGATTGTCAGCGATGGCGGTTCAGATGATGCAACGCGGTTTGTTGCCGAGGAGTGGGGCGCGCAGATTGTTGAGGGCGATCCATCCCGAGGGGGGCAATTGCGCCGCGGCTGTGCCAAGGCAAGTGCGGATTGGTTGCTTGTTCTGCACGCCGATACCCAGCTAGAGCCGGGTTGGACCGGTCCGGTGATTGCGCATCTCAAAGGCCAGAAAGCGGGCTGGTTCCAACTGCGCTTTGACAGCAACGGGTTCGCTGCCGGGTTCGTTGCAGGGTGGGCCAACCTGCGCAGCAGGATCGGTCTGCCCTATGGCGATCAGGGGTTGTTGTTGCCAAGGTCCCTGTATCAGTCGGTGGGGGGCTACCCTGACCAGCCGTTGATGGAAGATGTCGCGATTGCGCGCCTGCTTCAGGGGCATATGACGGCGATTTCCAGTGCGGCCATCACCTCGGCGGACAGATACAAAAAGGCGGGATGGATGCGTCGGGGCGGGCGCAATCTCTGGACGTTGATCCGGTATCTTTCCGGCGTATCGCCTGCCACACTTGCCCAATCCTATGCCAAATAGTGTTAGCCGAACAAGCGTTGGCCAAGCCGTTGCCAGAGGTTTGGCTGCGTCGGTTTGAGGTCACGTTCCAGCGCCCGTAAAGCCAGAGAATTGCGACTGTCAGAGACAGTTTTTCCGTCCTCGAATTGCAACCGGTATAGATCTGCATAGATGCCGCCGCGGGCCAGAAGCTCTTCGTGTTTACCTTCGTCCATGACGCGGCCTCGGTCCATCACGACGATCTTGTCAGCCCCTCGAATTGTCGACAAACGGTGCGCGATGACAATGGTGGTGCGCCCTTCTGATAGGCGGTCCAACGCCTGTTGCACGACCTTCTCCGACTGCGCGTCCAACGCGCTTGTCGCCTCGTCCAGCAACAGGATCGGGGTGTTGCGCAGCAATGCTCTGGCGATCACAACCCGCTGGCGTTGCCCGCCTGACAAGGCAGAGCCGCGCGGCCCGACGCGGGTCTCAAGGCCGTGTTCCAGCTTCGGTATGAAATCTGCGACATGGGCCGCTTCAAGCACGGATTGCAATTCGGCATCGGTAACGTTTTCGCGGCCCAACACAATGTTTTCGCGCAAGGTCTCGTCAAACAGCAGCGCCTCTTGTGTCACCACGGAATAGAGGCCGCGCAGCTCTGGAATATCCATGGTTTTCAAGGGGACACCCCCAATCGTGACGGTGCCGGATTGTGGATCAATCAAACGGGTGAGAAGGTTGAAAATGGTGGATTTTCCCGCACCTGATGCACCCACCAGCGCAGTGGTCTGACCCGCTTTCGCCGTCAGCGACAGATCGTCCAGCACCTTGGCGTCGCCATACGAAAGGCTCACGCCTTGCAAAACAATATCAGACGAACCGACTGGGACAGCCACGGGCTTATCGGGCGATTTCAGATTGATCGGGGCATCCATCAGCTCCTTGATCCGTTCAAGCGCTGCGGCAGCCATCTGCCACAATCCGCTGATCGCTCCCAAACGGCGCAGAGGGTTAAAGGTGAAGCCCATTGCGGTAAAGAAGGTCATAAACTGACCGATGGTCTTGTCGCCCGAAATGATCTCGGAGCCGCCATAAAGGATCACGGCCATGAAACCGATGCCCGACATAATGTCGATCATGCCGGGGATGGCCGAATTCCCAAAGGCGGCGCGGACTTCTGTGCGCACGTAAGTCCGTGTCAGATCACGGTATTGACGGGCCTGATAGCGCTCAAGCGCGTTCAGCTTGATCTGGACGATGCCGTGAAATACCTCGTCCAGCCGGGTCGACAGATGTGCCCCCAAATCGCGCGCTTCGCGTGACCGCGCGCGCACAAAGCGCTGTGCAAGGGCGGCAGGCATCACCATCAAGGGCACGCCCACACAGGCAAGCAACGCCCAGACCGGATCAATGGAGATCGCGACGCCCAGCAGGACAATCAACCCGATGAGATCGCGCCCGGTGCCGGTAATGACCGCGCGCCATACATCGCCGACGGCGTTCACGTCAGACTGGACGCGTTGGATCAAGAAACCCGGTGGATGCGACTGGTGAAAGGCACCATCCTGCGTCATCATCCGGTCAAGCAAATCAATCCGCATATCCGCTGCGGATTTCTGGGCAATACGCGTCAGCAGCACTTTTTGCGCCACGCCTGCGATGGCACGCAGGACGAAAATACCGACCAGAACCAAACCAACCCACAGCAAGGCGTCTTCTTTTCCAGCGACGAAAACCTGATCGAACATTGGCTGCATCAGCTTGGCCAAGGCCCCAAGGGTTGCCCCCTCGATCGACATGAAAACCACCGCCAAAGCCAGAAGCCCCATGTGCTTTTTCAGATAATCGCGCCAAAGCCACGCCATCAATTCTTTGGAACTGTAGGTCACATCACTCATAAAAGGGGCCGCTGTCCTTTAGGTAAATTCCTCTCCGGTTTACGCAGCCCGGCGGAGCAGGGCAAGTGTGACGCTCCGCTTTGCCGCATGGATTGTCCGATTGACGCCGCGCCGCATCGGGGTAGTTTGCAAATCAACATAGTCGTGAAAGGCGCTTCGCTCATGTCATCTACCCCAAATCTTTCGCAGGGACGTGGCTATCTTGCCATTCCTGGCCCCTCGGTCATGCCCGAAGCCGTCTTGAACGCCATGCATCGGCCCGCGCCCAATATCTATTCGGGCGAGCTGGTCGAGATGATGCCGCGCCTGATGCAAGATCTGCGGCGTGTCGCCCGCACGCAGCATCACGTGGCCATGTATATCGGCAACGGTCACGCCGCATGGGAGGCCGCCCTGGCCAATGTTATTTCCCCCGGTGACAAGGTGCTGGTGCCCGCAACGGGCCGGTTCGGCATCGGTTGGGGCGAGATGGCCAAAGGGCTTGGCGCAGAGGTCGAGGTGATGGATTTTGGCAAGCAGTCAGCGATGGATCTGGCCCGGATATCGGAGCGCCTTGCCGCTGATAAATCACATGAAATCAAAGCGGTGTTGGCAGTTCATGTTGATACTTCGACATCGGTCTTGAATGACATTGCAGGCGTCCGGGCGGCCCTTGACGCCACAGGTCATCCGGCGCTTTTGATGGCTGATTGTATCGCATCGTTTGCTTGCGACCGGTTCGAGATGGATGATTGGGGTGTCGATGTCTTGGTGACCGGTTGTCAAAAAGGCCTGATGGTGCCGCCGGGCGTCAGCTTTGTCTTCTTCAACGACCGCGCCGCCGAAGCGCGAGCGAGAATGCCCCGCGTCAGCATGTTTTGGGATTGGGCACCGCGTGCCAACCCGCAAGAGTTTTATCAATACCACTGCGGCACGGCACCGACGCACCACATCTACGGTTTGCGCGCAGCACTCGACATGATCCACACCGAAACCATCGAGGGCGTCTGGGACCGTCACGCAGTACTGGCCCGCGCCGTTTGGGCGGCATGCGAAGCGTGGAGCACCGAAGGCAGTTTCGCACTCAACATCGCTGATCCTGCTGTGCGCAGTAATGCAGTCACCGCGTTGCGGCTGGAGGCCCCACAGGCCACGCAATTGCGCGAATGGGTCCAGCACAATATTGGCCTGACGTTGGGGATTGGTCTTGGCATGGCCCCTCCCGGCAGTGCCGAGAGCCATGGGTATTTTCGCCTGGGCCACATGGGCCATGTCAACGGCCATATGATTATGGGCCTGTTGGGTGGTCTTGAGGCCGGGATGGCGGCACTTGGGATCAAGCGGGGGCAAGGAGCGTTGGATGCCGCGGCCAGGGTGATCGGCGGGGTCTAATCCTGCCGCGCTGCTATCTGGTTGATCAGGGCGTTCAGCGCCCACCCAAGCAGGGCCACGGCCATCAACCCCCACAGCACCCAGATCACTGTAAACACCCAAAACACATTGACGCCAAACATGACGATGCAGGCTTGGGTAAAGTTGGGGGCAGAGGGACGGTCGTTATTGTCACGCATCGGGGTGCTCTTGCTGGCCTCAACAAAAACTATAGCGCGGTTTTGCGGTTCGTCAGCCCCTTTTCGCATCCGCAAGCGCTTTTGGGAGGGCTTTGGCAAAGGCATCGAGGTTATCCTGAGTGCCGCAGCTGACGCGAATGCAGCGGTTTTCCGGGGCTGCAAAGGGCATGCGCACAAATATCCCGCGGGCAACCAACCCGTCCAGAACCGCCTTTGCAAACGCGCCATCCCCGCCGCAATCAATCGCCACGAAATTCGCCGCAGACGGCAATGGCGTCAGGCGGTTGTCTGTGGCGATCTGGGCGATCCTCTCGCGTGACGAGGCAATCTCGGCTTGCACATGGGCCAGCCAATCGGTGTCTTGCAGCGCCGCGAGCGCGCCGGCTTGCGCTGCACGGTTCATGCCAAAGTGATTGCGCACCTTGCCAAAGGCAGTGATCAGATCTGGTGCGCCAATAGCATAGCCGACACGCGCGCCCGCAAGGCCGTGCGCCTTCGAAAATGTGCGCAAGCGGATCAGGCGGGGATCGTCACCGTCGAGGATCGGCGCCGTGCCTTGAGGCGCGCAATCGATATAGGCTTCGTCCAATACCAGCAGACAGTTTTGGGGCAGTGTCTTCATCGCTTGGATCAGATCAGACCCCTTGTGCCAGCTTCCCATCGGATTGTCTGGATTGGCCAGATAGACCAGCTTGGCGTCCACCTCTGCCGCCTTGGAAAACAGCGCAATTGGGTCTTCGTGGTCGCCGTTATACGGCACCTTGTGCAGCGTTCCGCCAAACCCCGCGACATGGTAGTTGAATGTTGGATATGCCCCGTCCGACGTTACAACTGTGTCGCCCGGTGCCACCATCAACCGCACCAGATAGCCCAGCAAGCCGTCAATGCCCTCGCCGACGATGATATGCTCGGGGGTGACGCGGTGATGCGCAGCCAGAGCGGCGCGCAGATCAAAGCTTTCGGGATCGCCATACATCCACTGCGGGGTTGCGGCCATTGCCTCAATAGCCCGCGGCGAGGGGCCAAAGACGTTTTCGTTCGCGCCAAGCCGCGCGTCAAAGCTGCGATGTGCTGCGCGTTCCTGCGTCTCTGGGCCGACAAAGGGCACGGTCGAGGGCAAAGACTGGGCAAGCGGTGTGAGGCGAAAATTTGTCATAGAGACGCGTTACTGTATCGGCCATGGTTACGGCAAGCATTGAAAATGCAGTCTCGCATCTTTAGGCGATGATCGCGCGCCGTTGGCGGCCCTCTGATATGGTCAAACGCACCCGCCGCAGCAGCTGTGTGGCAGCGGCCCTTGCGACCAGTGCTGTATGCGCCGTTCACTTGGCTGGGGCGAAACGCTCGGCATGATGCACGCGGTTGAACGCTGGGTGCCGTAGCGTTTCGCTTTGCATGGGCGCAAGGATCGGGCCAAGTTGTGCAAAACCACCGGAGGATCAGATGAGCCGCGTTTCTGTCACATACCAAGACCACATCGCCCATGTGCGCCTGACCCGCGCGGACAAAATGAATGCCGTCGATCAGGACATGATTGATGCGATCATTGCTGCCGGAAACGAGGTCGCTGCCTCGAAGGCCCGGGTTGTGGTGCTGTCGGGCGAGGGCAAGGCCTTTTGCGCAGGCATCGATATCAGCGCCATGGGTGCCTTGGCTGGTGGCAACCCTGCTGAAAAGATGATGCCACGCACCCACGGTGACGGCACAACAAACCAATGGCAGGAAGTTGCGATGATCTGGACGCGTGTGGGCTTGCCCGTGATAGCCGCCCTGCACGGCAAGGTGTATGGTGCCGGCCTGCAGCTTGCCCTTGGGGCCGATATTCGCATCGCAGCTCCCGACATCGAGATGGCCGTGATGGAGATGAAATGGGGCATCATCCCTGATATGGGCGGTATGGTCCTGCTGCCCAAACTGGTGCGCGGCGATGTGCTGCGTCTGCTGACCTACACCGCAACACCAATCGACGCGGTGCAAGCCGAACGCTGGGGCTTGGTCACGCAACTGGCCGACGATCCGCTGTCTGCTGCGATGGAACTGGCCACGACAATAGCAGGCAAAAGCCCCAGTGCGATCAAAGCTGCGAAACGGCTGGCAGCCTTCGCCGAGATCAACGGTGCAGAGGCTGTCCTGCTGGAAGAATCCCGCGAGCAGGCCGACCTGCTGGGCCGACCCGACCAGATGGAAGTCATTGCTGCCGAATTCGGCAAGCGCCCAGCCGTTTTCAAAGACTGAAAAAAGTCAGCCCCACCTGCCGAGACAGGCGGGGCCTTCCAAATGGACGATCTTCGCTTCCCAGCTCGGACCGCAAGTCAAAGCTCGCTGATCTTGATTTCCAAATGGTAAAAAATCCTCGCCGAAGGCATAAAAATTCTTCTGGAGCATCAAAAGAGATTTTATGCCTTCGGCGAGGATTTAAGACCATTTGGAATGAAGACGTTGTTTATCCCAACTCTGCCAGGCGGTCCAAGGCGGCCTGAAGCTGGTCTGCCTCTTCTTGACGCGCATCCAGATTGCCTTGTGCTTCTGCGACGACCTCGGGCGGTGCGGAGGCTGCGAATTTGGGGTTGTTCAGCCGCCCCTTGAGGCCGCCGACTTCCTTTCCCAGCTTATCGAGCGACTTTTGCAGGCGCGATTTCTCGGCGTCGATGTCTATCAGACCTGCCAAAGGCAGACCAAAGGTAGCACCGGGGGTGCCGATGGACACGGTGCCTTTGGGGAAATCATCCGTCTTCTCAAGGCTTTCGACCCGCGACAAACGTTTGATCATTGTCTCGTTGCCATCCCAAGCCGCTTGGGCCGCAGCGTCCATTGCGGTGCAGAGCATTGGAACCTTGAGCCCTGCGGGCACGTGCATCTGTTGGCGTGCAGAGCGGATGGCTTCGATCAATCCGATGACCCAGTTCAATTCGCGGTCCGCATCGGCATCCAGCATTTCGGCAACGCTGTAGGTGGGCCAATCACCGTGAACCAACATTTTCGAACGCGTACCCGTCGTTTGCCACAGCTCTTCTGTGATAAACGGCATGATCGGGTGCAACAGGGTAAGGCATTGATCCAGAACCCATTTCAGGGTCTGGCGTGTCTCGTATGCCTCTGGCGCGTCGTCTTGCAGCAAGGGTTTGGAAAGCTCGACGTACCAGTCGCAGACCTTGCCCCAGACAAAGGCATAAAGCGCGTTGGCCGCATCATTGAAGCGGTAGTGCTCAAGTGCGGCATCAACCTCTTCGCGCACGCGGGCGGTTTCGCCGATGATCCATTTGTTCAGCGTGTGGCTGACGTCGCTGTGGCTGGTGTAGGCCGGCGTTGGCACATCTGCTGCAAATACGCCGTTCATTTCTGCAAAGCGGTGTGCGTTCCAGATCTTGGTGCCAAAGTTGCGATAGCCCGCGATGCGGGCGGTATCGAGTTTGAGCGCGCCGCCCAAGGACGCCATCGCCGCATTGGTAAAGCGCAAGGCGTCGGCGCCGTATTCGTCGATGATTTCCAGCGGGTCGATGACGTTGCCCACAGATTTTGACATCTTCTTGCCCTTGGCATCGCGCACGAGGCCGTGAAGGTAGACAGTGTCGAAGGGGATTTTGCCCGTGGTATCAAGCTGCATCATCATCATGCGCGCGACCCAGAAGAACAGGATATCCTGCCCGGTGATCAGGTCAGAGGTGGGGAAGTATTTTTGCATCTCCGGCGTGTCTTCGGGCCAGCCAAGCGTACCGATGGGCCAGAGACCGGAGGAGAACCACGTGTCGAGGACATCTGGGTCGCGAGTTAGCGTTTTGCCCGGCGCCAACTCTTGGGCTTCAGCTTCACTCGTCGCGCAATATTCGTTTCCGTTTTCGTCAAACCAAACCGGAATCTGGTGCCCCCACCAAAGCTGGCGCGAGATGCACCACGGCTCGATGTTGTCGAGCCAATTATAGTACGTTTTCTCGCCGGACTCGGGCATGATCTTGACGTCGCCGTTGCGGACGGCATCCAGCGCGGGGCCGACGATCTGATCTGTATCGACAAACCACTGGTCGGTCAGCATCGGCTCGATCACCACTTTGGAGCGGTCGCCGAAGGGCTGCATGATCGGCTTGGCCTCAACATGGGGGATCAGCGCGGGGGCGTCCTCTTCGTCGGCTTTGGGGGTCATCACCGCCAGCCCTTCGGCAGTGATGTCTGCCACGACCTTTTTGCGCGCCTCGAACCGGTCAAGGCCGCGATACTCTTCGGGGACAAGGTTCATCGCGGCGATCATCGCCTCGTCGAATTCCATCTCTCCGGCAGCGATCTTTTGGGCGGTGGCGGCTTCCTCGGTGTAGGGTTTGCCATCTGCGCGCATCGCGGCCTTGGTGTCCATGAGGTTGTACATCGGGATGTTGTTGCGCTTGGCCACCTGGTAGTCGTTGAAGTCATGCGCGCCGGTGATCTTGACCGCACCAGAGCCGAAATTCTTGTCGGGGTATTCGTCGGTAATAATGGGGATCAGGCGGCGGTCCTCTTTCGGGCCGACGGGGATTTCACAAAGTTTTCCGATGATTGGCGCATAGCGTTCATCTGAAGGGTGCACTGCCACCGCGCCATCCCCCAGCATGGTTTCGGGGCGGGTCGTGGCGATCGAGATATAGTCGCGGGTCTCGCGCAGGGTCTCGTTCCCGTCCTCGTCCTTCTCGATGTACTCATAGGTCGCACCGCCCGCGAGAGGGTATTTGAAGTGCCACATATGCCCCGGAACTTCGATGTTTTCAACCTCGAGATCGGAAATCGCGGTCTCGAAACGCGGGTCCCAGTTCACCAGTCGCTTGCCGCGATAGATCTTGCCGTCGTTGTACATCTGCACAAAGACCTTGATCACGGCGTCGTGGAAATTTGGCGAATTCTCGTGACCTTTGCGGGTATCAAAGGGCGCACCGGACATGGTGAAGGCGTTGCGCGACCAGTCGCAGGACGACCCCAGCCGCTTGAGCTGGCCCACGATGGTATCGGCTGTGGACTCCTTGTAGGCCCACGCGTGTTTGAGGAATTCCTCGCGCGTGAGGTCGGTGCGTTTGATCCCGCTTTCACCCAGCTTGTTTTCGACGGCCAGTTGCAAGGCGATGCCCGCGTGATCCTGCCCCGGCTGCCACAGCGTGTCAAAGCCGCGCATCCGGTGCCAGCGCACCAGAATATCCTGAAGCGTATTGTTGAACGCATGGCCCACATGCAGCGATCCGTTGACATTAGGCGGCGGGATCATGACGCAATAGGTGTCATCGCGACTGGCATTTGCGCCTGCTTTAAAGGCACCCGAGGCCTCCCATGCCGTGTACAGGCGTTTTTCGGCTTCGGCGGCGTCAAAATTCTTATCAAGTGCCATGATCAGCGTCCTTCTTTAAACTTGAGCATGATCTAGCGGAGCATGGCACAAAGGGGAAGGCTGGCAGGCTGAAAACTTGAGTGTCCTACGATGCGGGGTTTGTGCGTGGACGTCTGGACATCGCGGGCGTGCGGGCTAATGTCTGCTGAAAGTTTTCAGAGATTTCCAAAGGATACGCAAATGGATAAGTTCGGAAAAAGCCAGCCGGTCAAAAGAGTTGAAGATGCGCGGTTTCTGACCGGGGCCGGGCAGTATGTCGATGATATCTCGCCCGATCAGGCGTTACACGCGTATTTCTTTCGCTCGCCTGTCGCACACGGGGCGATCACGAACCTTGATGTCACCGATGCGTCTGGGGCGGACGGTGTGCATGCGGTGCTGACAATCGACGATCTGGAAGCCGCTGGCATGGATATCTCGATGGTGGGTGCGGTGTTGAAAAACCGTGATGGCACAGAGGCCGCCAAGCCGCTGCGCCCGATCCTGGCCAAGGGCAAGGTCCGCTTTGTCGGTGAACCAGTGGCGGTTGTGATTGCCGAGACAATGGAACAGGCGCGCGATGCGGCCGAACTGATCATGCTTGATGTCGATGACCTGCCCACACACATGGGCATGTCGCGTGGCGGAGAAGCGTTGCACGAGGAGGCCCCTGAAAATCTGGCGTTCGACTGGGGCTTGGGTGACGAAGATGCCACGCAAAAGGCCTTTGATGCAGCGGCCAGGACTGTTGCGCTAGAGGTGGGCGATAACCGGATCATTGTGAACTCTCTTGAGCCGCGCGGCTGTTATGCCGAATGGGACGCGGGCAAGCTGCATGTGTCTAACAACGGGCAGGGGGTCTGGGTTCACAAGGACAACCTCAAGCGCGTTTTCGGGCTGGAAGATGAGCATGTCCGCGTGACCAACCCCGATACAGGGGGCGGGTTCGGGATGAAGGGGATGGCCTATCCGGAATATTTCTCGGTCGCCCAGGCGGCGCGGGCTATTGGCCGCCCGGTGCGGTGGATGTCTGACCGGACCGAAGCCATGCTAAGCGACAATGGCGGGCGCGATTTGACCTCGCTGGCGGAACTGGCGTTTGACGAGAACAACAAGATCACGGCCTACCGCGTCAGCACCAAGTGCAACCTTGGGGCCTATAACAGCCAGTTCGGGCAGCCTATCCAGACGACGCTGTTCAGCCGCGTGTTGATGGGTGTTTATGACGTACAAACCACGTGGTTGCAGGTGGAGGGATATTATACCAACACCGTCCAAGTGGATGCGTATCGTGGTGCTGGCCGCCCCGAAGCGATCTATGTTCTTGAGCGTGTGATGGACCGCGCCGCGCGCGAGTTGGGCATTGATCCGTGGGAGTTGCGCCGCATCAACTTTATCAAGCCAGAGCAGTTTCCCTACACCTCGGCCACAGGTGAAACCTATGACGTCGGAGAGTTCAACCGCCTGCTGACCCGCGCTGCTCGGGAGGCTGATCGGGAGGGTTTCGAGGTGCGCAAAGCTGCGGATGCCAAGAAGGGCCTGCTGCGCGGGCAGGGGCTTTGCTATTATATTGAAAGCATTCTGGGTGATCCGTCCGAGGGGGCCAAGGTCGAGTTTAACGAAGATGGCACCGTCTTCATTTACGTCGGCACCCAGTCGAACGGGCAGGGCCACGAGACGGTTTATGCGCAATTCCTGGCGGATCAGACCGGAATCCCGGCGGATCGTATCCATGTCATCCAAGGCGATAGCGATCTGATCAAACAGGGTGGCGGCACGGGCGGGTCACGGTCTGTCACCACGCAAAGCACGGCCACCTTGGCGACGGTTGCAAAGATGACCGAAGCGTTCACCGCATTTCTGGCGGATGAAATGGGCGTTCCTGCGGCCGAGATTGGTTTTGACGATGAACGGTTCCGCGCGGACGGGTCGAATTTGACGCCGACCATGCTTGAGGTCGCTGATCTGGCCCGCGAAAAAGGACGTGACGATCTGCTTGTGCACCATGAACGCGCCACATTGCCGGGCCGCAGCTATCCCAACGGAGCGCATGTGTCCGAAGTGGTGATTGACCCTGAAACGGGTGTTGTGACAGTGGACCGCTACACGGTCGTTGATGATTTCGGAAATCTTATCAACCCGATGCTGGCCGAAGGGCAGGTACATGGTGGCGTGGCCCAAGGGATCGGGCAGGCCATTCAAGAGCATGTGGTTTATGACGAGGATGGCCAGCTTTTGACCGCGTCGTTCATGGATTACGCGATGCCGCGCGCGACGGATATGCCGTATATCACCTTCAATTCAGAACCTGTGCCGTCGACGGCAAACCTGATGGGGATGAAGGGCTGTGGCGAAGCCGGCACCGTTGGTGCCTTGGCTGCGATTTCCAATGCCGTGCAGGATGCGCTTTGGGATCATGGGGTGCGTCAGGCGGATATGCCATTCACCCCGCACAAGGTCTGGCAGTTGCTGAACACGCAAGCGATGGCTGCCGAATAACCGACAGTTTCTTTCCCTTGGGGTTGGAGGGGGCGCTGCCCCCGCCCTTGCGGGCCCCCCCGGGATATTTAAAAGCCAGAGAAGATGCGGCTACTTGGCGATTTGCATGATGATGCAGGTCGTCGAGCCTGTGGCATAAAGCTTGCCGTCTTCCAGGCCACGGATCTCGCCATGGGCGACGCCAGTCGAGCGGCCGACGTGGTCGATTGTACCGATGCAATCGATTTGCATGCCCAACGGGATGCTGCGCAGAATGTTGATTTTGAACTCCAGCGTTGTGTAGACCGATCCCTTGGGAATTTTGGTCATCACAGCGCAGGCCATCGCCGAATCAAGGAGAGTTCCGTACCAGCCGCCGTGGACCGAGCCCATTGGGTTGGTGACGTTGAATTCAGGGGCACCGCGCCAAACGGTGCGACCGTCAGATACTTCGTGGAGCGTATAGCCCAAGGTCTGACCTATGGGCGGGCCGGGATTGGTGCCGTCGAGAATTTTCTGCATAAACTCCATACCCGAAAGCTTCACCGCTTCAGATTGGGGGAGCAGGTCGGCAAGGCTATGTGCTGAATGGGGCATGAAAAATCTCCGGCAGGTGTGTGCCGGAGAAGAGTCTTCGTTTTGGTGCCTTTCGGCAAGCCATGATCTGTTTTACGCCACGTCTGACAGTTGCGTTTGTGCCGTCACGTCGAGGGCGCGGCACACACTGCGGGTCAGTTCGGGGCGGTTGAGGGTATAAAAGTGCAAGTTCTCAACGCCTTCGTCCACCAGTTTGCTGCACATTTCGGTGCAAAGAGCAGTGGACAGCAGATCGTGGCGGTCATCACGGATCGCGGTTTCGAATGCATCGTCCAGCCATTTCGGAACTTCGGTGCCACAGCGGGTCGCAAAGCCACGGGCTGATTTCCAGTTGGTGATCGGCATGATGCCCGGTGTGATGGTTTTTGTAATGCCTGCCGCCGCACAATCGTCGCGGAAGCGCAGAAAGGTTTCGGCATCGAAGAAGAATTGGGTTATTGCCTCGTCTGCACCCGCCTCGAATTTGCGCTTGAGCCATTCGATGTTTTGCGCCTGTGTCGCGCTTTCGGGATGCGGTTCGGGGTAGGCACCGACGCGCAATGTGAATTTGCCGGTCGCAGCCAAGGCTTCGATCAGCTCGCAGCTGTCGGCAAATCCTTCGGGGTGCGGGGTAAATATCTTTGCGCCGTTTTCGGGGTCACCGCGTAGGGCAACAATGTCTTTTACGCCGATTTCGGCAAAGCTGTTAGCGACTTCCATGGTTTCGGCCTTGCTGGCACCCACGCAGGTCAGGTGTGCGGCAACCGGCAAGCCCGAGGTGCGGCGCAGCACATGAGCTGAATCGTGGGTCAGATCGCGGGTTGAGCCGCCCGCGCCATAGGTGACCGAAAAGAACCGTGGTGCCAAAGGGGCCAGTGCCTGTGCCGTGTCCCAAAGGCGGAACGATGCGTCAACGGACTTTGGCGGGAAGACTTCGAATGAAACGGCTGGCGTGGTCATTTTTAAGATCCTATTCTTGCTTTCATCACTTGTCGCATGAATGGAGTTGTGAAACAAACTCATAACTTTCATCTTCAACATGAGGACTGCCTCATATGCATATCGAGTTTCGGCATCTCCGTACAATTCAGGCCATCCACGAGGCCGGTGGGTTGGCCCGGGCAGCTGACCAGATGAACATAACACAATCAGCGCTTTCCCATCAAGTGAAGGGTCTGGAAGATCAGGCGGGGGTTGAGCTGTTCGTGCGCCGGTCAAAGCCGTTAAAGCTGTCGCCAGCGGGGTTGCGGTTGCTGAAACTGGCGCAGCAGGTGTTACCCCAGCTTGAGGCGGCACAGGCCGAGTTCATGGGGTTGCGCGCGGGCAGTACGGGCCGCATGCACATCGCGATTGAATGCCATGCGTGTTTTGAATGGTTGTTTCCGGTGCTTGAGCAGTTTCGGAAATCCTGGCCGGATGTAGATGTGGATATCCGCCCCGGATTGGCGTTTGATGCCTTGCCAGCGCTGCTGCGCGAGGAAGTGGATCTGGTTGTGTCATCGGACCCCGAAGAATTGCCGGGCGTCGAATTTGTAGAGCTTTTTGACTATAAGGCGGTGTTTGTTGCGGCCAGCACCCATCCTCTGGCCAAGAAGGCGTTTATCGATGCCAAGGATTTCAGGACCGAGACGTTGATCACCTATCCGGTGGAGCGGTCGCGCCTCGACGTGTTCAGCCAACTGCTGATCCCTGCCAAGGTTGATCCTGTCGCGATCCGGCAGGTCGAACTTACCGCGGTGATTTTGCTGTTGGTGGCGTCCAACCGCGGGGTTGCAGTGCTGCCGGACTGGGTGGTGCGCGAGGTTAAATACAGCAATGACTATGTGACGCGGCCTTTGACGGCGGAAGGTATCACGCGCAGGCTATATGCTGCGGTGCGCAGTGATGATCTGGACAAGCCGTTTATGAACCAGTTGCTGAAGCTTGCGGGGCAAGAGGCCCGAAAGCTTCAGCAGAGCTGAATATCGGGTGGGGATCATCCCCACCTTAACGCATCAACCTACCTTGACGATGGCCTTGCCGTTGTTGCCACCGGTCAGCAAGTCAATGAAGGCTTGCGGTGCGTTTTCCAGACCTTCGGTGATGTCTTCTTTGACCGCGATGGTGCCATCTGCAACCTTCGGGGCAACCTCCTTGAGGAAACTTGGGAAGTTGGCCCAGTGGTTGGAGATGATAAAGCCGTTTACGCTGAGGAAATTCACCAAAATCGTGCGCCAAAGTTTTGGGGCTGTCAGCGCTTCTTGCGCTGCATTGGCACCAAGGCCACCGGCGTTGTACCATGCAATCATGCCGCAGATCGGGATGCGACCGTGGGGGTTCATCATTGGAATAACTGCCTCAAGAACCTTGCCGCCGACGTTTTCGAAATAGATGTCGATGCCTTTGGGGCACGCCTCTTTCAACGCGGCGCGCAGGGATTTAGCGTCATCATAGGCGCGGTGGTCAATACAGTCGTCAAAGCCGAAGTGATCCTTGGCCATGGCGCATTTGTCTGCGCCACCAGCAATGCCAACCACACGCAAACCGTGAGACTTGGCGATTTGGCCAACCATCGAACCAACGGGGCCCGTTGCTGCGGCCACGACCAGCGTTTCGCCTTCTTTGGGGCGGCCATATTCCATCAGGCCATGCCACCCGGTGAAGCCAGGCATGCCCAGAACGCCAAGTGACGTGGTGATGGGTGCTTGATCGGGATCAACCTTGCGCAGCATCTTGGCCGGCTGCACGCCATGCGTGGCCCAGCCGAAACCGCCAAAGGCGAAATCGCCCGGTTTAAAGTAGGGGCTGTTGGAGGCGATGACCTCGCCAACCGATCCACCTTCCATCGTCCCGCCAATCGGCACAGGCTGGGCATAGGACTTTGCATCGTCCATGCGTCCGCGCATGTAGGGGTCAAGCGACATGTAATGGACGCGAACCAGCACTTCCCCATCGCCGGGTGTGGGCACAGGGCCTTCCTCAAGACGGAAGTTATCGGCGGTCGGGGCAGCATCGGGGCGCGATGCGAGGACGATGCGTTTCATTGTGTCAGACATGGTGGCTCCTAAGGTTGTTCGATTGCGTGCACCGTATCTGGAAAATGCAAGCATACAAGGCAGGCGCTGGCGACACGTTGCGTTAGCGGCTGGCTTGCGCTGACCCTCGTGTCGCAATCTGGCCCTTGGCAATTGGGGCTTGCGGGCTTAAGGGGAAGCCTGATCGATTGAAGGACACGGAAAATGGTTGGCAGTGCAAATCTAAACATCATGATCAAGGCGGCCCGCCGTGCTGGACGTGGTTTGGTCAAGGATTTCCGTGAGGTCGAGAATCTTCAGGTATCCGTGAAAGGTGCGGGCGATTTTGTAAGCCGCGCAGACCTTCAGGCGGAAAAAACTATTAAAGAAGAACTGATGGGCGCGCGCCCCACGTATGGCTGGCTGGCCGAGGAAGGTGGCGGCGAAGAGGGGCAAGACCCCACACGCCGCTGGATCGTCGATCCGCTGGACGGGACAACGAATTTTCTGCACGGTTTGCCACATTGGGCGGTGTCCATCGCACTGGAGCACAAAGGCCAGATTGTTGCAGGCGTGGTGTTTGATCCGGCCAAGGACGAGATGTTTTTTGCTGAAAAAGGCGCTGGTGCCTGGATGAATGACATGCGTTTGCGGGTTTCCGGCCGTCATCGGATGATCGAGTCGATCTTTGCGACTGGATTGCCCTTTGCAGGCCGCGCCGATCTGCCTGACACATTGAAAGATCTTGGCCGCATCTTGCCTGTTTGTGCAGGCGTGCGCCGCTGGGGTGCCGCAGCACTTGATTTGGCCTATGTGGCCGCTGGTCGCTATGATGGCTATTGGGAACGGCGTTTGAACGCTTGGGATCTGGCTGCAGGTCTGTTGATCGTGCGGGAAGCGGGTGGTATCGTCGAGCCGCTCAACCCTGCGGGCGATATCCTGGCGGATGGCGAGATCGTTTGCGCCAATGAAGCGCTGTTCACGGGCTTTGCCAAACTTGCACGGGGCTAGGCGCGGTTAACCGCGTATGCCTTCGGCGAGGATTTTTTCCCATTTGGAATGAGGGCTGCGTGTTTATGTATCCGACCGGTGATTGACGCCACCGGTATCGGCAATTGGCTCGTGTTTGCACGGTTCGGCAGCTTCGATACACCCCAGATTGACACCACATCCGCACGGATCTGATCGGCGCTGGTGATGCGTATAGATACCGCAGGTTTTGCAGAAATAGTGCTTTGCTGTGTGTTCCTCACGTAAAGCGCGCAAGACTGTCTGCGCCTTGGCTGATTGCAACCGAACTTGCGATGGCCGTGACCGCAACGGCAGAGCGGCGGCGGCAAAACAAGCAGGGGCAGCGGCTTGCAGACATCAGACCCGTGGGCAATGTCGCCTCAACGACAGCTTGCGCGGTGCCTCTGAGGTCCCTGTTTCATTTTCTTTTCACCTTTGGGATGCGGCTTGTGAGGGTGACATAGTCTCCCTCGGGATGTGGCGGATGGCCGTCTGTTCGGGCCCAGTATCTAGGCCCGCCCAAGCGCAGCCACATCGGGACGGTCAAGATCAGCCCGGCAAAGAATCCGCCCGCATGGGCCCAGTAAGCCACGCCGCCGATATCAGGGTCTGCGCCGACACCGCCAATCATCTGCATGCCCAGCCATAGCCCCAGCATGATCCACGCCGGGATCGGCAGGATGCGGAAAAACACAATGAAGATGATCAGAATGTCGACCTTTGCTTTGGGGTAAAGCAGCAGATACCCCCCCATTACCCCCGCAATAGCGCCCGAGGCTCCGACAGTTGGCACCACAGAGTAGGGGGCTGACCAGACATGTGCCAAAGCGGATAGCAGACCGCAAGCAAGGTAGAACGTAAGATAGCCCCAATGGCCCATCTCGTCTTCGATATTGTCACCGAAGATGTATAAAAACAGCATGTTACCCGCCAGATGGAGCCAGCCGCCATGCAGGAACATCGAGGTAACGATCCCCGTATAGCCATCACCTACCGTCACACGACCGGGGATCAGCGCCCAGTCGAAAAAGAACATATTGATTGCACGCGCGTCACTCATCAGACTGACATAACTTAGGAACACACCAATATTTACTGCCATGAGCAGATAGGTCACATAAGGTGTGCGCCCAGAAGGGTTATGATCGCGAATTGGAAACATGGCGTGACCCTCAGCCATCCTTGCTGCAGCGTCAAGAGGTCCAACCAGAGAGGTTTAGAATGAAAATCACTTGTTTGCATACTGCCCAAAGCCACGTTGAAAACTTTACGGCCGTGTTTGCCAAAGAGGGCTGGGATGAGGCGCTTGATCACATCGTGCGACCCGATCTGCTGGCGCGGGCACAAACGGACGGATCAGGGGACCTGTCGGATGATCTGAGGGATCTTTTGCACAGATGTGAGGGGGCAGATGCGGTGCTGTGCACCTGCTCGACCTTGGGAGCGCTGGTTGAGGATATAGCTGCGGAAAATGTGGTACGCATTGACCGCCCTGCGATGGAAATGGCCGCGCGTTACGGCAAGGTCATGCTTGCGATTTGTCTGGAAAGTACGCGATTGCCGAGCTCTGCGTTGTTTGAGGCATGTGCCAAAGGCAAGGAAGCGGATGTTGTTCTGTGCGCAGAGGCTTGGACCCATTTCGAGGCGGGCGAGATGTCTGCGTTTCACAGATCCATCGCGCAATCTGTGGGCGCTGCGATGATCGATGCGCCGCAGACAGAGTGCATTGTGCTGGCGCAGGCGTCGATGCAGGGGGCAGGCCCGTTATTGTTGGATATAGGGGTGCCAGTGCTGGCAACGCCAAGCTTGGCCGTGCGGCAGGCAATCAAGGTCGCCCGCCGCTGACTAATTTATCCTTCAGCGCCCAAGGATTGCGCTGGCCAGCCGACTGAAACGCGCTTTCGACGTTGGCCTGAACCGCTTGTTCAGGCAGGGCCGTGCTGTCGACGATCATCGCGCTCAACCGTCAGCCATAGCAAAGCCTCGCGTGGAACGCCTGCCTCGTGAAACAAGGACACGGCGAACTATGCAATCAGTGGAATTTGCTTGGCAGGTTTTGCCAAGTCGGCGTTGCCTGGGACAAGCGCTGTACTGACTTGGCCACAGAAATTCACCCTTGGGAAATTCCACGCCAAAATGCGTGTGAAAATCCCGGCAGTCTTTCACCAGCTTCACGGATCAGCTGGGCTAAGATTTCGGCCCAATGTGCCTCAAGAACATCTGCTGCGCTGCGCATAACCTCTTGGCGTTCTTCCAGCGTGGGCGTGTGCATCAGATCAAACCGGATTGAGGTGACACGGTCTTCTGGCGAAAGCTGTTTATTGCGAACCAAACCGCGCAAAACATTCCCGTGATCTGTGCAGGTTCCCGCATCAATTTTATGGCGCAAGATCGGTGAAGAATCACTTGCCATTTGGCGTTCCACTGCACAATTATGTTAGCCTGAACCTTCTATTGAGGTAAGAGTTCCTGATTGCTGATCGTTTGGAAGGCAAAGCGGTTTTTTATTGGGTGTTCCACGTGACAAATGAAGACTTTAAAATGGACCGCTTTGATGCGGCGATTCTGACCGTTCTCTCCGAGGATGGGCGGATCAGTATAACAGACCTCGCAAAACGCATCGGTTTGTCCAAATCTCCGACACAGGCGCGCCTGCGCCGCCTTGAAGATGCCGGTGTCATTTTAGGATACCGCGCTTTGCTGGACCCGGTCCGGCTGGGTCTGGATCACGTTGCATTTGTCGAAGTCCGCCTGAGCGATACCAGAGAAGTTGCGCTTAAAGCCTTTAATATGGCTGTGACAAAAGTGCCCGAGATCGAACAAGCCCATATGATTGCAGGTAACTTTGACTATCTGCTCAAGGTAAGGACCCGTGATATGGCCGCATACCGCCAATTCCTTGGCGAGACGATTACGACGCTGCCCTATGTCTTTAACACCTCGACCTATGTGGCGATGGAGGCCGTCAAAGAGATCATGCTCGCAGATGTTACTTGACTGAGCCGCGCCTGCTGCGGTTTTCTGACATTATGCGTATTTTGCTTGCCCTTTGTTTGATTTCTGGCCCCGCTTTTGCGGCAGAGTGCCCCGCGCCTGCCGATACATCCCAAGAACTTGCCGACCTGTTTGAAAAGGCCCGGTCTTCAGAAGACTTTCGGCAGGGGCAAGAGGTGTCCAACGACATGTGGAAGGTCTGGCTGCGTGCCCCCGATGCGGCAGCCCAAGAGGTGCTGGACCGCGGCATGCGCAGCCGCGATGTCTATGATTTCGTCGGTGCCTTGGCCGAATTTGATCGCTTGGCCGCCTATTGCCCAGACTATGCCGAGGGCTTTAACCAGCGCGCTTATATCCACTTCCTGCGCGAGGATTATGAAAAAGCCCTGGTCGATCTGGATGTGGCTTTGCAATTGCAACCCAGACATGTCGCAGCTCAATCGGGCAGGGCGCTTACCCTGATGAACCTTGGTCGCATTGCCGAAGCCCGTGTTCAGATGCTCATCGCAGTCGAAAACAACCCTTGGCTTTCAGAAGCCGCACTCTTGGCCAAAGGTGCACCGCTTGGCCCGCTGGGTGACGACATCTGACCATTTACACTGCCGTCAAGCTGGCTATTGTGCGCGACGTTGCGGGCGTGATGGAATGGTAGACATACCAGACTTAAAATCTGTTGGGCCTTGTGCCCGTGGGGGTTCGAGTCCCCCCGCCCGCACCATCTCGCTTTTTGATGAAGAAATTTCCGCTAACAGCCTGAAAGGAAAGGCTGATTCAGCGGTTCGATAACCCTCTTTGCGTGAATAGCTCAAGGGCTCTGCAAAGGCCAATCTCAGCACTGTTCTCTTGAATGCCAAGCTGCCATTTTCGTATAGACTCCAAGGGTTTGCCAGAAAATTGAGGGCCGGTTCGATAAACTCCTCTAACCTCCCCTTCGCAGGGACGGTTTGAAGGGCTTTTTCAGCCAATAGCAGCCTCTTGCGCTCCAGCTTGGCGATCTTGGCCTCATAGGCTTTGGTGACAATCGGGTTGTCGGATTCGACAATCCGCTCCAAAAGCGTCTCGACCTGTTTTTCAGTGTCACGAAGCTGCGCAGTGATCTGATCTTTGTGCTGATGCGACTCGGCGAGCCTCAAGCTCCATGCGTCTTTGAACATGAGCTTTGCCAGAGCGAAGAGCTCTTTCGTGGGCTGGAGGCTTTGCAGGATTTCCGCAAAGCCGTCTTCGATTTGGTCGCGCGGGATCGACTTGCGTTTGCTCGCGCAGCCGCGTGTGTCGCACAGATAATAAGGATAGAGCTTGTTGCGCCCTTTGGACCAACAAGACGTCATCGCCTCTCCACAGTCATCGCACAGCACGAAGCCGCGCAGCGGGAAGTCCGCGCTGATATCTTTACGCGCAGGAGCTTTTGCCTTGCTTTTCAGGCGCGCCTGAACTTTCTCATAGGTCTCAAAGCTTATCAGCCCTTCATGCTGGCCTTTGCGGAGCGCAACATTCCACTTGGGCGCTTCGATATAGCCCGCATAAATATGCTGCGATAAAATCCGCTGAACACGCTGCCAGCGTACTTCATCGTTTGGCCCGTCTCTTGGGAAAGCGGGCTTTGTCTCCAGAAATTTCTTCACTTCAGCCTGCGTTTGCAGATAGCCAGAGGCAAAGCCCTCAAGGGCTTCAGCGAGAATAGATGCAATAGGCTCATCACGGACAAGAATCTTGCCGTGGCCACGATCATTGGTGTACTTGTAGCCAAGTGGTGGCGCGAAGACCCAATAGCCTTTCTCAACGCGCGCCGTCATTTTCTGGATCACCTGACGGCGGTTTTGTTCGCGTTCAAGCTCCCCTTGCGCCGCAAAGATTGTCTCAACGAACTTGCCTTCAGGCGAGTCATCAAGTTTGAAATTCAGGCATTCGATCTTTGCGCCGCGCGTTACGAATTCACGCCGCAGCTTGATATGAAATTCGGTATCACGCGCAAAACGCTTCAAGTCATCAAATACGATGACGTAATTCTTGTTCGGCTGCGCATCGAGATAGCTCAGCAGTGCCACCATGCCAGGACGGTTTATAAAATCCCCACCGCCTGAGGCGTCGTCGGGGAAAACCGCTTCGACATCATAGCCCTTGAGGTCAGCATACTGACGGCAGCGGTGTTCCTGGCTTTCCAGTCCGCTGCCTTCAATTTTTTGCTTAGTGCTCGAAACGCGGCAGTAAATAACTGCCTTCATTCCTTCAAAATTTTCATCTTTGCTCATGTTCATCTCACCTTCAACCACGCCTTACGGGCTGAATTCATTAGGTTTTTCACTGTTTTCTTGATCGTCAGAGCTTACCACATCAAATTTAGATTTGGCAGACTTACTGTCACTTTTTGCATCTTCTCCACACACCGCTTGCAGCGGGTGAACGCCGAATCCCAGATCGACAAAGGACACGATTATTGACCACAGCGATTGCAGGAACTCTTCTTTTTGCGCCTCGGTCATGTCAGCGCCATCAAGGAAGGCCTGATATTTCTCGACATCGACAGTTAATGTTGGTTTTGGGGGAGCGTGGACGTTCTCGAAAGCATCGCCGCGCTCAGTTGTGTTAACCGCAATTATTCATGAAGCCCCTGTTTTGGCGCGTGGGGCGATGTTTGAAGGCCCTTTGCTTTTGGATGCCCATAGGTGATCGGCGCCCGAATTGCGCATCGGGCGTTTTCAACGATCTG
>Ga0307981_1000439_pt1 | contig 41290 bp, 36 predicted proteins | sample OrgLakmetagen987_FD_201849 | JGI IMG/M metagenome (GOLD analysis project Ga0307981, IMG submission 201849) | Saline water microbial communities from Organic Lake, Antarctica - #987 | ecosystem: Environmental > Aquatic > Non-marine Saline and Alkaline > Saline | place: Antarctica: Organic Lake... | reverse complement strand
CATTAACCTCAAAGAAATCAATGAAAAGAAAGGAAGATACCATAGCATAAGAGCACACGAAAAAGTGTAACCCATGTCCGCGCACGTTTGTTACCTATGTCTTCGGCCTTTACACGCCGAGGCGTCCCTACCCTAAAAGGATGCCCTTGTTCCGTTGAAAGCGGATCGCGAGGTTTAGGGCTCAGGGCATCCTGCCCTGTTTTATGACTTTTTGAGACAGTTTCCTCGCTGGCACGCCGCTTTGTGCAAATCTTGGAAGATGTTGGTTACTTTTTCTCGGTGCCGTGGAGGACTTCTTCGAGGTCGAGACCAGTCATTTTTTTGATGCCTCCTAGTAGGAGCCAGAGGGCAACCATCATGATGAGCATACTGGGTATGGCGATAACGGGCCAACTCCAGGCCATCATTTTGCTGACTTCAGAGTTGAAAGCGTCGCTACCGCTGGGGCTGACCACGATCCAGCGGGCGAGGACATAGTTTAGGACCGCGCTGAGCAGGAAAGAACCAGCCAGCAGGTAAGTGCATTTAGTAAGTAGCTTGTCGAATGCGGACTGACTGTCATGTGCTTTGAGTGCGGCTTGCACCTTATCGATCTGAATAATTTCCGGATTGTAAAGGAGGGTGCGTATGAGCGGATAAGGAGTTTTGAGCGAAATAAGCACTGCTAGCCCGAGCACTAATGGGATGGCGGCTTCTTTTACCGCGAACCACTTAGTTGGGATCTCGAGGATTCCAATCCCGCCAGTCATAAGAACACTTATGAGGCCGAGGATGGAAAAAATATTGTATTTACCGCGCTTCGCGTAGTCGTAAACGAAGTAGCCGATAGGAAAGAGCATTGCAATGATCAGTATAGGGACGGCGACATTCTCGAAGTGGGGCTCCAGATAAGTGCCGAACCATTTTTTTCCTTTATTGAGGATCAAGATCGGCAGCAGAATATTGAAGCCTAAATTGAGGAAGGTATTTTCACGGGCGGGCGGTTTAGCACCGGGTGCGGGAGAATTTTCTATATTCGGCGTGCTGCTGGGTTGCTGTTCGGGCATAAGGTGGTTTAGGTTTTTATAACTTATGTCGAAGGCAAGCTCTATTCGTTGTTTGATCACCGCAGGACCGACTCGAGAATTTATCGATCCGGTGCGGTATCTTAGTAATCCATCTACTGGTAAAATGGGGTTTGCGATTGCGGATGCTGCAGTGGAAGCGGGTTGGACAGTTGATTTGGTAGCCGGACCAGTCAATTTGGAAGAACCGGATGGAGCAATTTTGTATCCGGTCGTTTCGGCTGAGGAAATGTTCCATCAGGTGGACGCACTTTTTGATGCTTGCGACATTTTGATTATGACGGCGGCCGTAAGTGATTTTCGTCCAGTCGAGCGATCAGAGCAGAAAACTAAAAAGAGGGATGCTTCGTTGACGGTCGAGTTTGAGCGGACAGTGGATATTTTAAAGACGATGGCGTCGCGCAAAGCACATCAGATCGTGGTTGGCTTTGCCGCAGAAACGCATGAGGTGGAGCGGTATGCGCGGGAAAAGCTGGCAGCCAAAAATTTAGACTGGATCGTGGCGAATAAGGTGGGCGAACTCGGTTCGGGATTTGCTGCGGACACCAATGAGGTGCTTTTAATCGCAGCAGATGGGAGTTCGGTCAAGCTGGGGCCGGACTCGAAAACAGCGATCGCAAAGGAGTTGATCGCTCTGGTGGCACCTACTGCTGAACTGTCTTAATCTTACTCGTAATCCTAATCTCCGAAACTTAATATGCCTTTTGATCACGAAAAGCTAAAAGTGTATGAACGCTCTTTAAGCATAAGAGTAAGAGTAGAGTCTTAATTATGACTGCGAAGCGAAATAGTGGATTGGATAAAATCCTTGGGCGGGTCGAGGACTTGGACTCAGTTAACCTGGGGATTCTTGTTCAGCGCTTGGCTCGTGAGCGTAAGCTGCAGGAGACGGTCTTTAACACGATCCAAGATGGTATTCTTGTGCTCGATGCAGATGGGGTCGTGCAATACAGTAACGAGGCGGCGCGCTCGATGATCGGGCTAAAAAAGTCGGATGAGGGAGTGGAGCGTCTATGGAAGTTAATGCCGGATTTGGCCAAATCGGTAGGTATCGGAGATTTGAATACGAAGCGCCACCAATCGCCCGTTGTCTCACGCGAAGTTGAGCTGACCTATCCAGAGCGGCGCGTGGTGCGCCTGTATATGGTCCCGATTGATGCCCAGATTGGTCATAATGATAGTGGCGGCTATGTCGTGGTTTTGACTGATATCACGGAGGATAAAATTTCGCTGGAGGAAACGATTGAGACGGAGCGAGTGAGTTCTATTATGCGACTGGCGGCGGGCGTTGCTCACGAACTGGGGAACCCTTTGAACTCGCTGACGATTCACCTGCAGTTGATTGAGCGTAAGTTAAAGCGCTTACAGCTGGAAGGGGAGGGGGCAAAGCTGGCTGAATCGATTCAAATCTGCCAAGGCGAAGTGAAGCGTTTGGACGGAATTATTACACACTTCTTAGAGGCAGTTCGTCCGCAAAAGCCGGAGATGAACGAATTGAACTTAGTCGATTTAGTGGAGGAAGTTTTACGCTTCCAAGAGGCGGAGTTGAATGACCGCAGCTTGGATGTGAACGTAGAGGTGAATAATTCTCTACCGCTAATACTCGGTGACCGTGGCCAAGTGAAGCAGGTATTCTTCAACTTGATAAAGAACGCGATGGAAGCGATGGATCCTGGTGGCAAATTAAAGGTGCTGACGCGGAGCGACGACGATTTTGTCTATGTTCAATTTATTGATACGGGTTCCGGGATTTCAGAAGAAGACCTTTCACATGTCTTTCAGGCCTACTACACGACTAAAAAAGAAGGCAATGGCTTAGGTATGATGATCGTGCAGCGTATTATGCGTGAGCATGGTGGGCAAATTGGAATCGAATCGCGGGAGGGGACTGGGACGGTCATCTCTCTGCAATTTCCACAGCGGCATCGTCGCACGCGTATGTTGCAGGACTAATTTGGTTTTAAAGTGCGGCGGTGGAGCTGCAGCCAAAGATTCCAAGCGTGGCCTTTTAAGATGCTTCGCGCGCGTTCGATTTCGGCACGGCGCAGCTCTAGGTTTTCGTTGGCGATTTTTGAAAGGTCGTCGAGGTTATAGAGGTAGACGCTGTCTAGCTCGTCGACCGCAGGGTCTATGTCGCGGGGCAAGGCTAAGTCGATGAGGAAATAAGGTTGCCTCGGGCGCGCGCGGCAGGCGGCTGTGATAGCTTCTTTTTCTAAAATGAAATTGGGTGCCGATGTTGAACTGATGATAATGTCGTATCGGTGGAGTTGGGCGCGAAAATCACTGAACTCGATGGCGGCTCCTTGTAGTTCGTGAGCGATGCGGTGTGCTTTTTCAAAGGTTCGACTAGTCACGGTAATATCGGCGACACCGCGGCTTTTCAGTGCTTGTGCTGTTTTCTCGGCGACTTCGCCACTACCAATGAGTAGGACGCGGCTAGATGCGATTTTACCGAATATACGACTGGCGAGATCTACTGCGACGTTTCCAATACTGACTTGCCCCCGTGTGATACCCGTTTGGGTGCGAGCGGATTTGGCGGCTTGGAAGCTTTTTTCAAAGAGTCGGTTGAGTATGGTGCCCGTGCACTGCTCACGGCGGGCTGATTCATAGGCTTGCTTCATTTGTCGCAGAATCTCGGTCTCCCCGACCATCTGCGAGTCGAGACCGGCGGAGACTTCGAGTGCATGTTGAAGCACGTCTAAATTTGTGCGCCAGAAAGAGTGACTGTCGAAGACCTTGCGATCTATTCCATTGCGTGAACAAAGCAGGTTGCGGACGGTATCTTCGATGTCGGGCGACTTGGCTAGGCCGTATACTTCAAGTCGATTACAGGTGTTGATGACGAGGCACTCTTCTATGCCGGGCAACTTGTGGAGTTGGCTTTGGAGGTTTTTGACTTCGGTCGCGTTCAAGGCGAAGCGCTCACGTAATTCTAACGGGGCTTCGTGGTGTGTGCTGCCAAGCACAAACAAAGACTGCAGTTGTTCGCTCATGTGAACTTACGGGGCGATGTCTCCTTGATCTGTGGCAGCGGGTTTTTGCGCAGAGGTAGTGGCACGGGCAGCATCGACTGGTCCGAGTGAAGCGAGTGCGAGCAAGAAGAGAAGTATAGATATAATGGCTTGTCGCTTAGTCGCAAAACGGCGTTGAGTGCGCAGTGCAACTACACTCAAATATCCAGCCCATACCAGGCAAGTCATGGAAAGTTTTACGAGTGGGACGCTGTTCAGATTTTCGATCCAGAAAAAGGAGCCGAATGCGAGTGATGCGCTTAGGACAATGGTTCCGGTCAGGAGCAAGCGGTAAGCGATGGTGTCCAGTTGTTGCACGGAGGGAAGGTATTGGTAAATGCCTTTAAACTGTTTCTTCTTTAGTCCGTATTGCTGGATTAGATACATCGCTGAAACGAGTGCGACGATGGCAAACACTCCATAGCTGAAGATGGCGAGGGCAGCATGGAGCTCGATCCAATGATTCCCTCCAAAGATGCCGGGGGGGTAGGGTGTATCCCAGCTTGGGACAAGCAGTGTGCCGCCCGAAAGCAAGGCGGCAAGGCCTGCTGCGAAAATACCAATGGTGCGTAACTGAAATATGGGACCGACTATAAAATATAATACGACCAGCGACCACGCCATGAACTGACCGATCTCGAACAGGTTACCGAGGGGGCAGGCCTTGATCTCTGCTCCTCTCTGGTTGAGCCCAATGGTTTGCAGGATAAATCCAACGACGATGAGTGCAAAAACGAGCGATCTTGAATACGGTTTTTTCAGCCCAATCGAGGTGAGCCCGTAAAGAAATGCAATCAGGTAGACAACGGCCGCGAGGGTGATTGTAAAACGATCGGTTATAGCGATCTCTGTGAGCATAGGTATGGCGGCGCTGTGAGTGCTGCTTATTGCTTACGTTCTACGTAGGCAGGCGGAGTGGCGTGGGCTGTTCCATAGGTTCCAGCTTCCCATGCTTTGATTTTACCTTCGAGAAATTCAATGAATTTAGGATGCGTATTTAAGCAGGGTATTTGCTCGAAAGATTCTCCGCCAGCTTCCATGAAGGACTCGCGGCCTCTCATGGCGATTTCTTCGAGTGTTTCAAGGCAGTCTGCGGTGAACGCGGGGCAAATCACTTTGACGCTTTTATTGCCCTCCTCGGCAAGTGCCGCCAGCGATTTATCGGTGTATGGCTGCAGCCACGGATCACGGCCCAGTCGCGATTGGAAAGTAATCATGTATTTATCTTTTGCGAGACCTGCCGCCGCGACGAATTTTTCTACGGTCATGGCACACTGGTGGCGGTAGCACGTGCCGTGGGCGGGGTGACATGTGTTGCAGCAGTCTGGCGTGGTCAGGCAGTGGCTATGTGAAGGGTCCCCTTTAACCAGATGACGTTGAGGAACGCCGTGAAAGGAGAAAACCAGTTTGTCGAAGTCGCCCTTTTCAATGGACGGACGGGCACTTTCGACGAGTGCTTCAATGTAGGCGGGGTCCTGGTAAAATGGCGGAAGAAGGGTTGTCTTTAAATCGGGTTTTTGTGCGCGGACCGCTTCCATGAGATGGACTACTGCCGTTTCGTAACTGGACATCGCATAGTGAGGATACATGGGGACGATCAGCAAGTCATCAACTCCTTGGTCGAGAAGTGATTTGAGCGCGCCACTGGTGGTCGGTTCACCGTAGCGCATGCCGAGTTCGACGGGGTGCGCTACACGCTCGGCGAGTGCGGCCTGCTGTTTGAGAGAAGTCAGAATAAGAGGTGAACCACCTTCCTCCCAGATTTCTTCGTAGGCCTCAGCGGATTCGCGAGGTCGGGTGGGCAGGATGAGACAGTTGACGATAAACCAGCGAACCGGAAAGGGCGCATCGAGAACGCGGCCATCCATGAGGAATTCCCGTAAATAATTACGGACATCACTAACTTCAGTGGAGGCGGGCGAGCCCAAGTTTAATAGTATGACGCCTTTTTTTGACATGTTTTCAAAGAAGGTCTGCTCGGGGTTGATTGTCAAATCGAACTATCTGATCAACCTTTCAATCAAAGACACGTATTTAGCATCTTAAAAATTGATTTACGTCACATTTTTATGTCAGAATAAAACCTGTGAGTAAAATACCCCATCCACACCCCAAAAAGAGAACCATCAAAAAGCGTCCCTCTGATGCTGCACGGCCAGAGAAGACTTCTGAAATAAAAGAAAATATCGCCGAATGGACCTACGTGTTTGGTCCATGGATTCTGCTCGTATTATTTTTAATCGCTGGCGGAGTCTTTGCGGTCAGCCAATTTTTCCCTGCGTTTTTTGAATCAGCTAATGCTGAAAGTGACGAATCGAAGGCTAGCGTTGTGCAGCCTGAAGTTAAGGCTATTGCACAAACAAAGGTCGAGGATGTTCGGGATTTGCTCCGCCGAGTTTTGACTGCGCATGGGGGGCGAAATCAGCTGGAAGGAATCGATTCCATTCAGCTATCGGGTAAGTTAGATACGAATGATAAAGTTTTTGATTTTAATTTAATTCGCAAACACCCCGATATGGCGATGCTCAAGCTGAAGTTGGATTCACGGCAGGTCACTGATGGAGTGGTTAATGGTGTGCAGTGGCGGAGAATTGATCTTGAAGGCCAAGAGCCAAGTTACCGGATTATCGGTGAAGATGAGCAGAGCAGTTTGGGTAAAAATTTAGACTCGATTTATGATCCGCTGCTTGCCTATGCGCTCAATCGAAATGGACAAAGCGGAGCTTTCTACAAAAGCACCTACAATGGAAAGCCTACTTATTTGTTCAACTTTGAGAAAGACGGGAAATCCCTACAGGCTGAAATAGACATGCAAACTTTCTTAACGCTCGCACTTAGAGAATCTGTAACTAGGGAAGGCATGGACAAGGAGTTGCTCATGGATTTTTCCGATTACCGTGATGTGGGAGGTGTCTTAATTCCTTTCAAAACCCTGCTTTACCTTCAGGATGAACTGCTGCAGCAGATTCAAATTGAGCGTGCGGATGTGAATGTGGGTGTGATTTCCTCGCTCTTTCGCCTCCCTGAAGAGCTTCAAGGAGCGGATTAGCTCTAGAAGGGCGGTTCTTCGTCAAGTATTTCGTCTGCAGGATCGAAAGGGGGTGGCTCGTCACTGTTACTGGAATTGCCTCCGGTCGCTTCGACTTTCCAAGCGGCAAGATTCACGTAGTATTTGCCCTTCCATTCGTTGCCCCGGATGTCGAAGGTGACTTTAACTTTATCACCTTTATTTAGTTTATCGACGAGCTCGACCTTCTCTTTAACGCACTCGAACTTTATGCTCTGCGGATATTTATCTGCGTCGTCACTCACTACAAATTCGCGTTTTGTGAAGCCACTCCCAAAAGTTTGCGCTTCAAAGATTTCAATGACGGTGCCGTTTAGTTCATGCATATCACTATTGAAGCACTTGCTCGTAATCGGGTAAAGCGTTTTTGAGGGATAGTTTTGATTCCGAGTGGAGGGACGCGCTCCGTGTGTCCGCGGTCGTGCAATATGGCACTAACTTGTAGGCGGATGTAGCGTATTTCGGAGCGGTGCTGATGATTACTTTTCCGGCCATGGCGGGGCATGGCCCTTCAGGTGCAATTTTTTTGGAGGGACGCGCTCCGCGTGTCCGCGATGGTTCAATTAGGCGCCAATTGTTAGGCAAATGTAGCGTATTTTGGAGCGGTGCTGATGATTACTTTTCCGGCTTTGGTGGAGCATGGACCTCCATTTTATTATGAGCCGCTGGTTCCAGAAGCTCAGTGCCGGCTTGGGCGGTGGCGATCATGGCATTATTCAGGCGATTTTTGATGACGAAGTAAGCGATCATTGCGGGAATCCCGATGACGAGCCCAGTGGCTGTAGTGATGAGCGCTTCGCCGATATCGCCAGCAAGGAGTTCGGGACGGCCCATGCCGCCGCGACCAATCGTTTGGAAGGCGCTGATCATACCGCTTACGGTGCCGAGCAGGCCGATCATGGGAGCAACTGAGGCAATGACATTGAGATAAGTGACCCACTGACCGACGGCGTTTTCTTCGGCTTCGAGATTTTCGATAAAGAGATTTTCGGCTTTTTCGGTGCTTTGCGGCAGCTTTTTGAGGGCCGGGGTAACTGCGCGGCTAAGGAGTCCGCCATCGGCTTCCAGGACGCTGTAAGCTTTTTCTGAATCGCCTGATTGATAGGCTGTCTTGGCTTCGCTGACGACGGCTGCTTTGAAGAACTTTTTCAGTCCTGTTTCTTTCCATGAATAGAAAATCAGAAAAAACATGGCCAGCGAGCAGGCACCCAGTGGATACATGGCCCAGCCACCTTGTTGAATGAGGCCCAGTAGACTGAGGCTGGCTTCCGTATCGACTGGCTCAGCATCTTGCGCGACGACGATGATGGGAAATACCAAAAAGAGTAGGCTGTGAAAAGCGGATTTTGAAAAGTGGGTTCTCATGAGTCTTCGAGTTGTTTATTTAATTTTTCGAAATATGGCAGTAGGGTATCGTTCTGGGTAGGCCAAAGCAGTTCGCGTTCCTGCATTTCCCGGTAAAGTAGATTTGCGTGTTTAAAGTCCCTTAAACCGATGGCGGAAGCGATCGCGACGGCGTAGCAATCGGCGAGCTTATCTTTAGCGCTTGGTCCCGAAAAAACGATGGGTTGCAAGGCGAGGTCGATGGCGGCCTCGTAATTTTCTTTGCGCAGTAAATCTTCTGCCAGTATGAATTCACTGAGCGCGGAGTCTTCATAGAGCGTGTGCGTCGCCTGCCACTGCTGGGCGAGCGAGCTGGCTTTGTCGTAGATGCCGAGCACATGGTAGCTTTCCATTTTGGCGATTTCGACCATCTTGATTGCCTTTGGGTTATTGACGTAAGGGGAGAGGGTGTTCGCTACTGCGATGGCTTTGCTGGGGTCTACCGATTTTAGTAAATCGACATAGAGCGCGAAATAATTGGCCTCAGAGACAGGCAAATAGGCGATCAGATTGATACTCTGCTCATAGAGACGCTTCATGATTTCAATTGCAGCGGCCTGATTGCCAGAGCGCATTTCTTCGAGAGCGAGTGCCTTGTAATATTCACCGGGTATTTCGAAGCGTTTGATTTGGTCGGGCGTGATTGAATAGATGATCTCTCCGATCCCTTCAGAGGTAGCGATTTGTAGGGTGCCGTTAATGACCTTGATTGAGTGTCCTGTGAGAGTGCTGCCGTTGTTGAGCTGGATTTTGACCGGCTTTTCCAGTGCCAGGGTCATTTCGCTCAGCTGCTCTTTGGGGATCTCGGCACGCGAACTGAGTGCACAGAGAAGGATTACGATCACATATAGTAGAAGGACTCGATTGGCTGTCGGGGCTTCCGACTTGAAGGCTTGGTAAACCGCAATCATGGTGTGGAGGCTTTCTCTTTTTGTAAATCTGTAAGCTGCGTGATGGCTTCGGCTTTAGCCTTATAATCGGGAAGGGCTTGACTGGCCTGAGTATATGCTTCGAAAGACTGCAATCGCTCGTCTTTCAAGAATTCTTTCAGTGTATTATAGGCGGCGGTCGGGTCGTCGATTTGAGCAAAAAGTTGAGCACTTTCCCAATAGGCTTCAGCGATCAAATCAGGATACGCGCGGTATAGGGTGTAGAGCCGCTGCCAATATGCGATGGCGCGCTTTGGTTGTGCCTGCTCGTTCTCGATGCGGGCGAGGCCAGCGAGTGCACGTGCGTGCGGTCGTCCTCGCATTTCTTTGAGTTGGAGTATTTCGTTGAGCACATCGGTGGCCGTTTGGTACAGGCCTTGTCTTGTAAATACATCCGCAGTGAGGAGTCGTACATCGGCGGCGAGCGGATGGGTCGGCGTCTCTTCGAGAAAGCGTATGAGCCAGCGGCGCGCGATTTCCAACTGGTTATTCTGTGAGGCGAGAAGAGCTTTGCCGTAGTAGGCTGCTGCGCGTTCGGAACGCTTTGGGTATTCGTCGAGAATGTATTCGAAGTATTCGTCGGCAATCATGTAGCCTTTATTCGCTAGCAGTATCCCAACACGGGCGAGCGTTGGTGGGTCTTGCTGCCTAATCGGGACGAAGGGATGTATGGTCAGGACGATGGCGTCCGCGGCTGCGCTCGAACCGCTGGCCAACTGTTGATCTGCACGAAACATGGTCAGTCGGGCAAACCAGGTAAGCTTTAGCTCGGAGAGACTTTTTTCTGTCTCATTTTGTAGCCAGACTTCAAAGCCGGCCACGGCGGCATCTGTGCGTTGATACTGAGCATAGATTTTAGCGTAAGCGGAAAGGATCGATTCGACTGCACGTGCCTTTGGGTCATTGCCGAAGCGAGTTAGCGTTTGATCGAAGATGGGTAGCGCCTCTTCGGTCCGATCCTGTTGCTGAAGTGCCCAGCCGATCCAGTAAAGTGCTTCACTGACGCGGGGTCGTTCGTTAGCGTCCTCCAGGGCAATGTAGCTCTCCAAGTTGCTTTGCATGAGATCGTAGCGTTCGAGGGCTTTATAGATCTTATTCGCTTGGAAGATTGAGTAGTCGTAGATCTGTGCGTCCTCAGCGGGTACTTTTTTAAACGCAGCACCCGCTTGGATGAGCTCGCCTAGCCCCATATAGGTATCGCCCTTGAGAGCGAGCATTTCAGAGACACGATGGTGGTCAGGATAGTTTTCTATTAATTGATCGGCGACCTTCAGAGTCTGCGCGTAGTCGCGGGTAGCGTAGTGGCAGTTGGCGATTCGAAAAAGTATTTCGGGCTGGATCGGATGATTGTTTGTTTGTGCGCTCAGTGCTTCCAGGCGTTGCAAGCTCTCGGCATAGTTACGCTCAAAAAAGTATGTGAGGGCCAACCAAAGCTCGGTCTGTTCGGCCAAGTTACTTTTTGGGAAACGCTCGAGTCCGGATGCGAAGTTTTCACGTGCGGCGACCTGATCTTCGAGGACGCTATAATTGTATCCACGCGTATAATACCAGCGCGCGGCCATCGGATCGCTTGGATAGGTTTCGATGAGGCGATCCAGCACCTCAATGGCACTGCTGAAATCACCTTCACCTTGGTAGCTGCGCGAGATGAGGAAAAGCGCGTTTTTAGCCAGGCTATGCCCGCGATGTTCGACTAAGAAGCTATCCGCAGTTTGTCTGGATGTCTCCCAATTCTGTGCTTCGCAAAGCGCGAGCACCCATCGATAGTGGGCTTCTGCGCGGATGTCGTTCTGGAAATTCTCTGAGAGGGAAATTGTGCGAAACAAGATGGCTGCTTCCCGATAGCGAGCGGCCAGCAGGTAAGCCTGCCCCATTCTTAGATAAAGGCCCGGAGTGTAATCCTCCATTTGCTCGAGTAGGTTTAGCTGTCTATTTAAGCGACTAATGAGTTGCTTGGAATGTGACTTCCAAATACTGGAGGCGAAGGTTGATTCACGATTAAGTGCCTCCTGTGTCGCGATCAGGCGTTCGCGTTGTTTCTTGAGCAAAGTATCGCGGGGGTAGACGAGCCGATACGCGCTAATGGAATCTGCGAAAAGACCTTCTTGGAGTAGAAGGTCAGCGGCGTCCAGAGCACTGAAGCTGAGTACCGCAATATCAGGCATGTCTTCGACGGACCAGTCTGTGTTGAATAAAATTTCCTGTGTGACATCTGTTTGTTCTGACTCGCTCGCGATTTGCAGGGCGCGTAGTCGTGCTTGCATGCGCAGTGTCAGAGGTGCTTTCGATTCGTAAAATTCATCGAGCAAAGCCATGGCCGCTTTAGTTTGTCCGAGTTGATTCCTGAGGTCGGCCTCTTGTAGGCGAGCTAGACCTGCTTCGTTAGACCCTGGAAATCTGGTTTGAAACGCTTTATAACTGTTGGCAGCAGCTTCGAGAGAGTCTGTTTGCGTAAAAGCAATTGCGCTGTTATAGAGAATGAATGCTTGAACAGATAGTGCCGGTTTATGTGAACTGAGCAGAGTGTCGAAATGAACGAGCGCGTCGGTGGGGCGATCTGCCATGAGAGCAGCATACGCACGAATGGGGAGGGTCCGTGCTTGGAAATCTACAGCTAGAAATTCCGGTTCGGTACCATAATCGAGCTCCATCAGTTCAAAACTCCAGTAGGTCTTAGCGTAATCGCCTTCAGTAAATGCGGCCACCGCTTGGTCAAGTTGTTCCTGGAGCGTGTTACCAAAAAGTGGAGTCAGTCCTATGACGCCAAGCGCAGACGCAAACAATAAGCGTTTCATTAGGTCGTAAATTTTATTTATCCGCCGCCGCATATGACAACTCTGCAAATTGGCCTGACTGGGAGGATACGCGAACATTTATTGAATAAAAATCTCTTTAAAGAGCATTGACAGAGGGGCAAACTGTGATGGGATGACGATTCTTTTGGAAACGGGGCGTAGCGCAGCCTGGCTAGCGCACCTGGTTTGGGACCAGGGGGTCGCAGGTTCGAATCCTGTCGCCCCGACCAAAATGAACCTTCACGCAAGTGAAGGTTTTTTTGTGTCGCTAAGGGCGCCAGGTTTCGAACCTGCGAAGAAGCAGGTTTGACGGAGCATTTTAGCAACTGCGGTTGCGTCTCGAAAATGCGTAGAAGGCGGAGCAATCCTGCCCGTGCGCCGCAGCCGCAGGCGAAGGTGCATCGCCCCGACCAAAATGAACCTTCACGCAAGTGAAGGTTTTTTTGTGTCGCTAAGGGCGAGAGGGTTCGAACCTGCAGAGAAGCAGGTTGTTCCGGTTCCCTTCGGGCCCGGTCTTGTCGGCACGGGGTGCCTCGGAAGACGGAGCATTTTAGCAACGGCCGTTGCGTCTCGAAAATGCTTAGAAGGCGGAGCAATCCTGTCGTCCTTCGACCTTTGCGTTCACCTGCCGACACTAAGCGGTCTTCGATCTGACGCTGACTAGGTAAGCGCCTTTTTTTTCCGGCGACTATACCAACCATGTCCGGCCGCGAATAACACGAGGGCAGCGCCCGTCAACCATGTCGAAGGCTCAGGAACAGGTACCACTTCGCCGTCAGGTAATGAAAAGCTGGATCCAGCAATCAAATCTCCTGGGCTTCCATTGTAAAAAGCGATCTGGTTGCTGCCGATCAGCCCGAGGTCATTTCCGAAAATCAATTGTTCGGCACCATCGCCTGTAGATAGGTTGCCGTTGTAGTTCCATATTTGGAGTTGGTTGCCCCCGAGGGCAAGGGAGGTGAAGTCGAGCGTCGCAGTGTTGCCGGCAAAATCTATTATCGAATCATCCGTTAGTGTGAGGGTGCCGAAAGTGAAGTTGGCCCCATCGGCTCCGGCTCCGGTTTTGAGTGTTCCGCCAGCAAGGGTGATATTGGAGGTGCTAAGCGCGGTGTCGAATGCGGAGGCACTGTCGAGGAGCAGGGTCCCGCCTGTGGTGATGATGATGTCGCCCGCTGTTACGTCATTATAGAGGGAACCCGAACCGCTGACAGTGACTTGCCCGGCGTTGACATTGAGGTTGCCGGTGAAGTCGTTGGAGCCGGAAAGAACGATTGTGCCGTCCCCGTTTTTACTCAGCGCGCTATCACCCGAGAGGTTACTTTCCACATTTAATGTGGTACCGCTGGCTACGTCGATGGTTGAGAGTTGCAGGGTGGTCGAGCCGTTGAGCGTGCTGTCGCCCGTAGCTGTGACGGAGCTGAACTGCGCTTCGGTGCCTGTGTTGTTGATCGTCGCAGTGCTACCCGCGTTCAGAGTAAGATTGCCCAGTTCGACCGGTCCAAAATCGCCGAAACCATCGACCTGACCTCCGCTGAGAGCAAGATCATTAAAGTAATAAAACTCGTCGATGTTGCCGGTGAAGCTGCCATAGGTGAAAGGGCCACCTTGGTCCCTACCGATTCCTCCATCCGAGCCATGGGTATTGAGACTGTTGTCAAAGTTGCCTTGGCCGACGAGTGCGCCATCAAGATAAAGCCTGACATCGCCAGTGTCATAGGTAAATGCAACATGCGCCCATTCATTTGTTGTGATCGCATTTGGGATGGTGAAGGTGACTTCGGGATTGCCGCCATTGTTACGGATACCAGCGTTGAGGGTGGTGCCGGTGGTCCAAAGTTGGACGCCATTAGTGCCGCCACCTTCTTCAAAGATCATATTGGTCCCGGTCGTGGTTGGGCGAAACCAGGTAGCGACCGAAAGCACGGACTCGCTATTGTTGGAAATCGGATCGTTACCATTCACAAAGGCCAGCCCTTGTGAGCCGTTAAACGCAGCGGAGCTGTTGCCCGCAATTAAGTTTACGGTATCGAAAGTCGGTGCAGTGCCGAGGGGGGTAGTGCTATCTAAACCATTGCCTGAATCATCGTTTCCAATGGGCCCGGTGTTGTTATTGAAATCGTGATAAACCGTTTCGGTTGTAAAGGCCGGTAAGCCTTCCGAGACCTCGATTGTAAGCGTGCTGCCAGCGGCGACTTCAATATCGGAATCGCTGGCGACATTAATATTAGAGGAGCCTGTATCGCGGAGGTCGAGAGTTAGGTCGCTGGTAACGTCTAGCTTGGTGCCGCTGGCCATAGTAAACTCGCTATTGGCTGTGATGTTGTTGCTGACGGACAGAGTGCCTGAGGCGATTTCGAGCTGAGGAACATTGATCGTTTCGCCAAATGTGTAGGTGTCGGAGCGGTCGATAACGAGTTTACCGTTGCCGCTACCGGTCACGGCACCGCTGCCGAGGGTGCCTGTCGTGCCGCCGTCGCCGACGCGGACTGTGCCGCTTGTGATGTTGGTTGTTCCCGTGTAGGTGTTGTCTGCGGTTAGATTTAGTTCTCCGGCTCCTGTTTTCGACAGTGCACTGGTGCCGCTGATAACGCCACTGAGGGTGTAGTCCGATCCGCTAACTGCTAAATCGTCGTTAAGGACGATATTGTTGGAGGTGGTAATGTTGGCTTGGTTACTGCCCAATGTGCTGGATCCATCGACGGTTATGGTGCCAGATCCCAGCGCGGTATTATTCCCGACAAAGATAGTGCCTTGTTCCATAGTCGTGCCGCCACTGTAGGTATTTGCGCTGTTTAAGGTCAGGTCGCCGGAGCCGGCCTTTGTAAGGCTACCGAGGCCGGAAACACTGCTGCCAATTACCAAATCGCGCCCGCTGATTGCATCGATTGTTGCCCCTCCCGTGCCGAGTGCTACGCGACGGTTGGCGTTGAGTGTAAAACTGCCGTCCAGTTCAATTGTGGCGTCGTCGAGAGTCAAGTGCCCAGCGGTTGGGCTGGCAGGAGCAGTGCCGAGGTTTGCGTCACTGGCTAGGTTTAGGGTAGCACCGTTGTTGACCGTCGTTGAGCCAGTGTAAGTGTTCGTGCGATTGAGGTCAACGGTGCCTGGCCCGGAAATTATGAGGTCACCCGCGCCACTGATAACCCCATCAGCGGTGAGTTTTGACCCACTGGTAACGGCCAGTGTGCCTCCGCCTGCTTCGAGCTCTATGCCGCGATTAGTATTCAGAGAAAAGGTGCTGGTTGCCCGTAAGGTGCCATCGTCCAATACGAGATGCTTTGGACTTGCACTACCCGGGTTTGCGCCAAGGCCATTGTCAGCGGAAATTTGAATCGTTCCGCCACGGATGGCGGTTGCACCGGAGAAGGTATTGGCACCGCCGAGAATGAGGGTGCCGGTGCCGGTTTTTTCGAAGCTACCATTCCCCGTCATGATGCCGTTGTAGGTTGCCGTGTTCGCGCTCGTCACCTCCAAGCCTCCGTTGTTGAAACCTAGCTCGATCCCGCGATTGGCGTTGAGCGTCATGGTTGCGTTTACCTGTAAGTTACCGCCGTCGAGGATGAGATGACTGGGGGTGGGCGAGCCGGGGGCGGCCCCTAGGTTATTATCCGCTGAAATCGCCAAAGTGCCGGCTCGTATGGTAGTAGCTCCGGTGTAAGTATTTGCCCCGGAGAGGGAGAGCATTCCTGTGCCGTCTTTGAGCAGGCTGTTGCCGTTCGTTCCGTCGGCGATGACGCCGCTGAGAGTTAGATTGCTGGCGCCATTTCCGTTTTGAAATATAACTAGGTTACTGTTCAGTGTCAGGTTACTGGCGATGGTATGAGTTCCACCTCCAACAACGCCGAAGCGAGCCGCACTCGTGCCGCTTAAGTCGCGCTCTAAAACCAAAGTATTGCCTGTAACGGTATAGGCGTTGGCGTCTTCAATGATATCGAGAGAGCCGATGGTGCGGTCTGCATTCAGAGTGATTGTTCGGTCGGCGGTGATGTCAACGAGTTGGGCTATGTCGCCGGTCGCGTCGGGAAAGGTAGGGCCGCCCGACCACTTACTACTTTCGTTCCAGATTCCTGAGGCGTCCTGGTCCCATTGGTAAGCGATAACGTCCGGCACGATTTCGAAGATACCATCCATGTCCGGGTCAATCACCTTGGCCGAAGCTCCGTTCCAGTCGGAAAAGATAATTTGGCCGAGTATCAAATCACCGGTCAGATCGGAGCTAACGAGGAAACGATTAGAACTAGAGGGGTTGCCGCCGCTGGTCGGATTACCGACCCATCCTTCGACGCTCAATTCGCCCGCAGTAAAGGTTTCAGTCTCAAAACGCAGACTGGAGAATCCTGAGAAACGTAGGATAGAATCCGCGAGGAGGTTGATTTGGCCGATACCAGCGGTCGATTCATCACCTTCGGAAAAGCCGCGCAGATCAAAAAGACCGCCATTAAAATCGAGCGTGCTACTGTTGCCGAGCTGATTGTTGGCGCCTAGCGCCAGAGTGCCGCCTTCAAGGGAAACGCTGCCACTGAGCGCATCCACCCCCGAAGTTTTTTGGAGCTGGAGCGTGCCGCCAGTTACAGTGAGATCACCGGAAAAGGTGTTTGCACTGCTCCCGCCGAGGAAAACGAAGCCGGAGCCATCGATCTCCAGATCGCCCGCACCCGCGAGTACTCCGTTGTAAGTCAAGATTTCCCCAGCGCCTGCAGCCAAGGTGCCCCCACCTACGGCAACTTCAATTCCGCGATTGGCACTTAGTGAAAGTGAGCTACCCGTCGCTAAAGTGCCCCCGTCGAATACAAATTGGCCCGTGGTTGGGCTGGGGGGTGCCGCGCCGAGTGCAGCGTCGCTGTTAATTTGTAGTGTGCCGCCTTTGAGCGTCGTGGTTCCAGTAAAGGTATTCGTGCCAGTCAGGCTGAGCACGTCGCTGCCGGCTACAGTTAGGTTGCCCGATCCGCTAATCTCGCCTGCATAGGTGCCGGGCGTTGTTTGGTTAAAGGTCAGTTCAGCCTCGTTTCTAACGTCGCCGGGTAGACTGTCAGCGGCAGCGATGACTTCGCCATCACGGATATCGGTCAGTCCGCCGTAAGTGTTGGTGCCAGTAAGGGTAAGGACGCCGCTACCGGTTTTGATGATGTCCGCGCCACTGCCGGATATCACTCCCGCGATTGAAGTGTCATCCGGACCACTGACGAAGAGTCGGGATACTGAGCTATTGCTAAGGTCCAAATCGGCCCCGCTGGTCAAAGTCAGATCGCCGCCGTCAGCGCGGATACCGAGGGTGGAGCCAAGAGCTGTCAGGCCGACTCCAATGGTTTGTGTGACCGAGGAGTCGTTGACAATGCTGGCTCCTTCCGCGAGGGAAAAACCACCGCTTCCACTTAGGGTATAAGCGGTGCTTTCGGTGAAGCGAATTTGACCAAGTGCGGTCGTGTAAGTGGTGTCAATATTGGGCGTAGTCCGGGCGGATCCAGTGTCGTCAAAGAGGAGTCCATCACCTACTTCAAGAGATGCGTTGGAGCCGTTCCACCCGTTCCAATTGCCGCTGCTACTGCTGTTGTCATCGGCTGCTCCGCCGCTCCATTCGATGGTCGTTTTTCGGGTTAAGCTTTCGACAAACGCTTCGGAAAACGCCACGACCGAAAGCGCTTCACTGGCGTGACCTCGTTCGGTGTCGGTGAAGACGTCTTCCTCTACGGTAAGTTGAACGTTCGTTGCGGTATTCGTTCCAATTTGCGCCCAACCACCATCGGTGCCATTGCGGGAGCGAGGATTGGCGTTTACGAGCGGGGCCGCACCAAAAGTTTGATTATAGCTTACTGTGACTAGGTTGCCATTGACCTGGGTAGCAGTGGCAAATGCATCAAAGTCGATATCTGTATTGTTGTTATCGGTAAACGAGCCGACGCCACCATCAATCGCGATAAATCCTAAGCGTTCGGGTGCTGCCAAATTACCTGAACCTGTCTGCGCACGTTCGAACCCGATGTCCATGTCGGTTAAGCTTAAACTTTGTGCGGTGACGGTTATCCATGGGTCGCTTGGATCGCCCGGTGGCGCATTTGTCTCATTATCCATGGTTTGCGACATCCCGAGGACGATGGGTGCAGCCGTGAAGGTTTGACCAAAGGAAACCCTTTGATATCCGCCAGTGCCGCCGCTTGAGGAAATGGTCTCTGCTGTGCTGACAAAGCCAACTTCTATCGCTTTACCACCGATGTTGTAGAGTCCGGGCTCGGCCGCAAAAAAGCTGACATTGCCCATGGCGGGACCTTCGCCATTACTGCCCGGCGGTTCGACCATGTGCACCTCAAAGCCCTCTGGTGTCACATTACGTATGCGGATGCTGGCAGGGTCAGGGTTATTCGCATTAGGCGTCAAAACGACGACGGGTGCAGTATCAAAAGTGTCGGCGAATTGAACCGAGACGAAGGTGCTCTGCCCATTGGTTGTAGCGGGAAGGTTGACTGTATCAGCTATGAATAGGCCTGCCGACCAGACACGCGTAGCGCTTGCTAAAAGACACACAATTAACAAAGCATTCAGCACTCGCTGCCGCACTGGAACTTTTGCAAACATTATTTGGGTAGTATACCCTAGACAAAAGACTCCTACATAAGTATTAAGTCCTCGCCCAGTCAAGATCAGCTAAGCGAATGTTTTGTTTTTTACATTCCATTTTAATTGATCCCGGCAGACATACATGGATTCGCCTTACACGGACGACTTGCGTCCATAACCTGCGCGAAACACAGGCTAGTGTAGCGATGCTTCTAAATCGGCTATTTCTATGGCTGCGCCCAGAAGTTGCCCGAAGCCAAAAGCATAATTTGACTCTATCGATTGAGGATCGATTCGGAGACCTGTTGCAGGCTCATGACGATGGAGAAAATGAGCAGGGCGACGAGGCTGACGGCTAGACCGAGGGCAAGAGTAGAGGCAATGAGGGTCAGTTGTTTAAATCGTTTCGAGAGGGCGTTGCGGTGTTGTTCGGCGAGTTTTTCGAGGGTGCTGATGAGGGAACCTGTGGTCTCACCAATGGCGACGAGATCGGTGTCTTGCTGGTCGAGTAGCTGGGAGCGTTGAAAGGCGCGGTCGAAGGAGCTTCCGTCCTGGATGAGTGTTCTGGAGAGGAGGAAGCGACTTCGCAGTTGGGTGTTCATGACGGCGTAGGCACTGAGGCGCATGGCTTCGACGGAGTTGATCCCGTTGGCGAGTAGCAGGTGGAGTGCGCTCAGGCTGGTCGTGAAATCAATGTGCTTAATGATGGAGGAGAGGATGGGGGTGCGCAGCATCCATTGGTCAGTCTGGCTGCGGCCTTTAGGGGTTTGTCGCCAGCGGATCAGGAAAACACAGGCGACGGCGATGATACCGAGAATGATGGGGAGCTCGAAGACGGCGAACTCAGAGAGCCAGATCATGAACTTGGTCAAGTTATTGGCCTCGCCACCCATTTGTTCGGTCAGCGTCTGCAATTTCGGAATTAAGTTAGTCACGGTAAAGGTGCCGATGCTTATGGCCATGAGACAAACGAAAACGGGATAGGCCATGCCGCTTTGGATCTGCTTCTTCAGCTCGGCGCGCTCTTCCATGTGTTCGATGCTATTGGTAAGTATGGGCTTTAGGTTGCCGGTCGCTTCGCCGGCCTCAACGAGGTGGATGAGGCTTTGGTCGAAAACGGAGGGGTGACGACCCAGGGCTTGGGCGAGCGAGTTACCGCTAAGGAGATCACTGCGCACATCCGTGGCGAGTTCTTTTATGGCGGGGTTGCTTACGCGGGAGGCGATCATATTGACCGCATCGGCGACGGGCAAGCCTGAGCCGTGGAGCTGGAGTAGGCTCTCGAGAAAGGGCTGCGCGTTTTTAGAGCTTAGTTTTTTCGATTTAAAGAACGTGCTGAAGAGGCTCTTTGTTTTGGGGTCTGCGCCGGGTGCTTCCTGAATACTGGCGAGTGTCGCGGGTGCGGCCAGCTCAGCTGTAGATATTTTGCTTTTCGAGCTCGATGATTGTGTGAGCTTGATTGGTTGGAGCCCCTTCGCTCGTAGTTTAGAGAGCGCCTGTTTTTTATCGGCGGCTTCAATTTGACCAGTCGACATGGAGCCGCTCCGATCAGAGGCTTTGTAGCTAAAGTGGGGCATGCGAATAATCAGACGGTGTGAGCATCTTGTGGAGCATCGTCGCGAACTTCTTCGGCGAAGCGCATGACTTCAGCGAGGGAAGTGTTACCGCTGATACAATGTTGCCAGCCGCAGCGCTGTAAGGTTTTTAGGCCTTGGGCTTTGGCAGCTTCCCGGATGGCTTGAGATGATTTGCGTTCGACGATCATTTCTTTCACCCGGCCACGGATACGTAGCGCTTCGAAGAGGCCGAGCCGACCTTGGTAGCCGGTTTGTTGACAAGATTCACAACCAACCTCCATCCGAAGTAGATCGACCTGATCGGCGGCAGAAGGCTCGATTTCGAGCGCACTGAGGCAGGCAGCGAGCACTTTCGGCTCGGGCGCATGGGGACGAGCGCACTTCGGGCAGAGCCTACGGACTAGGCGCTGCGCGATGACGAGCTCGATCGAGGAGGCAATGAGGAAGGGCTCAATGCCCATATCGATGAGGCGCGCGAGGGCACCGGCGGAGTCATTAGTGTGCAGTGTGCTGAGCACAAGGTGACCAGTGAGGGAAGCGCGCACGGCGATGGCGGCCGTCTCGGAGTCGCGGATTTCCCCGACCATGATGACGTCGGGGTCTTGGCGTAAGACATGGCGCAGGGCCTGGGCAAAGGTGAGGCCGATTTCGCTGTTGATTTGAGTTTGATTGATGCCGGGCACTTCGTATTCGACGGGATCTTCGATCGTTACAATGCGTCGGGATGGCTTGCTGATTTTGCGCATGAAAGCATTCAGCGTGGTCGATTTACCGGAGCCGGTGGGGCCGGTGACGAGGATGATGCCGTGGGGACGTTCGAGGACGGGTGCGACGTCTGCGAGTGTTTCGGCAGGCATGCCCAGTCGCTCCAGTGAGATGCCTTGAGTTTCTTGGCTGAGGAGGCGCAGGCTGATGCTCTCTCCAAACATGGTGGGGAGGGTGGAGAGGCGGATATCCACTTGCTCATTGCGGTTATTGAAGCTGATTCGTCCGTCTTGAGGGCGTCTACGCTCTGAAATGTTGAGGCGTGCCATGACCTTAATGCGGGCGATGATAGCGGCCTGAAAGCGGACCAGATTTTTCGGGACTTGGACCGGGACGAGGTGGCCGTCGATCCGGTAGCGAATGTTTAGATCGTCTTTTTGCGGCTCAAAATGAATGTCAGTTGCGCGTTTGGAAAGGGCTTGGCGGATGACTTCGTTGACGAAACTAATGATGGCAGCTTCTTCGTCTTCTTCCTCATCATTTTCTTTGGAGAGGTCTTCGATGTCTGAGTCTTCAAGCGAGTCCGAGCCGACGCCGAAGGCCCGGGTCATGGCGTCTATAATTTTATCGGCGGGGGCGAGTGCCCATTGCGAGGAGTGGCCTGTGAGTGCAAAAATCCACTGGTCCATAAGTGGAGTGGGCGGCCACACGGTTACCAATTGGATTTGTTTGGCTGCGGAATCGACGGCGATGGGCAAGCATTTGTATTCGTTGAGAATACGAACGGGGATATTAGGGAGGTCTTTGGTTGGGATTTGAATTTCTTCGATTAATGGCAGGCCACTGATTTGAGAAAGTTCTTCCAATAAAGTGGCTTCATCCGAATTGAGAGCTCTAGCGAGAAGTTCGAGTTTGTTTTCGCGCTCGGCGAGTTGAATTTCTTCAAATGCCTCGGGGCTGAGCTTGCTCTCGTATTTTGATAAAATATCCATGAGGAAATGACTTACCTACTGGGGATCGACGCGGGCCGGAATGAAGCGCCGGCGGGGAATCGCTCCGTTGTTTGCGGTGTCCGCATTAGGATTGGCCTCAGGCTGTGTAGCATTTGTATTCGGCGGATCCGTTAGTAGGTTTACGGCGTTGTTTAAATTGTTTTGTAGAATCCCGGGGATGTTGGGGTTTGAATTTTGGTTGTTCGCTTGAGGACTGCTATTGCTCGTGGAGCGGCCTCCGGATATAAGATTTACCTGGTTGTTACGACCACCTTGCGCGGCATTGCTGTTCTGGTTGTTGTTTGCATTGGCGTTATTTTGCCTTTGATTTGTAGGCAAGACGATACTCCGACGCGGGGGAACGACCCTTGCTGAAGCAGCATTCCGATTGGTCGAAGTGATCCGAGTCGTGTTGGAAGCACGCGCGGGTGGAGCGGTCGCCACGGTAGGGGAATCGTCGAGCGAGAACTGCTTGGACATCCCGTTGTAAATTAAGCTGATTGTTTGACTCGTTGGATTGAAGTTCGAAACGGTGTAGCTGTTCTTGGTTTCACCCTCTTTAAGCCATAAAATTTGATTGATATTGGGGTCTCGGATAACGAACTCCCAGCCATCTGGAGTGCCGGAATATCCGTGAAAGGTGACTTGTGGGAAATTCGTCGGTGCTCTTGTTGGTGTAGGTGGCTGATCGGATTCTCCGTAGTTTGGGGGGAGGAAGGGAGAGCGCTCGGCTAAGCTGGATGCGGATAGTTGTGCAGACGCAAAAATACCTGCAGTTATGCCAATTAGGTAAATACGTTTTAGGGAGTGCTTCATTTGAGTCCGTTTTGAATTAGCGTTTATTCGGGCACTTCGAGTGGTTCCAGATCTCCAAAGCGCTCAGTCTGAATGTAGTTTTTAATGGGGGCCGATAAGCTACTGCCATCGATGACCCGCTCAATTTGTTGCTGCCGTGTGACTTTATTGAGAATGGTGGGTTTTAGGAAAATGATGATCTCGCGGCGGGAGGTCTCGGTGGTTTTGCCACCGAAGAGTGGTCCGAGCAGAGGGATGCGGCCAAATACGGCCATGCGGCCACGGCTTTTGGTGTCGTTGCTTTCTTGCAGTCCTCCGAGGATGATAACTTCCTGGTCGGTCACGGAGAGGGTGGATCGAGCGAGTCGGTTGCCGATGATAGGTTGTTGGTTGCCATCTATTTCGACGGATCCGATGACGCTGCTAATTTCTTGTTCTACTTTAAGCTGGATGTTTCCGTTCTTACCGATGAGTGGCTCAACCGTGAGTGTGATGCCGATATCTTCGTAAGAGACTTGGCTGCGGACATTATTAACATTGGTGATATCGGAGGTGCTGGAAGTCACGATGGGGCGACGTTCGCCGACCGTGATCTGACCTTCTTCGTTGTGGCTGACGGTGATGGTGGGTGCTTGGAGGACGCGGACGTTTGCCTTCTGCTGTGCGGTATCGAAAACCAGTGCCAGTGAGAAGTCACGAATCGAGCCTTGCACGTCAAGTGGTGCGGCCAGGCCGGTCGAGGAGGCTGAGGTGATCCCGAAATCATACTCGCCTGTCGAGGTAAGTATTCCGTTCGGATTTAGTGTGACATTGAAGGAGTCGATGCCTCGGGCATCTTCGTCGGTAAGGGTGACTTCTGTGATGATGACATCGATCTTAACGAGCTCGAGCTCGACGTCGATGTCGTCGATGAGTTTACCAATTATCTTGAGGTCGCTCTCGGTGCCGAAGGCGATGATCGAATTACTGCGTTCATCGGGGAGGATGGAGATGAATTCGCTGAAGCCTTCGCGGGTCTTGCCAGTGCCCGTATCGGGAGTGGGGGTGTTGGTGTTTGCGTTGGCATTATTATTTCTTTGGTTGCCGCCATTGTTGTTCGGGTTTTCGGCCACGGTGCCTGCTTCGGTATTATCTTTTTTACCAAGTTGTTCGGAGATTAGGCTGTTCAGAATGGAGCTGAGATCGCCGGCCAGGGCGTGGTTGATGTTAAAGATTTTGCTTTGGGTAATGGGTTGGACCTCGACGTTAAGCTGATCGATGATGCTGTTAATCAAAACCATATTATCGGGGTGTGTGACCACGATGACTTGGCTGCCACGCTCGTTCGCGACAAAGGAGGTGCTGTCACCTAGAACGTTGTTGAGCGGTCCTTGTTGCAGGCTCTGTAACTGGCGCACGGCGATTTCTGCGGCTATGTTCTCGGTTTGTATAAAATGAACCGTCTGTGAAAGTTTTGCCGGCGTGTCGGTTTTTTCGAGGATCGTCTGTATTCGCTTCAGTGCGGAGAGGGAGTCCTGAATGTAAAAGGCATTCACATTGGGCAGTTCATTAATATTGCCCGATGGAGTGAGGAAGTTACTGGCAATGGTGATGCCCTCTTGGCGGGTAATGTAGTCCAGGTCAAAAATGTGCGCGTAGGTTTTTTGTGAATCGTTGGCGTTGCGGATGCTTTCGCCGTCCAGTAACTCGGGGGCTTGGCCCTGCGCGGCCGCGTTGGGGACGACTTTGACCAGTTTATCTCCAAGGGGGATCACGGTAATTCCATTGAGTTCGAGAAGACTTTCGAGCGCACGAATGGCTTCGCCGCGAGTCATCGGGCCGTTGCTATCGAAGCTGAGGTTCGGCTGGGGAACGCCTTGTGCGTTGATCACGATTTTACCGGAAAGGTCGCTCAGTTTTTCAATGACGCCTGCGCTGGGTAGGTTATTGAAAACAAGTTGTCCGACAGTTTCGTCCAAATCCGTTTGCGCGAATGCGGCAGACACGATGAACGCACAACTGAGACAGAAGGCTTTGCTGAAATTTATGATTGGGCGTCGCATGATGCAGTTGTTATTAAATGATTAAAGACCGAGGAGCTGAGGTTCCATCTCAAAGCTTTTGAAAACGAAGCGGGCGTTATTTTGGAGGCGGTTACGAGGGTTTGGAGAGAGCGAAAGTGAGTCGAGTCGAATGTAGGGTGCTTCGACCAGGCAGGATTGATAGAAATCGAGGAGCTTTTCCATTTCAATCGCGTTTAGACTGATAGAGACTTCGTAGAGGGAGAAATTGCCTTCCTTACGTGGCGCACGACTGGTCAGTGAATAACTGAGATCGAGTTCGCGGGCGATGGATTCGAGGTGATTGCGCAGTTCGGTCTCGTCGAGGGTGCGTTCTATATTAAAACGTTCGGCGAGTGCTTGAAAGCGTTGATCGTATGCGGGCTCGCGTTCGAGGATGAGTTGATGTGCGCTTTTGAGTTGGCTGTCTGCCTGCCAACGTTGATTGAGGGCTTGCCCGTTTTTAAATAGACTAAGAAACCAGATGCTAACAATGACCCAGAGCGAAATGGAAATTAACCATTTTTCGCGAAGGGTAAATCTTTGGAAGAGTGCGAGATTGATGCTCATAGTTCACCGCCCCCCGTATTTTCGCCAGATAGTTGGACTAAGAGTTTGAAGTCTGTTTGGCGAGTCTGGGAGCGTATGTCCGAGATGCTTACTTTAAAAAAGCTTGGGTCTTTTTCGAGTGCATTGGCGAAGCGGTCGGCTTCGGCTGCGCTGGACGCGATGCCTCGTAATTGAAGGAAGAATTGCTCGTCGGCCTTTTTACCTTCTGTGCCCGCTTGCATGTTTTCGAAGTAAAGGCTGTCCGGGCGCAGTTGGTTCATCCGGTCGAGTGCTTCGAAGGGCTGAAACGCGGTGATAGAGAAGAGTTCGATGCTATTCAGTAGCTGTTCCTTTTGGTTGACGCGGTCGACTGCGAGGGTGCGTTCAGGAACTGTATTGGCCCGCGCCTTCAACCATGAGTTTCCACCGATGAGAAAGAGTTGTAAGACGATTAATGCGGCTACGGCGAAGAGACCGACTTTAAAGCCTGTGGAGAGGTATTCTTCTTGTTTGGCTTGTTTCTTCTTTTGTTCGAGAAAGGGTTTATCGCGAACATCGCATTGATAGAATTGATCGGAGCTGAGCGAAACAGTGGCCTCCTGTGAGGTCGTCGATCCGTCCGCGTTTATTTCGCAGGTCGTGATTTCGAGTGTTTCGTTAGAAAGAACCCGACTGCCGGAAATCGTAAGGAGAGTCGGGAGGATAGCGGAGTGCGCACTTTCGGGTATGCGTTTCTTTAGCTCGGCGCTGGCGTTTTGGATGATGGCGCGCTTCTCCGAGAGCGTCTCCGGCTGGGTGCTGAAGATGGGTTCTGAAAGCAGCACGCTGGTCACTTGGTTCGGAATATGGCTTCCTGCGGTAAAGTGCACTGCGCTGAGGTCCGTATCGCTGAGCACCATTTGGATCGAGTCGCTCTCATGGTCCTTTTGGAGCGCGGCGAGAAGGCTCGGGTATGTCGGGCGATCTGTGAGGTGCGTATCTTCTGCTTTGAATGCGAGTCCTCGATGACTCATGTAGAGCAGGACTGGGCCGCCGGCTTCGGCTTGGTAGTAGCCCCAAGCGACTTGTTCAATCGGCAGAGGGGAGTCTTCTTCAATGTGGAGCTCGATCGCTGATTTCAAATCTTCCCCGACCACGGTAGGTCCGAAATCCAACCGCTGGTAAACAAAGGATTGGCTGGGCAACCAACAAGCGGATACAGGCTCGGGCTCGGTTCGCCAGTCGGTCAGTTGATCTTTTAGGGTGGTTGCCATATTACTAGTTAAAAAGCCTGTCAGTTTCCATGTCTGATGAGACTGTGTCTTTCGAAAATCGGTTGTTTTCAGAAAGTTTCAACAGTTTAAAGGGATATTGGCTATCTGAGTTTTCGCTAGTGGCAGAATCGAGTGTGACAAGGGCAGATAATGTAAATCGTGCACCCCGCCAATTTGTTTCGATTTCGATGATAAATAACTTCGATGTATAGCTGACATCTTCGAGCAGGTTAAAACCTTCGCTTTGTAATTGTAGGCTGGATTCTACGAACTCGTCGTCTTCGGTATTGAGGATACCGTCGTTACCGCTCCGGGTATTGAGTATGGAGGCTGCTTCGAGGGGATCATCTGTTAGGTAATTAAGGACGGCGGCGGAGGCGGTGTTGATATTGGGCGGTTCGGTCGAGAGTGTGCTGAAGATGTTTTTAAAGTCGAGTGCCATGCGGCTGAGCGTGCCTTCTTCTGTCCACCAGTAGCGATCGAAGCCCCTTATTTGAGCGAGTTCGTCGATCGAGATAACAGGTGCGTTGGGCGGAAGGTAGGGGGAGTTGTCGCGTTCGTAGGTGTCGGCTTCTGCGCCGAAAGGGCGTTCCTGATCGTCGCTATCAGTCCAATCGAGAAAGGCTTCGGCCATTTGCTCAGCTTCGTAGCTGGATACATTGTAGCGCTCAAGTATACGAATCCACTGAGACTTGTCGGCGATGGTATTGATTCCGACCCGGCTGCTTTCATCTTCGATCCGAATGTTGAATTCCATGCCGTCGGGGAAGGCGATCAAGTCGCTGGCGGGCTGCTTCCATTCGGGCAGGATATTGTAGATGTTTTCCTTGATTAGCTGGTATTCGCGGATGCGAGCCAGGGTGATTTCCAGAGCGGAGTATGCGTAGGGTCGAAGCGCGGCGGTATTGGAGTCCTGACTTTTATAACGTAAGGTGCCCATGGAAGCTTCGACGAAGGCGGCGACCATAAGTGCGGTGGCAAAAATCAAGCCGAGCATAATGATCAGGATCGCGCCGCGTTTTCGTGCTGCTTCGACTGGGCGTGAATTAGGGATGTGGCACCTCGCTTTCAGATGATGGCAGTAGAATCTGGAGCTTGCTTTCTGCGTCGCTGTTTCCGTCCTTTAGACTCAACACGATGTATTCGGGCAGTGTATATTCGCGGGTGTTCGAGTCGCGAACGGGGCTTTCTTCAAGATCCCAGGTTTCGAACTCGGAATCATAGTAGGCGTATTCGATGGTGTGAACCCAGGGGGAGAGGCGTCGTTGATAGATTTCAAAATCGTCCGTCGAGTTTTCACGGGCGGGGTAATACCAGATAAGGAAAAGCCCGTCCTCTTCGGAGAGTCGAATTTGGGCCCGCACGCTACGATTGACTTCAGGGGTGCCTTCGAGAATCGGGAGGTCGCCGACGAGCGAGAATTCGAGTGCGGGTTCACGGCTTTCGCTCTCTTCGGGTAGCCAGGCGAAAATGGTCTTGTTTTCGATGGTTGTGGGGGTGCTGGTGCCGGCTTGTTGGGATGGATTCGGCGCTGTTCGGTTATTGGTATCTTCGCCCCCAGCGGTTTCTGTATTTTGGTCGCTGGAGTTGTTTTCTACGACCGGTGGCATGGTTTCGTTGTTCAGGCCCGCTTCGAGGAAGCGTTGCAGATTACTACAATGCAGTTGAAATTGTAGGCCGGAGTCGGGGAAACTTCGAAGTAGGGTCATATTGACTAATAAAGTGGTCGCGGCGGTGAGCAGAATACCGCCGATAGTGAGCACAATGAGCATTTCGATCAGCGTGAATGCGCGCGACGATAGATTCTGCGGATGAGGGCGGGCGTTCATCGTGCGCGGAACTCCCTTCTATCGAGTTCGGCTTCTTTTTTATCGAGAAGTGATTCGCGGTCGATCGACTCGCTCAGCCATGGGCGGAGCAGATAGAGTGTGAGAGCTTCATCTTCGAAACTTTCACTGCTTCGAAGCTCAAAGGTGACTTTATGCAAGTCGACCACGTCGGTAGGCTCGTGTTCTGCGCGCCATTCGATGGTTTCGCCGCTCGGTAGCTGGATGTCGCCCCCTTCTTCAAGGGCTTCTTCATCGGAGATTTGCATGAGCTGCCGCATGACGAAGCGCTGCTCGCTGTCCTGATTGGCATCTTTCTTCACGCTGTCGATCGCGGTCAGGGTGTTGACGACGATGGTGACGAGGCCTTGCGCGGCGATGGCAAAGAGCAGGGTCGTAATGAGCACTTCAATTAAAGTGAACCCGGAGCGACGTCTTGGCCGACGCTGACTTGCCTGCGCTTTATCGATTGGCGACATCGGGCAGTGCTTGGTTGGAAAAGGCTTCGAGGGTGAGTGTGGTCGGCAGTTCAGTGCCGATTCGAAAGCTAATTCTGCCTTCGGAGCCGATTCCATATGGGCTGAAGGCTAGCTTAAGCGGGACGGCTGGGCCGAAGTCTTCACTGTCGTTTAGGGAAAGTGAACGCTCGCGTTTGGCGGGGAGTTTTGGGCTGAAGCTTAAGGTGAGGGTGTCTTCGAGTGCGAGTCGCTCCTGCGGGAGGATGTTTTCGGGGATTTCGAGGACTTGTCCGCCTTTAAAGAGACTGAAAAGCTGTGCTTCTTCGTCCCAAGTGAGGGTGACTGCTTCGTTGTTTATCTGTGCTTGATAGCGGGCTTCCTGCACGGCGAGTCGAAAGACTTCCTGGGGGCTTAGGCGGGTAAAGTTCAGCCCGATCGCGGTTTGGTTGAAGACGACCCAAGTAGTCACCAGTGTGATCAGCCCGATCACGATGAGGAGTTCGATCAGGGTAAAGGCGAGCCTCCTTGCAGAGCGATAGTTTGTGCGGAGTCGCATACTGCGGGGGCGCTTAAGTGTGTGAAACTTACTGCCAGTTGCCGACGTCGTCCGCGGTGCCGGTTACGCCGTCCGGCCCGATGGACCAGAGATCGTAGCTACCAATATTGTTTTTACCGGGGAAAGCATACTGGTAGGCGTGGCCCCAAGGGTCGTCATTGAGATTCTTAAGAGGTGCTTGGTTGGTCCGTGGAAGGGGTTGAGTCAGAGCGGTCAGGCCTTGCTCAGTCGTGGGGTAGTTGCCTTTGGCGCTTTTGTAGGCTTCGAGCGGAACCGCCATCGAGTTATTGACGAAGGTTTCCACGAGTTGAAATTTCGCTTGTTCAGAGGTGCCGCCAAAATTGACGACTACAATGCTCATGATGGCCGCAATCAGGCCTACGACGATGAGCATTTCGATTAGAGTGAAACCGCGTATCTTTTTAGCTTTCGTGGTTTGAAAAGTGGAGGAGTTGCTTTGCATGAGAAATATCTGAAACGTTTATCTGCCGGGGATGAATGAAAAGGTAAAAATTCTACCTTAGTTGTTGGGATCGGTTTGTCTAAAGAATAATCGGAGTGATTTTATATAGGAGACTGTGCCTAAGCGGATGGGTTCCCATGAGGCGGGGGAGTATCTGGAGGGACGCGCTCCGCGTGTCCGGGTTGGTGCAGCTTGGCACTACCTGGTAGATAAGCTCAGCGAATAGTTGAAGTGATACCGGCCATTACTTTCCTGGCCATGGCGGAGGGTCTGTCTCAAAACTTTCAGAAATGGGGACAATTCAGGGGAAGGTAGGGCTGTTTCGCCGAAACCGCGGTTCTCCGGTTGGCTGCCTAATGCAGAGAACGAAGGGGATGGGCAGACGTGATCGCCTGCAGGACGGACGCCTCGGCGATGCGTCCCTACCCCAAGAACCTACACTCAAAGTAGTTTTGAGACAACCTCCGGAGAATGGCCCTCTAGGTGGAGGGACGCGCTCCGCGTGTCCGCGGTCGTGCAAATGCTACTGTTACTAGTGAGCGTGCCGTCTTAGTTAAACGGTATCACGTCTGTGTTCCCGGCCATGGCGGAGCATGGCCCTCCAGTATCGATTGAAGAAACTTTCTCTGATCTTTCATTTTCGCTTTTACTTGTCGGGAATAGGCTAGAGACTGCCCAATATGCCTTGGTATCTCTACCATGCGATGAAGCAGCTGTTTCCGAGCGGCCGCTTTTTCTCTTTTTTCTCCCTAATGTCAATCCTTGGGGTGACGCTTGGTGTCTGCGTCTTGGTTATCGTGCAGAGCGTGATGAATGGTTTTGGTGAAGGAATTCGTTCGCGGTTAGTCGAGACCTACGGAGATATCCGGATCCGTTCGAGCGAAGTGGTCTACGACTGGGAAGCGCAGTTAGAACGGCTCCGGGCAGAGGATGCGGTGGTGGCGGCAGCACCTTTTGCCGAAGGGGTCGTGATGCTGCAGTATTACAACCGTCCAGAGTTTCCGATGATCCGTGGGATTGATCCGGTGGCGGAGGACCAGGTGATTGATATCGAATCCTTTATTACGCTTGGGGATATCGACGATTTTGATGATGAAGGAGTCTTTTTAGGCGAGAGTTTGGCCTACTCTTTGGGCGTACAACCAGGCTCTACGGTGGAGGTGTTTACGCCGCTTATGCTGGAGCGTTTGAAGCAAGATGAGGTTTTGTTACCGCGCGAGTTTACCGTGATTGGACTCTTTAGGACAGGTTCACCGCAGGTGGATGGAAATACCATGATCACGACACTCCGAGTGATGCAGGAACTCTATGCTCTGGACGATGGGGTGCACGGGATCGTGCTGCGTTTACGGCCCGGTATCAATGCGGAAGAGTATTCCAGGTATTTGGAAGCAAACGTTTTACGAGACGGCTTGCAGCCTATCAGTTGGCTAGCGGCGAACCGTGATTTTCTTTTTGTAGTAGAGCAAGAAAAGCGGATCATTTCATTTATCATTATCTTTATTATATTGGTGGCCTCTTTCTCGATAACGATCGCTTTAATGATGGCGGTGATGCGGAAGACCCGTGAGATCGGGTTACTGGTAGCGATGGGCGGGCGTCCTGCACAAGTGGCTTACAGTTATTGTATTCAGGGTTTTGTTATAGGTGTGATGGGGACTGCGCTCGGGATCGCTATGGCCCTAGTCTGCTTACATTTTAGGCGTCAGATTTTAGTGATATATTCATCGTTGACGGGCTCTGGGGTCGAATTCCTCGGCATTTACGACGTGTATGAATTGCCGGTGCACTATTTGGCGAAGGATTTTTTCGTAGTGATTACTTTTGCGGTCGTTATTTCTACTTTGGCCGGATTGGTGCCTGCTTTTCGTGCGGCTCGTTTGAAACCTGCAGATGCTTTGCGTAGTGAATAAGGATATTGAGATACTTCTAGAGGCGCGTGGCCTGACGAAATGTTTTCCCGGTTCAGAGGGGATGTTTCCAGTCTTGGATGGGGTCGATTTTGTGCTGCGCAAAGGCGAGAGCGTGAGTATACGTGGGGCTTCGGGCTGTGGGAAATCGACTTTATTGAATGTCTTTTCAGGCTTGGAAATCGCTGATGCAGGCGAATTGTTTTGGCAGGGTAAATTGGTTTCGCGCGCGTCGCTTTCAACCTTGGCGCGGCTACGTCTCGGCTATTTGGGATTTGTCTTTCAGGCATACTATTTGGCTCCGGAATTGAATGCTTTGGAGAACGTATTATTGGGTGCTCGAATCGCGGGGCGCCTTACGCCAGCTGTGAAGGAGCGAGCGGCGAGTTTGCTTGAGCGGGTCGGTTTGGGGCATCGAATGAAGCATGGATCGACTAAATTATCCGGGGGTGAGCGCCAGCGGGTGGCGGTGGCACGGGCTTTGATTAATGATCCTCCGATCGTGATGGCGGATGAGCCGACAGGTAACTTGGATGAGACGACAGGGCACGAAGTGATGGATTTACTCATGGAAATGACAGCGGAATCAGAAAAGAGCCTTGTTCTTGTCACGCACAACGCGGGTTTTGCTGCGCGGACGGATCGGCAGTATCGCCTGCATTTGGGTAAATTAGAGGTCTTTATTTCGGGCGATTAGAGTTTGCTTTGAAGTCTGGGATTGAAGATTTTATACCATGAGCCATCGTAATATAAAGGTCGGATTTATTGGGGCGGGTGCAAATACCCGTAAGATGCACATACCTGGTTTTCATAAGTTAGAGGGCGTCGAATTGGCCGTTGTCGCGAATCGAACTATCGAGTCGGCCCAAAAGGTGGTGAAATATGATGGGATTAAGCGGGCTGTTAAGCATTGGCTAGAAATTGTCGAGGACCCTTCGATTGATGCGGTTTGTATCGGGACTTGGCCGTATTTACATGCGGAGGTGACCATTGCTGCCTTGGAAAGTGGAAAGCATGTGCTATGCGAGGCTCGAATGGCGTCAAACCTGAATGAAGCCCGCGCGATGGTCGCGGCGGCCAAGGCACACCCCGATCAAGTAGTGCAACTGGTGCCTGCGCCTTTCTCGCTCGATTTTGATAATACGATTCGCGGTTTGTTGCAGGGTGGTGAGTTGGGCGAATTACTGGAGGTGCGGGCGGTCCATACGGGCGGGCAGATTGCTTCGCCGGATGCGCCTATGAATTGGCGGTTGGACCATATTTTTAGTGGTAAGAACGTGCTTACGATGGGAATTGTGCATGAAACGATTGAGCGCTGGGTCGATGACGAACCGGAATGGTTGATCGCGGATGGGGCCATCTTTCAAAAACAGCGAACGTATCCTGACGAATCGACTGCGGAAGGAGTGAAAGTGCCGGATAGTTTGAGTGTTCTAGGTCGTTTTGCAAAGACGGGTGCGCGGATGATTTATCACTTTAGTGGGGTCGAATCGGGCAAGCCGCGCATGGAATTTAGGCTGAATGGATCAAAAGGCGCTTTGCGTTTTGATGCCTATCAGAAGCAGCTACTTTTCGCCAAAGCTGGTTCAGAAGAGGAAAAGAAAATTACGTTGTCGCGCAGCGAGAGCCGCGGCTGGCAAGTAGAGGCGGATTTTATGCAAGCGATCTGGCAGGGCACGCAGGTGAAGTTGACTTCATTTGAGCAGGGACTTCGCTACATGACTTTTACGGAAATGGTGGCGGACTCGTGTCAACGTGCGAGCGAACGGGTGTATTGGAAGGATTATTCGGAAGGTTTTTAGAGATTCGACTTTTCGAAAATTATGTGAACTGTAGCCACTTTTATCTAATAAAACCACTATGGAAAACGAACCCATCGATCCAAACGCTTATAAAAATACAGGAGTGAAACGTGTGTTTAAAGCATTCACCTATTCACTGGATGGGATTGCATCGACTTTTAAGCACGAGGCGGCCTTTCGTCAGGAGGCAATTCTTGCCTGTGTGCTGATCCCGATTTCATTCCTGCTGAATGTTGAGCTAGCGCACCATTTAATTTTAGTTGGCAGTGTGTTGTTGGTCTTAATTGTTGAGCTTTTGAATTCGGGGATTGAGGCAGTCGTCGACGACATTTCGATGAAGAATCGGCCGCTGGCTAAGCGAGCTAAGGACATGGCGAGTGCCGCTGTTCTGATTAGTCTGGTCAATTGCCTTATTTGCTGGTGCTCGGTCATCGTCGTGAACTGGGAGCGCTTTTTCGGATAGTTCGAATCAAGGTGTGGTTACCAACCGCTAATAGACGTTAATCAACGTCTATGGATTTAAGATAAGGAAGTAAGTTCAGAGAGAGCGTCGCCCATGTTACATATTGTTTTATTTAATCCGGAGATTCCGCAGAATACGGGTAATATTGGCAGGCTTTGCGCGATCACAGAAACGCGGTTGCATTTAATTCATCCATTAGGATTCACGATCACGGACAAGCATTTGAAGCGTAGTGGGATGGACTATTGGCATTCGCTCGATGTGCATCACCACGATGATTGGGATGCATTTTTGCGCAGTGAGTATGCGCCGAGTCGGCTTTGGTTATTTACGACGAAAGCGGACCACGTGTATTGGGATGTCGAATACGAAGACGGCGATGGTTTGGTCTTTGGTAACGAAGGGCACGGTGCACCGGATTGGTTGCATGCTAGTTTAGCCGGGCAGCGTGTCACCATACCACACAAGAATACGGATCTGCGCTCGCTTAATCTTTCGACGGCAGCGGGAATTGCGACCTACGAAGCACTGCGTCAGATTTCGAAAAAGGCTTAAGCTAATGACTCGGTCAAACGGTGGCCTCGAAACTATGTTTCGGGGTTCGACCTTTTCGACCCCGGCTCAGAGAACCGAGGCTACAGAAAGAAGCTCTTCAATATCTGACTTGCGATACGTTGGCTACTGCCTCGGTTTTGCTGGTGCCATGTGAGGCCGGCTTCGTGCATTGATTGGCGGGTGCGTGTGTCTTGCGCGAGGTGGAAGATGGCTTCGATTAGTTCGGCTTGATTGGCGACTTTCCGAGCGGCACCGGCTTGTATCAGACTTTTGGTGACGGCTCGAAAGTTGTTCATATTGGGTCCGACGATGAGTGGCATGCCCAGTCCGGCGGCTTCGATTGGAGTCTGCCCGCCTTGATTCGGTGGTAGGCTTTTGCCGATGAAGGCTAGGTCGGCGGCTTGGGTCAACTGGGTCAGTTCGCCAGTGGTATCTGCTAAATGGATCTTAACCGATTGCGCGGGTGAGAGGGATTTGGAGCGTTGGTGCCACGGGAGTGATTGCGCTTCAAGTAGTGTAATAATTTCCTGAGCCCTTTCGGCATGGCGAGGCACGAGTAGCAGGCGGCAGTCGATGCCGGTTTCGATCAATTTGGCTTGAGCCAACAAGAGGATGGCCTCTTCGCCAGGCCAGGTGGAGGCCCCGAGCAAAACAAAAGGTGGGACGCTTTCTCCTGAAAAGCCGAGGCTGTTCAGGAGCGTCGTTTTCGTTTCGCTGGTGATGGCTTCCGGTAGAGGAACGTCGAATTTTATGTTGCCGCTGACGGATAGTTTTTCTCGAGAGGCACCGATCTGGAGCAAGCGTTCTTCATCGAGTTTACTAGCGGCAAAAATATGGTCGAATTTAGATAGGATGCGTTTGGCTAGACTGGACACTTTTTGGTATCGGGCGAAGCTGCGATCGGAGATGCGTGCATTGACGAGGTAGGCAGGAATTTTCTGAGCGCGTGCACGGTGGAGGTGTTCGGGCCAGAGTTCACTTTCGGTTAGAATCAAGCAAGTAGGCTGTATCCGGGCCCAAGCGGTTTTGGAGAAAAGCCAGAAGTCGAGTGGGAAGATGCCGACTGCGAGGACAGAGCTTTTGTAGCGCTTACTGGCTTCAGCGTAGCCGGTGCTGGTCGTGGTGGTGAGGACGATCTCAATTTTGTTGTCTGCCTGGAGCGCTTTAATGAGTGGGCCGATCGCGAGCACTTCACCAACGCTAACGGCTTGGAGCCAAATGCGTTTTGTGCCGGTCGTGGGTGTTGGCAGTTGTGGAAAGCGTCCGAGTCGGTGTGCGAAGTCTCTGGCATAGCCGCCGCGCCGCCACATCCGATACGCATAGTAAGGCAGCGAAATCAGAAGTATGGGCAGGAAGAGCAGGCGGTAGCACCAAATCATAGTTCAAGTTTATGGCCCCTTAGCGGGTAGGGAGGGAAGCCCAAATTTTTTGCTGCTGAGTCTGGGGCCGTTTTTTGAATTGGGACGGTAGGTGACCTAGCTGACGAAACGAAGCTGGGAAGCAGGGTTGGGAAGGTCGAATCCCGTTTAGCGAGATCTAATTCTGCCTAGATTATGCGCATTTTATTGCCACAAAGAGGCACAAGAAGACACAAAAATTGTTTCTGTTTTCTTCGTGCTCTTTTTTGCCTAAAACTCAGTGAGTCGAATGCTCATGTTACAATCTACTAGTGACCTGTAAGATGTGAATTTTCGGTGATTTCCGTAGCGTGCGAGCTTGGAAACTGTTTCAAAATTGGGCTACTGAGTGCACGATTCTATAAAAAGCATGGTAGGGACGCTGTCCTATGGCTGTCTCATAACTACATTGAGTGCAGGTTCTTGGGGTAGGGACGCCTCGCCGAGGCGTCCGTCTTGCTCTGCCTACGCGGTCATGACGGAGCATGACCCTCCATTGAGTTCTCTGCCATAAAGCAGCCTATCGGCGAACGGCGGTTTCGGCCCTTCGACTCGCTCAGGGCGGTGAGCCTGTCGAACCGCCCTACCTTGCTCCCGAGTCGGTTTCATAACTACATTGTGTGCAGGTTCTTGGGGTAGGGACGCCTCGCCGAGGCGTCCGTCCTGCTCTGCCTACGCGGTCATGACGGAGCATGACCCTCCATTGAGTTCTCTGCCATAAAGCAGCCTACCGGCGAACGGCGGTTTCGGCCCTTCGACTCGCTCAGGGCGGTGAGCCTGTCGAACCGCGAAACCGCCCCCCGAAACAAAGTTCCGAGGCCACGATTTTACCGGGAGGGACACTGTCCTCAGCGTCTTTTCGCCGAGATTTGGTCGCGCTTAAGCCTAACTGAAGCGCTTGCATTCGACCTTTCGACAAGCTCAAGATTTGCAACCAGCTCATGCCAGGTGGGACAAGCGCCCTCCCTTAAATACACCTTTCCGCAGGCACAGATCGAGTTGGACTCAGTTTTGAGACAGACTCCTTACTCGCGCCCCGAAACGGCCTACGGTTACATTGGCCTGAGCCACCTTCGATGATGACACAAGCTCAGACGCCACGAAAGAAATCATTTTACAAGCTGCAAGTGCCTAAATGTGTATTTTTTTGCGAGCCATCCATCTACTCTATGTTTTCGCCTTTGATCATTTGCCAGAGTTGGCTGCGAGTGGGGGCGGAGGCGTCGCGGAAATATTCAAATGAGAGGTGTTGGTCTGGTTGTTCAGGATCTATGCGAATGCCCCAAAGTGGTGAAACCGAGTTCGGGAGCATGGCATAGCGGAGGTCTCCGATGATGCTACGTTCTTCAGGATGCACGTAGAGGTAGCCTTGGGAGAAATAGCGGAACCGGGCGATGTCTTTTCCCAGCTGAGAGTCAGGGTCGGTAATGGCGGTGCTGTCATTAAGGGTAAAGGCTTGGACCGGGCGTCCTGGATAGTGGACTGGTGGCCTGCCTGGCCAGAACTGCGCGGCATCGACGTAGTAAGTATCACTTTCACGGTAGACGGTGCGCCAGAGTAAGGTATTTCCGAAGGACGGCCGTATGGAGTAGTCGCTAGGTGTGTGCCCTCTGGAAGTCGCGAGCGACTGCGCAAATTGTTTGGCGCGTAGGTATTGATAGCTACCAAAGCAAAGGTAGAGCCCGCATACAATCAGGCCTGAAGCGGCTATTCGCGGGCGCCGAAAAGCAAATCCGATGACGAGTAGCAGGCACAGCGGCAGCGTAAAGATGGGGTCGATAATAGAAATAATATCCCAGGATTCGCGGTGGTTACTGATCGGCCAATAGAGGCGGGTGCCGTAGCTGGTGCAGGCATCGATGGCGCCGTGCGTCAGCGTTCCCGCGATGGCAAAGGTGGCAAGTGAGCGAAAGGATTGTTTGCGCCAGAAAAACAGGGTGCGCCAGAGCCCGGCCACGAGGAGTCCGATAATTGGAGCAAAGAAGATCGAGTGGGTAAAGTGGCGATGATATTGGATCGCGAGTAATGGATCGGTCTCGGATTTAATGAGCACATCCAAGTCAGGCGCCATTCCCGCGAGCGCACCGACCACGAGGGCGAGGCGGACGTTATCCTTGCGACTAAAGAGGGCGGCGGCTCCGGCGCCGACAGCAGCTTGTGTGAGTGGATCCAATTAGAATGGCGATTGGTGAAGAGTGACGAGTTGAGTGGTGGAATTACGTTAACTTCATTTAAACGTAATTAATTTTTGAGTAAGGAAGGCAGGCATTAAGGAAGCAATTTTTAGATCAGTGAATCTCTATTTCGCATTGATTTGCAATCTGCGGCTGACCTACATCTCAATCCTGACTACTCTTCTAGGACTCTTCGGCGTATTCCGGGATGAGGTCGCTTTGGTGCCGCCATAAGTTGGCATAGTGTCCATCGTAGGCAATGAGCTCATCATGAGTGCCTTGCTCGAGAATACTGCCTTGCTCTAGAACGACGATCTTATTGGCTCGGCGCACGGTGGACAGGCGGTGAGCGATAACGAGGACGGTGCGCTCTTCCACGAGGTGGTCGAGTGCTTCTTGGATCTTGCGTTCGGTGATCGTATCCACGCTGGCGGTGGCTTCGTCGAGGATGACAAAAGGCGGGTTTTTTAGGAGCACGCGGGCGATTGTGAGGCGTTGTTTTTCACCTTGGCTGAGGCGAATTCCTTTTTCACCGATATTGGTGTCGAGGCGTTCCGGGAGGGCTTCGACGAAGTCGAGCGCGCAGGCTTTTTCGAGGGCGTCGAGGATCTCAGGTTCGGTCGCATCTTCCTTAGCCAGGCGCATATTGTCGCGGACAGTGCCTTCGAAGAGGAAAGGGTCTTGGGCGACGTGGCCTACTTTATCGTGAAGTTCTTTCAGGCTGAGCTCGCGGATATCGGTGCCAGAGAGGCGCACGGTGCCGGAACTGACGTCATGGCTACGCATGGCCAGGTTGGCGACCGTCGATTTGCCTGCACCAGTGTGTCCGACGAGGGCGGTCACTTGGTTTGGTTCCAGACGAATGTTGAAATCTTCGAGCACAGCCGGCCGGCCAGGGTAGGTAAAAGTGACTTGTTCAAATTCCACGCTGATCGGGCCCGGAGCGAGTGGAATTGGGTTGTCCGGCTCATCGACATCTATTTGGGCGTCGAGGATTTCGAAAACGCGTGCACCGGAGGCGCGGCCTGCCGCGATCAGGTGATTGAGCCCGTGCAGTTGAGAAATCGGCTGGTAGAGCATATTGGCGAGCAGGAAAAAGGTCAGTAGCTGGGGCATTCCGAAGTCGGCAGTATCCTGGAGGACGAAGTAGCCGCCGATGCCGATTATGCTCAGAAATCCCAGTTTCGTAACGTAGGTGGTCGCCGGGCTGTAGAGTGCCCAGCGATACATTGCTCGGAGGGTCTTTGTGCGGAGGTCTTCTGCTTTCTCCTCGAAGCGACCCGATTCCCGATCCTGTAAGCCGAAAGTCTGGATCAGTCGGTTTCCTTGAATATCCTCAACGAGCAAGCTGTTGAGGTCGCCGGAGCTTTCGCGTACACCTTTCCAAATCACGCGTGAGCCTTTCGAATAGTAGACTCCACAAATTAATAAGATGGGAACTGGGAGAAAAACGAAGCAGGCCAGAAAGGGCTGCATCAGAAAAAGAAAGGTGGTGATGCCAATTATTTTTAAGATCGCACCTGTGCCTTGCTCGGTTCCATCTAGGAGTGCGCGCTCCAGTGCCGCCACATCTTCAATCACCCGGGACGAGATTTCACCGCTTTTTCTTTGATCGAAGAAAGAAACAGGTAGGCGTAAAAGCTTACTGTGTAAGTCTCTACGCATTTCCAAGAGCACGCGTTGCTCTAGATTGTTGTTTACGCGGATCCTTAAGCTATTGAAGACTTCGCTAAGTAGGTAGAGCGCGCCGATGATAGCGACGCCCCAGAGCAGATGTGACGTCGCGCCTGCATTCTCGATATTTTCGAGGATTTGCTCAATCGCGAGCGGCACAGCGATTTCCATCGCAGTCATACCGGCTGCCAGCCCGATGGTCAGCCAAAAGAGGAGTTTGTAACGGAAAAGATAGGCGGATACGCGAAGAATGACGCCTGGTTGTTTGTTTTCTTTGTTTTTCACGAGCGATTTATTTTGCTGGACGGAAGCGTGCTCTGACTGAGATGGCAAATCTCAAAGCACTTTAGTCACAGATTACAGTTTAGCTAGGTATACATTTAAGGGTTGTCTCGTAGGTGGATTCGCCACTTAGCTTAAGCATTACTCAATTCAACAACGCACTTTATTATGTCTGTTCGACTCTATGTAGGAAATTTATCTTTTGAAGCCACTGGTGACGATCTTCGCGAAGTCTTTTCGGAGACAGGCGAAGTGGAGGAGGCAATCATTGTGACGCGTCCCGGTGGTGGGCGCCCGCGCGGCTTTGGTTTTGTCACGATGGCCTCGGAAGCGGATGGCGAGGAAGCCATCAAGCAACTCGACGGGCAAGAGATCGCGGGACGGGTTATTCGCGTAAACGTTGCAAAGGCTCGCGATCGCGACAGCGACAATGACAACGAAGCATAGTCAGAATCATTTAACGGCAGACGAAGGTCCGCCGCAGATGGCTTAGCAATCCTTTAATCGCTTGCGATGGTAGGGCAGGCTTCCGAGAGAATGTTTCGGGTATACTTTATTTTCAGGAACAAAATAGCTCTTTTTGGTCACTGCATAGGAATGGTTTTTTTTTTGATTCTTTAGATTTATGGCATTATGAGTCGTCGTGTTTTAGGTTTAGTTTTTGAGCACTTTCCATGTAGTTTATTTGTCGGGTTTGTATCTGTGGGGTGCGGTCCAAACGCCCCGACAGAGCGGCGCGGCTACAACGAGAACGTGCAGACTCAGCGACGCGGCTACTGCAGAAGCTGGATGAATGATCTGCTTCGTTTTTTTCCTCGTGGGATTGGTGTATTGCTCAGCGTGAGTATGCTTTCATGTTTAACCGCAGGTGAGCTATTGACGGTTCCGGCCACCCTTTCCGTGGAGGAGCGAACTGTGGCCATGCCCAAGTTGGCGAGTTCTGAATTAGGTAAGATTTTGAATCGCTATTATCGTCATGGGCTGGGCGGGCGAGCGTCTTGGGAACAATTGAAGAGTCT
>Ga0307981_1000437_pt1 | contig 41336 bp, 38 predicted proteins | sample OrgLakmetagen987_FD_201849 | JGI IMG/M metagenome (GOLD analysis project Ga0307981, IMG submission 201849) | Saline water microbial communities from Organic Lake, Antarctica - #987 | ecosystem: Environmental > Aquatic > Non-marine Saline and Alkaline > Saline | place: Antarctica: Organic Lake... | reverse complement strand
CCACTATGGTTACGTTTTTTGCCTTGTTAGCGCACAAAATAACTTCGCCTATTCTAGCAGCCTGTCGGAGAGGCGCTCAATGGTCTGCGAACGGCAAATATTATTCTGCACTTCGTTGCTCATCAGTCACGTAGCTCAGGCTATGTTCCTTCTTCGCGCCTTTTTCAGAACAATATTTGCTCGCTCTCGCCGCATCAGCACATCTCCGACAGGCTGCTAGGTAACTTATTATTTCGCGACCCCTAACGCAATTAGCTGAAGAGGCTTGCTATACCCAGGTATAGCAAGCCTCTTTTGTTGGTTCCAGGAGAAGAAAGCGGGCAGTTCGTAACATCCGGCTTTTTGGGGTGATCAAGGGGTGTTAAAGTTCAACAACTCAAGATTTGTGAAATTATGGCGTAGCTATTTTCTCAACTCGTAAGGCGAAAAACGTAGGCGATGCTTAAGCATCGGTGAGGCTTTTGAACGCAGCGAGGTGAAAAAAGAGCAAGTCAGAAATCACACCACGCAGTAGACGCGAAGCGAAATTTTGGGTTGGCGGACTATAAGTCTATTAATCAATTTCCCAAAACCAAGATGATGGCAAAACACCATGAAACAAAACCCGAAGCGGAGCAGTTGCTCACCGCACTGGCCTATCGCTCCGATGGCAGCTTACTTTGTAAAGGCAAAGTGAAGGACGACCATACGGTCTACTTTGATGCTGATCCAAAGGACATTCAGCGGTCCCGGGTTTTTATCCTCCCCGAACCTGGGGAAGGCAAAAATCTGGCTTCCCTAAACCTACAGCAATTAGAACGGCGGCTGGCCTTCGAGCCCCGGATTCGCCTTAATGACGATGGCGGGCTGATTGTCGGGCAGATTCCCGACCGCATCAGAGATATTTGGTTGTGGAAGCGTTGTTGCATTCGCGGCCGCATCACTAATCAGGCAAGTATTGAAGGGCAACAGGAGACTTATCCTGTTTGTAAGGCTACGGTCCACATTTGCGAAGTAGACCGAATTAGGTGGTGGGTGCAGCAGATCGACCCGAAACTGCTGGAGCGGCTGCGACACGACCTTATAGAGCGGTTGCCTGTTCCGACCCCCATCCCCATTCCCCCAAGGCCACTGCCTGCCCCGCCTTCCTTTCAGCCCGATTTCGGGGAGATACCGTTCAGGGGCGCGGCGGACGTGCAATTACTGCGCAGGCCTCGTCAGGCAGTAGATTTGGTACAGCCGGTACAGCTTGAGTACCTGCACCAGCAAATTGCCCAGGCAGATGCCGGGCAGTTCCGTAGTATACTGGCCGACCAATTTCCGGTCTTTTTTCCTTATTTCTGTTATTTTCCATACCTCTGGCCCTGGCTGTACCGCTGTGATGAGGTCGCTGTGGTCGAAACGGACCAAAATGGACGGTTTGAGGCCTGTATCTGGCATCAGGAAGACCAACCCGATGTTTACGTATGGGTGGAGTACCCGATTGATGAGGGGATGGAGACCGTTTACCGGCCCCAAATTTCATGTGGCACCTACTGGGACTATGATTGTGGGGAGGATATCAATATTCAGCTTTCGGATAGCCGTATTCCACCCGTTTGCGGGGACGTTCTGGAGGGGACTTCGGTGGCGGTACGCTCCATTGGCACCCTTGTATCCCCACTGGACATAGAGCAAGGCCTGTTTAACGGGATTGCGCTGCCTGGCCAAGATTATTTCCGGACAGTAGGGCTGACTCGTTTTGCTACCCGAAACCTTGAAGGGTACAGCGATAAACTGACCAATCAATTCGTGCGCCCCTTCACGGGCAATATCCCGATTTACGCTCAGTTTGGAGACGGATTGCCCAACAGCGATATCCACTACTTCCGGGTGTTGTACCGACGCACCCATAATGCAGGGCTTCAAACGCTGATCAGTCCTTACAACTTGTCCTTTGGTTGGAAAACCCTGAATAGTGGCTTGCTCAACCGGCGCTATACCATTCAGACCGGGCTGGATTTTAAGTACGAGTATTACAAGCTTGGCCCTTTCCCTGTGAATGGTCAGGATACGTACCGTATTCCACCGCTCGACCCGCAATTGCCAGGTATTGATGGCGAGCCCGCTTCTCCCGACCCCACTGCACGCTGGTCGCGTTATGACCGGGTCACTATCGGCCGTATCCCAACGGATCAGCTGGATGGAAACGGGCTTTATGAGTTCCGGATTCAGTTTCTGGATCAAAACGGCAATTTAGCGGACGTCAACTCTGACTTTTTCCGGGTTTCTGATTCGCCTGATTCCAACACGACCATGGAAGCGCCCGGTGCATACCTCCGGCAGATTTCCGGGGATGCGGTTTTTCAATTCCGGATGCGGATTGACAATCAGGCGCCAGCGTTCCGTATAGCGGGCGTGACGCTGGATGGAGATGATTCGGTGATGACGGACTGTGGATTTTTGGAATACAGCCATAATGCTCAGCAAGTCGGGATCTCGTTTGAAGCTACTCATCCTCAGGGCTTCGGCTTATTCGAATTCAATTTGGAGCGCGGTCGTCGGGACAGCGTGAGGAACCACTTCCTGTTGGGGGATGCCCGCGGAGTGGTTACGGGAGGGAAACCGCCCTATACCCTGGGTACAGATGGTATGTACGAGGCTACTTTCCCCGTCTCTACTTTACTGTTAGGGTGTGGCAACAGAGCTGCATTTTCAGAAGTCCTTACGGTTGCTGGCCTCCATACGGACGGAACGCATGCCGGGCATTTCTTCCGCCGCTCCGTGAGTAATGCTTTTGCACTGGCACCCGCGTAAAATGCGGAGGGTACAGGTATAGGCTACATCCTCTTTTGTCTTCGATCATGACGAGCGGAGACTGGTTACGGGGATGTAGCCTTTTTTATTAACGGATAACTTCATTGACCACACTTTGGGCCTCTTCCTGTAGTTGCTTCAAATGAGCCGCTCCTTTAAAGCTTTCTGCGTAGATCTTGTAAATATTTTCGGTGCCGGAGGGCCGGGCGGCAAACCAGCCGTTTTCCGTAGACACCTTCAGGCCGCCAATTGCTGCGCCATTGCCTGGTGCTTTAGTAAGGATGGACTCGATTTTCTCGCCTGCCAATTCGGAAGAGGTGATTTGGTCAGCAGAGAGCTTTTTAAGTTTGTCTTTTTGTGCCGGCGTAGCTGGCGCATCAATGCGTGCATAGGTAGGCGCACCAAATTCAGCGGTGAAGCCTTTGTAGATTTCGCCGGGGTCCTTTCCTGTTTTCGCAGTGATCTCACCGGCTAATAAGGCAGCGATAATCCCGTCTTTATCGGTAGACCAGACCTTGCCTTTCCGATCCAGGAAAGAAGCGCCCGCACTTTCCTCCCCACCAAAACCAAGACTGCCATCGTACAGCCCATCCACAAACCACTTGAAGCCTACGGGGACTTCCACCAGTTTGCGGCCCAGTTTTTTGGCTACGCGGTCAATCATCTGACTACTAACCAGTGTTTTGCCTATGCCGGTATCGGCTGACCATCCTGGTCGGTTACGGAAAAGGAAATCAATAGCCACTGCTAAGTAGTGGTTGGGCTGCAAAAGCCCCTGGCTGCGGGTGACGATACCGTGCCGGTCGTAGTCTGTATCGCAAGCCACGGCCACTGTAAACCGGTCTCTCAGAGCAAGTAACCGCTGCATCGCATAGGGAGAAGAGGGGTCCATTCGTATCTTTCCGTCCCAGTCGAGCGACATAAACCGGAACGTGGGGTCGACCTGTGTGTCTACGATATTTAGCCGGATACCATACCGGTCGGCAATCCGTTGCCAGTAGCGTACCCCCGCACCACCCAGGGGGTCCACGCCAATCTCCAGATCGGCGTTTTTGATCGCTTCCAGGTCAATCACCTGATCAAGGTCGCCGGTATAGGCCTCCAGATAATCATAGGTTTGAGTGGTTGCTGCTTTAAGCGCCCTTTGCAGGGGGATTCGCTTAACTTCTTTAAGCCCGTTCTCAAGGATTTCATTGGCTTTAGTTTCAATCCAGGCGGTCACACTGCCCTCAGCGGGCCCGCCGTTGGTCATGTTGTACTTAAAGCCGCCATCCTCGGGCGGATTATGCGATGGTGTAATAATGATACCATCAGCCAGCCCCGTTTTTCGCCCAAAGTTGTAAGCCAGGATCGCATGGCTCACCGCTGGCGTTGGAGCGTATTCGTTATGAGCTGAAACCATAACCGGGGTGCCGTTCCCGGCAAGTACTTCCAATGCGGAGGCGTGAGCCGGCTCTGAAAGGGCGTGGGTGTCCATACCCATAAACACGGGGCCGGTAATGTGCTCTTTGGCCCGGTAGAGACAGATGGCCTGTGTGATGGCCAAAATGTGGTCCTCATTGAAAGAGTTGTGCAAAGAAGACCCCCGGTGCCCGGAGGTGCCGAAGGAGACTTGCTGGGCACGTTCGCCCGGATCGGGCTTCTCGGTGAAGTACTTAGTGATCAGCCTTGGAAGATTGATGAGCTCGCCGGTCGTAGCGGGTTGCCCGGCATCAGGATGGATTGCCATAGGGTGGATTAGGTTTTGGTACGCCTTAAAAATAGGGGACAGGGTGCGGGTATGCAAGTTTTAGTTGGGGTACCTGATATTTTAGCAGCACCTCCACCAATGGGTTTCGGGCAACCACGGCTTTGTGTTCAGGTGAAATCAAGTGATACATCAATAGGGCGACCAACGTTAGTTTTGGCTACGATGGGACGATTTCTGACTATCGCTATGACGTTTCTACCGCGAAACTGATGATGAACTTGTCTAAAAACTACTTACGATGCCTCAAATCGTCCTTTTGAGCCTACTTTTCGTTCCGTACTCGCCTAATAGCACCACTATTAGGCTCCGTGCGTGCCTCAATTAGACTCAAAATGCCTGGTTTGTGACTATCGCAGCACCACGCAGTAGACGCGAAGCGAATTTTTAGACAAGTTCGAGGTAAAATTTCTTCTGCTCATGATCGCTAATTGACGGATTTTTTATAAATCAAGCTATCCGTTTGGTTTTTTGGGGAACTCCAGTTAAAAAGGAGCATCCAATTCACCTTGTTTTAATCTGTAGAACATGCGTCCTATCACTTTCTTCCGGCAATCGCTGGTTTGGCAGTACATTTTGAGCCTGCTTTTGGTAGCGCTCACTATGCTACTATCTTATTTTTTTGTTGCCTTTATGGGCTACAAGGTAGTGGCGCTGCTGTTGCTGCTTGTCGTTTCATTGCTGGCTATGGTTTTTGAACTCAAGCCTGTACTGTTAGCTTCAGGCGTTAGTGCCCTGGCGTGGAACTTTTTCTTCATCCCACCACTCTATAAATTCACGATAGATAATCCGGAAGACGCCTTGTTGTTTATCATGTACTTTGTCATAGCGACGATCAAGGGCGTATTGTCCGTTAAGCTGAGGCATGCCGAGCTTAGAGCGAAGGAAGAAGAGAACCAGAAAAAAATGCTTTTACTGTACGATGCATTGTTCAACTCCCTGTCCCACGAGCTGAAAACACCGATTTCGTCCGTCGTTACCGCCACCGATGCCCTGAGAGACGGCTTGGGGCAGCTTTCCCAGTCACAGATACTGACACTGATCAAGGAGATAGACATGGCTGGCAACCGGTTGAACCAGCAGGTAGGCAACCTGCTCAACATGAGCCGGCTGGAGTCGGGGCAGGTACAGCCGCACTGGGATTGGTGCGATATGGAAGAGGTCACGCGCACATGTGTGCAGCCCTTCCGGCACTCTTACCCCACCTATGACATTCAATTGGAGATCATGCCAAATTTACCCATCTACTGGACAGACCGGGTGTTTGTGGAACAGATTCTGCATAACTTGCTGCGTAATGCTATGGAATACACGCCCGAAAATACACGGGTAATCATTAGCTTGCGCCCTGCGAAAGTAGGGTTTCAGCTGGAAGTATCAGATGATGGGCGAGGAATTCCTGAGGAGATCGCTCCCGATATTTTCGACAAGTTTTTCCGTTCTGCACAGGCAAGTACAGGGGGTACAGGCTTAGGTTTGGCGATTGTCAAAGGGTTTACAGAAGCTATGGATGGCTCCGTTAAGTTCAGCAACCGACCAGAAGGGGGAGCCTGTTTTAAGGTATATATTCCGGCTATGCATACTGAAGTACAAAACCTGACCGATGAAATCGACGAAAATTCTGATCATTGATGACGAGCCCCAGATACGGCGGCTGCTGCGTTTTACTTTGGAAAGCAAGGACTACGCGGTTATCTCGGCGGGCAGCGGACTGGAAGGACTGGCTATGGCAGCCAACCACAACCCGGATCTTATACTCCTTGATATCGCCCTTCCGGATCAAAGCGGGCACGAAGTGCTACAGGAGTTGCAGGTATGGTGTCCCAAGCCGGTGATTATGCTCTCTGTACTGGATAATGAGCAGGATATCGTCCGGGCGTTGGATACCGGAGCAGTCGATTACCTAACTAAACCATTCCGGAGCCGGGAACTGCTCGCGCGAATACGCTCAGGGCTGCGCTACAAACAAGAACCCTCGACTTCCCCTCTGATCCAAATCGGAGCGATAAAGATCGACCTTACTGCCCGCACCATTACGAAATCCGGAGTGTTGCTCCGGTTCACTCCTACGGAGTATAAGTTGCTTTGCCTGCTTGCTAAATATGAAGGCCGGGTGCTCACACATCAGCAACTGCTCAAAGAAATCTGGGGCACAGCTTATCAAAAGGAGACCCAGTACCTGCGGGTCTACATTGGGCAACTACGCAAGAAAATAGAAGACAACCCCAACGAACCAGAACTACTGATTACGGAGCCGGGCATTGGGTATCGGTTGGGTTAGGTGCTTTGTGCTCTTTGTGGCACAGAGTAGATTTTTATACTTCCCTTATACTTTAGTGCGTTTCTTTACGCCGTACTAAGCTGAATACCGGTAGACTTGTATTTCATCAACAATTAAGAAATGCAGGTACGTGAAGTCGCCGAGGTCATTAGCGTGACCTTGCTGTTTTTGCTTGTAGCCTGGTTTGTCTACGAGGGCTTTCGGGAAATCTACCGCAATCGGCGCGGTTAAGTACTGTAGCTTTTTTTTTGAATCATCAACTAAAGCATGACCGCTTTTATCTCCCGGGTTTACGATTTACTTCACTCCCTTGCCTACTGGAGCGCAATCGGGGCGCTCTTATTCATTTTATACGATATAGGCGTCAGCGCTTCCATCGGTGAGAATGCATGGGTACACCGGGTATGTGCACTAGCCCTGATGTCGGGCGGGGCGATAGCCTTACTCCGTTATGCACTGCCTCAGTATCGCCCGCCTTTGCGTAAGACGGTACTGGCTATTGATACCGTATACCTGGGCTATATCGTACTGGCGCTATGGCAGTTTTTTCAGCCCTGGGCACAGGGAGCCGCGGCGGTACCGGTGGAAGCCCGGCTGGGGATTGGCGTGGCAGCTGTATTTTTCCGGGAGCTGTCGGTGCGGCAGGAATTTGGCTGGCTCCGGCTCCTCAACCCGGCGCAGCTTTTCCTGAGCAGTTTCTTAGGCATCATCATATTAGGCACCGGGCTTTTGATGCTGCCCAATGCGGCTCACGACCCCCTTTCCTTACTAGATGCCCTATTCACTTCTACGAGTGCCGTATGCGTGACCGGGCTGATCGTGGTGGACACGGGCTCCTACTTTACACCGTTTGGGCAGTTTGTCATCATGGCCCTCATACAGGTTGGAGGCATCGGTATTATGACCGTTACCAGTTACTTTAGCTATTTCTTCAAAGGGCGGGCCAGCTACGAGGACCAGCTGCTGCTGAAAGATATGACGAATACCGATAAGATCAGCGATGTGTTCAATAGCCTGAAGCAGGTTTTGCTTCTCACTTTTGTAATTGAACTGGCAGGGGCTACCATTATCTTTTTCAGTGTGGATGGGCGTACTTTCGAAGCGATTGGCGACCAGTTATTTTTCGCGGCCTTTCACGGTATATCAGCTTTTTGCAACGCAGGCTTTTCCACGCTTGAAAACAGCCTGTATGAACCCTTTGTACGCTTCAACTACCCGCTTCAGCTGACGATTGCCGGCTTATTTATCTTCGGGGGGCTGGGCTTTCCCATTGTGTCTAACTCCCTGCGGTACATCAGCTATAAAGTCCGCCACAACCTGTTGCGGCTGGAGACCAATTACACGCCCTGGGTGCTTAATATCAATTCCAGAATTGTGTTGGTAACTACCATTATTTTGCTCCTGGGTGGCACCATCTTGTTTTATATCTTTGAGTTTGACAATACCCTGGCAGAACATCAAGGGGCTGGCAAGTGGGCGGTCGCCTTTTTTGGAGCAGCAACTCCCAGGACGGCAGGCTTCAATTCCGTAGACACGGCAGCGCTCCACCTCAATACAGTCATGATCGTCTTTTTGCTAATGTGGATCGGTGCTTCACCGGGCTCTACTGGAGGCGGTATCAAGACCACAACGATAGCCGTAGGTTTGCTCAATCTCATAAGCCTGGCTAAAGGCAAAGACCGGGTGGAAGTTTACCGGCGGGAAATCTCGGTTCTTTCTATCCGCAGGAGTTTTGCTATCATTGCCTTATCCCTTATTGTCATAGGGGCGGCAGTCTTCCTAATCGCGTCCTTTGATCCGGACAAAGAGCTGCTGGCCATTGCCTTCGAGTGTTTTTCAGCTTACAGTACTGTTGGGCTTAGTCTGGGCGTAACAGGTGCTATGAGCGAGCCCAGCAAAGCGGTGCTCATCGGGCTGATGTTTGCAGGGCGGGTGGGTACGCTCACTATCCTGACGGCATTACTACGGCGGCAACAACAGTACAAATACCGTTATCCCACTGAAGATATACTGATTAACTAACAGCACACGACTATGAAATATATTATTATTGGCCTTGGCAACTTCGGCGCTTCCCTCGCCCAAAAACTTACCCGTACGGGCAATGAAGTCATCGGCGTTGACTCCCAAATGGCTAAAGTGGAGTTATTTAAGGAGAAAATCTCTCACACCATTTGCCTCGATGCTACTGATGAACAAGCGGTCACCCAACTGCCACTCCGGGACACGGATGTAGTAATGGTTTGCATAGGCGAGGATGAAGGCGCTAACATCCTTGCAACCGCCCTAATGAAACAAAAGAAAGCCAAACGGTTGATCAGCCGAGCGGTTTCCCCGCTTCACGAAACGGTATTGCAGGCCATGCAAGTGGATGAGATCATACACCCCGAGGAGGAAACTGCGGAACGCTGGGCAAAAAAGCTCAACATGCACGGTGTGCTGGATTCTTACGAATTGACAGGCGATTACTGCATCGTGGAAGCTAAAGTGCCCGAGCGGTACGATGGCAAGACATTACAGGAGGCTGAGCTCAATAAAAAGTACGGTGTGGTAGTCCTCACGCTGATTTCCATTCAGGAAGAAGACAATGAACTGGGCCTGAAAGTGCCCACTCCAAAGACCAAAGGTGTAGCCAATGCCCAAACCGAACTCACAACTGACGACATCATGGTGCTTTATGGTAAAAGTGAAGGCATTAGAAAGCTCTTGGAGTAGTATTATAAATCCGGAAAAAGAAGCTCCAAAAACAAGAGCAGGAATTTATTTGGGAACTCCACATTAATCTAGAGTACTGTCTATAATACCCTCTGTCCATCCCGTTTTCAACTACTTCGACTACCTCCACAGGTCAACCCATCCGCCCGGGTCGTGCTATTCTGCTTCTGGTGAAGCGAAGAAGCCGGTAAAGCTTCGCTTTCGGGCTTTAGTAGCCAGGAATTCGTACAACAGCTCAAGCAGCCCTTTCAGCTGGAAAAATCCTTCCAGGAAAGTTTACTCACCCTAAGAATACAAGAAGGCGATGTAGGAATAAAAAAAAGCCCAACTGCGATTGCAATTGAGCTTTTAGGGTGCCCGCGAGAGGACTCGAACCTCCACGTCCGTAAGGACACATGAACCTGAATCATGCACGTCTACCAGTTCCGCCACGCGGGCAAGTAAAAATTTCGTACCGAAGGCGGGAATTCCCGCTAGTACATCTGTAAGGTCGCTTTGCTCTCAACAGCTGCATCAGCGGGATAGACTTCTCTTCCCGCCTTGCTATGCGATTTCGTACCGAAGGCGGGAATTCCCGCTAGTGCATCTGTAAGGTCGCTTTGCTCCCGACAGCTGCATCAGCGGGATAGACTTCTCTTCCCGCCTTGCTATGCGATTTCGTACCGAAGGCGGGAATTCCCGCTAGTGCATCTGTAAGGTCGCTTTGCTCCCAACAGCTGCATCAGCGGGATAGACTTCTCTTCCCGCCTTGCTATGCGATTTCGTACCGAAGGCGGGAATCGAACCCGCACGGTGTTGCCACCACTGGATTTTGAATCCAGCGCGTCTACCAATTCCGCCACTTCGGCAAAGTATGCTGATTACTCAGCGTAGCAATTCATTAATTGCGGCTGCAAATATAGAGCAGTATTTTCAATTTGTAAAGCAAATGGGATGAAAAAAGTTTCCTTGATTTCATTCCATTTGCTCTAAGCTTGATAGTCAGATTGTTCGCTAGCCAAAAAAGCTGCGAATAATATCGAGGCCATTGGCATACAATACAAGCCCGATCACTAATACAAATCCTACAATTGTAGCGCGCTCGAGGAATTTATCACTGGGTTTACGGCCGGTGATTATTTCATAGAGCAGGAACATTACATGCCCCCCGTCCAATGCCGGAATAGGCAGTAAGTTCATAAACGCCAGAATCAAAGAGAGTACGGCGGTCATCGTCCAGAAGCGTTCCCACAACCATTCATTGCCGAACATGGAGCCTATGGTGCCGAATCCGCCCAGGCTTTCGGAAGGCTTGATACGGCCTTTGAACATTTGCCCGAACGCTTTTACCTGATCGCCCAGAAAGGTCCAGCCCTTAGCTACGCCGGCAGGCATAGCCTGTGCAAGGGTGTACTCTTTACGTTTGGTACCAAACAGATCTCCGGCAGTGACCCGCGCCACGCCAATCATGCCTGTCTCGGTAGTGGTCAGGCTTACTTGAAGGGTATCAGTCGCATCACGTAAAACCGTTAGGTCAATACTTTCTTCGTTTTTACCGCGGACCGCTTTCGCAAAGTCGATAAACCAGGGCGTGGGTTGATCGTTTAGGGCAATGATTTGGTCACCGGCTTTGATGCCTGCTTTGTCAGCCGGACTGTTGGCCATGGCGGACTTAACCTTGAAGGGCATACGTGGGTAGAAGAGAGCTTTGGATTTGTATTCATAGCTGGAGAGCAGCGTGACGTACTTCGGGTCAATAGGGACTTTGATTTCGTTGCCGTCCCGTTCAACCCTCAGGTTATCGGCATTATTGATAATGATCTCGCGGACCACCAGGCGGTCGTTGAACTGCTCGTAGGGCGTACCGCCAACGCTTAAAATATGGTCGCCGTCCCGGAGCCCCATTTCGTAGCCCAGGGAATCCACCTGAATACCGTACTCGAGGTTATCATTAGGCAGGTACTCCTGCCCGTAGCCCCAAAGGACAAAACCATAGAGTAGGAAGCCAAGAATAAAATTGACTGTAACACCACCCAGCATGATAATCAGCCGTTGCCAGGCCGGTTTAGACCGGAATTCCCAGGGCTGAGGCTCCTGGCTCATTTGCTCGGTATCAAAGCTTTCGTCAATCATACCGGAAATCTTGACGTAGCCGCCCAGCGGCAGCCAGCCAATACCGTATTCGGTTTCTCCGATTTTTTTCTTGTAGAGTTCAAACCACGGGTCAAAGAAAAGGTAAAACTTCTCCACCCGGGTCCCAAAGAAACGAGCGGGCAGGAAGTGCCCCAATTCGTGCAGTACAATCAGAATAGAAAGGCTGAGCATTAGTTGCCCGCCCATGATCAGATAATCCATATACTATATTCTTCCTTGGAGGTTATTTTTTCCTGATACAGAACAGCTTGGTTCAGGTTATGTTGTTATTGCGCGGCCAAAGGTAGTTAAATATTATATTAGCGCCGTAGATTTAAAGACGAAACACAAAGGAGAAGCAAAGTAAGGGTATGAATATTTTTTTTACCGATCAGGTACATGGGGATACAGCAGAATTGCCGGAGGGGGAGGCCCGCCACTGCATTCAGGTGCTCCGCCACCAACCGGGCGACCGCATTCATTTTATCGATGGGAAAGGCGGTTTTTTTGAAGGGGAGATCGTTGAGGCTGGAAAAAAGCAATGCCGCCTGCACATTATTTCAAGGAAACTGGATTATGGGAAGCGCCCTTACCGGGTTCATTTGGCTGTGGCGCCTACCAAAAACAACAGCCGCATGGAGTGGCTGCTGGAAAAAGCCACCGAGATTGGACTCGATACCTTTACGCCTTTGCGCTGCGAGCATTCGGAAAGAAGGGTGCTGAAGCTGCCCCGGCTGGAAAAAATCGTCCTTTCGGCAGCTAAGCAATCCGGGAAAGCCTATTTGCCAACACTCAACGACCTAATGCCTTTTGAGCAGTTCCTGAAAAATCCGCCGGAGGAATCCGCCCGCTACATCGCCTATTTGGGCGAGGGCGTTAAGGGGAGCTTAAAACAAAACTACCCGGGCTCAAAGGACGTTTGTTTGTTGATTGGTCCGGAAGGAGGGTTTAGCTCAAAGGAAGCCACCGCAGCGATGCAGGCAGGTTTTACTGCCATTACGCTTGGGGACTACCGGCTACGGACTGAAACGGCAGCGCTTATCGCCTGTCATACTGTTCACTTACTAAATACTTGAAAATGATACGAACCGGAGTAGTGGTCCTTGCAATTTTATCAGTGGCATTTACCCTGCCCATTCAGCCTGAGGCGGGTAGTCTTAAGATGGGTTTGCTGAAGTACAACGGCGGTGGCGACTGGTATGCTAATCCGACTGCTTTACCTAACCTGGCTTCCTTTTGCAATGATCAGTTGGGGACGGACTTCGATACCGACTATGAAGAAGTAGAGGTGGGTAGTGTGGAACTGTTCAATTTTGCTTTTTTGCATATGACGGGGCACGGAAACGTCGTGTTCTCAGATGCGGAAGCAGAAAACTTGCGCAATTACCTGCTGGGTGGCGGATTTTTGCATATCGATGATAATTACGGGATGGACCCGTATGTCCGGGTAGCGATGAAGAAAGTCTTTCCGGAGCAGAATTTTGTAGAGCTGCCCTTTGAGCACGAAATATTCCACCAGAAATTTGAGTTCGAAAACGGTTTGCCTAAAGTGCATAAGCACGACGACAAACCCCCACAGGCGTTTGGTCTTTTTCACGAAGGGCGACTGGTGTGCTTTTACTCCTTCGAATCCGACCTGGGAGATGGATGGGAAGACGAAGACGTCCATAATGACCCTGAGCCTGTTCGCCGTAAAGCACTTCAGATGGGGAGCAATATCATACAGTTTGCTTTTCAGCAGTAAGTAGGTTACTGCCAGATGACAGATCGTTTTCGGCGAATGTAGTCCCGTACATTAAGCCAGAAGGCTACGAAAATGTACAGGATTACCGGGGAGCCTAACGCTACAAAGGATATATAAATGAAGTTCAGCCGCACCCTTGCGGAGGCAACGCCCATCTTGTCACCGAGGTAGCTGCACACACCAAATGCTGATCTTTCCAGTAAGTCTTTAACGTATCGCATGAGCCCATTTTTTGCTTTAAAAGAATGCAAATTTCTACCGTAGCATGCCTTCACAGCGCAGCAGTATAATTTTCTAACGCTGTGAAAGCCACCTGCGTTGCCAACAGTCAGGATTGTGGACAAATTAAGGCATAAATCCCCCCAGGTGTTCCTCTGTCGACAAAGCATTAAGAGTGTGTTGGGACTTTAGTAATCAGTCTGTCCCGGTGCACCGGGACACTTTTTTGATTATACTTCGTTCCGGAAATCCTTCCCGCAATGCTGCGGGACAGGCTATTTAGCTACCCCGATTAAAATCGGGGAACTCCGGTTTCCGTGCCTTGTCTAATCAAAAAATTGTAAGTTTTCGACTAGAAGACCAAAATTCCAACACACTCTAACAAAAAATAAGGCAGATGGATTAAAAAGCCAGCAGAAAAATTAATGCTGGCCAATCCTGCATGTAATTATTCCGCAATTGCGGTGGCCGCATCGTTCATAGATACCTGCTGGTAAACCGCGGCACCGTTTTCCAGAGAGTGGCTGGGCTCTGCCATGCCGTCTTCTGAGCCTGAAAAAAGGAATAATGCACCGGCTGCGCCAAGAACGAGAAGAAGTGCAATGATAATGGTTTCGATGTTAGATTTGTTACGTGCCATGATGGTTGTTTGTTTGTCGCAGGAGCAGCACTGGTCAGCTGGATCCTGCGGTTGAGAAATACGGGGGGCTTTCCCGGCGGGGCGTTGAAGCGCTCCGACAGGGCAAAGGATGGCCAGGGCAAGTGCAGGGCACTTTACCGGCCAAAAGGATCTGATAAGGCACAGTATGGGCTATCAGCCTGCGTTACAATTCAGGCTGTCAAAAGAGGAGCAGGCATAGTCTGCCCCTTTAGCACGGTACCGTCAGGCACCGGCTATTTCAGGCATAGAGGTAGCAGGGCAAAGGTTTTCCTTTACCTTTCGTACAGGCATACAAGGGGCACAATGATAACCGGTTGTTAACCCGGCGATCAGCAAAATGCCCTTCAGGGCCTGCAGGGTACGCTACCGTACCTGGCCAATACTGTGTGTAAAAACGAGGATTGAAGTTTGCCTGCATGCTGCAGGCGGAGGAGTACTTTCTAAGGTGGAGATGGTGCAATACTACCAGTGAGGCAATAAATGCCATGGCAGTGTGCACCCGGTTTGTAAGGGTTCTGCATAGGTCGTTTTGGTTTACTGATTTACTGAGATTACTGGCAGACAGTTTTCCAACTGTGCCTATGCAAATATTATAAAAAATATTTATATAAGTAGGACCGAGGCATAAGTTTTTATAAAAATTATTCATTTCTCTACTCTGTATTTAGTTCATTTACAGAGTAGCAAAATATATGCCAAAAATAATATGTGTTTTATTGAAGGCTTGTGGACACTGCTTTGGGCGTCGTCTTTGGGGGGAGCAAAAGCCATAATCTACCATAGGCTTTCAGGTTGCCCGCCTCCCGGGCTGCTGACGCTCCGATACCAGTGTAGAAGTCGACATGCCCCGGGCCCCGGATGGCACCGCCTACATCCTGGGCGATCAACAAACGGTACTCATGGTCCACGACGCGCTGCTTTCGGTTGTCAAAAATAGGGAAAGCCGCAAGCAGACAACTGCCCAAAGGAATGTAGCGTCGGTCAACAGCAATAGAATAGCCGGGTGTGAGCGGGACATTGCCCGCACCGGAGGGTTCTGTTTGCTGGCGGATAAAGAAGGTATAGGATGGGTTTTGAAAAAGGATGGTATCCATCAAAGCCGGGTTCTTAAGTATAAACTTACGGATACCGTGCATGGAAAGATTAGGGACCTCAAGGTCAGTCCGTTCCATAAGGTACTTTTCGATACTGAGGTAGGGGTGGCGGTTGCTTCCATTGTAAGAAAACAGATCGCGGGTGCCATCGGGGTATTCCACAAACCCGGAGCCCTGCACTTGCATGTAATAGAGATCGACTTTGTTGGCGGCATAGGCGAGTTCCAGTCCCATACTATCCAGTACGCCTTCTCCTTCTATCTGAGCACGGGTTGGAAGCGGCCCCTCCCAGCCAAGCGGCCGGCTGTAGATAGGGTATTTGAAGGCCCCCTGCGGTTTACGGGCGACTTTTATGACGGGAGTGAAATATCCGGTAAACTGTACATTGCTCCGCTGATCGCGGCCCCAAATCTGGTAGGCGTTCAGGTACTTCTCCAATCCAAAGGGTTGAGCGTGCTGCCAGGCGGCGAGCATGGCGGTAACATCTTTGAGCTCCTGATGCCGGACTCGGAGGTCTCCCACCTGGTAGTTGCTGCGGCCCCTGGCCAGTTTTAGGAGTTTCATGTTTTGCTGTAACGCTTCAATAGCACCACCATCAATGATAGGGAAGGAAAGGGAGTCAAGCGGGGTGGGCTTGTAGATGGCTTCTTGCTTTTTAGCTCCGACTATACGGCCATAACGGCCTGTTTTCCACTTTTTCCGTTTAGCGGAAGAGGGGTCCGGTGCTTCGACCGGCAATTGACCTGGCTGTGGCTGAGGCTCACATCCGGTTAGGGCAGCAAGCGCCAGGTAAATAATAGCCGTTCGTATTTTCATGAGGTAGGTTGTTGCCACCAACAATTATACTATAAATATCATGGACTTCCAAAGTCCTTCCGGGCAGTGATCAGCCCGTAGTACCAAAGATCCTGTCGTAAAGCCTGGAATTGGCGGACACTGCCTACTATATTATTATGTTGCGCACGGCTGCGTACACCAATCGGATGGAGCAGGTAATCAGCCCAGAGCCAGCGGCGGGAGATGGCGTAGAGATTTTTCAAAGAAATGAAAGCAAAGCGCGTAAAGTCCTGAATACGGATATTGGAGAATCCGCTTTCTTTCAAATACTTTCGGTGCTCCTCTGTGGTGTCCAGGTCAGGAATTGCCCAGCGGTTGACCCAATCCAGCAGCAGGCGCTCCAGAGGATCGCCGTACGGGCGGTGGTAGCGAATGTACTCGGCAATAACAAGCCTTCCTCCGGGCTTCAACAGGCGGTAGGCTTCCCGGTAAAAGGCGTGTTTGTCTTCTGCATGGCAGAGGCTTTCGCATGCCCACACCACATCTACGCTGTTAGCCTCCAAAGGTACCTGGCAATAATCTCCCTCAATAAAGGAGCATTGGTCCGCCAGGCCGCGCCGTTCGGCCTGTAGGCGTGCTTCAGCTACCTGTGTAGCCACCGGTGTGATGCCCGTAGCCTTCACCCGGTTTGTTGCAGCCAGCCATAAGCTGCTGCCCCCATTGCCACAACCCGCATCGAGCACATGCTGTCCGGGCTGCATGCCACCATACTTTGCCATGATTTGATTGGTGTTCAGCAGGGCTTGCTCATGGGTGCGGTGCGCCCGGTCGTAAAAACCAAAATGAACGGCCTGGTTTTCTTCATTTAACCAGGCCACTTTGTAATCGAAGCGCGTCTCATCGTAGTACCGGATGATGTCCTGAAAAGGGGCTTTCTGAAAGGATGGGGTGGGCATGTGCTCCAGGTTCTGTTTTCTGGGGGCAAAATAGGGAATTTGCTGTACAAAGTAGCACCGCCCTGCCATCCTCAGGGGCGACAGGGCGGTGCAATTGCTGTAGTGCACCTCCAGGCAGGCACTTAAATATGGTCTACCAGAACCAGGCAGATTATGCCCGGCCCTTCAGCATCATGTTCCAGTACATGAAGGGCAGCCCGTATTTTTTAAGGATCCACATTGGATAAAGCTCCTTGGAGGTATCAAAAATCTTAGACAGGATGGGGTCGCTGTCTCGCTCCCCTTCGTAATTGAATTCTGCCAGTAACATTTTGCCATAGCCGGTGACTAAGGGGCAGGAAGAATAGCCCTGATAGTCGTTATTGAGTTTGCCGTCATTGGCAATAGCGTGGAAAAGGTTCTCTACGACCACAGGAGCTTGCTTGCGCACCGCGGCACCGGTTTTGGCGGTAGGCAGAGCTGCCGCATCCCCCAGCGCGAAGACATTGCTGTAGGTATTATGCTTGAGCGTATTAATGTTAACGTCAATCCAGCCTCTGGTTGGGCCCTCCTGAACGGCTATCTTAGACCGCTGAATAAAATCTGGAGCAGCCTGAGGAGGTGCAAGGTGGAGCATGTCAAATTCTATCATGACATTACCCTCCACGACTTCTTCTTTTTCGGTATCCCGGTAGTTATAGCAAATACCAGAAAGCTTATCGTATTCTTTTACGATGTCAAAGTAGACGCGTTTGTTCTCCCCGTCAATTTTCTTAATGCGATGGAAAAAACGCAGCTGCAGCCCTTTACGTTCCACCACCTTCATGAGCGTAGATTTGAAGGGCTCTACTCCGAAGATGACGCCACCGGGTGTGATGAATAGAATATGAGACTGCTCCCGTACGCCCTGCTTTCGCCAGTAATCATCCGCGAGGTACATAATTTTTTGCGGTGCGCCCCCACACTTTATAGGGGTTGCAGGCTGTGTGAAAATAGCATTCCCGCCTTTGAATTCCTGCAGGCATTGCCAGGTGTAGTCTGGATCTACGTAATTGCTGCAGACCTGATTTTTATTCATGGTTTCTTCGAGCCCTTCGATCTGCTTATAGTCGTATTTGACGCCAGGGCAAGCTACGAGGTAGTCGTATGAGACCTTTGTGCCATCTCTGAGAACAACTTCATTGTTATCTGGATTGACTTCCTCAACGTATTCCTGAATCCACTGGACGCCCTTGGGGATGAGGTCTCCCATATTGCGTTCGGTATCCTTGTAGTTGTAGGTGCCAGCGCCTACGAGGGTCCAGGCCGCCTGGTAGTAGTGCTTTTGCGCCGCGTCGATAATGGCAACATCCAGGTTTTTGTCTTTCAGCAAAAGTTGAGCAGCAACGGTGATGCCGGCTGTGCCAGCTCCAATAATAACTATTTGGTGTTTCATGTGAATTGGCTTTGATATTATTTGGTAAAGTAAGGGGCAATCCTTTTTATCTTTTGTGCAGTTTGTCACATAAGGTAGTGATAAATGTCACGTAAGGGGGTGAAGATTGTCACGGAGCTAAGAGATGTTGGGGCTTTGGTCTTCTGATCAACGCCAATGCCGCATTAAAGTAAGCCGAGCTATTGCGGCCAGCGCTAGGTATGGCGCGGGCAAGGTTGATCTTGAGCAGTTTCTTATCGCCGGTGTAGGAAAGGAAATCTTGGGGGTTGGAAAAGCTTCTTTTACGATCTGATGCTTGATGTATCTGGCTGGGCTTTGTATAAAGCAGCGTCAACATGGATACAAAGCCAATTGTAAAGGGCTATTTCATCGACTTGGGGTTTAGGGGAGAAGCTAAATTTTCACCTGCTACCGCCGGTTGCCGGGTTTATCTTTCTCCAGGTAAATGTCTCCAAAGGTGACGGAAATCGTAACATGGGGGTAGTACTCAGCCCGGGGCTGGAATTCCACCTTTTTGATTTCATCGGTATTTTTGAGAAATTCCATCTTGAGATTGCTTGGGAAGTAGATATTGCCATGCTGAGCGGTAAGGGCGTATCCGTAATCGAATAATTTCGAATCAAAGAGGAAAATATTGCTTTTGGTGCCCGTGATGTTGAGGTCGAGCAAGCCCGCTGAAGCAGAAAGTATCCGTACATCGCCGTAGTTGGCATTGATGGTGTACCGGCCTTTGATCTCTTCCAGGGTTATATCAGACCGTCTGGAACTAATGGTTACATCACCATCGATTCCTTTTCCGGAGATATCGCCGAAGCGGGTGGAGAGGTCAATGCTTCCTTGTATGTTCTCCAGGCCTACCGGGCTGAATTCTCCCTGATACCGGAAACGCTTAGCCAGGTTAATGACATTGGCGGTGCCGAAATAGTTCTTCAGGTAAACGGGGCAGCTTTCGGGCACTTTGACCACGTAGCGGGCAGAGAGATTGGAGGCTGGTTTTGGTTCGCCCTCCGGCACAGAGATATAGTTCCGGATATAAATTTTATTCCGCACCCGCTCGGCGATGTATTTCATTTGCTCTATGTCGGCCTCGGCTGTAGCCTTGTCCGGATGCTTGGAGATAAACTCCACCGAAAGGGCAATTTCAGACTTCCCCCAGGTTTCGATAGAGACATCGGCTTTTTCCCCTTCAATATTGACTTCGTAGCTGTCTTGGTATTGGAATGTTTTATCCAGTCTTTTGGTGATGACATGGAGGTTGGTGGTCTGTGCTTCAAGTCCGGAGGGGATGAGTAGCGCGAGTACCAGGGCAGGCACAGTAAGGCGTATACTGTTTTTCAGGCAGTTGCAGGCCCATACGGCTGGAAGCAGTTTTTGACCCGCGTATTCCAGAGCGGTGATAATTGAGATCAAGTTTGCGGTGCGCTTCCAAACGTTCATGAGTACAGACATTTGATGGACGGTAGTGATTAAATTTGAGCAATCATTTCCCGGATAAGGCCAGATCTTTCCCGTTCGATTTCAGTCATTTGGCGGACCAGCCTGGCATCCTTGCCATAGCGGTCCATCATATCGGCAATTTCTTTCTGAGCGGTCTTTAACGCTGACCATTCTGACAAAAGCAGGTCGTAATCCGGAAGCTGCTGTGCAACGGGGTCTCTGCGAAACTCCTGTACTGCTTTTTGCATGAGTTGCTTATCCTGTTCCCAGTCCGCCTCAGGGTTAAAGTCACTGTTGGTGGTTTCCTGAGTAAAGGCGTAAGCCTCGGAGAATCTTTCCCCTCCGTCCTGTGAGGGCCAGGCCCACCACAGCCCGATCAGTAATGCGGCGGCGGCAGCTACTTTTGTCAGGAAAGAGATATGGAAACGCCGTACCGGGCGATTGATATTTCTGCTGATGCCCTCCCAAACCTTATCCGGGGGGCTGTATTGGGGCAGTGCTTCCAATGCTTCCCGGAACGAGGGGGCGGATGCCTCCGCATCTAATGCTGCCGTTATTTCACTCCAATTCTGTGGCGAAGGGGCATAATCCGGCAACTTAGCGATAGCTTGCTCCAGCGCAGCCTCCTGTACAGGGCTACCTAATCCTATGTTGATGCTGTCCCAGCATTTGGATGGAGGGCTGTAAACGGGCAGCTTCGCTAGCGCCCCCTGAAGAGTGGTCCGGTTTTGCTCCGTCATAGGTTAAGAATTGTAATGTTCTAGTGATGCCCGCAGCCGCTTCTTAGCGTGATAAAGCTGCGATTTGGACGTGCCCACTGAGATGCCCAGCATTTCGGCTACTTCTTTGTGCGGATAGCCTTCTATTTCAATCAGCACGAATACCGCCCGGTAGCCGGTGGGCAGGGCATGTATGGCACGCTCCAGGTATTCGATATCCAACCGGTGCCCCCAGTTAATGGCCTCCTCTCTGACATTTTGCTCCAGCGGTTCGAATTTGATATTGCGTTTAATATGGCTCAGGGCGGTACGCACCACTATAGTTTTGATCCAGGCGCCAAGGGTAGACTCCCGGCGGAAGCGCGGCAATGCTTTGAATATTTTGATAAATGCATCCTGTAGTACATCATTGGCGGAGTCAAAGTCGTTTGTGATCCGGTAGGCTGCGGTGTACATCGCTTTACAGTACCGCTCGTACAGTTCGCGTTGTGCGAGGCGGTCATTGGACAGACAGCTATCAATAAGTTCGGATTCCGTCATACTTTTTGTCGCATAAACCATGAGCCTGGATTTCTCCTATCGATTTATATAAAGGAGTAAGCTAGCTGCAAAGGGGTTGTATAGGGATTGAATTAATAAACTCCAAACATGCTCTTATTTCCCAAGTAGAAGCCCCACAGAAAAGATCAGCCGTTCCGGGCGCTGGTCAAAATCGTAACGGTTTTCATTAAAATACATGTGGTTGCCAAATTGCGTAAAGTTGCCCTGGTAGCGGACATCAAGGATGATATTCCAGATGTCTAGCCCAAGGCCGAGCTGATAGCCATAGGTGAGCTCCTCAAACCGCTGTTCGTAGTTGTCATAGGCCAGCAAATCAGAAGAACTGTTGATGTATATATGCCCCAGTGGGCCTCCACACAGCCGGAGCGCCCCGATTCGGTAGTGCAGCAATAAAGGGATATCAAGGTACTGGTATTTTTCAGAAAGGACTTTGTTTACAGCCCCTGAGCTACGCAGCTCTTCCACTTCATAGTCCACCCGGTTGGAATTCAGGATAACTTCCGGTTGGATGATCCATTTCTCCCCAACTGGAATTTGCAGGACCAGCCCGCCCTGTATGCCAAATCGAGCTTGGTCTACATCCAGTTGGAGGGGCGGGGTGCCACCACCTTGCGGAATGGTGTTGGCACCCGTAGGAACATTTAGGTTGACGAGTCCGGCACGAAGCCCCAACCGGACCTGTGCGGACAAAACCACACTACTGGTCAAAAGCAGGAAAAGGATAGTCTGGAATTTCATCTACAACTTTATTTTGAAGATAAAGATAATTAGGATGCTGAAAAAGAGGTCCCATACGCTCCAAAAGGAAGCGCAAGACGTAAAGTCAGGTTGAGCCCGTATTTTTATTAACCACAAATTTGGGCTATAATTGTCTTCTTTGATGAAACACAAATGTAGCCTATGGAAGTCAAACAGACGGCATTTGCGGGTAGCTATGCCAAAGAATCGCAGTGCCCGCGTGACGGAAAGCCGGAGTACGCCTTCATTGGCCGTTCGAATGTGGGTAAGTCCTCACTGATTAATATGTTATGCAAACGGAAAAGTATTGCCCGCATTTCCCGTACGCCAGGCAAAACTCAACTCCTGAATTACTTTCTGATCAATGAAAGCTGGTACCTGGTGGACCTGCCTGGTTACGGCTATGCCAAAATTTCCAAAAAGAAGCGCTTTGAATGGCAGCAGATGATCAGGACGTACCTAAAAACCAGGTATACCTTACAATCTGCATTTTTACTGATTGATAGTAATGTCCCTCCCCAGGAAATCGATCTGGAATTTATGAATGAGCTGGGAGCGGAGCGTATTGCTTTTTCGATAGTTTACACCAAAGCGGACCGGTTGAAGCCTCAGGAGTTGGAAGAAAACCTGGGGAAGATCCGGGCGGCAATTCTTGAACACTGGGAAGAACTGCCACCGGAGTTTATCACCTCATCAAATACCGGACGGGGCAGAATCGAGTTGTTGGAATATATTGACCGGGTTAACCAGCAATATTTTGAACACCATGAGGACCTGTAGCAGGTTGAAGCGGAAGAACTGAAATGCTGATGAAGAAAGAGGAACAAAAAACAGGCTACGAGCATGTCATTCCTGAAATAGAAGACTGGCCGATCTATAAGCTAAGCCAGGACAGACGGAACTTTATAGCCGACATTGACCAGTTTATTACGGACCGGTTCATGCAGCAGCCTACACCAAAGCTGACAGACCTGCTTTCCAAAACGATTTACCTGGAGCGTATCCGGATGAAGGAGGAGCCCTGGAAAGTAGACCCGCCGAATGATCGGCAGTTTTGGCGTAAAATCCGGCAGCAATTGCTGGGGCAGTCGCTTGACCGAAGCGAAGAGGAGGCACGCCGGACGAATGAGGAGCTGCTCCGTAAGATCGTCCACCGGTATTCTGAAGAGATTGTCGGGACTTTTCAGAAAGGGACTTTCCTATTCGCCCGACGGTTTCTGACGCTCTTTTTTACCCGCCTGCTCAATACCGCAGCCAGTAGAAACTGGGGTCGCTTTTGGGGCAGCAAATACCGCCTGCAGGATCGTCTGCTGGTGAAGGGGCATGTGGAGACCATCCGTGCCTTGATGAAAAAAGGCACGGTCGTTATTGTGCCTACACATTTTAGCAACCTGGATTCTATATTGATTGGTTATGCACTGGACTCCTTCGTCGGGTTGCCTTCCTTTTCATACGGGGCAGGGCTCAACCTCTACAACACGGGTTACACGGCATACTTTATGAACCGTTTGGGCGCCTACAGGGTAGACCGACGGAAGAAGAACCCCATTTACCTGGAGGTACTTAAAGGAATGTCCAAACTTTCCATGCAGCGGGGCGTCAATAGCCTTTTTTTTCCGGGAGGGACGCGCTCCCGTTCCGGCGCATTGGAATCCAAGCTCAAACTGGGATTGCTAAGTACTGCTGTAGAGGCACAGCGTGCCATTTATGAAGAAGGCCGACAGGAAAAAATATTTATTTGCCCATTGATCCTGGGCTATCATTTTGTGCTTGAGGGGCAGTTCCTGATTGACCAGCACTTGAAGCGGATGGGCAAAGAACGGTATATACAAAGCCGGGATGAGTTCTACAGCTTCCGGAAGCTTACCAAGTTTATCTGGCAGTTTTTCTCTCAGGAAAATGACATTACACTCTCCTTTGGGCAGCCCATGGATGTATTGGGCAACTACGTGGATGCAGACGGGCGTAGTTTTGATCAATACAATAACGAAATCAAACTGGAGGAATATTTTTATACGAATGGGAAGGTGGAGAAAAACCTGCAACGGGAATCAGAGTACACCAAGCATCTGGGCGATCGTATCGTAGAACGGTACTTCAAGGATAATATCGTACTGAGCAGCCACCTCGTAGCCTTTGCGGCCTTCCAGATCGTTAAAAACAAAAACAACCGGCTTGACCTCTACGGTATTCTCCGCCTGCCGGCTGATGATTATATTTTCCCCAGGGAAACGATGCGCAAAGTGGTGGGGCAGTTACGTAGACAGCTGATAGACCTCGCCGAGGCAGGGGAGGTAAAGCTTTCGGAACAGGTTATGTACGATGTCGACCAGCTGATCGAAGATGGTATCAGTCGTTTGGGAACCTATCATATTGCAAAACCCCTTAAGTTCAACAGGAAGGGGCAAATTATTAGTGAAAGCTTTAAGGTATTGTATTTTTATCACAACCGGCTCACTGGTTACGGACTGGAAGACAAGGTGAAGTGGAAGCAATTTGATCTGGAAATGGTTTAACCATGATTAAGCGTTTTTTTCTTTCTGAGCGAAATATGATGGCGGCCATTCTAATCAATGCCGTGATCATCTTTATGCTTTATTTTCCAGGGTGGCGGCACAACTCCTGGCTGGAGTTTATCGACCACCTGTTTATTATGTTTTTCCTTTTGGAGGCGGTGGTGAAAATTTACACTCTAAAGCCCGGGCAGTACTTTGCTGATTCCTGGAACCGATTTGATCTTATCATTGTTCTTGGCAGCTTACCTTCCCTGTTGGTTCAGGTCATTCCGGTGCCTGATACTTCCCTGCTTATTATTCTCCGCCTTTTCAGACTGGTGCGCCTGATCCGCTTCATTCGGTTTGTACCTCACCTGAGCAAGGTCATCGCGGGATTAGGGAGAGCGTTGCAGGCTTCTGTATTTGTGCTGCTGGCGCTGTTGTTTCTCAACCTGCTGTTAGCTATTTTCACCTGCCACTTTTACGCAGATATTGCGCCCGAGTACTTTGGTGATCCTCTAATTGCATCCTATTCCATCTTCCAGATGTTTACGGTCGAAGGTTGGAACGAAATCCCGGCTCATATTGCGGAGCACCTGTCAAAGCGGGAAAGGGAATCCGGTATATTCAACACGAGCTTCCTGATTGGTATGACCCGGCTCTATTTCGTTCTGGTCGTCCTTTTGGGCGGAGTCTTTGGTATGTCGCTTGCCAACGCTGTCTTTGTGGACGAAATGACAATGGACAACAACGATGCCCTGGAAGACAAAATCGACGGACTACAGGTTGAAATACAGGAGCTCAAAAACCTGCTGCTGGAGAAGGATCAAAAAGAAAACCCATGAATTTTATTGTATACGATTTGGAGGCTACCTGCTGGGAAGGAAAGCCTCCGAATAAAACACAAGAGATTATTGAAATAGGAGCCATTTCGATTAATGGCTACGGGGAAGTGACGGGGTCTTTTAATAAATTTATCCGGCCAGTGCTCAACCCTAATCTTTCTATGTTTTGCCGGGACCTGACTTCCATAGAGCAAGCCTTTGTAGACCGGTCGAATGAATTCCCTGAAGTCATCGAGCATTTTCAGGACTGGGCGGAAATCTTTGACGAGGACTACCTGCTTTGTTCCTGGGGTGGCTTTGACCGGAAAATGCTGATACAGGACTGCGAGTTGCACGGTTTGGATTGGGAATGGGCCGAGCAGCATCTCAACGTAAAAAAAGAATACGCGCACATGCGCCGCCTGCGCCGCCCCCGCGGATTGAAATCTGCAGTGGAAAAAGAAGGATTTGAGTTTACCGGCACCCACCACCGGGCTATTGATGATGCGGAAAATCTGGCAAAGGTGTTTGTCAAATACCTGGATGAGTGGCAGTATTGATATTCGGATTGACCGAAACAAGCCCCGGGTGACCACTGTTGAGGTGCCCGGGGCCTGTTAGGAGAAGGGGATATCAGAATTCGCTCTTAGAAACTCATGCCAACGGTAAGCTTATAAAAAGAGTCGTTGTCTTCCAGCACATCGCTGCCAAATGCAAACCGCGTCCAGGTACTGCCGTTCGGATTGGCAAACTGTACATAAGGCCCAATCCACTGATACACATCCACGGCCTCTTCTACATCAGAGCCTCCGGAAAGAATAAGGTGTTCCCAGTGCGCACCAAAGGATAGAAAATCCAGGGCTTTGTATCCGGCATTCAACCAATAGTGTGTATAGGCCAGCGTTGAGCCTTCTTCCCGCAGAGGCGCATAGTAGCCCAGGTAGAATTCGCCTTCGAATTGATCGTCATTCAGCCCTATGGTGATATTTGGTACAATACCATCTCCCATAATGCCTGTCCCTGCGGCGGCACTGGATAGCAGGTTGCCGCCCAGAAAACCAACCTGAGGCGTAATGCTTATCGCCTCACCAGCCTGGAAGCTCATGCCCACGCCAAACTCCGTCCAATTGCCCCAGCCTCCGCCGGTACCGCCAGACCAAAGGATACCGTAAAAGGTGAAGTCCATTTTGTCGGTGAGGCTGTAACCACCAGAGAAGAATGGGTAAAACCCAAAGAACTGATCAGAATTCATAGTAACATTCATACTAAATTTGCTTTCTTCCTGAGCGTCTGCCTCTTGTGGCACTGCTGCCAGTAATAAACAGCAGATGATTGCAAAGGAAAAACGCTTAAGTCGGTCAAAATTCATCATTGTAGGTGAGGTTTTGATTATTAAATAAAGTCCTAAAGTTTTCCAGATATAGCCTTGCGAAAAGCTTAAGCTTCCAGCGTATGGCATAGATCGATCCCCTCTGCTGTAGGCAGAAGCCGACCCGTATCAATTTTGAATAGATAGGTCAGTTGCCCGGGACATTTACAGGCCAGGGCAATTAGACAAGGAGTTGAAATGGTTGATTTGGAAGAAGGGCTTTATTAAGACGAGTACGCTGACAAAAGTAGAAGCGGAAAGGGGATTATACTACTCCAATTTTTATAGAAGTGTTATTTTAAAAGCCAATTATTAGAGGTGAATAATTTGATTTACAGTATTTTACTGCATAATTTGATGTTACGTTCAAGGTGATTTATTTGCTTTTTATTTCAATGGTATTACTATTATATCTCAGCCTGAAATTGCTTGAATCAGGTAAGGTGACCAATAAAAAAGCCCCGTCTGTTTTGCACTTACAGATGGGGCTTAGAACTTGTCTAAAAACTACTTACGATGCCTCAAATCGTCCTTTTGAGCCTACTTTTCGTTCCGTACTCGCCTAATAGCACCACTATTAGGCTCCGTGCGTGCCTCAATTAGACTCAAAATGCCTGATTTGTGACTATCGCAGCAATTTCTAGACAAGTTCTTTGTCTAAATACACTGATCACTATAGTGGTTTGAGATTGATGTTTTTCCATTTGACCTTGATTCCACCACCGTCGTGGATCTGTAGGCAGATGCCACCTTCACCGGCACCGATTTTAGCATCCTTGATTTTGACCATGCGCTTGCCGTTCAGCCAGGTTACTACACGATCTCCGTCTGCCTTGATCTTTAAGGTGTTCCAGTCTCCGGGCTTGAGTGTCGCTTCCTTTTTGGATTTAGGTTTGATGAGCCATCCCCGACCATAGGACTCATAAATACCGCCGGTGTGCTTGTCGGGTGGGGCGACTTCCACCTGCCAGCCTTTGACTTTAGTACCATCTACGGTAGATCGTAAAAAGACGCCACTGTTGCCGTTGGCCTCCTGCCGGAAATCAAGGGTCAATACAAAGTCGTCGTAAAATTTGGTGGTGCAGAGGTAGCCATATTGTTCATCGGGCCCACTTTCCGAAATTAGCAAGTCGTTTTCCACGTACCACTTTTCTGTTCCGTAGGCTTCCCATCCGGTCAGGTCTTTCCCATTGAATAGTTGCTGCTGACCAGCTAGGGTGCCTGAGAGGGCCAGAAGGATTAAAAGGAGATTGAATTTCATAACGGGCGGATTTTAATATTTTTAAACCAAGCTTGGCTTCCATGGTCCTGCAGGCCAATCAGACCGGATTTTGATTCCCCGTAATCAGGGAAGTCCTTCCATTTGCCCACCTCTTTTCTCATTTGCCAGTCGTCTGACCAGGGCTCAAAACTCAGGAGCTCCTTCCCGTTGAGCCAATACGTGACTTTTTCCGGTGTAAAACGGATGCGGCTACTGTTCCATTCACCAGCTGCTTTTACCGCCTTCCCCTCTGCCGGAATATACATGCCGTAGTCTGCTCCGACGTATTGATTAGGGAGAAGCTCCTGCGGAAAGCCAATGTCATCCAGTAATTGGTACTCCGGCGCATTCTCATAGAGTGCGTGGTATTGATCTCCTTCCAGTACATGGTAGAAAATCCCGCTGTTTCCCGCTTTCTCGATTTTCCACTCCATGTACAAATCAAAGTTTTCAAAGGGCTGGTCTGGGAATACGATATCCCCACCGATGTCACCGCCACTTCCGGCGGTCATGAGTGTGCCGTCTGTTATCGTCCAGCTACCGGGCAGGGAGTCTTGGTTATACCCCCGCCAGCCTTTTGCAGTTTTACCGTCAAAAAGCAGCATCCAGCCTTCGGCCTTCTCGGCTTTTGTGAGTGTATTGTCAGCTGTGGGCGACTGAGTTTCGGTTTCCGTTGCTGTTTCCTCATTTGCAGCCGGTTTGTCCCCGCAGCCCCAAAGGAAAAGGGCAAGCGCCAAAAATAGCAGGTTCTTCATTTCGTTTATTTTTATTTTTTTACTCAAGGCTAAGAACTTTAATCATGGCATATCTGCCACCCTCTCTATTTTACATTCATGGCCACCGGGTCCCATTCGATAAATTGGTTATTGAAGTAGCTGTCATTACAAAGCAGAGCGGGTGCGCAGGCGCGGAAGCCGAATACAGGGTCCTCAACCACCGGGCTGCCCTCACGTATTGCCCGGAAAAGGTTGCCAAAGTGGTCATAGTGCGCACCGCGGTAGCCTTTTTCAACCTCGAATACCATTTTTTGGGGAGGAAGGATGCGTTTGCGATCGCTAAGGCTACCGGTTTGTTTTTCTTTGGCAGCCAGAAAGGGATCGTTATCGTGAATGGTGCGGTTGCGTTCAACCGTAACATCATTCCAGCCAATATTCATGGACCCTTCGCTGCCGTTTATTTTCAGGTAGGTTGAGCCACTGGTGCCATCTACAAAGTTGCAGCGCAGAGACAGGTTAAACCCAGGATGCGCCTCGCTGTCCGGGTAATCAAACATGCCCAACAAAATGTCCGGGACTTCTCGGCCGTCTTTCCAGTACCGGAGGCCGCCCATCGCTGCAATGCGGTTGGGCCCCAGAGAGCTGGTAATAAAATGAAGGCTTGAAAAAAGGTGCACAAACAGGTCGCCAGACATACCGGTGCCATAGTCACGGTAGTTGCGCCAGCGGAAGAAGCGCAGTGGATCGAAAGGGCGCTTAGTGGTATTGGAAATATAGGTGGCCCAGTCTACGGTCTGCTCACTGGCATCTTCCGGAATCGGGTATTGCCAGGCGCCGCCGGGGGAGTGCCGTGCCCAGAACCCCTCCGCGTAGTTGATGTCACCAATAACGCCAGCCTCAAGTAGTTCTTTGGCCTTTTCGTTGCCCAAAGACGACAAGCCCTGGCTGCCCACCATGAAAACGGTACCGGATGTTTTCCAGGCGTTGATCAGGTCGTGCCCTTCCTTCACGCTATGTACCATTGGCTTTTCGCAATACACATGCTTGCCTGCTTTCATAGCGTCAATACTGATGGCTTTATGCCAATGGTCAGGCGTACCGATGATCACCAGGTCTACATCCTTGCGTTTTAGTATGTCTTTATAGTCTTTGGTGAGGAAGAGGTCTTTGCCCCACTTTTCTTTGGCGGCTTCTAACCGCCCGTCGTACAGGTCGCAGGCGGCGACAATACGCACCCCATCATGCTGCAGTGCGGTATTGGTGTCTACGGTGCCCATTCCGCCCGCACCGATCAACGCGATGTTCAACGTTTGGTCAGGGGCCGGCCGGCGGCGGCGTTTGAGAATTTCATACGGTTGGTGAGCTTCCTGAGCGACAGACTTGGCGGCACCTGCCAGTGCGGCTCCGGCTAAACCTGCCTTTTTGATAAATGATCTGCGGTCCTGGGCCATTTGTTGGTTGGTTTTGCAGTTTGATGAAATTTGCGCTGTAAATTATGAAATTACGCACCGAACTCCTAACGGAATGACCCAATTACACTATGCCAAGACTTCTACTATTGCTGCTGTTGATAAATCCCACCTTATTTGCACAGCGGCAAGCTATGAAAGTAGTGCCGCTCACTAACCTTACTGCCTCCCAAAATGCGGAGAGCCGGCAGGTGGGTCCTGCTTTCCGCGAAATTGCTAAACGCGGGTATACTCCGGAGCGTATTGTGGAGCTCATCTACAATCCGGAGCCCGCCAGCTGGCCTGATTACACGCCAATGGCGCCCATGCCCCAGGACCCTGGGAGGAAGCGCTGGAAATTGCCCGGTGGATCAATTCGCTGAAGTAGAAGATTCTCCCTCGCACCGCGAAAATCGTCATGCCATAGTCAGACTTTTAAGAGAACCGAAAAATATTTACCCCGGACATTTGTTTTTCTAAATCAAATGCCGTTATCTTTGGCACAAACGCAATCGAGATGAATTCTTTTACAAGCAACAACTGGTGGTGGCACAATCTTTCGGGAGACCGGGTGAAGTGACACAGCTATGCTTGTAAATTAAATCAAGATAAAAAGCGGCTTGTCGATTCACTCGGCAAGCCGCTTTTCTGTTTCACCGCATAATCAATCAATGCATGCCAACGTTAACGGACACTAAACTAAAGATCAAAACGACGGTCAGGCGCTATCTGGCCGACACGATTACGCCGGTAACCCTTTATTTGAAAGCCCGCGATCATTTCTCAGAGCCAGTGCTACTGGAGAATAACGATTTTCGCAATAAAGAGGACTGCTACTCCTTTATGGGGCTAGGGGTGCTGGGCAGTTTCGAGGTGCAAAACGGGCAAATTACCGAGCGTTGGCCCGACGGGAGCATTGATCAGCGCATGGTGGCAGATACGCTCACAGTGCCTGCTGCAATGCAGGGCTTTTTGCAACGCTTCGACGTGGACCAGGAAGCTGCTTATGCCGGCTTCAACGGCCTGATCGGCTACACGGCTTTTGATGCCGTACAGTACTTTGATACTTTGCATTTTGATGCTGAAAAACGCCGTTTCGACTTACCCGATATCCGCTATAACCTCTACCAGGTCATCATTGCCATCAACCATTTTAAAGATGAGCTTTATGTGCTTGAGAATTTGCCGGAAGGCATACCATCGCGCATGGATGAAGTGGACCGGCTGATTAAGAGCCAGCAATTTGCCACCCATCATTTTCAGCGGGTAGGAGAGGAGGAAAGCAACCTTACCGATGAGGAATTCATGGAGCTGGTCCGTATTGGTAAGCACCACTGCCAGATCGGGGACGTATTCCAAATCGTTTTTTCCCGTCAGTTTTCTCAAAAGTACACCGGTGATGATTTTAGCGTGTACCGGGTGCTGCGCTCTATCAACCCTTCGCCTTATCTCTTTTATGCCGATTTTGGGAGCTACCGCATCTTTGGGTCCAGCCCGGAAACGCAGATGTCCGTTCAGAATGGCAAAGCGGTGGTTAATCCGATTGCCGGCACTTACCGCCGCACGGGCGACCTGGAAGAGGATACCCGCAGTGCCCTTGAGCTGCGCGATGACCCTAAGGAAAATGCCGAGCATATTATGCTGGTCGACCTGGCCCGCAATGACCTCGGGCGGCATGCAACTAATGTGAAGGTCGAAGAGCTGAAAGGTATTCAGTACTTCAGTCATGTTATACACCTGGTATCTAAGGTGACCGGTCAGCTGGGGCCGGACACCAACCCGGTTCAGGTTTTTGGTGATACCTTTCCGGCAGGCACACTCTCAGGCGCGCCAAAGTACAAGGCACTACAGCTGATCAACCATTACGAAAACCAAAACCGCAGTTTCTACGGTGGTGCATTGGGCTACATAAACTTTAACGGGGAAATGAACAATGCCATCGTAATCCGGTCTTTCCTCAGTAAAGACAATACCCTCTACTACCAGGCCGGTGCCGGGGTGGTGGTGGCCAGTCAGGAAGCCAAAGAACTGCAGGAAGTCAATAACAAGCTTGGCGCCCTTACCAAGGCGCTTCGGGAAGCAGAAAAACTCTAAATCATGAAGATACTCGTCCTCGATAATTACGACTCTTTTACCTTTAATCTTGTGCAGTATATACAAGAGTTGCTGAATCAGGAGGTAACGGTAAAACGCAACGATGCCATTGCTTTGGAGGAGGTGGAAAGCTACGATGCAATTGTGCTTTCTCCTGGCCCGGGCTTACCTGCTGATGCGGGCATTATGCCGGAACTGATCAAGCGCTACGCGGCCACCAAGCCCATTCTTGGTGTCTGCCTGGGCCATCAGGCGATAGGAGAAGCTTTTGGCGCGGCATTGCTCAACCTTGAAGAAGTGTACCACGGGATCGAAACACCGATTACGAAAGTCGCTGAAGATGAGCCGCTTTTCTTAGGCCTGCCCCGGCAATTTCAGGCAGGGCGTTACCACAGCTGGGTCGTCCGGAAAGATAGCCTGCCGGCTGAGCTGGAAGTGACTGCTACCGATGACCGAGGCGAAATCATGGCTATGCGGCACCGGGAGTATAATGTCCGTGGAATGCAATTCCACCCGGAGTCTATTATGACACCGGAAGGCAAGCAAATGCTGGATAACTTCTTCAAATACTGTGTGAACCATAAACCCGAACCTGCAACGCTCTGATCCATGAAGGTAATACTGAACCGCTTATTTAACCACGAACGCCTAAGCCGGCAGGAAGCACGACAGGTGCTGCTTGATATATCTCACGCCCGGTACAATCATGTCCAGATAGCCAGTTTTATGACGGTTTTCCAGATGCGGCCGGTGGCGATTGCTGAGCTTCAGGGGTTTCGGGATGCCCTGCTGGAACTTTGCGTCCCCTTTGATGTAGGAGGTATGGATACCATCGATATTGTCGGGACGGGGGGGGATGGTAAGAACACCTTTAATATTTCCACTACCTCAGCTGTGGTTGTGGCGGGGGCCGGCTACAAAGTGACCAAGCATGGCAGCTATGGTGTATCCTCCTCCGTCGGCTCATCCAATGTGCTGCAGGAGCTGGGGTACACCTTCACGAATGACACGGAGATCCTCCGCCGTCAGCTCGATCAGGCGAATATTTGTTTCCTGCATGCGCCTTTGTTCCACCCGGCTATGAAAGAAGTGGTGCCGGTCCGTAAGCAATTAGGTATGAAGACCTTCTTTAATATGCTTGGCCCACTGGTCAATCCGGTGCAACCTACGCATCAGTTGTTTGGTACTTTTGACCTGGAGCTATCCCGCTTATATCAGTATATTATGCAGGAGACCGGGCGGCGCTTTAGCGTAGTCTACGCCCTTGATGGGTACGATGAGGTCTCCCTGACGGGGCCGTTCCGCCTGCGTACCAACGCATCAGATACCATTCTTACCCCACAGGACTTAAAGCAGCCGGTGTTGCAGCCGGAGGACCTCCACGGCGGAGATACTGCAGAGGAAGCAGCCCGGATTTTCCGCGCTGTACTGGCTGACAACTGCACCAATGCCCAAAAAGAAGTGGTGGTAGCCAATGCTGGTTTGGCCATTCAATGTATTCACCAGGATCAAAACCTGCAAGATTGCCTGGCAGAAGCCCGGCAGAGCATCGAAAGCGGCAGTGCCAGGCGTGCGTTTGAGCAATTGATTTCACTTAATTAATCCACCTGTCCGCGACGGGTTGTCAAAAGCGTATATATGAACATTTTAGATAAAATAGTAGCTCACAAGAAGCAAGAGGTGGCTCAGCGCAAAGCGCGCTATCCAGTTAAGCTACTTGAGCAAAGTATCTACTTCGAAACGCCGGTAGTATCGCTGAAGCACTATCTGCAGCGCCCGGATAAATCGGGTATTATTGCTGAATTCAAGCGCCGCTCGCCTTCCAGGGGTGATATTAACCCGTATGCTTCAGTAGAGCGGGTGTCGATAGGGTATATGCAGGCTGGCGCTTCCGCCCTGTCTGTATTAACCGACGGGGAGTTTTTCGGGGGCAAGAATGCCGACCTGGCAGAGGCGCGGAAGTTCAACTTCTGTCCTATACTGCGTAAAGACTTCATCATCGACGAGTACCAGCTTATCGAAGCCAAGTCTATCGGAGCAGATGCAATCTTGCTTATTGCAGAGTGCCTGGATCCCGGGCAGCTGGCACTGCTGGCTAAGCAAGCCAAGGGGCTGGGGTTAGAAATCCTGATGGAAGTGCACAGTGCCAGCCAACTGAGTAAATATGTCCCCGAAGTAGATGCCGTAGGCGTGAACAACCGCGACCTGACGACCTTTACTGTGGATATAGCGACTTCCCTGGAATTAGTAAGTCAGTTGCCCAATGACGCGGCACGGGTGTCCGAAAGCGGGATCAGTGATCCGCAGGTGGTGGCAGAGCTAAAGCAGGCTGGTTATCACGGCTTTCTAATTGGGGAGCATTTTATGAAACAAGCAGAGCCCGGTAAAGCCTGCCAGGAGTTCGTGAAGCAGATCAGGCATGTGGAGTCGCTGCTGGATGGAGCGATTGCGATGGATTAATTTACAGTGTACTAAAAGCAACCAAAATGCATGTAAAGGTATGTGGCTTGCGGGAGCCCGAAAATATCCTGGCTGTTGCCCAGCTGCCGGTCGATTGGCTGGGGTTCATCTTCTACGCCAAATCTCCCCGGGCGGTCAAGCCAAAACTGGCGGCATGGCTACAGGAACAGGAGGTTGCCCTTTCCGGTCAAAAACGGATAGGCGTATTTGTCAATGCGGAGATTGATGAGGTACTGAATGCAGTGCATGATTTTGAGCTGGATCTGGTACAGCTCCACGGCGATGAAAGCCCGGAATACTGCCAGCTGATCCGCAATCTGATGGAAACGACTTCCATGCGTAAAGCCCAGCTGATGAAAGCGTTTCAGGTAGGGGAGGGATTCGATTTTGACCAGGTATATCCTTACGCTGCTCACTGCGCCTATGTGTTGTTTGATACCAAAGGGAAAAACTACGGAGGGAACGGCGAGCAATTTGACTGGGAGCTGTTACAGCAATACCAGGGCGTGACGCCGTTTCTGCTTAGCGGGGGAATAGGGCCGGAAGATGCTGAAACTGTTCGCGCTTTCAGGCATCCTCAATTGTACGGAATTGACCTGAACAGTAAATTTGAGAACGCTCCGGGCATAAAGGATACCGGACTTTTGAAGCATTTTCTTGAATCAGTAAAACACGAATTATCATGATTGCAGTTGACGAAAGAGGATACTACGGGGAGTTTGGCGGGGCGTATGTACCCGAAATGTTATACCCCAATGTAGAAGAGCTGCGGGAGCAGTACCTGGACATCATGGGGGAAGCAAGCTTCCAAAAAGAATTTCACCGGTTACTACGCGACTATGTGGGGCGTCCGTCGCCTCTTTACCTGGCAGAGCGCCTCTCTGCACATTACAATACCAATATCTACCTTAAGCGGGAGGACCTTAATCATACCGGCGCGCACAAGATCAACAACACGATCGGGCAGATACTGCTGGCCAAGCGCCTTAAGAAAAAACGAATCATTGCAGAGACAGGAGCGGGACAGCACGGTGTGGCTACGGCCACCGTTTGCGCACTCATGGGAATGCCCTGTATTGTCTATATGGGTGCCGTTGATATCAAAAGACAGGCTCCTAATGTATCTCGTATGCGGATGCTGGGCGCAGAGGTACGCTCCGCAGAAAGCGGTAGCCGCACCCTGAAAGATGCGACCAACGAAGCAATTCGCGACTGGATCAATAATCCGGTAGACACCCACTATATTATCGGTTCGGCGGTAGGCCCACACCCGTATCCGGATATGGTGGCCCGCTTCCAGTCGGTCATCAGTGAAGAAATGAAGTGGCAACTGGAGGAGCAAACAGGCCGGTCTAAACCGGATGCAGTGGTGGCTTGTGTAGGCGGTGGCAGTAACGCTGCCGGTGCTTATTATCACTACCTCAACGAGCCGGATGTACGATTGATTGCGGTAGAGGCAGCCGGAAAAGGCGTGAACTCCGGTGAGTCGGCGGCGACGAGCGTGCTGGGAACAAGGGGGGTTATTCACGGTAGCCGCACCCTGCTCATGCAAACCAAAGACGGACAGATTGTGGAGCCGTATTCACTCTCCGCCGGGCTGGATTACCCGGGCATCGGGCCAATGCATGCTCATCTGATTGCCACTGGTCGGGCGGAAGCCATCAGCATCAGTGATGAAGATGCCCTCAGAGGGGCTTATTTCCTCTCGCGCAAAGAAGGCATTATCCCGGCTTTGGAAACCTCCCATGCCCTGGCTGCCCTTGATGTTATGGACTACAACAGCAGCGACGTTATTGTCATCTGTTTGTCCGGACGGGGCGATAAAGACCTGGAAACTTTCATCAATCATTTTGACGACTACCAAAACGGAAACCTATGAGCCGGTTGCAGCAACTTTTTGAACGCAAGCCAGCAGATGTACTGAATGTTTACTTTACAGCAGGCTATCCCGGGCTAAACGACACCGGGCATATCATCCGTGCTTTAGATGACGCCGGAGCTGACCTGATTGAGGTCGGTATGCCTTATTCCGATCCTTTGGCAGACGGACCAACTATTCAGGAAAGCGGGCAGCAAGCCATTCAGAACGGTATGACACTGCCCCTGTTGTTTGAACAGATCGCGGAAGTTCGCCAGCACACAGAGATACCATTAGTACTGATGGGGTACTTCAACCCGGTTATGCAATACGGCGAACAGCGCTTTTTTGACCGCTGTGCGGAAGTCGGTATTGACGGGCTCATTTTACCTGATTTGCCGATTTATGAGTATGAAAACTTTTACAAAGAAGGGATTCGGAAAGCCGGACTGGACATAAGTTTCCTGATTACCCCGCAGACGAGCGAGGACCGCATCCGGAAGATCGATGCGCTTAGCACTGGTTTTGTTTACATGGTGTCCAACTCAGCGATCACGGGAGCTAAATCGGGTATTTCCGAAGAACAGATTGCTTACTTTGAGCGCATCCGCGCCCTGAAATTGGAATGCCCACGACTGATTGGGTTTGGTATTTCCAGTCATGAGACCTTCCATACCGCTTGTCAGTATGCCAATGGTGCGATAATTGGCAGTGCCTTTATCCGGGCGTTGGGGGAAGGCTTGCCCGTAGCGGAAGCCACGCATCAGTTTGTTCAACAGATTCTCAAAACATCCATTCCTCAAGACTAAGCTATGATCATTCAACTTGAACCTAATATTAAGCCGGCGCAGCTGGAAAAGCTGGAGCAACAGCTCGATGAAGTCCGGTACAGTACCACCCGGGTCACTACTCAATACGGAGACTACATCATTGGGGTAGGTAAATCGGAATTTGATATTCGGGGCATTGGCGCCCTGCCCGGTATTCATGATATCCACCGGGTCAGCGATGCCTATAAGCTGGTCTCCAAAAAGTGGAAAGTAGAGGATACCGTCATTGATCTTGGTGATGGCATCAAACTGGGTACCGGGCACTTTGGTATCATGGCAGGCCCTTGCTCCATTGAGTCGGAAGAACAGATAGAAAAAACCATTGCTCACCTGCAGGAAGAAGGCGTACGTATTATGCGGGGAGGCGTGTATAAGCCTCGCAGTTCGCCCTATTCTTTTCGGGGACTTGGCATCGACGGATTGAAAATGTGGTACAAACGTACCCGTGAAGCCGGCATCAAAATCATCACAGAAGTCATGATGGTCGAGCAAATTGAAGCCATGGCTGACTATGTGGATGTGTTTCAGGTGGGGGCACGTAACTCACAGAATTTCAATTTATTAGATGCGTTGGGCGAAGTAGATAAACCCGTGCTTCTGAAGCGGGGCATTTCTGGTACGATTGACGAACTGCTACAGGCCGCCGAGTACATTTTTTCCAATGGCAATGAGCGGATTATGCTGTGCGAGCGGGGCATTCGCAGTTATGAGAAAGCTTATCGCAACACCATGGACGTCAATGCGATCGCTTTGCTCAAGGAGAAGACACACCTTCCGGTCATTGCTGATCCTTCCCACGGTATCGGTTTGCGCCGCTACGTCGACAAAATTGCATTGGCTTCTATTATGGCTGGTGCCGATGGAGTCATCATGGAAGTGCACGATCAACCGGAGAAGGCATTTTCCGACGGGCAGCAAACCCTAAGCTTTCCGGAAGCCAAGCGATTGTACCGGCGCATGCGGCAGGCTTATGAGTTGCGGGAGACGTTTTAGGGGGTGTGCCTGGGCTTTTCACCATACTATGAATTGCCTGATGGCGGCAGCGGCAGGAAGATATAGTAGCTGAACTGTACTTGCGTAAGACCGCTCAATAACGACCATTACCCCCACATACCGGGCATCTAACATAACTGCCATTCACCACATCGCGGCAATGCGTGGAGGTCTGATAATACTTTCCGTGGGAGTAGGTATAATCATACGTTATCGTGCAATCTTGTGTAATGGTTTCCTGATAATAGGATCCTGTTCCTTTACAAGAGTTACAAGAATAGTTTCTTCGCGTTGGTTGGACTTTAGCTTTTGCGGCTCTTTTTTTACGCGCTTCCGCTGCTCGTCGTTGGCTTTCCGCTTTACCCTCTGCTATTGCAGCTTGAAGTTTTCGTTCATAACTTTCTTTCCATTTCTTTTCTTGCTCTAATAGGAGTTCCGCATAATCTTGTCCCTCCTTCGTCACTCTAAGTCCGTTTTGATAGTATTCATAGCGTGGCGTATCTTCACTCGCCCACTGGATATCAATTCTCCCGTCAAATCTACCCCTTTTGAAAATACCATCTACGACGAATTCGGGACCTGTTAGTGGAAAAATCTTAAATTTTCCTGCGGCTATTCCTTGCTCGAAGGAGGTACGAACATAACCTCGATACCGGATATTGTATTTGCGAAAACGATCAGCACTTACGCGCAATCTAAGCCCTTCACCATCGTAACAATTGCCTGCTAGACAATCATCATTTGCCAATAGCCAAACGCCTCTTTCGGCAGCAGCTAAGCGCGAGACACCCCCAGGTAACTTTAAGGTTCGCAAATACGCTGGAATACCCTGATGCGAGGCAAAGTACTTCCATTCACCAGTGGGTAATTTCAAAATTCCTTTGCCTTGTGCTTGTCCATTCACAAATTTACTTTCAAATACTCCCAAACCCTCTATCTTTAAGGTTCCAAATCCATTTTGGCAATTCCCGCTTATGCAATTCCCGTAAGCCGTTGTAAAAGGTTCCACGATTTTAAACGAAGTATTTGCATTCGGATGGTAATAAACAAAAGAGCACAATTCTTCGGCTTGTAAGCTGTCGGATTCGTATTCTTGGAAGATATAGCTGAACACTTTCGTTGATTCTCCTTTCTGAAAGTATTCGCTTTTCTTGCGGAAATTGATCAAACGGTCTTTGTATTTTGTGTAAGCATAAGCGATACCTTTCCCATGACGTTTTCCTTGTCGGTGATGCCCCATAAACAATAATCGCTCACCCTTATCGGAAAAATGATCTAAATTGAAAGAAATAAGCCCTTCTTTTGACAGATAGTTCAAATAGACGAAACCCAGTCCTTCGTAAAACCCATTTTTGAAGTTTCCCTGATAGCTCACCGTGTAAAGGTCATTTTCCTGAAAGATAAATTTCCCTTCTCCTTCCACGCAGTTTCCTTTCACACAATTCCCTTTGAGCAGCTGCGGATATTGTGCTACTATTCTTCTAAAAGGCTTTCTAATGACTTCAATAACCAGGTAATCCCGATTGTTTTTTTGTCGTTTAACGATGCGTTTATGATTTTGTCCGTTTTTTAAAACTGCTGTCCATTCACCATTTACCTTTTTGTTGATTTCCCAATCTTCCTTTAGGATAGCATTTAGCCCTTTGTTCACTTCATCATCGAATTGCCAACCCACCGCACCATAAAGTTCGACAAAACGCAAATGCAGTTCTATCCGCATTTGGCCTTTATCTTTAATGATTTGATGAGGTTCCTGAGCTTGGGGATTTAAAGCATTGGGTTTTACCAAAAAATAATTATTCTGTTTTTGAGTGCTCATAATATTTGCGAAATCATCATCTGCTGCTTTCAATAAATCTTTGAAAGCTGCCTTACCTTTGGCTTGATTCAGTATACTCCGGATATCTTGATTAAATGCCAAAAGACTAGGTGCTAAAATAGTCGTATCCTGCGCCTTAAGTTTTCTATTTTGGTCGTGATTTTTAGCCAGGGTGCCGGCCTTAGAGGAGTTTCCGCGAAATTCAAATTTCAATACCACCATTTCAAATACACCTCTTTTTTCTAAGGCCAATTCACAGCGACGTTTATTTCCTTCTTTTTCATCGGTATAGGAAACAAAACCGAAGTAGCGCTGAATAGATTCCTGATAAGACCAGTCTTTAAAATAAATCACCTCTTTCAGTTTATCCTTATAGGTATGAAATAGGTCATGCAACTCTTTCCTGGTATGTTGCTGGCTACTCGCTATTTCTAGATTTGCATAAAAATTGGCGACACCTAGATCATTACTTCCGTAAGTATCCAATATTTTCCCACAGATTTGACTACCCTTTTTTAGGTATTCCTGCTCTACGGATTCAAAAGCGTTAGGACTATCTTCTATCCATTTTTGTATCCATTGTTCGAATTGCTGTGCGTAGCAACCTGTGGTCATTAAAAGAGCTATACATAGACCTATTGTGTTTTTCATCTGTATATAATTTTAGTAAAGGCTTGTTTTTTAGTTGGTTATGCAACTAATAGCTTAAGACCTTGGCGTACTATTAAATATTGAAAGTGGAGGAGTTGAGGAGTGTAAAAGAGACTTCTCAACTCCTCCTCTGCTGGCGCTATCGCTCTGCGATAGTACTAAAAATACCGCAGGCTTTGCCTGATTAAAGGCAAAGATAACCTCACTAGGCAGTTTTCCATATTCATCCGCGATTTGGTGCGCCCATGCTCATTTCATGAAGTACGCTTTTTAAGCTTAGGGTCCAGCGAAGAATAACTTCCCCATTTGATACGGCTCTTTTTACCCCAGCCTTCGTTGCTTATCACTTACCTAGCTAGGCTATGCTCGTTCTTCGCGCCTTGCCTGGTGCAAAAATAGCTCACCTGAAATGAAGTCCTTATTTTTCGCTGAACCCTTAGAGATCTAGACTTTGGACGTGCTAGAGGTAGATTTTGAAAAGACAGAACAACACCGGAGCTTTGGGTTGTGAAAAAGAACAAAGCCACCGAGTCGTTCTGCCACTCAATATTACAACTGGAGGTTGGAA
>Ga0307981_1000436_pt1 | contig 41391 bp, 39 predicted proteins | sample OrgLakmetagen987_FD_201849 | JGI IMG/M metagenome (GOLD analysis project Ga0307981, IMG submission 201849) | Saline water microbial communities from Organic Lake, Antarctica - #987 | ecosystem: Environmental > Aquatic > Non-marine Saline and Alkaline > Saline | place: Antarctica: Organic Lake... | reverse complement strand
GACAAGGCGATCGACGTGATCGACGAGGCCGGTGCGGCGCAGCATCTGGTCGCGGAAAGCAAGCGTCGCAAGACCATCGGCGCCAAGGAGATCGAGGCTGTTGTGGCAAAAATCGCACGCATCCCGCCCAAGAACGTCTCCAAGAACGACGCCGAGGTGCTCAAGGATTTGGAGGCATCTCTCAAGCGCGTCGTCTTTGGTCAGGACGCCGCGCTCGACGCTTTGTCTTCGGCGATCAAACTGGCCCGTGCCGGCCTGCGCGAACCTGAAAAACCCATCGGCAACTACTTGTTCGCGGGCCCGACAGGCGTCGGAAAAACCGAGGTGGCCAAGCAATTGGCGGACGCTCTGGGCGTCGAACTGCTGCGTTTCGACATGTCGGAATACATGGAGAAACATGCGGTCAGCCGTCTCATCGGTGCCCCTCCGGGCTATGTCGGCTTTGATCAAGGTGGTCTGCTGACCGACGGTATCGATCAGCATCCGCACAGTGTGCTGCTGCTGGACGAGATCGAAAAGGCGCACCCAGATGTGTTCAACATCCTGCTTCAGGTCATGGACCACGGCACGCTGACCGATCACAACGGACGCTCGATCGATTTCCGCAACGTGATCCTGATCATGACGTCCAACGCAGGCGCGTCCGAGATGTCCAAGGCCGCCATCGGCTTTGGCCGCGACCGGCGCGAAGGTGAAGATACCGCCGCGATCGAGCGGACGTTCACGCCCGAATTCCGAAACCGTCTGGACGCGGTGATCAGCTTTGGCGCATTGCCCAAAGAGGTCATCATGCAGGTGGTCGAGAAATTCGTGCTGCAACTCGAGGCACAGTTGATGGACCGTAACGTGACCATCGAACTGACACCGCCCGCCGCCGCATGGCTGGCCGACAAGGGCTATGACGACAAGATGGGCGCGCGCCCTCTGGGCCGCGTGATTCAGGAATACATCAAGAAACCGCTGGCCGAGGAACTTCTGTTCGGCAAGCTGGCCAAAGGTGGCAACGTCAAGGTCAGCCTCAAGGATGGCAAGCTGTATCTGGGCATCGAGGGGCCGGAAAAACCGCGCCTGTCGGACAACCGCCCGCCGCTGCTGACCGCCGATTGATGCGTCTTCGTTCAGGTGGGGCGGCGCTCGCCCTCCTGATGTCTGCCGCCCTGCTTGTCTCTGTCGCGCCCGTCGCGGCAGAGCAGCCGGTACTTGGTCTGCCGATCGACTGCATTCTGGGCCAGACCTGCTACATCGAAGATTACGTCGACGCACAGCCCGGACCCGGTCAGACCGACTATACGTGCGGGCTGAAATCGCGCAATGACCACCGCGGGACCGATATCGCGCTCTTGTCGTTCGAGGCGATGGAGGCGGGCGTAAACGTCCTCGCCGCCGCCCCCGGCATCGTGGCGGCAACCCGCGACGGCGTGCCCGACCGGATGTTGACGGATGCAAACCGCGCCGACATCGAAGGCCGCGAATGCGGCAATGCCGTGCGCATCGACCACGGCAACGGCTGGCAGACGCTTTATTGCCACCTCAAACGCGACAGTCTCACGGTGCAAACCGGCGATGCCGTGATGCCCGGCGATATACTGGGCGAGGTTGGCCTGAGCGGTCAGACCAATTATCCTCATGTTCACATCGGCGTCTTGCAGGACGGCGAAATGATCGACCCGTTCAATCCGCAAGCCACCGAGACCTGCGGAGCAGGCGGCGATACCCTCTGGCGCGACACGCCGGATTACACCCGCTCCGGGCTCTTTACCGCCGGGTTTTCCTCGGCCGTGCCCAGCTTTGAGGATGTCCAATCAGGGGCCGCACGCATGGCCCTGTCAGCACCCGACGAACCGCTGGTCCTGTATGGCCACGCGTTCTATCCCGAACAGGGCGACGTGCTGACCCTCACAGTCTTTGGCCCCGAAGGCGAGATTTTCGACCATTCCGAAGTGATCAGAACCAGTCAGGCGCAGAATTTCCGAGCTTACGGGCGCAGGGCCCCGTCAGGCGGCTGGCCATCCGGCCCCTATCGCGGATCCGTGAAGATGGAGCGGCGCGGCGCGGTGATCGCCATTCGTCACGCCGACATCATCGTCGATTGATCACACGCCAGCGTCGATGATCGCCCGCGCCAGCACGGGAATGGTCTGCGCGTTCAGGCCCGCAATATTCATCCGGCTGTCGCCCACCATATAGATACCATGTTCGGCGCGCAGCAGCTCGACCTTGTCCGGGGACGTGCCCAGCCGCGAAAACATCCCCCGGTGCCGCGCCAGAAAATCAAAGCGGTCGGTGTTGGACAATTGCCGCAACGTGCCCGCCAATTGCTCGCGCAGGCCCAGCATCGACAGGCGGACCTCTTCCAACTCATCCTGCCATTCCGCCCGCAACGCAGGATCGGTCAACACCATCGTCACCAGCCGCGCACCGTGATCGGGGGGGAAAGAAAAATTCTGCCGGTTCAAAAAGGCCAGCGTCCCCTGATTGACCGCCCGAACCGCCCTGTCCTGCGCCACAGCCATCAACAGCCCCGTGCGTTCGCGGTAAATCCCGAAATTCTTGGAACACGACGCCGCGATCAGGCATTCCGGCACGGACGAGGCCACCAGCCGCACACCCGCCGCATCCGCCTCGAGCCCGTCGCCAAAGCCCTGATAGGCGATGTCGATCATCGGTGTCGCGCCGGTCTCCAGCAGCAGATCCACCACCGCCTGCCACTGCGCCATATCCAGATTGGCCCCGGTCGGATTGTGGCAACAGCCATGCAAAAGCACCACATCACCCCGCCCTGCCCCACGCAAATCCGACATCATCCCTTCGAAATCCACTCCGCCCGTGGCAGAGTCGAAATATCGGTAGGGCACGGCCTCGGTCCCCAGATATTTCAGGATCGACAGATGGTTGGGCCATGTGGGATCGCTCACGAACACACGCGCCGAAGGATGCGCCATCCGCACCATCTCGAACGCCTGCCGGACGGCACCGGTGCCACCCGGCGTCGCCGCCGCCGCAACTTGCGCGCGCGGCACGGCATCGCCCAGAACCAGCGCAATCATCGCATCCGAAAACGCCGGATCGCCGGTCAGTCCGACGTAACTCTTGGTCGTCTCCGCCTCCCACAATTGTTTTTCAGCGGTTTTCACGGCGCGCATCACCGGCGTCTGCCCCTCGGCGTTCTTGTAGACACCGACACCCAGATCAATCTTTCCGGGGCGCGGATCGTCGCGGAAAGTCTGCATCAGCGCCAGGATCTTGTCAGCGGGCGGTTCTTTGAGCGTCTCGAACATCAGGCCTCTCCAGTGGCTATGGGCATGGTGGGGGACTGACCCCATTCGGTCCAGGATCCGTCATACAGCGCATGGTCGGACTTGCCCAACCGTTCCAGCGCAAGGCTGAGAATCGCCGCCGTCACACCGGATCCGCACGACGTGATCACCGGCTGATCCAGATCGACACCGGCGGCGACGAACACGGCACCTAGCGCATCGGGGTCCTTCATCGTGCCATCTGCGTTCAGCAAATCCGCGTAATACACATTGCGCGATCCGGGAATATGCCCCGCCCGCAGCCCCGCACGCGGCTCTGGCGCATCGCCGCGAAACCTTGCCGGGCTGCGCGCATCGACGATCTGCCGCGTGCCCAGTTTCGACGCCTGCGCGACCTGCGTGACATCGCGCACCATATGTGCCTGCCGCCGCACCGTCAGATGCCGGTCGCGCGTCATGGGTGGCATATCCTCGACGCTGCGCCCCTCGGCCTGCCACTTGGGCAATCCACCGTCCAGCACCGCCACATCCATCTGTCCCATCAACCGAAAGAGCCACCAGACCCGCGCCGCCGAAAACAGCCCCGCGCCGTCATAGACCACCACCTGATGCCCGTCACCGATGCCCATGCGCCGCATCCGGCTGATGAATTTCTCGGGCTCGGGCGCCATATGAGGCAGGCTGCTGCGACTGTCCGCCACATCGTCGATGTCGAAGAATCGCGCACCGGGAATATGCGCCGCCGCGTATTCGGCCTGCCCGTCACGGCCCGCGTCCGGCAAATAATAGCTCGCGTCAAGTATCCGCAGATCCGGATCGCGCAGATGCTTCGCCAACCAATCCGTCGAGACAAGCGTTTTGGGATCGTCCACAGCCATCGCATTTCCCCCGCCAAAGCTGCCTTTTCCTACATAAGCCACGCTCAAGTGACAAGACCGGGGCCTATCCCTGCTTCATCTTGCCGAATAAACCTCCGCCGGAGGCTCCCACCGCCGCATCGCGCGACCCGTCAGCGATTGTCGCGCAACAGCCGCTGCTTTTGCCGACCCCAGTCGCGCTTGGCATCCGAGGCGCGTTTGTCGTGCAGTTTCTTGCCCTTGGCGATGCCGATCTTGATCTTTGCCTTGCCGCGATGGTTGAAATAGAGAACCAGCGGCACGAGGGTCATGCCCTTGCGCTGCGTGTCGTTCCACAGCCGCGACAATTCCTTGCGCGACACCAACAGCTTGCGCCGCCTGCGTTCCTCGTGGCCAAACATCGCCTTGTCGTAAGGCGCGATGTAGGAGTTCACCAGCCACAGCTCACCATTCTCGACCGCCGCATAGCTCTCGGCGATATTGGCAGAGGTTTCGCGCAACGATTTGACCTCGGAGCCTTGCAGGAGAATCCCGCATTCCAGATCGTCCTCGATGGCATAATCATACCGCGCTCGCCGGTTTTCAGAGATGACCTTGTAATTGGGATCGGACTTGGTTTGTGCCATAAGATCGCCTGATTACACCGATGCCCATGCGCTGTCCATCCGGCTTGGGCGGGCTTGAACGCCTGCAAGGCGCGCCGCGCGGCGACCACCATCGGGTCATGGGTGTCGGACGGAATCTGCACCCGGTCGAACCGGTCGGGGTCGGCGATCACCGCATCGCGCAGGGCCGCGCAGAATGCCATCCACAAATCCGTCCCGATCTCGCCTTCGCAAGAAATGCGCGCGCCATACGCCAGTTCGGCAATTGTCGAACATATACCCATGATCCAGATGCGCCACGACCGGCAGGTCCACATCCGCCCTCAAAGACCACATCACCGCACCCGGCACGGGCAGCGGCGTATGCGCCCGACAGCCTGGCCCCGCCCGAAGGATCCCCGCGACGGCATAGCGACCGCGCAAAGCAGGCCGGAGAACCTCTGACAGAGTCGCGAGGGTAATTTGAACTTGGCCACCATGTCCTTGATGCGCGGAATGGTCTCGATCTGGTCGGCGTGCAAGGGCTGGAAATACTGCACCAATGGACGCTGCGACGCACCGCCCGGAATGGTGAAACAATACATCTCGCATCCCGGCAGCACGGCGCAGCCTGCGCATCGCCACTTCTCGCAAGATGCCGGCCATGAATGCTCCCTTTCAAACCCTTAGGGCGCAGGCCCCTCCGGTTAGACGCGCTTTGCAACTGGTTGCAAACAAGGAGATGCCCCGACGCAGCGCGTGGCCGCGCCGGAGCGTAAAGTCAGACCGTTCAGATCGCCGCCAGCAGCGCCTCGCCTCCTGAGACCTCGCAGACGCCGGGGTTTTCCTCTTCCCGAAACACCATCACGACACCGTCGTCGACAAGCATCGCATAGCGCTTGGACCGCGCCACAAGGCCCGCAGGGGGTGCGTCGAAATCCATGCCGATCGCCTTGGTGAATTCGCTGGAGGCATCGCCCAGCATCGTGATCCCGGCAGCGGTCGCACCTGTCGACTCGCCCCAGGCTTTCATCACGAAGGGGTCGTTGACCGAGATGCAGATGATCTCGTCCACGCCCTTGGCGACGAAATCGTCCTTCGTGCGGATGAAACTGGGCACATGTTCGGAATTACATGTCGGCGTGAACGCGCCGGGCACCGCAAAGATCGCCACCTTGCGACCTTTGATGTGATCGCCCAATGCCACCTGTTCGGGGCCGTCCGAGCCCAGCCGCACCAGTGTCGCGCCCGGCAGTGTATCGCCTTTTGAAATCGCCATAGTTGCTCTCCGTCAATTGCGTTTCCCGTCCCCGCGGATATAGAACCGCAAGGCAAGAGGCCAACGGATTTTTCCGCAGGCTGCTATCAATGGGGGCGCGTCATGCAAAATGTGGTTGTGATCGGCGCAGGTCAGGCCGGTGCCTCGCTTGTCGCCCGGCTGCGTGTGCAAGGCTTTGACGGCCAGATCGCGCTGGTCGGTGACGAACCCATTGCCCCTTACCAGCGTCCGCCGCTGAGCAAGGCTTACCTCATCGGCGACATGACCCGCGACCGGCTGCTTTTGCGGCCCGAGAGCTTTTATGCCGACCAGAACGTCACCCTGCATCTTGGCGATTCGGTGACGGCCATTGACCGGGACGCGCGGGAAATCGTCACCCGAAAGACCCGAATGCCCTATGATGCGCTGGCGCTGACCACCGGGTCCGTGCCGCGCCTGCTGCCTGCCGGGATCGGCGGCAATCTGGATGGCGTGTTCGCGGTGCGGACGTTGGCGGATGTGGATGCGATGGCCCCTCGGTTCACAGCAGGTGCGCGCGTGCTGATCGTAGGCGGCGGCTATATCGGGCTCGAGGCGGCGGCGGTGGCGGCCAAACTGGGGCTGCGCGTCACGCTGATCGAGATGTCCGAGCGTATCCTGCAACGGGTCGCAGCACCCGAGACCTCGGATTACTTCCGCGATCTGCACAGCCGCAACGGCGTCGATATCCGCGAAGGCATCGGCCTGACCCGACTGACCGGCGATGGCGCGGTATCGGGCGCAGATCTGTCGGACGGCACGCAATTGCCCGTCGATTTCGTCATCGCAGGCGTCGGCATCACCCCTGCGACAACGCTGGCCGAGGCGGCAGGGCTCGAGGTCGACAACGGCATCAAGACCGACGCGCAGGGCCGCACGTCGGACCCGGCCATCTGGGCGGCAGGCGATTGCGCGTCGTTTCCGCACAAGGGCGGGCGGATGCGGCTGGAATCCGTGGGCAATGCCATCGATCAGGCGGAACTTGTCGCCGACAACATGCTGGGCGCGGGCAAGGATTATACCGCGGCACCGTGGTTCTGGTCGGATCAATACGACGTCAAATTACAGATCGCAGGGCTGAACACCGGCTATGACCGCATCGTGACGCGCCGCGTGGGCGATGCGGTGTCGTTCTGGTATTACGCCGGTGACACGCTGCTGGCGCTGGATGCGATGAACGATCCGCGCAGCTATATGGTGGGCAAACGGCTGATCGAAATGGGCCGCTCGCCCGATCCGGCCGCGGTGGCCGACCCCAACACCAACCTCAAGGGATTGCTGAAATGAGAATCGTCGCAGGCGAACTCGGAGGCCGCAAGCTGACCTCAATGGGCACGGGCGACGTGGCGGCACACCTGCGCCCTACGTCCGACCGGCTGCGCGAGAGCCTCTTCAACATGCTGGCCAGCGGGCGGTTCGATGACCCGTTCGACGGTGCGGTGGTGCTCGATCTGTTCGCAGGCACCGGCGCGCTGGGGTTCGAGGCGCTCAGCCGCGGGGCCGCGCGGCTGGTGCTGGTTGACAGCGGGGCCAAATCCGCACGGCTGATCTGGGCCAATATCAAACTGTTGGGGGTCGAGGCGCGCTGCCACCTGATCCGGCGCGAGGTTGGCCGGATCGGGCCGAACACTCATGCGCCTGCGACGTTGGTCTTTCTCGATCCGCCCTATGGCAAATCGCTGGGCGGGCCTGCGCTCAAGGCGGCGATGAAAGGTGGCTGGATCGCACCCGGCGCCCTGATCGTCTGGGAAGAAAACGCGGCGCAGGAGCCCCCCGAAGGTTTTGATCTGCTGGAGACAAAGCAACAGGGCGACAGCTGTCTGACGCTGGCGCGGGCGCAGGGATGAAAGCCGGCGTGTGATGTGACAGACTCAATTCAAGGCAATTCGGGTTTGAGTATTTCAGCAACACAGAAAGAGCGCGACCATGACGCAGACTGCCACAATCGGGGCCTGGCGGGTCGAGGAGCGGCCCGAACACCCGAGCCGGACGCGCGCATCCCCCGAGCCTGTCAGAGCAGGCCCGGTGCTGATCCACGATGCGGTGATACCTGCGGGGGCTGCCACGCTGCTTCTCAAACTTTGGCAGCGCTGGGACGATCGCAATGACCGGACCGGCAAAGACAGCGGCACCGACGCCCTTTGATTTTGCCGAGAACGCCCCATTTATAGGGTAGTTCAAAGGAACCAAAGTGGGAGGCACGCCATGACGCAATATACCAAAGACCCCGACGCCATCGCCCGGCTCACGCCCGAGCAGTTCCGCGTCACCCAGCAAAGCGGCACCGAACGGCCCGGCACCGGTGCCTATCTGGATAACAAGGCACCCGGCATCTATGTCGATATCGTCAGCGGAGAGCCTCTGTTTGCCAGCGCCGACAAATACGAATCGGGTTGCGGCTGGCCATCCTTCACCAAACCGATCGAACCTGCGTATGTGTCCGAATTGCGCGATGCGACCATGGGCATGGTCCGCACGGAAGTGCGCAGCACGCATGGCGACAGCCATCTGGGCCATGTGTTCCCCGACGGCCCGCAGGACCGGGGCGGATTGCGCTACTGCATCAACGGCGCATCGCTGCGGTTCGTGCCGAAGGGCGAAATGGAGGCCGAAGGCTACGGCGAATATCTCAATCAAGTGGAGGATGTGGCATGAACGAACGCGCAGTTCTGGCGGGAGGATGTTTCTGGGGGATGCAGGATCTGATCCGCAAACGCCCCGGCGTTTCGGCGACCAGAGTAGGCTATACCGGCGGTGACGTGGACAACGCCACTTACCGCAATCATGGCACCCATGCCGAGGGGATCGAAATTCTGTTCGACCCGGAGGTGATCAGCTACCGCGCATTGCTGGAGCTGTTTTTCCAGATCCACGACCCCACCACGCTGAACCGGCAGGGCAACGACGTCGGTCTCAGCTACCGTTCGGCGATCTATTATTGCTCTGAAGAGCAGCGCGCAGAGGCCCTGCGCACCATCGCAGATGTAGAGGCCAGCGGCATCTGGCCAGGCCGCGTCGTAACCGAGGTCGAAGCCGTCGGCGCCTTTTGGGACGCGGAACCCGAGCATCAGGATTATCTCGAACGGGTGCCCAACGGCTACACCTGCCATTTCCCGCGCGCCGATTGGGTCCTGCCCCGCCGCGAGGTCGCACAAGAGGCCTGAGCCGGACCCATGCTGCGGCTCTGACGCCACGTTTGCCGGTGACAGGGCCGCGGAAATCCGCTGAGGTGGCGGCGCACAACGAAAGGCCGCCCTCATGACCGATTATCCGCATCTTCTGGCTCCGCTCGACCTTGGCTTCACGACACTGAAAAACCGTGTGCTCATGGGGTCCATGCACACCGGGCTGGAAGAGACGCGCGACTGGAACCGGGTCGCGGAATTCTACGCCGCGCGGGCACGGGGCGGTGTCGGGCTGATGATGACGGGCGGCATGGCCCCCAATCCCGAGGGCGGCGTGTTTCCGGGGGCGGCGGGGCTTTATAGCGACACCGACATCGCCAATCACCGGATCGTCACCAACCGGGTGCAGGACGCAGATGGCAAGATCGCGATGCAGATCCTGCACGCCGGACGCTACGCCTATTCCAGGGATTGCGTCGGCCCATCGGCGGTGAAATCGCCGATTTCGCCCTTTGCCCCCAGCGCGCTGGATGAAGACGGCATCGAAAAGCAGATCGCCGATATAGCCGAGGCCGCCCGCAGGGCGAAGGAGGCGGGCTACGACGGGGTCGAAATCATGGGATCCGAGGGGTATTTCCTCAACCAGTTCCTCGTTACCCACACCAACAAACGCACCGACCGCTGGGGCGGATCTTATGAAAACCGCATGCGCCTGCCGGTCGAGGTGGTGGCCCGCGTGCGCGCCGCCGTCGGCCCGGACTTCATCCTGATCTACCGGCTGAGCATGATCGATCTGGTGCCGGGTGGCTCGACCCATGATGAGGTGGTAACACTGGCGCAGGCCATCGAGGCCGCAGGCGCCAACATCCTCAACACCGGCATCGGCTGGCACGAGGCGCGCATTCCCACCATCGCCACATCGGTGCCGCGCGCGGCCTTTGCATGGGTCACGCAAAAGCTGATGGGCAAGGTGGGGATACCACTGATCACCTCCAACCGCATCAATACGGCGCAAGTGGCCGAGGACGTGCTGGCCACAGGCTGCGCCGATATGGTCAGCATGGCGCGGCCGTTTCTGGCGGATGCGGATTTTGTCATCAAGGCCGCCACGGGACGTTCAGCGCAGACCGCGCCGTGTATCGCCTGCAATCAGGCCTGTCTCGACCACACGTTCGGCGGCAAGCTGTCGTCCTGTCTGGTCAACCCGCGCGCCTGTCACGAGACCGAGATCGTCGTGACCACTGCGCAAACACCCAAAACGATTGCCATCGTCGGCGCTGGCCCTGCGGGCCTGTCCACGGCGCTGACCTGCGCCGAACGTGGCCACAGGGTTGTGCTGTTCGACAAGGCCGACCGCATCGGCGGGCAGTTGAACATGGCGCGGGTTATCCCCGGCAAAGAGGAGTTCCACGGGCTGGTCGACTGGTATGAGGCGATGGTGGCGGTGCGCGGGGTGGAACTGCGGTTGGGGCACAGAATCAGCGCGGACGATCTGACGGGGTTCGACGAGGTGATCGTGGCCACCGGCGTCGCACCGCGTGACCCGGCGATCCAGGGTCAGGACATGCCCCACGTGCTCAGCTATATCGACGTGCTGCGCGGCAAGGCTCCGGTTGGGCAGCGTGTGGCCATCATCGGCGCTGGCGGCATAGGCTTCGACGTGGCGGAATATCTGGTGACCGACGCGTCACCCACCGAAAACCTGCCGGAGTGGATGCGCGAATGGGGCGTGACCGACCCGGAACTGCGGCGCGGCGGGCTCGCCGAGGCCGGACCGCAGCCCGATGCGCCGGTGCGTCAGGTCACGCTGCTCCAGCGCAAGGCCGAAAAGGTCGGCAAGCGGCTGGGCAAGACCACGGGCTGGATTCACCGCGCAGGATTGCAGATGAAAGAGGTCGAGATGAAGGCCGGCGTCAATTATGAACGGATCGACGCGGACGGCCTGCACATCACCTACGGCGAGACGCGCGAGCGGGCCGAAATCATCGCCTGCGACACGATCGTGCTGTGTGCGGGGCAAGTGCCGGAACGGTCTCTGGCAGATGCCTTGGCCGAACGCGGCATCGCCTGCCATGTGATCGGCGGCGCGGATGTGGCGGTGGAACTGGATGCCAAGCGGGCCATTGACCAGGGCGTGCGACTGGCCGCGACGCTTTAGAACGGCGATGGGTCGCCCTGCATGATGCACAGAACGACCCATAACAAAAAACGATAGCGCGGCTATTCCACCGTGATCGTGATCTGCTCCGACATGATCGTCGGCGTGTGCGGCACGTGGTTCAGATCGCCCAGCACCAGTTGCAGCGTATGCTCTCCGGGGGGTAGATCGACCGTCACTTCGGTCTGGCCACCGCCAAAATGCCGGTGGTTCTCGTCGGCGAGGATGCCGAAATCCATCTCGCCTTCTTCGCCTTCGCCAAAAGGCACTCGGTTTGTCAGCAGGTGATGATGCCCGGTCATCTCCAGCTCGACACCCGCGGGCGCGATGCCCATGCCGCGCAGGCCAAAGACGATATTGACCGGCGCGCTGACAGTATCGCCGTCCGACAGGTTGATTATGTAGACGACCGCATCGGGGTTCGACGGTGTCTCGCCACCCGCTCAGACCGAGGTGGCCCAAAGCGGTGCGGCGCAGACGATGGCAAGGGCCGTAAGATTGCATTTGATCATGGAACCTCCTCCTGGGGACGTCACTGACCCTGCATGACAACACGCAATTACCTCCTGTCGCCTGTTTCCGACACGCGAACGAACCGGGTGAATACCCTGTTATTGTTCGCTCCCTGCCCCGTTTGCGCCTGAATTGGCCCGCATAACCGCTTCAAGCAACGCCGAAGGGAATACACATGGATCGTCTGACCGAGATGGAGGCCTTTGCCACAGTGGTGGATCAAGGGGGCTTTACAGACGCCGCGAAAAAGATGGGCATCTCGAAATCTGCCGTCTCAAAACATGTCAGCAGTCTTGAGGCGCGTCTGGGCGCGCGCCTGCTAAACCGCACCACACGGCGCGTCAGCCCGACCGAAATAGGTCTGGCGTATTACGACCGCGCCCGCCGGGTTCTCAACGACGCGGGCGAAGCGGATGCGCTGGTCACCTCGATGCAATCGGCCCCGTCAGGGCTGCTTCGGATCTCCGTGGCCACGGATTTCGGCGTCAATCACCTGTCGCCTGTTCTGGGCGATTTCCTGTCTGAATTCCCGGACATCACCGTCAACATGGTGCTCAACAACCGTTTTGTGGAACTGATCTCCGAAGGCTTCGACATGGCCGTGCGCATCGGTGAGCTGGAAGACAGCACGCTGCGCGCCCGCAAGCTGACCGAGACCAACAAGCGCATGATCGGCTCGCCCGGCTATTTCCAGAAATATGGACGGCCCATGCGGATCGACGATCTGAATGAGCATAAACTGCTGCATTACTCGAACCAATCCTCGGGCAATGTGTGGAAAGTGACTGCCCCCTCGGGCGAAAAGCGTCAGGTGCGCACCGCTGGCTGGCTCAGCGTCAACGACGGGCAATCGCTGCTCAATGCCGCCATCGCGGGTCTTGGCATCGCCTACCTGCCATCGTTCCTTTATGCCGATGCGATGGCGAAAGGATTGATCGAGGATGCGATCCCCGAATTGCCGGTCGAGACGCAGGGCATCTATGCGGTCTATCCTCCGGGCCGGTTCACCCAGCCCAAGGTCCGTGCCTTCATCGACTTTCTGGTGCATACCTTCGCCGACAAGGGCCCGACGGAATGGTAAGCCGCGCATCGTCCCCGCTCGTTCTGCGGCTCCAGCTTGGCTCCGGGTCGTGGGGCTGTCGGGTCGAGTTCCGGTGGGAGCAACGACCCACTTGACCTGGCGCAGGTGCCGTCCAAAAGACGCACGTGTATTGCAGCCAGATTGAAATGGCCGCCTGCCTATTCGACGGTCAGCAACACCGCCTCGACCCGCCGGTTCGCCTCGCGTCCCTCTTCGGTGACGTTGGACAGGAGTGGCGACAGATATCCCACGCCCTGCGCCTCGATCTGACCGCGCGGCACGCCCAGCGACATCAGCCGCTCGGCCACGGATTCCGCCCGTCTGCGGCTGAGCTCGATGTTGCCGTCCAGCCCGCCCACCGCATCGGTATGCCCGACCAGCGCCACACGGGCAGCGGGTCTGTCGCGCAGATAGGCCGCAAGCGCGCCGAGCGTGGCAAAGGTCCCGCCTCCCAGCGACGCGGACCCCGTCTCGAACGTCAGATCGTCCAGCACGACATGCCCATCGGCTTCAAGCAGCGCACCAAACCCCTGCGCGTTGCCGCGCGGCAGACCGGGCAGCAGACGGGGCAGCAGACGGGGCAGCAGACGGGGGGAATCGGCCGTCACCTCCGCCGCCTGCGCCCCTTCGGGAACTGCGCGGATGATCTGGACAAAGCTGGCCGATTGCGTGCGGCTGACAAGGATCGACACCGCCCGCCCGTCCTGTGCGCGCGCCGAAAGATAGCGGTAATCGCTCAGGTCCACATACATCGCGGGGGCCGCCAGAACCTCGATGCCAAAGCGGAAATCGAACCCGCCGCAAATCCGGTCGGCGCAGGTATAGATCACGTCAAATGCTTGCGGCCCAAGCTGCGCCACCAGCGGATCGAGGATTTGCAGCGTGGTGATCCCCTGACCTTCGATGCGCCAGGCCTGCCGGGTGATGGTGCCGCGCGCCTGGATCCGCGGGATACCTTCCGCAGTCCAGGGTCCGTTGGCCAAAAGCACCGCATCGGGGCTGGTGGTGATTTCTTCGGTCAGGCGCGCCCCGCCGGGCAGCGCCAGATTCTGCGCCAGATCCTGCGCCAGACCCGCGCCGGGCAAGACACAAATCGCAAGACCAAATCCCAAAACGGCGATCCGGCGCGTAAACCGGACCGGACGAAAAGGGCAATCGGGATTGCGTCTCATCTGAACCAGATCAATCCACCGATACGTTAACGGGCCTGCACGTGATATTCGTCGTTGGGGCGCATGTCGGTCGCGCTCGCCACCCTGTTGCTCATGTTGTAAAACGCGGCCACGTTGATGATATCCCAGATATCGCGGTCGCCAAAACCGTGATCGCGCAGGCCTTGCCGGTCGCCTTCGGATACCTGCGCGCTGGCCAGCGTCACTTTCTCGGCAAAACCCAGCATCGCCGATTGGCGCACATCCAGCGGGGCCACGCGCCAGTTCATCACCAGCATCTCGCCCAGTTTCGGATCACCAGAGAGGTCGCGCACCGCAGCACCATGCGCCGTGAGGCAATAGAAACACCGGTTGGTGGCCGAGACGACGACGGCGATCATCTCGCGCTCCAGCTTGCTAAGGGCGCTGTCGCCAAACATCAGATCGTTGTAAAGCGTGGTGAAGGCATCCAGTTTGGCGATGTCGAACGCATGGGCGCGCAACACGTTGGGCACCATGCCCAGTTTCTCCTGACAGATGTCGAAATACTTCTGCGTCCGTTCGGGCAAGGGATCGACGGGCGGCAGGTCAAGCGCTGTGGGTCTGGTCACGGGGTCAGCCTTTGTTCAGGATACGGTAGTGATATTGTCCCACAACCCGCATCCCGAGGGAAGTATAGAGCGCAGTCCCCGCCGCATTTGCCTGCGTGCACAGCACAGACATTTGTGTGGCACCCTGCGTGGTCGCCCAGAACCCGGCCGCCCGCATCATCCAGCCCGCAAGGCCGCGCCGGCGAAACCTGGGCACGATCTCAATCGCGTGGACCATGGCGGTATCTTTTGAGATGGCGCAAAACCCGGCACCCGCCGGGTGATCGTCGATCCGCGCCAGCAGGCCGGTCTTGGGCCCCTTTGCCCGGTGCATGACCGCAACGCGGGCGGGGCCAATGCCACCTGTGGCCCAGATCTCGGGCATGATCGCCAGCGGTTCCCACACCGTCAGCGCGGTGACGCGGGGCAGGGCCAAATCGGTCAGCGCGGTCATGTCGCAAAGCCACATGTTGGTCGGGTCGATCACGCCGTAGCCATTGCCCGCCAGCATCGCGTCAAGCGCCTCCTCGCCCGGACGCACCCTGAAAAGCGGCGTCTGATCCATGGCGCGCATGGCGGCCTCGGCCTCTGGCAGGTCAGCTTCGCAGAACGCCCCCTCTGCGGTGGCCGCCGAGACCCGTTTGCCGCCGCCTGCGCCGTCACGCACAGCCCACGGCCCCAGACGCCGGGTCGCCGCCGCAGGCCAGGTCGCCTCGCAGACACCGAGCACGTCGATCATTCCGGAAACAAGCCAGCCAGCCGGACCATCGCCGCATCGACGCGGCTGCCGTCCGGCCCCCGGATGACGATATTGGCCCCGAAAACACCGTCCTTCTGGTAAGGATAGCTGCCGATGCTCAGATCGGGAAAGGCCTGCGCCAATGCGCCCAACGGCCCCGCGATATCACCCTCGCCGCGCTGAATGCGCAATGTCTGGCTCAGCAACGGCACGCCGCCTGTCAGCGTCGGCAACACGCTGGCCACCATCGCCTGAAACACGGCAGGCACGCCCGCCATCACATGCACATTGCCGATGGTGAACCCCGGCGCCACCGACACAGGATTGTCGATCAGAACGGCGCCCTCGGGGATACGTGCCATCCGCAGGCGGGCGGCGTTCAGCTCTGTGCCCTGCCGGTCATAATGCGCCTGAAGCAAAGCACGCGCATCGCTGCGCACATCGACAGGCACGCCGAACGCACGCGCCACGCAATCGGCGGTGATGTCGTCATGCGTGGGGCCAATGCCACCCGAGGTGAACACCGTCTCATGCGCGCCCCGCAACCCGTTCAAGGCGGACACAATCGCATCCGCTTCGTCGCTGACGATCCGCACCTCGCGCAGGTCGATGCCTGCCTTGGTCAGTTCGCCCGCCAGATAATGCATGTTGGCGTCGCGGGTGCGACCGGACAGAATTTCGTCTCCGATCACCAGCATGGCGGCGGTTGGGTTGGGCATGGCGACACTCCTTGGCTTGGGCTGATCCAGGGTATAGGCCCACGTCTATGCGCTTTCCATCCCCTCTGATCTCCGCCACCCTGATCCGCCGTTACAAACGATTCCTGGCCGATGTGACGCTGGACGGGGTCCCCGATACCGAAGATATGCCGGTGACCGCACACGTCGCCAACCCCGGCAAGATGACCGGGCTGGCCGAGCCGGGCATGCGCGTCTGGCTGGAGCGCAACGACGACCCCAGACGCAAACTGCGCTACGCGTGGAAACTGGTCGACACGGGCCGGACGCTGGTGGGCGTCGATACCGGCCTGCCCAACCGGCTGGTGCGTGCGGCGCTCGAGGCGCATCAGGTGCCCGGTTTGACAGGCTATACGACCGTCCGGCGCGAGGTTCCCTACGGCACCAACAGCCGTATCGATTTCCTGCTGGAAGGCCCCCGGAACATTTATGTCGAGGTCAAGAGCGTCACGCTTTCGCGCCAACCGGGCCTTGCCGAATTTCCCGACACTGTCACTGCGCGCGGAGCACGGCATCTGGACGATTTGGCGCAGGTCCTGCGCGATGGCCACCGCGCCGTCCTGCTCTATGTCATCCAGCGCGACGATTGCAAAGCTTACGCCGTGGCAGACGATATCGACCCCGGCTATGCCCGCGCCCATGCCACCGCGCGCGCCGCCGGAATCGAGGTTGTCGCGCTGCCCTGCGCCCTCACGCCCGAGGCCGTCACCCTGCGTGCATCGCCGTTGCCGCAAGTGCGGTGACACGCACTGGAAAGACCGCGCCCAAGGCGCTACACAGACGACGACCAGCAAGACGGAGCATGCAGTGAACCAGGATATCAGAGGACGCCTGACCCGCGACAACATCCGCATCTATTCAGACGCCGATTTCGCAGGCATGCATACCGCCGGGGCGCTGGCCGCACAAATCCTCGACGATGTGGCGGCGTTGGTCGACGTGGGCCAGACCACAGGCGCGATCGACCGCTTCATTACCGACGCGGTCGAGGCGGCAGGCGCGGTGTCTGCCACCATCGGCTACAAGGGCTACCAACACGCCAGCTGTATCAGCGTGAACCACGTGGTCTGCCACGGCATCCCCGGCGACAAAAAGCTGAAAGACGGCGATATCCTCAACATCGACGTCACCGTCATCGTCGATGGATGGTTCGGCGACACCAGCCGCATGTATGTTGCAGGCAAGCTGAGCCGCAAGACCGAGCGGCTGATCCAGGTCACGCATGACGCGCTCTTCAAGGGCATCGAAGCCGTCAGGCCCGGCAATACCTTCGGCGATATAGGCTATGCCATCCAAAGCTATGTCGAGGGTGAACGCATGTCCGTCGTCCGCGATTTTTGCGGTCACGGGCTGGGCCGGGTGTTCCACGCTCCGCCCAACGTTCTGCATTTCGGTCGCGAGGGCACCGGCCCCCGGCTCGAAGAGGGCATGTTCTTTACCATCGAGCCAATGGTCAACCTGGGCCGCCCCGAAACCAAGGTGCTGGCCGACGACTGGACCGCCGTGACCCGCGACAAATCGCTTTCGGCGCAGTTCGAGCATTCCGTCGGGGTGACGGCGGACGGGGTCGAGATCTTTACCCTCTCGCCCTCGGGCCGGTTCCACCCGACATATGAAAGCTGACAGAACGCTGATCGCCGTCCTGTCGGCCAGCAATTTCGTCATCGGCATGGGCGCTTTTGTTGTGATCGGCATGGTGGAGCGTGTGGCGGACGGGTTTGCCATATCGCTGACCGCCTCGGGCTGGATGCTGACGATCTATGCCTTGGCCTATGCGGTGCTGTCGCCGCTTCTGGTCGCGCTCACCGGTCGGATCGGGAGGCGACGGGTGCTGGCCTTTGCACTGGGCGTCTTCGCCTTGGCCGCGGTGCTGTCGGCGCTGGCCACCTCTTATGAAATGCTGCTCGCCGTGCGCGTTCTGGCCGCAGCAGGTGCCGGCGTCTTCACTCCCGTCACCGCCGCCGTCGCCGCAGGCCTCAGCGCGCCCGAGACCCGCGCCCGCGCAATGGCCGCCGTCTTCTTTGGCCTGACGCTGGCCCAGGTTCTGGGCGTGCCGCTGGGCGCATGGGTGGCCTATACCCTCGGCTGGCGCGCCGCCTTTGCCATCGCCGCGCTGCTGGCGCTGCCCTGCCTCTGGCTGATCTGGACCCGGGTGCCCGCGGGCCTCACATTCCAGCCGGTGCAACTGCCCGATCTGGCCCGCGTGCTGCGCAACCCGGTGCTGATGCTTGCGGTGGCCTTTACCGCCACGTTCCTCAGCGGAATCCACGTGGTCTTCACCTATCTGACGCCGCTGCTGACAGAAACCATGGGCTACGGTCGCAACGGCATCACCCTGATCCTGCTCGCCGCCGGTCTGGGCGCCGTCGCAGGCAACATCGCGGGCGGCAAGCTCGCAGATACCATCGGGCCGGGACGCACGCTGACGTTGCTGGCTGTCGGCCAAATCGCGACGCTGCCGGTGTTTTCGTGGCTTCCGATGCCCGATGTGCTGCTCCTGGGTTTCGTGTTCCTCTGGGCAGCCATCGCCTGGTCCTTCATGGCCGCGCAACAATCCCGCCTCGTGTCGCTCTCGGCCGATGACGCGCCCGTGCTGCTGTCCCTGAACGCCGCCGCAATCTATGTCGGTACCGCGATCGGCGGCGCGATCGGCGGGCTGGTCCTGTCGGTGTCCACCCTGTCGACACTGGGGCTGACCGGCGGTCTGGTCGGCGTGATTGCCCTGATCAACATCGCGGTTTCGCGCCGTTCAGTCTAGCCACGGCCCAACGCGCCGCGTCGGCGACCACCGCATCGCTGTCCCCGGTCAACGCCTGCACCGCAGGCAGCAAGGCCGCATCGCCGGAATTCCCGATCGCATAAGCAACGTTGCGCACAAACCGGTCCCGCCCGATCCGCTTGATCGGAGAGCCTGAAAAAAGCGCCCGAAACCCTGCATCGTCCAGCCCCGCGAGCATCGCCAGATCCGGGGCCAGCAACTCGGCCCGCGCATGATACTTGGCCTCGTGCGCAACCGACGCGAACTTGTTCCACGGACACACCGCCAGACAATCGTCGCACCCATAAATCCGGTTGCCCATGAGCGCCCGCAAGCCTTCGTCCACCGGCCCTTTGTGCTCGATCGTCAGATACGAAATGCACCGCCGCGCATCGAGCTGATAGGGTGCCGGAAACGCATCCGTCGGACAGATATCCAGACAGGCCCGGCATGACCCGCAATGATCAACCTCCGCCGCGTCCGGCTCCAGATCGAGCGTGGTAAAAACCGCCCCCAGAAAGAACCAAGAGCCAAGATCGCGGCTCACCAGATTGGTATGCTTGCCCTGCCAGCCAAGGCCTGCCGCCTGCCCCAACGGTTTTTCCGGCACAGGTGCGGTGTCCACGAACACCTTCACCTCACAGGCGGTTTCCGCCACCATCCACCGCGCCAACCGCTTGAGCCGCTTCTTGACCACGTCATGATAATCGCGGTTCTGCGCATAAACACTGACAGCCCCCCGGTCACGCCGCTCCAAAACCGCCAGCGGATCGTGTTCCGGTCCGTAATTCTCCGCCAGCATGACCACCGACCGCGCCTCGGGCCAGAGCGCCACCGGATCGCCGCGCCAATGGCTGCGCTGCGCCAACCATTCCATCTGCCCATGATATCCCGCGCCCAGAAACGCCGAAAGCCGCTCCGCCATCTCAGGCACCGCAGACGGCGCACAAATCCGGCAGGCGTCGAACCCACAGGCCAACGCCTCAGCCACAAGCCGCTCTTTCGTCTCTTCCAACTTCATCTTGCCAAATAAACCTCGGGGTCTGGGGCAGCGCCCCAGTCTGTCACCAGCCAGTCCGTCACCAGCCAGTCCGCCGCCAGCCAGTCCGACGCCAGCCTATTAGAAATCCAGATCGGCATAATGCGCCGGCGGCGGAAACCCCGGCACCTGATCGGCGAGGATATTGCGGAACGCAGGCCGTGACTTGATCTTTGCATACCAATCCTTGACCACATCCGACCGGTTCCAATCCACGTCCGAGATGTAATCCAATGACGACAAATGCGCCGCCGCCGCAAAATCGGCCAAGGTCATCGCATCCCCCGCCAGCCAGCGCCGATGATCCAGCAGCCACGCCATGTAATCCAGATGATACTTGATCGCGCGCGCGCCATCCTTGACGTTGCGGCTGTCCGGAAACCCCTGCCCCATGATCTTCTTGTTGACCCGCTCATAGAGCAGCTTGGACGTCACCTCGTGGTGAAACTTGTCGTCGAACCAGCTCACGATCCGCCGCACCTCATAGCGCAACTCGGGCGTGCGGGGCATCAGCGACGGGTCGGGATAAACCTCTTCGAGGTATTCGCAGATCGCCGCGGATTCCGACATGGTCCGTCCGTCGATCCGCAGCACCGGAACCTTGGCCGCCGGGTTGCGGCGCAGGAAATCCGGGTCCTTTTCCCAATAGCGCTCTTCGACCAGCTCAACATCGATCTTCTTTTCCGCAAGGCTCAGCCGGACCTTGCGGCAAAACGGCGAGAGCGGCACGTGATAAAGCTTGGCCATGAACGGAACGATCCAAAGAGGGAAACCTGAGCCGTCTTGCCGCGAAAGAGACCGGAATTCAACCAAGGATGCGGCATATGGCCAATGCGGCGCGGGTCTGCCGACGTTTAAATTACGAATTCGGGGAACGAAGAGGCCGAATGCAACGCACTATTCGAAGCAATCCGCGCGGCCATCCCGTTGGATCGTCGCGGCCCCGTCGCGGATCTGCGCGGCGCGGCGGCGCACGAAATTCGACGGGTTGGAGGCAGAGCGGCTTTTGGGCGCGGGCAGGATCGCGGCGAGGCGCGCGGCCTGGGTCGCGTTCAGCTGCGAAGGGCGCAAGCCGAAATAATGCTGTGAGGCGGCCCCGATGCCGAACACCCCTTCGTCGAATTCCGCGACATTGAGATAAACCTCAACGATGCGCCGCTTGGACCATGCCGCCTCCACCGCCGGGGTGATCAGCGCCTCGAGCGCTTTGCGCAGATAAGTTCGTCCATGCCAGAGATAGACGTTCTTGACCACCTGCTGGCTGATCGTCGATCCGCCCCGCTGGCCGCCCCCTTCGATGGCGGCGCGCAAGGCCGTCACGTCGAACCCCCAATGGGTGCAGTAATTGGCGTCTTCCGCCGCCACTACGGACCGCAGCATCACCGGGGCCACGTCGTCGGCAGCGACCCAGATTTGCTCTATCGACCCAAGCCGCTGTTTTTCCTGCCACATATAGATCGTGGTGGGCGGCGGGACCAGGGCGTAAAGCCCCACCATCATGGCGACGAACACCACAGCCGCAAACAGCCCGCGCCAGACCCAGCGCTTCAGCCACCGGATCGGGCGGGGTCCGGGCCTGGCTTTCCCCGTCGCCTTGGCGGGGGTCGCCTTGCCTTTTGCTGTCTTTGCCTTTGCCACGCGCACAGTCTATCCCCAGCACAGACCCGTTGGAACCGCTGATCTGGCAGGATGGGCGACTGGCACCCATCCTTGACTTACTCGGCCGGAACCGACGCCTTTTCGATCCCCAGGGGGGCCGGCAGTTTGCTCAGCATCTCGCGCGGGCAGATTTGCAGGAAATGCGCCTTTTCCACATCCCAATGCTGCAAGATGTCCGCACCGTGCCGCGAGTTGGTTTCAGCCACATGCCGCTCTATCAGGCCGCGCAGCTGCCCTTCCCAATGGGGGTCGGACACCGGGCAGGTCACCAAAGTCTCGTGGTTCATCAACCGGGGTGCCTCGCCGTCGGGATCATAAAGATAGGCCATGCCCCCGGTCATGCCAGCCCCAAAGTTTGCGCCGATAGCACCCAGGATCACCGCGACACCGCCGGTCATGTATTCGCACCCGTTCGACCCGCAGCCCTCGACCACCACCTGCGCGCCGGAATTGCGCACCGCGAACCGCTCGCCCGCGCGCCCTGCGGCAAAGAGATAGCCGTCGGTGGCACCATACAGCACCGTATTGCCGATGATCGTATTGTCACGCGCCACCAGCGGTGAGGCCATCGGCGGGCGCACGACGATCATGCCCCCCGACAGGCCCTTGCCGACGTAATCGTTGGCATCGCCCGACACTTCGATCTTGAGCCCCGGCGCGGCGAATGCCCCAAGCGACTGCCCGGCAGAGCCGGTCAGCTTGATGTGCAGATGGTCGGGTTGCAGGTTGTTGCGCATGCCGAACCGCTTGACGATATGGCTGGACGTGCGCGTGCCGACCGTTCTGTGCGTATTTTGCACCGCATAGCTCAGCTGCATCTTTTCGCCGTCCTCGAGGAACCGCGCGGCGTCGCGCACAATCTCGGCGTCCAAAGTATCTGGCACCGGGTTGCGCGGCTTGTCACGGTCGAAGACCACCTCGTCAGAGCCGTCGACGCGGATCAGCAGCGGGTTGAGATCGAGATCATCGAGATGATCCGACCCACGGCTGACCTGATGCAGCAGATCCGCCCGCCCGATCACATCCGCCAGCGACCGCGCCCCGATGGAGGCGAGGATTTCGCGCACTTCGGTGGCGTAGAAGGTGATCAGGTTGACCACCTTGTCGGCATTGCCGGTGAACTTTTCGCGCAAGGATTCGTCCTGGGTGCAGACGCCCACGGGGCAGGTGTTGGACTGGCACTGGCGCACCATGATGCAGCCCATCGCAATGAGCGCCGCGGTGCCGATGCCGTATTCCTCGGCCCCCAGCATCGCCGCCATCACGATGTCGCGGCCGGTGCGAAGCCCGCCATCGGTGCGCAGGGTCACGCGGCCCCGCAGCTTGTTCATCATCAGAACCTGATGCGCCTCGGTGAGGCCCATTTCCCACGGCAGTCCTGCGTATTTGATCGACGTCGCAGGGCTGGCGCCAGTGCCGCCGTTATGGCCCGAAATCAGGATGATATCGGCCTTGGCTTTGGCCACGCCAGCCGCGATGGTGCCGACGCCAGAGGACGCCACCAGCTTGACCGTCACCTTGGCACGCGGGTTGATCTGCTTGAGATCGTAGATCAGCTGCGCCAGATCCTCGATGCTATAGATGTCGTGGTGCGGCGGCGGAGAGATCAGCGTGACCCCCGGCGTCGAATGACGCAGGCGCGCGATCAACTCGGTCACTTTCATGCCGGGCAGCTGGCCGCCTTCGCCGGGTTTGGCGCCTTGGGCGACCTTGATTTCCAACTCTTCGCACATGTTGAGATATTCGGCCGTTACGCCGAACCGGCCCGACGCGACCTGCTTGATCTTGGCCGACGGGTTATCGCCATTGGCCTCGGGCACGAAATGCGCGGGGTCTTCGCCGCCTTCGCCGCTGTCCGACTTGGCACCGATGCGGTTCATCGCAATGTTTAGCGTCTTGTGCGCCTCGGGCGACAGCGCACCAAGCGACATACCGGGTGTGACGAACCGCTTGCGGATCGAGGTAATGCTCTCGACTTGCTGCAGCGGAATCGGCTCGCCCATTGGTTTGATCGCCAGCAGATCCCGCAAGTGAATGGGCGGGTTTTTCGCCATCATCGCGGAATATTGCTGCCACATCGCATAGGACGCCTTGTTGCAGGCCATCTGCATCAGATGCATGTTCGACGCGCCCCAGGCGTGTGTCTCGCCCGATTTGCGCGCCTTGTAGAAACCGCCGATGGGCAGCACGTCCTGCCCGCCCCTGAAGCCCAGCGCGTGGATACTTTCGGCCTTGGCCTGAATACCGCTGACGCCGATGCCACTGATCCGGCTGAGCATGCCGGGGAAATATTCCGCACACATGGCGCGGGACAGCCCCACAGCCTCAAAGTTCAGACCGCCCCGATACGACGAGACCACCGAGATCCCCATCTTGGACATGATCTTGAGCAGACCCTGGTCGATGGCGTTGCGGTAGCGCGTCATCGCCTCGGTCAGGGTGCCGTCGATCAGGCCACGGTCGATGCGGTCTGCGATGCTGTCCTCGGCCAGATAGGCGTTGACGGTGGTCGCACCTGCGCCGATCAGCACGGCGAAATAATGCGGGTCGATACATTCGGCCGACCGCACGTTGAGCGAACAGAAGGTCCGCAGGCCCTTGCGCGTGAGATGACTGTGCACCGCAGAGGTCGCAAGGATCATCGGCATGCCGACCAGCGCCTCGCTTGCGCCCTGATCGGTCAGCAGCAGATGGCCCGCGCCGGACCGCACGGCATCCTCGGCCTCGGCGCGGATACGCTCCAGCCCCGCCTGCAACGCGCCGGGCTTGCCTGCGTCGAAGGTGCAGTCGATCAAGGCCAGATCGGCGTTGAACAATTGCGTCAGCTTGTCCCATTGGGCGTTGGCCAGGAACGGCGTGTCGAGCACCATGATCTCGGTCTGGGCGCTGGTTTCGTCCAGCACATTCTTGAGATTTCCGAACCGTGTCTTGAGGCTCATCACGCGGAATTCGCGCAGGGAATCAATCGGCGGATTCGTCACCTGAGAGAAGTTCTGGCGGAAGAAATGCGACAGCGGGCGATATTTCTTGGACAGGACCGCCGCGGGCGTGTCGTCGCCCATGCTCACCAGCGTTTCCTTGCCGTCCTCGACCATGGGCGCGAGGATCTGTTCCAGCTCTTCGATGGTATAGCCCGCCGCGATCTGACGGCGGCGCAGTTCCGACCCGGTAAAGATCGGCTTTTCGGTGACGGCCGCCAGCGGCGCGTCCAGGTCGGTGATCTTGCCGACCCAGTCGCCAAAGGGCTGGCTGGCGGCCAGTTTGTCCTTGATCTCGGTGTCGTGGTAGAGCCTGCCTTCGGTCATATCGACCGCCAGCAATTGCCCCGGCCCCAGAGCGCCCTTTTCGCGCACCTGCGATTCGTCCACCGTGACCATCCCGGCCTCGGATCCTGCTATCAGCAGACCATCGCCGGTCACGACATAGCGCATCGGGCGCAGGCCGTTGCGGTCAAGACCTGCGCAGACCCAGCGACCATCGGTCATGGCAAGTGCTGCAGGTCCGTCCCACGGCTCCATCACCGAATTGCAGTAGGAATACATGTCGCGCCAGCTTTGCGGCAGCTCGATCGCCTGTTTTGACCACGATTCAGGCACCAGCATAGTCTTGGCCATCGGCGCATTACGGCCCGCGCGCACCAGCACCTCGAACACCGCGTCCAAAGCCGCCGAATCGCTGGCACCATTGGCGACTATGGGCTTTATGTCGCCCGCCATGTCACCGAATTCCGCACTCGCCATGCGGATCTCGTGGCTTTTCATCCAGTTGATGTTGCCCTTGAGTGTGTTGATCTCGCCGTTATGGGCCAGCATGCGGAACGGCTGCGCCAGCCACCATTGCGGAAAGGTGTTGGTGGAATAGCGCTGATGATAGATCGCAAAGGCACTCTCGAACCGTTCGTCCATCAGATCGGGGTAGAACTCGGCCACCTGTTCGGCCAGCATCATGCCCTTGTAGATGATCGACCGGCAGCTGAGCGACGCGAGATAAAGCTCGCCGATACCAACCGCAGCTGCGGCCTTTTCGATGCGACGGCGGATCACATACAATTCCCGCTCGAACGCCTCTTCGCCCAGACCCTTGTTGTTGCAGATCAGGATCTGTTCGATCTCGGGGCGGGTGGCGTTGGCCTTGTCGCCCAGACAGGACACGTCCACCGGCACATGCCGCCAGCCGTAGATGCCGTGACCCATGCGCAGCACTTCGGTCTCGACGATGGTCCGGCAGGTTTCCTGCGCGCCAAAGTCCGTGCGCGGCAAAAACACCTGACCCACCGCGATCAGCCGGTCCTTGCGCGGCTGGTGGCCTGTGCGTTCGATCTGATCGTAGAAAAACGGCACCGGGATCTGCACATGGATACCCGCGCCATCGCCGGTCTTTCCATCGGCATCCACCGCACCGCGATGCCAGATCGCCTTGAGCGCGTCGATCCCCGCCGCAACGACCTGCCGCGTCGGTTTCCCGTCCAGCGCCACCACAAGGCCAACCCCGCAGGAAGAATGTTCTTCCTCTTTGGAATAAAGCCCGTTTTTCGCCAGCCACGCGCGGCGCTCCGCCTCTTCGGTGGCCCAGTTCTGATCGTAGGTCATCGGCGCACTCCTTGCACAAACGAAAAAAATAGCGTGGTCCGCAGCGTCACCGCATCGCACTGGCACAGACACTGGCCCGTTTTGCGCGTCATCGGATCGTTTCCCGCGCGGTGGTGATGGTGCACGGCATGCGTCGTCACTCCGCCGCCACGGCAGTCGCCGCGTTGAGCCGCTCGAGCACCGCCCCTGCGCAATCGCGCCCGTCGCGGATGGCCCAGACAACCAAAGACGCACCGCGCACGATGTCGCCCACCGCATAGACGCCGGGCATGGCGGTTTCGCCCGTTGTGAACGCCGCCTTGATCGTGCCCCAGCGCGTCACTTCAAGTTCGGGCTGACCCCAGAGTGTCGGCAGCGCCTCGGGCTCGAACCCCAGCGCCTTGATCACCAGATCGGCTGGTTCCACATAATCGGACTCTTCGATCACCTCGGGCGCTTGCCGACCCGTCGCATCGGGCAGGCCCAGACGCATCCGCTCGGCCATCACACCCTCGACCGGCGCGCCGGTGAACCCCCGCGGCGCCGTCAACCATTCGAACACGACGCCTTCTTCTTCGGCATTCTGCACCTCGCGCTGGCTTCCGGGCATGTTGGCGCGGTCCCGGCGATAAAGGCATTTCACAGACGTGGCACCCTGCCGGATCGCCGTGCGCACGCAGTCCATCGCCGTGTCGCCGCCGCCGACGACGACGACGCGCTTGCCCTCAGCGTTCAGCTCACCGCTGTCAAACTCCGGCACCGCATCGCCAAAGCTCTTGCGGTTCGACGCTGTCAGAAAGTCGATCGCCCGCACAATCCCGTCCGCACCACTGCCCGGCCCGCCAAGGTCCCGGCTTTTGTAAACGCCCGTGGCGATGATCACCGCGTCATGCTGTTCGCGAATATCGTCAAAGCCCAGATCCACGCCCACGTCGCAGTTCTGCACGAAGGTCACGCCGCCTTGCGCCAGCTGATCGTTGCGGCGCATCACGATGTCCTTCTCCAGCTTGAAGCCGGGGATACCATACATCATCAGGCCGCCCGCGCGGTCGTAACGGTCATAGATCTTGACCTGCACGCCTTGGCGGCGCAGCACGTCCGCCGCCGCCAATCCACCCGGCCCCGCGCCGATGATGCCCACGCTCTGCGCGCGTTCCTGCGCCGGTTTGATCGGCTTGACCCAGCCGTTCTCCCACGCGGTATCGGTGATGTATTTCTCGACAGCGCCAATGGTAACGGTGCCGTGGCCCGATTTCTCGATCACGCAATTGCCTTCGCAAAGCCGATCCTGCGGGCAAATCCGCCCGCATATCTCGGGGAAGGTGTTGGTAATCTGGCTGACCTCGTAGGCCTCTTGCAGACGGCCCTCGGCGGTCAGTTGCAGCCAGTCTGGAATGTTGTTGTGCAGCGGGCAATGCGTCTGGCAATAGGGCACGCCGCACTGGCTGCACCGGGCCGATTGCTCTGCCGCCTTTGACGCGGCATATTCCGCGTAGATCTCGCTGAAATCCTCGCGTCGCGCATCGGCCTCGCGCTTGGCGGGCATGTCGCGCGGGGTCTGCACGAATTTCAGCATTGTTTGCTTGGCCATGATATCATCCCGGAAACCTTGAGGTTCCGCCTCTCTATCCAATGCGCGGAGTAAATAAAAGTCAGCATAGGTTACCTAAATGAAGAAATATTTGCTCCTCGCCATCGAAATCCTTCAATTATCCTGATATTTAGGGTTTAAACCGGAACTATATTCGGCCTTCCCCTTGTTTTTATTGGCTCTATAAAAGACACGTTCTTGCTGACCAAAGGCCCGTCATGCCCCTGTATCACCTGCTGCTTGTGGCCGTCATCCAGGGCCTGACTGAATTTTTGCCGGTTTCGTCCTCGGGTCATCTGATTCTATTGCCTGGTCTGACCGGCATGCAGGACCAGGGACAGGTCATCGACGTGGCGGTGCATGTCGGCACCCTGGGCGCTGTCGTGCTCTATTTCCGGAGCGACGTGCGGCGCGCCCTGGGCGGTATTCCCCGACTGATACGCGGCAAGGTGGACACGCAGGGCGCGTGGCTGGCGCTGTGCCTGGGTATCGCGACGGTGCCGGTGGTGATTGTCGGTCTGATCCTCAAGCTGACCGGATTCGACGATGCGCTGCGCTCGGTTGCCGTAATCGGCTGGGCGATGCTGATCTTTGGTCTGGTCCTGTGGTGGGCGGACCAGAAGGGCGCCACCGACAGGCAAGCCGCGCAATGGGGCATCCGCGACGCGGCCATCCTGGGGCTCTGGCAGGCGGTGGCGCTGATCCCCGGCACGTCGCGGTCAGGCATCACGATCACTGGCGCGCGGCATCTGGGTTATGCGCGCGAAGACGCCGCGCGGATCGCCATGCTGATGTCGATCCCGACGATTGTGGCATCGGCGGCGCTGCTGGGGGTCGAAGTCGTGATGAACGCCGACGCCGCAGCCGCCCGCGACGGCGCGATTGCGGCGGTCTTTGCGTTTCTTTCGGCTCTGCTTGCGCTTTGGGCGATGATGCGGCTGCTGCGGACGGTCAGCTTTACGCCTTATGTGGTTTACCGGGTCATTCTGGGCATCGGGCTGCTGATCTGGGCCTATAGCTGACCCGAAACCCTTCAGACCCGGTGATACGGCGACCCCGCCAATATCGACGCCGCGCGATAAAGCTGTTCCGCCAGCATCACCCGCACCAGCATATGCGGCCAGACCATCGGCCCCAGCGACAGCACGCAATCGGCCTGTGCTGTCAGATCGGGCTGCAATCCGTCCGCGCCACCGATCACAAAGGCCGCGTCGGGCGCACCGGCGTCGCGCCAATCGCCCAGCAGCCTGGCGAATGTCACCGAATCGAATGTCCGCCCGCGTTCGTCCAGCGCACAAATGCGCGCACCGGACGGGATCACCCTGGATAGCGCGGCAGCCTCTGCCGACATACCGCCGGACTTGCGAAGATCGACCTGATGCTCGGACACAGGTCCCAGCCCCAGACCGCGCCCCGTCCGGTCACAGCGGGTGATGTAATCGTCTATCAGGTCGCGTTCGGGGCCTGCACGCAGACGCCCGACAGCGCATATATGCAGCCGCACGGGCGGTCAGCTGGCCATCGGGCCGGGCAACCACAGCTTTTCCAGCTGGTAGAAGTCGCGCACTTCGGGGCGAAAGAGATGCACCAGCACGTCGCCGGTGTCGATCAGGACCCAATCGCCGGCATCCTTGCCTTCGACCCGCGCGGCGCGGCCGAGATCCTGCTTGACCGATTCGACGACTTTCTCGGCCATCGACGACACCTGACGCGACGACCGACCGGTCACGACGACCATGTAATCGCCGATCGTCGTCTTGCCGCGCAGATCTATCTGCACAACATCTTCGGCTTTCATTTCATCGAGAACCGAGAGGATATGCGCGAGCAAAGCATCGCTGGACGTATCCCCGGGCGTGCCGCCAATAGGCGGTCGTTTGTCGGCAACGCGCGTTGCATCAACACTAAAAGACAGATCAACGTCCTCCGAAATATCGCGTCATCAAGCCCCGACGCAGGGCAGTAATTGCAAAATAGCACCAAAGTGGCGCAATCTCAACAACGCTGCGGCAAACCACCGCTGCCGTCATCGGACATAAGCGAAACTGCGCCGCTGCCCCGAGACACGGAACAATCCCGGCGCGGACCGAGTTATACTGATCATGACCAAGCACAGGAGAGACCCATGAGAAAATTAGTGACAGTCTTGTTGATGACAGGTTTCATCGCCGGATGCGAGACGTCCGGGCAATCGACGCTTGCAGGCTCGGCTGCCGGGGCCACGCTGGGCGCTGTGCTGAGCGATGACGACAACCGGGGTCGCAACGCCGTTCTGGGCGGGATTGCAGGCGCGGCAGCAGGTGTCGTCGTGCACAATTCCCGCGACGGCAGCTGTGTCTTTCAGCGCAACGACGGATCGCGCTACACCGCCGCGTGCCCCTGATTTATTGGTTCGGGCCCCGCAGACCCGTCTGGCGTTCGGTGGGGCCTGAATCGTTCTAGTCGACCAGCGCCGGGACGTCCTTGTCCAGCACGCGCACTTCGCGCTGCGGGAACGGGATTGAGATATCGTGCGCCTGAAACGCATCCCAAAGCGCCAGATAGACGTTGCCGCGAATATTCGTCAGCCCGCCTGTGGGATCGCGTATCCAGAACCGCAGGATGTAATCCACCGACGAATCGCCAAAATCCACGATATGACAAACCGGCAGCTTGGGATGCGTCAGCACGCGGTCGACGCTCTGCGCCGCCTCAATGGCGATCCGGCGCACGTTGTGTGGGTCGTCGCCGTAAGCGGTGCCGAAATAGATATCGAGCCGCACGAATTCATTGCTGTGCGACCAGTTGACTACCTGCCCGGTAATCAGATCCTCGTTGGGGATCAGGTATTCCTTGCCGTCGCGCGTGACCACGCTGACATAGCGCGCGCCCAGCGAATTGATCCAGCCGAACGTCTCGCCCAGAGAGATCACGTCGCCGGGCTTGATCGACTTGTCCAGCAGGATGATGATGCCCGACACAAGGTTCGACACCACCTTTTGCAGGCCAAATCCCAAGCCCACGCCAATCGCGCCCGACAGAAACGCAAGGCCCGTCAGATCGAAGCCAACCATGCGCAGGCCTATGACGAACGCCGCGCCATAAAGCGCCACTTGCAGGAATTTGATCACCAGCACCTGCATCGACGGGCTGATGTCCTTGTTGCGCCGCACGCTGGCCGCACTGGATGTGGCCAGCAACCGCGCCGCCGCGATCATCAGCGCCAGCAGCGCCACCGCCTGCACCAGCAGCCACAGCGACAACCGCGTCTCGCCAAAGGTGATCGCGGCGGAATCGAGCAGGTCGCGTGTCTCGACCTCCAGCCCCAGAATGCTGACCGTGACCCAGACCCAGGCTCCGTAGCGTGCCATGGTGCGTATGAGGGGGTTGCCGATCAGCCGGGTGGCAAAGGCGATGAAGAGCCATGCGGTGGACAGATTGGCGACCACCCCCAGCAGATAGGACCGGCTGGGCCATGTCGCCTCGCGCATGATCCAGACCACCAGCCAGATACCGCAGACGAACAGGACCATCCGCAACCTGCGGTGAATGATGATCAGAATGCGGATGCGCCATTTGGGCCAGCCTTCGCGGCTGCGCATCCATTCGTGCAGGCGCGGGCGCAGCAGATGCGCCGCCAGATGCGCTGTGGCGAAGATCAGCAGCGCGATACCGATCTGATAGGCGTTCCAGGGCCGCAAGAGGCCGGTGACGAACACCTCGCCGCGCTCTGCCAACAGGAGCAGGGTCTGCACCTGTGTGATCGACTGTGCTGAAATGTCCGTGTCGGGGTTCATGCGGGGCCTTTGACGCGGGCGGGCGACGTCACGCGCACCGCCCATGGCAGATCACGCATCGTCGCATCGCATCAGACCCGTGACAAGAGCGGGCGCTGCCAACTCGGGCCAGTCCAAGGAATGTCGGCGCAGAGCGAGAAGATCAGGGCGATCATCAGGGCGCGAGCATGACCACATCTTGCAAAACGGTCGCCGATCCATCCGCAGAGACCGAAATGGCCGCGACCAAAAGCACCGCCATCAGCGACATATTGAGAACGTTGAGTTTGGTCAGCATTGTGAAGTCCCTCCGGGGTCGCGGATTGGCGTTACGGCGCGTCGGGCGGATCGGATCATAAATTATCAACGGCGGTTGATACCAGAGCCTAGCCCGACGACAGGACTTTAGATCAGACGCCCCGCCCGGGTTTTCAACCCGCCACATCGCAAAACCGGCCAGGACTGCACAAACGTCGCAGGGGGCCGCTATTTCGCACCCCGTTTTGGGGCTTTTGCACCGGCTCTTGCCCAATCTCTGTGCAGGTTGTATCTGGAAAACATGAGATGGCTGTTTGACACCCACGACCGGGCCCGCCTGCGAGAACGCTTTTTTGGCGCGACATGCAGCGTATTGGCCCGTTCCTGACGGCCCCGCGCCCGACCCGACTGCCGCAAACCACCTTCACTGACACGCCACGTTTTCAGAACAACGGGAGAGGACACATGTCCCCCAAGACGCTTTACGATAAAATCTGGGATGCTCATCTGGCCCACGAGGCCGAGGATGGCACATGCCTGCTCTATATCGACCGCCATCTGGTGCACGAGGTCACGTCGCCGCAAGCCTTCGAGGGGCTGCGCGTGGCAGGTCGCAAGGTCCACGCACCCGACAAGACCATCGCCGTGCCCGACCACAACGTGCCCACCACGCTGGACCGCGCCAACGCCGCGACCATGACCGAGGACAGCCGCATTCAGGTCGACGCGCTCGACAAGAACGCCAAGGATTTCGGCATTCATTACTATCCGGTCTCGGACATTCGTCAGGGCATCGTGCACATCGTCGGCCCCGAACAAGGCTGGACCCTGCCCGGCATGACCGTCGTCTGCGGCGATTCGCATACCGCGACGCATGGCGCTTTCGGCGCGCTGGCCCACGGCATCGGCACCTCCGAGGTCGAACATGTGCTGGCCACCCAGACGCTGATCCAGCGCAAGGCCAGGAACATGAAGGTCGAGATCACCGGCAAGCTGTCACCCGGTGTCACAGCCAAGGACATCACGCTTTCGGTGATCGGCAAGACAGGCACCGCAGGCGGCACCGGCTATGTCATCGAATATTGCGGCGAAGCGATCAGGGATCTGTCGATGGAAGGCCGCATGACCGTCTGCAACATGGCCATCGAGGGCGGCGCCCGCGCGGGCCTCATCGCTCCGGACGAAAAGACCTACGAATACTGCATGGGCCGGCCCCACGCGCCCAAGGGTGCGCAATGGGAGGCCGCCTTGACGTGGTGGAAGACGCTCTATTCCGACGACGACGCCCATTGGGACAAGGTCGTGACCCTGCGCGGCGAGGACATCGCGCCCGTGGTCACCTGGGGCACATCCCCCGAAGACGTGCTGCCGATCACGGCATCCGTCCCTGCCGCGTCGGATTTCACTGGCGGCAAGGTCAACGCGGCCCAGCGCTCGCTCGACTATATGGGTCTGACGCCGGGCACAAAGCTGTCGGATGTCGAGATCGACACCGTCTTCATCGGGTCGTGCACCAATGGCCGGATCGAGGATCTGCGCGCCGCAGCCGCCATCCTAAAGGGCAAGAAGATCAAAGAAGGCCTGCGCGCCATGATCGTGCCGGGATCAGGCCTGGTGCGGGCACAGGCCGAGGAAGAGGGTCTGGCCGATATCTTCAAGGAGGCCGGTTTCGAATGGCGCCTCGCGGGATGTTCCATGTGCCTTGCGATGAACCCCGACCAGCTGGCCCCCGGCGAACGCTGCGCCGCCACTTCGAACCGCAATTTTGAGGGCCGTCAGGGACGCGGCGGCCGCACGCATCTGATGTCACCCGCGATGGCGGCGGCCGCTGCTGTAACCGGACGCCTGACCGACGTGCGGGAGATGATGTGATGAAGGGCGGGCGCAGACATCTCCGTTGTTTAGTGGTACCAACATGATGTCCCGCCCGCTTTTCACCATCGGAGTTGTCACGCGGAACCGCTGGGGCCTGCTGGCGCAGGCGCTGACGTCGGTTCGCGAACAGGGTTTCGACGATCTTGAAATCGTGGTTGTCGATTGGACGGCACGCGTGTTGATGTCGGGACGCAACATTCCAGCCTTGCAGGAATTGCCGCCGGGCTATCTCGTGCGCTCTTTTCGCGCAACAACCCGGTTCGAGCGTCCGCAGGAGCCCGAATTACGTGCCGATGCCTTGAGCCGCATTCTGGACGATCACCACGATGGCATCGCCGCCCTGGTGCCGGATATCGACTACGAAAAGGCTTGCCGGTTTTATCTGAGCAGTTCCGGTATATTGGCACGTATGGGGCGGATCTCTGATCTGTGGCGCGAAAGGGCGAAATATGCCGTCGCTGCGGATGGCGAGCTTATGGACCTTTTTGTTCAGCACATCGAAGGCCGAGCCAAACCGCAAGATCGCGAAGACGCGCACAGCGATCCCTATGCTTCTTTTGCCAAAACGGCCCCTCCCGCCGCTATTTCAGGGAATGACGTGATGAACGTGTTCTTAAAGGGCAACGAACCCGGGTCAGCAACTCGCCAGTGGCACAATGTCGCATTTCGCCGCCGCGCATTACCCGATGCCTATGCCAACCCGCACCAGCTGGTCGCGGGCAATCAGACGTCGGGCGCGCCTGCGCCTGAAGATCTGTCGATCTATGCTTTGGATGTGCGCAATCAGGCATGGAATGTCTGCGATGTTCCAACGCCTGCGTTGTTGGACGGGGCGGCATTTGCCTATCAGGATCAGTTTGCAGCCGCGACGCGTGTTGCGTCGGTCCCATGGGGGGGGCTTGTCACAGGGGATGCGCGCGCTGCGGTGTTGGTGTTTTCCATTGGCCGCTGCGGATCGACGCTGGCAGGTCAGTTGCTGGGGGCGGCGGGCTATTCGGTGGCATCCGAATTCGACAGCTTCACCCAGATCGGTTTGTTGGCTCGTGCGCTTTCGGGACGCAAGGATTTTGGCGACGCCGCCCCTCGACTAGAGCGGTTATTTGAGGAACAAGCGGCGCAATTGGCCCATGCCGCAGATGCACCGCTGGCAATCAAAATGCGTGCGCAGGCCAATGACGCCTTGGGCCTGCTGTCGCCTGACCGGCACGAGAAAATCCTGTTCCTTGTGCGTGATCTGCCCGGCTGGGCCCGCAGTCAGGCCGCGCATTTCCCCGCTGTGACGGCTCAGGGTCTGGCCGATAGCCTGTTGTCGTGGCTGCGGGCACTGGACACGGCCAGGCAACGCGGTCTTGATGTGACATTGGTGCATTATGCAGATTTTCGCGATGGCCCGGCAGCGTTGATCAAGCATATCGGCATTGAAAACACTGATGCGATACGAGAGGCTGGCAAGTCTCCTTCGCAGCAAGGCACTCATTTGGAAACACCCCGGCGCGACCCATCTGGCCGGGATGTGAAAGCGGTGGTCGAGGCGGTCCTTGATCGCTGGAAAAGCCTTGAGACGCGCGATCTGACCACGCGACTGGGCCTGACACCGCGTCTGGAGCGAGCCGCATGATGCAGTATTTCCGTTTTACCGACACACGTCCCATGATCAGCCCGAGCAAAGGTAGGCCAGTATGACCCACGTCTTTCACGGCCATTGCCCCGTTTGCGATACCGATACGTCCTTTGCCAGCCCTGACGATTGGTATCGCGATCACCTCAATTGCCAGACCTGTGGCTCGATCCCGCGTGAACGGGCGTTTGCCTGGGCGCTGGAGCGGTTCTGTCCGGACTGGCGCGGCAAGACCATCCACGAAAGCAGCCCTGCCGAGCGGCTGGTCTCGACCCGGCTGCGCGATGGCTGCGCCGATTACATCGGCACGCAATATTTCCCCGATCTGAAACCGGGCGAGATGCGGAACGGATTTCGCAGCGAAAACCTCGAAGCCATGAGCTTTGGCGACGCCAGCATCGACCTGCATGTGCATCTGGATGTGCTCGAACACGTCAACCACCCCGACCGCTGCTTTGCCGATATGGAGCGCACGCTGCGACCGGGAGGCATGATGATCTTCACCACGCCGATCTATGAGCAAAAGGTCGAGACGGAACGCCGCGGCTTTTACGACGATGACCACAAGATCAATTTCATCTTGGAGCCGGAATATCACGGCAACCCGATCGACGAGACCGGCGCTCCGGTGACGTTTCACTATGGGCATAACATCTCGGACATGATCCTGATGTGGACCCGGAATTGCGGTGTGCTGTGCATCGCGCCGAATGACGCGACGATGGGTATCGTGGGCAAATTCCGCGAAGTTTTCGTCGTCACCAAACACGCCTGAGGAGAAGCCCAGATGGACAAGTTCGACACACTCACCGGAATCGCCGCCCCCATGCCGATGATCAACGTCGATACCGACATGATCATCCCCAAACAGTTTCTCAAGACGATTCTGCGCTCGGGCCTGGGCGTGAACCTGTTCGACGAGATGCGCTACGACAACGACCGGAACGAGATCCCCGGCTTCGTGCTCAACCAGCCTGCCTATCGCGACGCCGAAGTACTGGTCGCGGGCGAGAATTTCGGCTGCGGGTCGAGCCGCGAACATGCGCCCTGGGCGATCAAGGATTTCGGCATCCGCTGCGTCATCGCGCCCAGCTTTGCCGACATCTTCTTCAACAATTGCTTCAAGAACGGCATCCTGCCCATTGTGCTGCCACAGGAACAGGTCGATATCCTGATGAAGGACGCCGAAAAGGGCGCCAATGCCCGCATGGCCATCGACCTCGAGGCGCAGACCGTGACCACGTCAGACGGCGAGGTGATCGCCTTCGAGGTGGACGCGTTCAAAAAGCATTGCCTGCTCAACGGGCTCGACGACATTAGCCTGACGCTGGAAAAGGCCGCAGCCATCGACTCGTTCGAGGCCGCGGCGTCCCAGTCGCGCCCCTGGGTCTGAGACCTGTCCTGCGTCCCTAGTGGCCCAGGACACCCAGTCCACCACATCTGGTAGATACCTGAATTCGTGCCTTTTTATTGCCCCCGGATTGATGCAATCGCGCACCAGTCCTTCCGTCAAATCGCCCAGATGTTTTCGTTATATGCCTCGGGGACTTGAGTGAGTTCGGGAATAGGGGCAAAAATTGGGCAAGATTGAGGCAACCCGCCACAAAGTGCGGGATCAGGCAACAGACAGGCGCAGGCGACTTTCCGCGCCCGTTGAAATCAAAGGTTTGGGGCAGTGATCACACGGATCATCGGTGCGTTGGCGCGCGCCGTTCTTGTGGCAATTCTGATTGCCCTGCCGGCAATGATCTTGCCTGCCGTGCCCGGTGATACCGCGCAGATCGTGCTGCTTTTGGCGATTCTGGCCGCTGCGTTCACCTTTGGCGAATACCTCAGCTCTTGTCCGTCCATCGTCGAATTTCGCGATGCCCCGCCATTCAATCGCATTCGCTTTTTCAGCCTGTTCATCACCGTTTTGATGCTGACCATCATCGCCGCGACCGGACCAAACCCAAGCCCTGGTGAGATTGCCATCGCCAATGTCGGCACGCTGATAGGCGAGGCAATCGATTTTCCCTATTCACCGGTGCGGCTCGTGGTTCTGATGATGCCGCCTGATGCCCCGGACGAACTGTTGACATCCGTGCGGACGGCAGCGGGCATGGCGTATCTGGTGTCGCTGACAGGGCTTGCATTCTTTTTGTTAATGGTGCGCGTCTTTGACTGGCCGTCGTCGCGCGGCGCCTTCAATGTGTGGATCAATCTGCCGCTTTTCGATCCGACAGCGGGCGGAGATGTGGTGGCCCGGCTCAAACGCGATGCACAACTTAACATTATGTTAGGGTTTCTGCTGCCATTCCTGATCCCGGCGATCGTCAAACTTGCGACGCTGCTAATGGATCCGATCACGCTGGCGGATCCGCAAACCCTGATCTGGACGATAAGCGCTTGGGCCTTTCTTCCTGCATCCTTGATCATGCGCGGGATCGCAATGTTGCGCATCGCCGACATGATCGAAGACAAACGCCGTCGCACCTATGCGCGCGCCAAAGCCTTGCAGGCTGCCTGAGCTTTCTGTTCCTGCTGCTGGCCGGTCCTGTTTTCGCGCAGGAGTTTCGCATCGCCACTTGGCACGCCGATCTCAGCCGCAAGGGGCCGGGACTGCTTTTGCGCGATATCCTCAAGGGAGAGGATTCGCAGGTGGCCGAAGTGGTGCGCATCGCGGCCCGGATCGACCCGGATGTCCTGCTTTTGACCGATATCGACTATGATCTGACGCTGGCCGCGCTGACCGCCTTGCGCGATGTCATGGCCCGCGATGGCCCCGAATACCCCCATATCTTTGCGCTGCGCCCCAACACCGGCCTGCCGACGGGCCGCGACATGGATGGCGACCGGCGGCTGGGCGGTCCGCGCGATGCGCAGGCATTTGGCTATTTCAACGGCCAGGGCGGCATGGCGATCCTATCGAAATATCCGCTGGGCAAAGCTGCCGATCTGTCAGGGATGCTCTGGCGCGACGCGCCGGACAACCTGCTGACCGACGCCGCCCTGCCCCCTGACCTGCAAGCAATCCAGCGCCTGTCGACCGCCGGACACTGGATCGTGCCTGTGCGGATCGACGGTCGAACGCTGAGTCTGATGGCCTGGCACGCGACGCCGCCGGTATTCGACGGGCCCGAGGACCGCAATGGTCGCCGCAATGCGGATGAGTTGCGCCTGTGGACACACCTGCTCGACGGCATCTTGCCGATCCCGCCGCCCGAAGGGCCGTTCGTCATAATCGGGAACGCCAATCTCGACCCGCTGAACGGCGACGGTCGCAGCAAAGTCATGGCCGGTTTCCTGAGCGATCCGCGCCTGCAAGACCCCGGCCCGCTGCATGGTCGCGTCACCGTCGACTGGCCCGAACCCACGCCCGGCGACCTGCGGGTCAGCTATGTGCTGCCCTCTGCCGAACTGGCGATCAACGGCGCGAACGTGCATTGGCCCCCCGGTGAGGCCGCCAACAAACACCGCCTTGTCTGGGTCGATCTGACCCTGCCGGGCCGCGAAACGGCACAAGGCCCGGCCCCGCCCTGAGACGTTCGTTTCTTGACGCTTGCCGCGACCCCGGCTACGCCACAGGCACACGATATGCACAAAGGATGATGACATGGCCAACCCCTCGCTTTTGATACTCGCCGGTGACGGCATCGGGCCCGAGGTCATGGCAGAGGTGCGGCGCATCATCGACTGGTTCGGCGCAAAACGGAACATGCCCTTCGACGTGTCCGAGGACCTTGTCGGCGGCGCGGCCTACGACGTTCATGGCACGCCCCTGACCGACGCCACGATGGCGCATGCGCAAGAGGTCGACGCAGTGCTTCTGGGCGCTGTGGGTGGTCCGAAATACGACGATCTGGATTTCTCCGTGAAACCCGAACGGGGTCTGCTGCGTTTGCGCAAGGAGATGGATCTCTATGCTAACCTGCGCCCCGCCCAATGCTTTGACGCGCTGGCGGATTTCTCGTCCCTGAAACGTCACATCGTGGCGGGTCTGGACATCGTGATCGTGCGCGAACTGACCTCCGGCATCTACTTTGGTGAGCCGCGCGGCATCATCCGCGAAGGAAACGAACGCGTCGGCATCAATACGCAGCGCTACACGGAATCCGAAATCGCCCGCGTTGCCGCATCGGCGTTCGAACTGGCGCGGCGCCGGTCGAACAAGGTCTGCTCGATGGAAAAGGCCAACGTCATGGAATCCGGCGTGCTCTGGCGGCAGGTCGTGACCGAGGTGCACGCGCGTGATTACCCGGATGTCGAACTCAGTCACATGTATGCCGACGCGGGCGCCATGCAGCTGTGCCGCGCGCCCAAGCAATTCGACGTCATCGTCACCGACAACCTGTTCGGAGACATGCTGTCTGACGCCGCCGCGATGCTGACCGGAAGCCTGGGCATGCTGCCCTCCGCCAGCCTCGGCGCACCGATGGCCAATGGCCGGCCCAAGGCGCTTTACGAGCCGGTGCACGGCTCCGCCCCCGACATCGCGGGTCAGGCCAAGGCCAACCCCTGCGCCTGTATCCTCAGCTTTGCCATGGCGCTGCGCTATTCCTTCGATGCGGGCGACGAGGCGACGCGGGTCGAACAGGCCGTCGAAAAGGTGCTCGCCGACGGCGTGCGCACCGCCGATCTGATGCAGGCCGACGGCGACACGCCCGCCACCACACGCCAAATGGGCGACGCGGTTCTGGCTGCACTCGACGCCAGTCTCTGACGCCCGAAAATGTCGTTCGCCGGTCCTCTCCTCGCCCTAGCGGCCTTTGGCATCTTTGCCACCCATGATGTGATCATCAAATTTCTGGGCGGGCTTTACTCGCCGTTCCAGATCATCTTCTTCTCGGTGCTCATGTCGTTTCCGCTGGTCACGCTGATGCTGATGCGGGATGCGACACATGGCAATCTGCGGCCCGTGCATCCGTGGTGGACGGCGCTGCGGACCGCCTGTTCGGTGGTCACCGGCGTCTGCGTATTCTATGCCTTTTCGGTGCTGCCGCTGGCGCAGACCTATGCGATTCTCTTTGCGGCGCCTTTGCTGATCACCCTGCTGGCGATCCCCATTCTGGGCGAAAAGGTCGGGCTGCGGCGCGGTCTCGCAGTGCTGGTCGGGCTGGCGGGCGTCGTGATCGTGCTGCGCCCCGGAGGGCAGGATTTGTTGCTGGGGCATCTGGCGGCGCTGACGGCTGCAGTCACCAGTGCCCTGGCGTCGATCATCATGCGCAAGATCGGCCGGGACGAGCGCACCGTGGTGATGCTGCTCTATCCGATGGCTGCGAATTTCGTGGTGATGGCGGCGCTTTTGCCGCTGGTCTATGTGCCGATGCCGATCTCCCATCTGGGGTTGCTGGGAATCATATCGCTGTTGGGGTTCTGTGGGGGGCTGCTGCTGATCGCCGCCTACAAGCGGGCCGAGGCTGCGGTCGTGGCCCCCATGCAATATTCCCAGATCCTGTGGGCGACACTTTATGGCACGCTGTTATTTGGCGAAACGCTGGATGGGCCGAGGATGCTGGGGGCGGGCGTGATCATCGCGTCGGGCGTCTATATCGTGCTGCGCGAGGCCACCAAAGGCGCGTCGTCCACCACGCCCGTGTTGCGCACACGGTCGCGCAGCTATGGGTCGTCGTTTCGGATCAGCCCGCTTTTGCCGGACGCGAAACGCGGCGGCAAGGCGTCCGCCGACCCACCCAAAGAGGCGGGTTAGGCACTTGCCAAACGCCCAAACGGCGTGTAATCGCCTCTTCACGGTCGGAGTGTAGCTCAGCTTGGTAGAGCGCTGCCTTCGGGAGGCAGAGGCCGGAGGTTCGAATCCTCTCTCTCCGACCAATTTGATGTACAGCTTGCTGCGGACAGGCCCGTGCGCCCATGTGCTGCGATTCGAACGCTCTCACTACATGCGATCAAATCCCCCGACGCACCGCTCGCTTTCATCCATGCCCCGTCGCCCCGGCTGATCACCGCGCCGTAGACAGGCGGGCGCCCCTTCGCGCCCGGATGTCGCGAGGTGCGGCCACGGCTGAATTGACTAGCGGGCACCTCTATAAATTGCCCCACCCCCTGCACTGCGGTATGGTGAGACAGTGAACCGGCAGTGGAGATGCGGCGATGGCGCAGATGGGTTTTTTCGATCTTTCGGACCGTTACGCGAGTCTGGACGCCAAGAAGGACCCGCTGGTCGAGATTGACGTCGTGGTGC
>Ga0307981_1000434_pt1 | contig 41674 bp, 37 predicted proteins | sample OrgLakmetagen987_FD_201849 | JGI IMG/M metagenome (GOLD analysis project Ga0307981, IMG submission 201849) | Saline water microbial communities from Organic Lake, Antarctica - #987 | ecosystem: Environmental > Aquatic > Non-marine Saline and Alkaline > Saline | place: Antarctica: Organic Lake... | reverse complement strand
GGGAAATAGAGCCTACTTAACAACAGCCGACTCTATTTATAAATACTTCTAGTAACACCTATTTTGTTGCTAGCTTACGCGTGATAAAACCATCCACAGATGCCTTTCCCGCTCCTGAGAATAACAACGATAACGACGCTGCAAGCAATGCTAGGCCAAATTCATAGCCGCCGTTAGCCATAAAAAATCCGTTTTGAAAATGTACTGCGAAAATAGCTACGACCATAGTGAACGCCAAGACTATTGCAGATGGTCGAGTAAGTAGCCCAAGTATAAGAAATAGGCCGCCAAAAAATTCACCGCTACCAGCTAATAAAGCCATCAAATAACCAGGAGCTAAACCAATTGATTCCATCCATTGCCCTGTTCCTTGTAAGCCATAGCCGCCAAACGCGCCAAATAATTTTTGGGCACCGTGGGCCATAAATATAATGCCCACTGGCACGCGTAATGCTAGTGCACCAATGCCAGTGTCTGCGTTTAATACTTTTGCTAAAAATGCCTTATTCATAATGTTACCCTCAAAAAATGTGAATTAATATAAGTTAGGAAAAGAGTTTTTTGAACCTATCCTTATTGCTTGTAATAAGTATATGCTTGTCTGAACAAAAGAAAATCGGAACATTTTGAATTTTTAGTTCAAATTTTTTGAATAAAGAAGGTCGGTTTACAATTAACGTCGCTCGAGAAAGTATTGAAGAAGTTGGCTCGGCATAAATCGCAATGGTTTTAGTGCTAGTAGCGGTATTTTTACCCACACTTTTTTACATGGTCATAGCCATAGCCAAGTTGAAGTGCATTAGTGCAAAAAGCCGCTTCTTTGGCCGCTGAAATCAAGTACTTGACCTGTCCTGACGATAAAAAAGAAATGAAGAAGTCTGATGGTAGTAATCTATTTATCTAACGCCTCCTGAGATTCGATTTGCTTCGCTCATGCTCCAGAATCACTTTGAAATATTTTTCACACATCTAAATTGTTCATGCTGTCAGAGATCTCAGTTCACTAGTTTGAGATTTCAGTCCAACTTATTTCAGACTCGACAACTAGTCCCCTATAGACGGTAATAAATACCTAAATGACGTATTAGTTTGTTAATATAAGAGGCAGGGCTGGTAAGTCGAAACATACTAGCGTTAAGAATGTTTGTTATGGAGTTTGAGTGTTTGGAAATTGTAAAGCAAGATGGGCGTTTTAAGCGCAGCGAGCGAAGTCGCCAAGCTATTATAGACGCTATGATAGTGTCTATGGAAAAGGGCTGTTACATCCCAACTGCGCAGCAGGTCGCAGACCAAGCAGGTATTTCTATTCGAACGGTGTTTCGACACTTTTCTGAAATGGAGTTGTTATACAAGGAGATTACTGAAATACAAAAACCCAGTTACGCCAAGCATTTTATCGATCAAGATTTAACGGGCAGCATTAAACAGCGAATAGACCGTTTAGTAGATGCACGTATTGCTGGCTATCTGCAAATTTTTCATTTAGAAAAGGCAACTCATGCATTATTGTGGCGTTCTGCCGTCATTAGGCACAATTACAGAAATAGCCAAAAATTACTACGAAGTTTATTATTTAAGATGCTGCCAGAATTAGCAACTAAGACCTCGACAACTCACGAAATAGCTGACAGCTTAACATCCTTTGAGTATTTCGAACGCTTACACACCTTTCAAGAGCTTTCTATTGACGAATGTAAAAACATTATGAAAAGCGCATTAAACGACTTACTTGCCAACAAAAAGCCTTAAACTTCTCGTGTAAACGAACCTGATAGTATCACTACACTAGTATGTTAAAAACGTGTTCTAACAGACACACCATAGGTCGCTGGTTCAATGTAAAAGCTTAACAGCTTACCTTCTTGAAATGGCGCGGCGTATGATAAAGGCCCTTGATTGTCTTCATTAGTAATATTGCGCCCCCACAAGATGATATCTACATCATGCGCTTCCAAACTCACAAATAAGCGGGCATTGACTCGCCCAAAACCATTTACTTGTGATGCTGGATCATTTGAGCTCTCAGTAAACATGGAGCCAAGATAATTGTATTCTAACACCGCGTAAGTATCTGCTTTATCGCTTATATTTAATGATTGTTGAATACCTAAAGAGCCCTGCATGTCAGGTTGACCAAAAGGTGCACCACCAGCACGATCACAAAAAGGGGCCGCATTGCCATTAGGCAATAACGACTGCCTAGGATCAGCTTGCCCTGTTTGCCACGGGGTCACCGACCAGCAAGGTCCATTGTCAAAGCTGTCAAATTCGATGTCGTTATAAGAATAGGTGAAGTTAATTTTGGTGCTGCTAGTAGGGAGCCACGTAGATTCTATTTCTAACCCGGTGGCGCTTAAATCACCGGCATTTTGTAAGGTGAAGCCGGTGCCGATGAAAGCTGCAGCTTGAAAATCTTTGGTTTTGGTCTGATGCACTGCCGCATTAATTCGCAAGCCGATAGATGGAAAGTCTTGCTTAATACCAAGCTCAATTGCGCTTGAAGTTTCAGCCTCAAACAATGGGTCGAGTCCTATTGCAATCTTATCGGTGTTAGTACCACCAGATTTATAACCTGTCCCGTAAGAAGCATATATAAGACTATTACGCTCTGGCTGCCATGTTAACTTCACACTGCCGGTGACCTGCTCATCGGAAATGCGTTCATTAGTATCAGGTCTTATGGCAGAAATAGCGGAAAAAGATTGATTAAGCCAACCGTCTTTTTGGAAAGGTGCAAATGCTTGCAAGGCTTGTCCAAACTGTGGTGTGCCGAGAACAACAGCGCCACTTGATACGCCTGCTAGCGCTTGCCCTGCGATTGCCGCACTAAAAGGCAAACTCCCTGGACCATTACTTGATGGTACTAATGGGTTGCCTAAGCTAGTAATGTCTAATGGTTGTAATCTTCCGCTAGCATACTGGTATGGAAATTCATTTAATAAGTCTTTTTCTTCTTTAGTGTATCTTAAGCCAGCAATCAGATTAAAGTGACGATTAATTTTATAGTCGAACTGACCAAAAATAGCGGCACTACTGTGATCTTGCTGGGAGTTTGCAGAATACGAAGATACCGCAATTGCATCAGCAGATGGCGCCACTATAAATCTTGTTGCTGCACTGAGTTGGTCCAGTCCGCGCAATAGGGGGTTTAACGCGCCGCCTAACAAAAAATCTAAGGCATAGGCATTGAAATCTTCGCCTACAATGGTATCAAAATCACTATCTAGGTCTTGCTCAAAGTAAAAAATGCCTGCCGTAACATGCAGATTTTCAGAGCTATAGTCCAATCGCAATTCTTGAGAAAAAGAGGATTGTGACATGTCCTCCCTACGACTAATCAAATCCAATGTTGTCATATCACCATCGGTAAATTCAAAACTATCGAATCTACGAAGGGCTGTGATTGAAACAAGCGTTGTTTTATCGTTAATATCCCAATCAGCCTGCGCTGAGAGTCCATATTCTGTGACCTTTGCCTGTGGTAAAAAGCTTATCGCTACTGTTGGATCAGAAAATTGCGAGGGCTCAACTAAATTAGCGTTAAACGGAGGCTGACTAATTACAGCATCACTACCAAATTTTCCGTCAACCCCAAAGGCAGTCGCATTGCTAAGTGAAGTGAAAGCGGCGCAACATGTTTCGTCTATTTTCGCGTAATCAGCAATAATTCTTACACTTAGATCATCGTTTGGCGTATAGAGAGCCTGCAAACGGGCTCCATATCGGTCTCGATCACCTATCACATTTTTGCCTAAATCAATGTCACTTATAAAACCATCTCGAGTGGTCGTAAAGGCGGTTAACCTAAACGCGAGTTCATCTTCAACTGCGGATACGGATTTGCCAAAAGAAAGACTTTTTAATCCATAGTTTCCAACGGACCCTTCAATAAAACCATCATCCGTTTCGTGACTAGGTGCAATATTCCTAATTTGTATCGCACCGGACGGTGTGTTCTTGCCGAACAATGTTCCCTGAGGGCCACGCAATACCTCCACAGCCTCTACATCAATAAAGTTGTTAATGAGGGAGCTTTGGCGAGATCTATACACGCCGTCCACGTACATGCCAACAGATGACTCTAAGCCCGCATTTTGAGATGAGGTGCCAATACCTCTTATTGAAAACTGAGGTTTAGTTGAACTTTGTGTGTCACTGACGATTAATGACGGAACTGAAGCTTGTAAATCGAATATGTCCTTTATTGCTGCCTCTTCAATAGCTTTGCCTGATATAGCCGTAACAGCAATAGGGACATCCTGCAAATTCTGAACGCGTTTTTGTGCAATAACCTCTATCACTTCTAAATCTTTTATATCTCTAGGAGAGCCTTGTACTTGAGCATCCTGTGCATTCACATTAGAGGCATTAGTTGCACACAGCAACGGTATAATAATAGCTAAATATGTTTTGCTGGATAATATTGTTTTCATGATAGTCCTCATACTTGAAGTTGTGCTAACACTAATGTTAATAAATTGTTAGATGACTCTATAACAACATTATGGCATAAGTGTTGTCAATACTTTTGAAGGAAATAGTCATAGATAGTGACAATAGATTTCAGGTAGGCATCATTACGCTTATTTTTGGGCAAGAAGTGAGAGAATTTGATGGGCTGTTTGCGCACCACTGTTTTGGTTCTGCCCAGTAATGAGGGTCCCATCTACCACCACATGAGTCGCCAGCATATCTCTAAACCCACTATTTGCTTCAAATATTGCCCCGCGAGACCGTAATTCTGTTTCTGGATGTAGCGGAGTCATTGATACGCCAAGCTGTTTCAACTGTTTATTTGTTACCCCCGTTACTTTTCTCCCTTTTATTAATGGCGATCCGTCTATGTTTTGCGCATTAACTAATCCCAATGCCCCATGACACACAGAGCCAATGACCGAATTGTTAGCATTAGCCTTTGTTACAAGTTTTGCTAAAGCCTCAGACTGCGCCAAGTCATACGCCGCACCCCAGCCACCGGCAATAAATATAACGTCATACTGGCTCGCATCTATATCCGTAATTGCAATGGAGGTATTTAGCTTGCCCATTGCAACACTATCATCTTGAAAGCGAATATCTTGCTTAGTGGCAATTGGCCATTTAATTGATGATGGTTCGATAGGGATTTCCCCCCCTTTAATCGAAGCAATATCAACTGTCATTTTAGCGTCTAAAAAAGCATAGTAAGGGACGGTAAGCTCTGAGCTGAAAAGCCCTGTGGCCTTGCCAGTATTGCCTAATACATTGTGACTGGTACTTATCATTAAGGCGCGCTTACCGGTCAAATCAAATTCAGGTATACCATAGTGCGGATGCAGTCCCAGAGCGTTAAGTAACCTTGGCAGGCCTAAATATATAATGATCATTAGGGGTATGATGCTCAGCAGTGCAATAATTAAATTATTCATATGTATCCTTTTTAATGGTTACTTATTGACGCTTGCTCATGAGCTTTATCAACAATAAGCTAAGTGAAGTAATAATAAGTGCGATGATTAGCAGTATTAGCCAATTGTTCAACGACCATAATTTGATGCTATTTATGGCGACTTGCTTAATCGCGGACTCGCCTTCAGCGAGCTCAATAATGTTAAATCTTTGAACATAGGCCGCATATTCGCTAAGCATATCTTGATATAGCTCTGGAAACTCAGATGCCAAATTGATGGTCTCGCCAGGGTCAGCAAGCACGTTATACAAACGCCATTTTTCATCACCTAGAGGCGCTTTTACGCTTACAACTTTCCAATCGCCACGATAAAGCGATGCATTACCGCTTACCTCTATGGCAAAGTCGTCATTAGCCCAAACGTCTATTTTTTGCTCTGAGAGCAGCGGCATTAAAGAACGGCCATAAAATTCATCGGGGCTAAAACTTATACCAACCTTGTCGAGCACAGTAGGGACTATGTCGCTTACATGGGCCCTAGGGTGCACTAGTCCCTGGCTTTCGATGCCGGGCCCGGCAATAATTAAAGGAACACGTTGCCCGCCCTCAGAACTATTGAACTTATATAAGCTCAGCGGCGCAGAAGAAACCAGTGCCCACTCAGCGCCTATTGCCGCTAAACTGCCTGCTTGTCCTAAATTGTCAAAATGCAGATCCCAACCCTTAGTTTTCATCCATATCTGCTCAGCAATACCCATGATGAAACCTCTATCACCTTGCCCAATAGTGTTAAACTCTGGGCCATTGTCAGAGGTAATAATGATGATTGTATTGTCTAACTTACCCAGTTCATCTAAACGATTAATGAGTCTGCCAATATGATGATCAGCTGCATCCATCATGCCTGCATTTACCTGCATCATACGCGCCCAATAGTCCTTGTCAGGGGCACTCAAAGCATCCCATTTTCGATGATTAGGTGGAGTGTCAGATAAGCTGGCGGTATCTGGCACCAAACCTAAATTAATTGCCCGCTGCAGCCGCTCCTTTCGCATATGGTCCCAGCCTTTATCAAACGTGCCGTTATATTTATCGATATATTCTACGGGCACCTGTACCGGTATATGAATGGCTTGCAGCGACAAATAGCCGAAAAATGGTTTATGTATATCCGACTCATCAATGTAATTAATCATTTTGTCTACAATATTGCGGGAAGAGTAAAAGTTTGCCGGCAGTGAAACTTGCTTGCCATCTTCAAACCACTTTACCGACTCATAAATTGCAAGATAGGGTTTTTCTGTATAGTTACTGGCTCCTGTGGAATCGAGTACAAAAGAGCGCTCAAAACCAAAGCGATGAGGAAGATTTTTACCTACTCGCCCAATCCCCCACTTTCCCGAAGCAAACGTTTGATAGCCACTAGATTGCAATCGACTTGCTAACGTTTTCTGATTATCTTGCCACAGCATTGAATAACTCGGGTGCTGAGTCATCTCTGGGGTGAGGGCCTCTGCGAGGGTAGACATACCCATTTCATGACTGTTTAGTCCCGTCATGAGCATTGCTCTGCTAGGCCCGCAAAGTGGCGCTGTGTAATAGCGCGTAAATTGCGCACCGCCTTGGGCAAGCTTATCGATATGGGGGGTATTGGCATCACTACCATAAGCGCCTAAACCCATAAAACCAACATCGTCAAGCACCACTAATAAAATATTAGGTAGTGGTTGCGAGGCATACGTTTTTTGTATCATCACGCTAAGCGATACCATCATTATCAGCACAAAAACTATCTTCATCATGGATGCCTGTTAGTTATTCCACATAATATAGGTATCACCTTCTAGCATTTCTTGTCCTAGGTGCTTATCTATACTTACGGGTGCCGAAATTACCGAAAAGCCAGTTCGAGGAACAGCGTTCTTAAAGTATGTATCAATCAGCGCCATTAACTTGCTAAGATGTTCAGGCTCAGAGGCCGCTAAATTACTTTGTTCGGTTGGGTCGTCATTTAAGTTAAACAAAAATACTTGTGCTGAGTTAGGATTAAGTTGCAGTTTCCAGCCATCGGCCTGTACTACTTGATAATTACCTGTAAACCAGTACATCGCATTATCTTCGCGGCCCACGCTTGTCTCCCCATTCCAAAGTGGCGAAAGATCACGTCCATTAATGACTCTATCTTGCGGCAGTGTTGCTTGGCCAGCCTTTGCTATGGTTGGCATCAGATCATATAAGTTCACCGGCGTATCTATCACCGTATTTGCTGGGATCACCTTAGGCCATGTAATAGAAAATGGCACCCGTATGCCCCCCTCAAAAAAAGTGTTTTTCCAACCGCGATATGGTTTATTCAGATCATCGATGGCAACGTAATCTGCACCGCCGTTGTCACTTGAAAATATAACAATCGTGTTGTCGGCAATGCCTTGCTCCTCAAGCGTCGCCATCACTCGTGCAACCGAGCGGTCAAGCGACAGCAGCATAGCGGCGTAAACACGCTTTCGGTGCGGTTGAATATCGCCTACCGCGTCGAAATCACTTTTCGTCGCTTGCAGCGGATTGTGAGGTCCCCAATGGGCTAAATATAAGAAAAAGGGGCGATTGGCATTAGCTTCAATGGCTCGCACCGCTTGGTTTGTAAAATAATCGCTTAAGTACCCATCGGGAGCAAATCGGTCGCTGTTGTTATACTGAACAGCATAATCCATATTTTCCCAAATAAAACGGTCTAAACCAGAATAGTCTACTTTTGCATTGACCACCTGAGGATGGTCAACAGGTAGAAATAAGCCCGACGCCATTGTAATGCTTTCATCAAATCCTTGAGCATTTGCTATCTTGTCATCAGTGCGACCAAGGTGCCATTTGCCTACGTGTAATGTCCGATATCCAACATCTTTTAATACCTCAGCGACGGTAATTTCTTCAGTATCTAAACCACGCTCTCGAAAGCTAGGATTAGCGCGGTCAACCTCAGCAAAATATTCGGCAGGTGGTCGTCCTCTTAGCTCTTCATTCGCAACCAAAGCAATGACCCTTCCCATTCTGTCGGGTAAGGGCGTTGCGTCAAAGCCGGTACGAGAAGCATCTCTGCCGGTTAACATTGCAGCGCGTGATGGTGCGCAATTAGCGTGCGCTGCATATCCTTTTGTAAACAGCGCTCCCCTTGCTGCTAACTTATCAATATTTGGCGTCGGTATCATACCTCCCCCAAACGTAGACACGTCGTTAATGCCCATGTCGTCCGTTAATATCAATACTATATTCGGCTTATCGCTAAATTGTGCGGGCCCCGACTCCCAGATAACCTCTCGATGCTCAGCAACAGGGACTTTATGCTGGAGGCTGGACATAAACAACAACACCTCAATACGGTTTATCCATAAAAGGCTAGTGCCGATAATCATGAACATTAAAAAACCTATAATAAGTTTTTTCAGCATTGTTAAAATCCCAAGCAAGAAAGTTATGTCACTAACAGTGTCATAATTTTATTGACCATGCAAGATAAAGGTAATTGCCCGATTTTGGAATAAATACTAAGAGATATTGCACATCACATTTGTATTGACATTTATTATGACATAACAAATGATAACTAGCATAGTATGTGACATAAGTGGCTGTCGAATGAGAGTACATAAGGTTAAAGGCAAATTAGCAGTGATCACCGGCGGCTCTAGCGGCTTAGGTTATGCCATAGCCGAAGCGCTTGCAAAGCAAGGCTTTCATTTATTGTTAGTAGCGAGAAATATTACAAAACTGCAAGCTTCAGCCACGCAAATCCGCGAGCAGTTTAAGGTTAATGTTACTGTTATCAGTGTTGATGTTACTCAAACAGAGGATATAAAACGGCTCAATATTGAGGTAAAAAAGCTCGGTCCCTGCGCAGATCTTATCGTAAATAGCGCAGGTATTGTTAGCGCCGGATTTTTAGATGATACGCCATTACAAGAATGGGAGCGCCTATACCACGTTAATATTCTTGGACTAGTATCAGTACTGCAAGGCTTGTTACCCGACATGAAGTTACAATCTAAACTTGATGGTGAGGAAAGACATATCGTCAATATCAGCTCTGCCGCAGCATATACTGGTTTGCCAGGCATGAGTGGATATGCAGCATCTAAAGCTGCTTTAATTGCGCTCAGTGAGGTATTAGCACATGAAGTTTTTGCTGACAATATTGGTGTTAGCGTTATCTGTCCAGAATTTGTTAACACGCCCATTGGACAGTCTTTGCAATTATTTGGCCGACTAAACAATACCAAATCAAAACAAGTTATTAAAAAGATGTTTGAGCGCAGTACGCTTAATCAACGACAGCTTGCACTGGCTACCTTACAAGCGATTGAAAAAAAGAAAGGCCTCATACCAGTCGGCAAGCAAGCCACCTTGAGTTACCATTTTAAACGCCTTATGCCGAATATCTTTTTTAAATATCTTGAGTACAAGCTAAATAACGGTCTTGTTTCAAAGGCAAGTAAATAGGGCACTGTTATCGTTAAAAAATGTGAGAGATGAGAATGAAGTATGTAAAAATTAGCGTGATAATAGGGCTTTTAATCGCGGCAGGATTGTATCTCTACAAAGACGCAATTGTAATTAAACTCGCGACGCACATGATTGACACCAATTTAAGTTCTGATATTACCACCGAACTAGAAGATGGCTTGCATATCTATTTATGTGGTGCAGGCTCACCGATGTATGACCGTAAACGCTCAGGGCCTTGCACTGCCATTATTGCAGGTAAACGAGTTTTTATTGTTGATGCCGGTAATTCTTCCTCTAAAAATTTAAGTTTAGGTCGCGTGCCAATCGCTAATATTGAGGGTGTTTTTCTCACGCACTTCCATTCTGATCATATTGACGGTCTAGGTGAACTGATTATGCAGCGGTGGGTAACAAGCGGTGCATCCTCATCTTTGCCTGTTTACGGCCCAGTGGGTGTAGAAACTGTTGTAGCCGGTTTTAATCAAGCCTATCAGCACGACGACGCCTACCGCATTGCTCATCATGGAGAAATAATATTACCGCCACAAGGAAGCGATGCTGTTGCTAATGTACTTGAAGTTGGTAACAACAATGGTGACGGAGTGGTTTATAAAAGCAATGGCCTAAAAATACGGGCATTTGAGGTAGATCATCACCCCGTTGCACCTGCGCTTGGCTATCGTTTCGACTACAAAGGTCGCTCCTTAGTCATAAGCGGCGATACGGTTAAGTCAGCTACCGTCGCGCAGTTTGCGCAACATGTTGACGTACTTTTACACGAGGCTCTATCAAAAGACTTGGTAATGCTTATAAACCAGCGTGCTAATGTCTTAGGACAGCAAAGTATCGCTGCGATTTCTAAGGATATTATTGATTATCATACGACACCGATAGAAGCTGCACAGATCGCACAGGAAGCTATGGTGGGGCATTTAGTCTTGCATCATATAGTACCGCCGTTGCCCATTAAGCCTCTGGAAACTATTTTTCTTAAAGGCGTTAATGAAGTCTATTCCGGCGTGGTAACGATAGGAAAAGATGGCACGTTTATATCACTGCCAGCACAAAGCGAAGAGATTAACGTAAATGAGCTATTATGGTGATTAATAAACAGTTTTAGCGCAGCTATTTGGATATAAATCTTTTCGGATAGCCTGCTCGATAAACAGTAGTTTGTCCTGACCAAAGGCCAGCGTATCGTTATAGTGGAAGCTTGGTACACCCCATAAGCCGAGCGCATACAGCTGATTTAGATTGTCATCAGCCCACACTGTCCAACCCTCATTATTAATATGCTTTATTGCTTGTTGCCACTCTAATCCAGATAGTTCTACAATCTTTTTTAATCCCTTGTTAGTTTCACTGCGCACTCTTTGCGACCAAACGCAGCGCATAAAATTCGACATAAACTCAATACTCTTACCTTGGGATTCTGCGTATTCAAACAATGAATAGCAGCGTTCAACTCCTTTACCTAAGGGATCGGCAATTTTACCAAATTCAATGCCATAACAAAGAGCTTCTCGTTTAACATCTAAGCCAATGTATAGGCTCTTTTTTGGAGGTACCGGTAAGCCACGCATCAACATTGGCAACACCGGTTTTAAGCGCAGTGGAATATTGTAATGGTGTGCGATTTTTTGCGCTCGAATGAGGCCTAAGTATGAATATGGACTACGGACTGAAAAATACATGGTTAAAACATTAGCGCCTGTAGTTTTTTGTTGCCTTTCGCAGTCTTTTTTGTCTATACATATGTTGTGAAGTTTATCGTATTTGACATCAGCTTCAGGCTTAGAATGAAGAATATTTAGGCGCCTTTCTAAATATTGAATCCGCTCTAAGCCCCAATACCACTCACCGCCATAAAAAATGCTTGCTGATAAATAATGACCACGCTTGGCCAAATACGCTTCGTTTCGTCTTAAGGCTTGTTGGGGGGTTAAGGTCATTTTGTCAGCTTCAAAGCTTAGTAAACGCGTTAATTCAGCAGCTTGATCGTGCCAATAGGCTGCAAATATTGGTAAGGCTTGCGTAATAAAGTCATCCCGATGCTCAAAACAGACTAGTTTCTCACTGGCTGATATGCTGCACGTTTGTGTTTTAATCAAAGATAAAGGGCTGTCCAAACCATATAGTTGAGATAGCTGAACACAATCTTTTAGGATGTTCTGATCCCATTTCTCTATATCTGGAAACATCGCTTTAGTTTTGTTTAATACCATCGAAAATTTTATGCTTATTTTATAACGGCTTTGTAATTCAGGTAGCACCTGCAACAGCAAATAACTAAGCGGGTCATCAATTGCTAAAAACACCTCTAAGGTATCCGGTAAGTTGGCTTTCAGTCGTTTATTTTCGGTGCGTTGGCGAGTATGGGATAGCCGCCTTTCGCTAAGGACATATTCGGTGATATAGGTTTTTAGAGTATATTTAATCATCCAAGGCTCTTTAATATTGACGCTAGCAATAATAGCTAAGTTCCACTTGTGACACATCACATTATGTCATATTGTATGACATTACAGATCTAACAATACACCTTAAGGGGCATAAGTTGAAGATCAAATACACACTCTATGGCTGGCAGCTATCTTACTTTACCGGAAAGCTGCGTGGATATATGAATTATAAACAGCTGGATTTTACAGAAAAATCCTGCAGTTTTTACGACCTGAAGTTTCGCATACCTAAGCACATAGGCTCTTCATCAATGCCGGTTATTGAGTCATCTGAGGGTGAATGGATGTCAGACACCACAGACATCATTGAAGCACTAGAAAATCGACACCCCGAACCAACGATTAAATTAGCCTCACCACGACAAAAAATTGTAGCCATGTTATTAGAAGCTTGGTTTGATGATAGTTGGATCACCGCTGCTATGTATACGCGTTGGCAATACCCAGAATCCTACACACTTTTTAAGCATGAGGGCGCGCAAGACTTATTTCCTTATTTGCCTAACTTTATTCGCCATACAATTATCGAACACACAATTATGGCAAAGTTACGCTCGTATTTGCCAGGCATGGGGATATGCTCAAAGCAAAATCAAGCAATTGACCATTGGTTAAGAAATCAACTTGAACAGTTAGAGCGTCACTTTAGTGAACATGACTATTTAATTGGCGGTAGACCAAGCATCGCTGATTATGGTTTGTTAGGACCGATATATGGGCATCTTAACCGAGACCCGTGGCCCAAACATGAACTTCTTGATTATTGCCCTAACATACAAGCTTGGGCAACACGAACACATGATGGCACCACCGCCGCCCCCCCTTTAATCAGTGATGACGGTATTGCAAATACCTTACTACCGCTTTTATCAACGATTGCTATGGAGTTTGTACCTATGTTCAGGCAAATAGTGCAGGCGGCTGAGAACATCGTACAAGAAAAAAACCTGCAAAGTGGAGATTATCTACCTCGTACTTTTAAGGGTGTTTCGTTCCCAATGGGCACCGCACTATTTCAGCGAGATGTCTTTAGCTATACACTTTGGATGATGCAGAGAATTAAGGTGGCATACTATGCGCTTGAAAAAACAGAGCAAAGAAGCGTGGACGATTTGTTTACGCAGCTAAATTTAGATTCTTTTATACAGGAAAGCTTTGGTCCCAGAGTAGTCAGAGCTGGTTTGGGAGTGCAACTCGCTTGATTGGAAAGGCGTTAATATATGTTTAAAAATAAAATGTTTAGGAACATGCTTATTGGGTCAATGTGCTTCATAGTAACGTTAGCACTTATTTATCAATTTGCAGATTTGAGCGCGTTCGACATAAAACCTGAACAAAGTGCCACAGCTTGCTTAGAAACGTTCAAAATGGTGAAAATAAAAGGGGGAGTATTTCGCATGGGAGCAGGCGCTGTTTATCGTGAAGAGCTACCCATCTTTGAAACTCGTGTTGATGACTTTTATATCGATTCTCATGAAGTAACAAACGCTCAATTTGCCGAATTTGTAGAGGCGACAGGCTATATTACGCTAGCTGAAAAAGTACCATCAGCAAAAGACTATCCTAATATTCCTATAGAAGACCTTAAAGCTGGCTCGGCGGTTTTTGTAAAACTTAGCGAAGCTGTTAAAGCTGCAAACATAACTAACTGGTGGCAATTTACTGAAGGTGCTAATTGGCAAAATCCCCTAGGTCCTAATAGTAATATTGAGGGAAGAGAACACTTCCCAGTAATACACATCGCTTACGAAGATGCTCTGGCCTATGCAAAGTGGAAAGGTAATCGATTGCCTAGTGAAGCGGAATATGAATATGCCAGCAGAGGTGGCTTAGACAATGCCAAGTATGCAAGTGGAAATAGTCTAACGGAAAACGGACGATATATTGCTAACACATGGCAAGGCCTATTCCCATTTACTGACACCGCAGAAGATGGCTATGTTGGACTTGCCCCTGTTGGTTGTTATCCGCCCAATGCCTATGGCGTTCATGACTTAATTGGTAATGTTTGGGAGTGGACGGACAGCGTCTATTATCCTCGCCATTTTGAGACAAGTAATCTTCCCCCCAATTTGCCTCCTCAAGGCTATGATGCGCAGCAACCTGGTGTTTCAGTAAAAGTTATTAAAGGCGGTTCTTATTTGTGTGCAAGCGATTTTTGCATGCGGTATAGGCCTGCAGCTAGACATGCACAAGATACTGGTTTAGGCACTAGCCATATCGGCTTTAGAACGGCTAGATAAAGTTCCATATATGTAAAATATAGCGTCAGGCTTATCCTAACGCTATTAATATATCCCAATAGAGCCTCTTCTTACTAAGGCTCTAAATGCTTACTAAAGTAATTGGTTTGCATAGTGGTTAAATGCAAGGAGGTGTTTCACCTGCTACATCCGAAGAGTCGCTTTTTATTTCATATAAAAGGCACATCTTACATACTTAGCTAGTAAGGCAGACGCAACCCAAACCAGTTAATAATCTATTGCTTTAGTATAACGTATAGCTTATCGCTAAAGCTCAACTTAACGCTTCTAGGCAATATATAGCATCCATTTGGAGCCTCAGGTTTTCTGTAGGCTCTAGGCTTCAACGGACTTCTGCCTGCGCAACTTCTTGAATTAAATCATTACCTCCAGAGAACGAACCAAAATTATTGTTAAAATCATCAAGGTAGGGCACTTTAAAACTCTTGCTTGCTGTAGTAAAGACACCTTGATTATCGTTGATGTGAATAATTCACACCTGCAGTCCATGATGTTTTAGTTTCGCCATAGTTTACTGCTTTTGTGGTAGCGGTATATAAACCAGCAACAACCCGATTTTGACAAGTTAAATCCGCAGTAAAATTTGAAGGTCGAGCGCTGGGAGGTATCTATTTAAACTACACCTGAGGATGAAAGCGCACCTTAGCAAAAGATAAGATTAGAAATTGCGATCGTTCTCGCTCATATTGCAAACCATGCGACAAATGGTCAAACAATCGCCCCAGTTAGTTATCCAGAAGTTTAGTGATTACCAAAGCAATAACGGCATAGAGCGATTAATGCGAGACTTAGTGAAGTGCTACAATGCATCAAATCTGGATATTTTGTGACAGAAATTGGGCGGTTTATACTTGCGTCGGTGGCGCAAGCTAGCATCAGGCAATCAGGATTTAATAACGACGTAAAAGAAATATTGGTTAGGCAAGAGCAAGCACTCTTCGCGGCATTTAGTAATGATGATAGTTCACCGTTCAAAATGTAGTTAGTCTTTATGGCTTAACCATTACATGCGATTGCATCAAGTTGCATCATTTATAGGGTACAAAGTGGGGAACCTTTTTCTACAAAGGCGACTTTTGTGTATGGATGTGAAAACAGGTTATTCATTAGATCTTTATTATAGAGCTTTAATCGCCTCGTATGAGCTGCTTTTGCTTAGCAAGTAACTGACTAATTCCTCCTATCAAACTAGTGGTATGTTTTGCTGCACTGGAAACTGCTTTGAGCATATAAAATAAGCAAGGCTCCCAATTACCAGTATCTCTGATTTGCCGTAAGAGCTGATGATAGTCATTTTTGGTAAGATTAATATAGCGACTGAGTGACTATTTTAATTCAAGACCTGTGTTTTTGGTGGTATGTCTTATGCCTATTGTGGGTAATGGTATTAATAAAAATAAGAGCTAAAGTAGTTGTCAACAAGACGGTTTGATAGCTTGAGTCCTTCAAGTGTCCGTTTAAGGATTTTTATGGCAGATAATCAGAACATATCCCAAATGCTTGTCGATATCTCAGGTAAACTTTTGCAGTCAGTGGCGACTCGTCAAGAAATGCAGGCCCGTTTAGATATTGTTGTGGCGGCATGGAATATGACACTAGATTCGCGAGCCAATAGACAGTTGAAATTGAAACGATTTTTAAAGAAGCAAAAGGCTTTTGCACCCTCCAAAGAGGCATTAAAAGCCTTAGAGTTAGAAATAAAAACTATTATGAAACATAAGGATAATCTTTATTCTGCTATTGATACGGTGCTTGTCAGAGCGGAAGCTATTGCGCAAACCACTGAGAGCTTTGAAATTAAAGTCTATTTCAAAGATAAGGAGGAAGAGGAAAAGCTACGCCAAGCTCAACTTTCAGTTAACTATTTTAATGAAAAAATGCGATTAATGCCTGACTCATAAGAAGCTTAACTATGCTACTCTCATTATTGATTTGCGGGTCCTGAGTCAATAGGGCTGTAGCTTTAGCTATCGACATAAAAAGGCGTCATCCTATGCAAGAAGATACATCCAAAATGCAACGAGCGGTCAGCGCCCTTAAAACTACATTTATTGCTGACGCCCTTTCTATGCCGGTGCATTGGTACTATCGTGTTATAGATATAGACTTAGCATTTGACGGCGGCATTAAGGGTTTTGAAGCTGCGCCGGTTTATCATCCATCGTCAATTATGTCACTGCATTCCACCAGTAGTGGCGGGCGTCAATCAGCACGCAAAAAGTCTGCCCCCAACGTTGTAGGCGAAGCTATTTTGAAAGGCCGCGCGCATCACTGGGGAGTTGCCAACGTGCATTATCACCAAGGTATGCAAGCCGGTGAAAATACTTTGAATGCTCAATGCACTCGGGTATTAATGCGTTCACTTATTAGTACTGAGGGTGCTTACGATAAACAAGCCTTTGTATCAGATTACATTGCATTTATGACAGCCGATACACCCCAACACAGTGATACCTATGCAGAATCTTATCACCGCGGTTTTTTTGCTAACTACTTGCAGGGTCGTTCGCCGTTAAAATGCGCTGCAATAACCCACGACACCGCTTCTATAGGTGCCTTGGTGACCCTCGCGCCCTTGGTGTTTTGTTTATATTTACGCAACGAGCCGGTGTCAGATATTCAAGTAGCATGCCGTGAACATTTAGCATTAACGCATCCCGATGATGCATTAATGCGCGTCAGTGACCGATATGTGACATTGCTTTGTGGACTTTTGGAAGCACCCGATGACGATACCATTTGTGCACTGTTAATTGAGGCAGCGAAAAGCCATGGCGGGTTTGATCTTAAGGGGCTTGTAAATCGAGGTGTGCCCGACAGGCAAGTGGTAGGGCACGTCTTTTCATCTGCTTGTTACATTTCTGACGCATGGCCAGTGGTACTTTATTTTGCGTACAAATATAGAAACGAGCCATGGCAAGGATTATTGGCAAACACCAACGTCGGGGGAGATAACGTCCACCGAGGTATGGTGCTTGGTACAATATTAGGCTTACAAAGCGCATCAATTGCAGACCAGTGGTTTGAAAAGCTAGTCGACCACCAGTCAATTGCAAAAGAAATCAGCGAACTTATGAATCCGCCAAGCGCTCCCAAACAGTGACCTCAGACAAGGTATGCTGAAACTTATGTTGTGTTTCTCTTATGACAAAAGGCACTTTCTGGGGTTCGGTGATGAGCTTAAAGTCTTTAGATAAGATGGCTTTCAAGCCGTCAAGAGTCGTGTAGTTTTCACCGTCTTTTTTATAGCCCCCTATCCACTCTTCTTTTGGTGTATGTTCTTCAAGCCAGGTGTAAGGAGAGGCGATGATTAATAAGCCGCCTTCATTTATGCGTGCCCCAATATTTTCGAGCAGCTTTTTAGGCTGATAGAGCCGGTCAATAAGATTAGCCGCCAACACCAAATCATATCCGGTGAGTTCAGGTTTCAAATTACAAGCATCGCCTTGCTGAAAAGATACTCGGTCAGACCATTTATCTAACTCAAGTTCCGCTAGGCTGCGTGTGTGATAGCTGACTAGCTCACCTTCTTCAGGGCGAGCATAACGCACAAAGCCTTGCTCTGCCATTTCAACCCCGAGGCGTATAAAGTTGCTAGAAAAGTCGACGCCATCTACTGCGCTGAACGTCTTCGCTAACTCAAAACTAGCGCGCCCGCAGGCACATCCTAAATCGAGTGCTTTATTGGTCTTAATAGATGGCTTTGCTGCTAATGCTAGCTCAACTAAGGCTTTGGGGAAGTTTTTAACGTTGTACCAAACCTCACCAAAATGAAATTCTGCATATTGGGCAAGCAACTGGTCGCTTTCGTAGTAAGCCATGTTTTGAGTAGCCTTATGTTCTGCTGAAATATACCGAAATCCAGCATGTTGAAAAAAGTGCGGTCTAAATGCGTAGCGCGCACTTAAGCGAGTTTCGTTGCCGCTGGAAATCCAAGAGCCACCTTTTATAAGCTTATGTTGCCCATCATAGGTTGGCGTTGTGAAATCATCATATAAGGGATGAACCTTAAATTCGTCAAATGGGTAAATTGGCGTTTCAGTCCATTGCCATACATTGCCAACCACATCAAACCATTGCCCATGTTGAAATTGCGCGACTGAACAGGGCGAGGCATAGTGGTCCATATGCAAATTTGCGTTGCTTGGATAGTCTGTTACTTCCTTCACGCCAGAAGCCTCACAAAGTCTGTGCCATTCATCCTCAGTGGGCAAACGAATATTCTTTGTGCTTTGCTCAGAGGTAAACTCACAAAAGGCTTTAGCTTCATGAAAATTAACCTCTACCGGCCAATCCCACGGCATTGCGACTTCTTGCGTCATTAAACGTAGCTGCCAAGTATTTTCGTGACGGCGCCAAAATGTTGGATGTGTTGCTTGGCTATATTCTCGCCAAGCATAGCCTTCATCACTCCAGTATTTTGATTGTTCATATGCACCGGCTTCAACAAAAGCTAAAAATTCTTGATTACTGACTAAGTATTTACTGGCTTGGAATTCGGCTACGTCTGCCTGATGCGCGCCATATTCATTATCCCAACCATAGACGTCATCGTTGAACGCTTTCCCTAAACTAACCTTACCAGCGCCCACTGTGATCAGTGCATTTTGAGGTGCGCTTTGCGACTGCCCACAAGCTTGCCACTGAGGGCTTACCTGCACTTTTTGGATGTCGAGTTGACGGATTAACACGGAAGACGTTTCTAAGTGAATGCGTTCATGCTCAATGCCCATCACAATAGGCCACCATGCACTCTCCCAGTTAATAGGCAAGTCTAGTTCAATAGTTTCTATGAGCTCAAGTATAAGGGCTCTTACTTGGCGCCGATAATTATATACCTCTGCGATGCTTGGCCATTCAAAATCTTCAGTATTGATAGTATCCCAACTCATTTCATCAACGCCAACAGCAAAGGTTGATTCGAGCTGCGGATTGACTCTTTTACTAATAAGTTTTGCCAGCATGAGCTTGTTGATAAAAAAGGTCGCGGTATGCCCCAAATAAAAAATTAGAGGATGACGTAACGGAATGGCTTGTTTATAAAAACCTTCATCACCTGCGATGCAGTCGAAGAGGCTCGTGTAGGTGTCGAAAGTATTAGTGAAATAGGTGGCAATTTCTTTGCGCTTCGCTTGCTTATCTGCGCCCTTGAGCACTGGCGTTCTATTTAACATCATTGAAAGTTTTGACTTTGTAGATGGTGTAGGAGATTGCGCTTCTATTGAAGACGATGTCATGTTTTAAAACATTCCTTTTGATACTGAATGATATACTTCGATTAAATAGCCTTCGTACACTTTTTTTAGCGAAGTTACTGTTTAACCATGCTTTATTAGGTAGCGCCCAATATAAGTCAAATAATGCGCTAAATTTATATAGCTTTTTTGGCTGTTATTATTTCCACTTCTGATTAAAAGCGCCAAAGCCTTTTTACTTAGAGGTTAAAGGTTAATCATATTGATATGCAACACTGCACTTCAAGAAAACGGCCAGCCATCACAAAACATACATAAAAAGTGCCGTCATCGCTGAATATATTCCTAAAGTGCCACAACATAGTACTGTTTGTCTAGAATATACAAGATGCCAATTAAGAGAATACTGCAGGTAAGCTAGTACATTATTGACCCTATCATCGATTAGCGTACTGAAGGGGTGCCAACCCTCGCAAAATCAAATGCCTATAGATCAATGCGATAGTATTCCACTTGCATGTTGATCAGTGGGTCTTTATAAAGTGCTGATTTTTCAAAGGTCATACCGATTTTCTTCATGACTTTAATGGAGGCTTGATTATCAGCATCCGCAATAGCTGAAAAAGTTGTAACATTATGTGCTTTGCTGAGTGCTAACATGATGTGTTTAGCAGATTCAGACGCGTAGCCTTTACCCCAGCACGCCTGTTTAAATCGCCAGCCTAGTTCCCAGTTGTCAAAATCGGGTCTAGCGCTGAAATAGTGCATGGGCCTCACTAATATCCAACCCAAGTAGCTCTTTGATTGATTCTCCCGTACCTCCCAAATGCCCCATCCCTTGCTTGGATTGATATACTTAGCCAGTCTTGGCAGTGTTATATCTTCAATGTCTTGGTCTGATGCAGCTATCCCATTGTTAATGTATTTCATCACAACAGGGTCTTTATCAACCTCAAGTAATAAATCTTTATCAGACAAATTCATTAAACGATAATGCAGGCGCCCAGAGGGAACTATTTTCATACAAGCATTGACTCACTGCTGATCATAAGAATATACGTTAACTCATTTAACCATGTTTGTGAGGCAATAAGGAAGACGACAGTCAATGACCTTTTATCAACATAAGAAACGGGTGATGGTCTATGTATTTAGTCGTTTTGCTATTAGAGCAATCATAATGTAAGTCCAGCCATTGATAATCATGTCGATGGCGATGAAAAGTCCAATTACCCAAAGTGTCGAAGTTGGCCATTGGGCGACTATAATTGCGCCCAGCAATATTGAAGCAAATCCGCCTATTAGTGGCCACCACCAAGCAGATAACCTCAGCTGAAAGGCAAACATTACGCGTATAAAACCCAGCGCAAAAAACGTCATGGCTATCAGTAAGGTTAAAGCCACTGCTGCACCCACTGGATCGTAAACTAACACTGCGCCCGTGATTAAATAAAAGGCGGCGATAATTAAGTGCCACACAAAACCGCTTGTACCGCGCTCTTTAATTGCCTGAATAACTTGAAACGCACCACCAATTACCAGTAGCCAACCAAAAAACAGGACACTTACAATAGTCAGTGTTGCTGTGGCACCTAACCCAATCATTCCTAAGCCAACAAAGGCTACACCAAGCGCCATGATCCAACGCCAGTTTTTAGGTGCATTACCAAACATACCTAGCGCATTAAAGCTATGAACTGTCTTTTTGCTTTCTTGCATTTTTTGAAACCTTATAACAAGCCATCACACAAGCCAATAAGCATGATATTAAAACTAAGTTAGCGCGTTTGATATACGCAATATCCGTATAACACTGCGGCCACCCCTAATTACCAAACTGGCTTGGCTATGAAAAAATGAAAGGTGTTTTGTTGGCCTTTTTTCTGATCCAGTTAAGGCTAGTGCGGACTGATTTTCGGGCTAAAAGATTTTTCTCTAAGGCATGTTTACCTGGAAAAGGCAGTAAGCTAAGGCTCAGTAATATAGTAATTATTCCTTGGCCGGGTAACACTAGCATGATGATTCCGCAAATTAGCAAGCATAGACCCAGTATGATTTTTGCGGTTTGAATGAGATAGCCTATGCTAGTGTTTGTAAAACCTGCATACACTTTCGGCTCATTACTTTTTTTGCTAACAGCACCATGCTCTGGATAGCTCCTAAGAAAATATCGCTGGTCTAAGTGTGTAATCGTATAATGCATTACAAATAGGTAAAGCACCGACACCGAGCTTGTTAGCAGCAACGTAAAAAATATAAAGTGCTCACCAAAGGTTTGAGTCAAATAATTTAACGTTGTGTTATATAGTTCGTTAAGCAATGAGGTATTTTGTCCGCTGTAAATATAACCATGATTGATATAAATTAGGTTGAATGTCAATGTTTCGTGACTGGCTTGAATGGATTTCCCAATACTGGGTGAGCATCACATTAGTGATGCATCTCGGCGTGTCCTTGATAACATCCTTGCACGTATTGTTATACAAAGAAAACGAACGTACATCTCTAGCTTGGATTGGTCTTGTGGTGCTCTCCCCTGTCATTGGAAGTCTATTTTACTGGATTTTTGGGATCAATCGCATTCAGCGTTTTGCACAGAAGAAGCACCCCGGCGCAACAAAATACGAGATACCTTTTCAGCCTAAGAATATTCACTTCCATAATTTGCCTAAACACTGGCATGGCGCTCTTACTTCGGGATATAACATTCATCCTGTAAATGCCTTAAAAGGTAATGATGTTGAGCCACTGTTTAATGGTGATATGGCCTACCCAGCAATGCTGGAATCGATAAACAAAGCAAGACAACATATTGTTTTATCAAGTTACATATTTGAACATGATTCAATTGGCAGGCAATTTGTCTCTGCGCTCGCGAAGGCCCATCAAAGAGGGGTGACCGTAAACGTATTGCTAGACGGTATTGGTATTCGATATAGCTGGCGTCATTCTGACCGCGCATTAAAAAAAGTAGGAATAAAAACAGCACGATTTTTGCCGACGATCTCATTTACCGGTATCCGTTTTATTAACCTTAGAAACCACCGCAAAATACTCTGCATAGATGGCAAAGAAGCTTACATTGGTGGTATGAATGTGAGCAAAAATAACGTCATTGCCAGTGCTAACAAGCCCATTGATGACATCCATTTCAAGGTCTCCGGGCCGGTGATTGATCAAGTTAGTCAGGTTTTTATTGAGGATTGGTATTTTGCCACTGGCGAGATGATTGCATTCCCGGCTTTTGATCAGGCCAATGATGCGAGCTCAGTCAAGCCAGTTATTGCAAAAGTGGTTCAAGATGGCCCCGACGAACATCACAACAAAGTCAAATGGACATTGATAAACGCTTTAGCGTGCGCGCAGAGCAGCGTAAAAATCATGACGCCATACTTTGTTCCTGACCGAGTGCTCATGGCGTCTTTGCATGCTGCGGCGCTGCGCGGTGTGTCTATTGAGGTTATGGTCCCGCAAAAGAGTAATATTCTCTTTTTCGATTGGGTTTTAGAGGCTAATTTTTCAAGAATTATCGCCCATGGTATTAAGCTGTATAAAAATACGCGACCTTTTGATCACAGTAAAATTGTGCTTATTGACGATGTATTCTCGTTTATTGGGTCGAGCAATTGGGACGCGAGGAGCCTAGAATTTAATTTTGAAATTAACTTAGAGTGTTACGACCCAGCCCTTAATAAAAAACTAAACGCGCTGTTTAATCGTAAAAAAGATATCGCAAAGCTGGTAACCGAAGAAGAAGTTCTGGCTAAGCCGATTTACAAACAAATCCGAAATAATCTATTTCGTCTATTCTCACCTTATTTATGAGCTATCAATAGACGCAAATTATTACCAGGGCCTACAGTCATTTAGTCAGCCCCTTTAAGTGCATATTTTATGATATCACGTCAATATAACGCATTAGAGTCACTCAAAGTAATGGGGCGGGCGCCGCATGAGGCACTAGGCCCAAACATCGAGGTGCTGTTGTGGAATGTCTTTAAGTGTAAAAAAGACGGCTGGCATGACAACTTTGTCAATTTGATGAAAAATAAGGATTTAGTGTTACTGCAAGAGGCTATTTTAAATTCACGTTTTGATATTCAATTCAATGCCTCTACAGAGCACCAGTGGATAATGGCGCGCAGTTTTAAAAATATGCGCAGTCATATTGAAACTGGGGTAAAAACCGGCTCTCGCGTCGCTGCCAGTGAATATACGCTTGCAGCTTCCACACATGGTGAACCTATTACGCAAACAAAAAAGATGTCACTGGCAAGCCTATATCCTTTGCATGACAGTCAACAGCAATTGCTTGTGATTAATGCACACCTTATCAACTTTGTTTCTCTGGATAAGTTTATCGCGCATCTGAACATCGTATTTCAAGCACTCAAAACCCATCAAGGAGCAGTGTTGCTTGCGGGTGATTTTAATACTTGGAATAAGCAAAGACTGAAATATTTACAGGTACTTGCCGCATCGTTTTCGTTAAACGAGGTCACTATTGTACGCCGACCAAGAATGAAGCATTTATTTAAACACCTAGATCATATTTACTGCCGCGGCCTAAAAGCGACGAATGTTCAGGTTCATACCAATATTCACACTTCTGACCATTATCCGGTGAGTTTATCTATCCGCGCTAACCTCTAGCTTGTGTGCATACAATTTCAACTGCGTAAGGCCGTTTACGTGTGGCTTACCCTTATTTTCGCTGTGGGTTCTACTAATATCAAAACTTGCGGCTTCTGCTACATTATTCTTTAGCAATGAAACGACTGCCCAAACCATTGGGTTAGTCGATGTAAATATTCGCACATAGTATGTGAACCTCAAGCCAAGGAAAGTTTATGACTGATTACAATGACTCAAGTAAGCGCTATGAAAATAATAGACTTAATCTGCAAGATCTAGAAAGTGCTATTAATAAAGGGCAGGAGGAGCGATTAAAACAGCTGCTCACCAACGAGCTATTTGACGAACTGCAAAAAAGTGCATTTATCAAACTCGCCAAGTCTAAAGGTAATGCAAATATCATTAAGTTACTGGAAGATACCCCCGCAACACCTTAGTAGGTTCACAACACCCAACTCGCAGTGTATTTTTTACTGATATGCAATACTTATAGTAAGGGGTTTCCACAATTTACTAAGTACAATATCTAATAGCAGGGTAGGCTTAATTGATAAATGATTCTACTAGTGTAAATACGTTTTTAGGATAATGAATATGTCAGCAAAAAAACATAAAACTGAACTAGAAAAAAGTTACAAAGCAATGGTTGATGCAATTGAAGAATTTGTAGTTAAAGAAGGCAAAACACTGCAAGAGGCTTTTCACGCAGCAGAAGAGAAGCTCGATGATGCAAAAGAGATTAGTAAAGAAAAAATCTCAGAAGCTAGCAAGCACCTCAAAGATAATTTACATGTTTTGGGTGACGCAATTGAGGGCGCTGGCGAGGCGTATAAAGACCATATCAAATTTGATTTAGCCTATATGAATCATTCTATTTGGGATAAATTACAAAGTATTGCCAATTCTAACACGGTAGAGCTTATGGCGTTCACCCAAACCCTGCGCGATAATGCGCACGCTGCAATCACGCAAGAACACCTCAGCGCACATCAGCAGCATAATGAATGGGCCTCTGAGCATGCTTTATGGCTAGATGAAATAGCAATATGGAAGCAAGACCATGAATTAATGCTGAGCAAACTAGCAGAAATTGAAAAGGTCATAAAAGGTCACTCAAAAGACATAAATGCGCATACTCGAGCTATTAAGGCTCATATTGAGGCAGACCATCAACACGAAATCAGCATGTCTAATGTTGAAAAAGACCAAAGCAGTGAAGTGTTTAGTGAGGCCGACGAGCGTCAGTCACCCATGCATAAAAAGGAACAGAAAATCCATGCCAAGCAATCAAAAGTTCACCATGACTTAAAGACAAAGCACCTAAAAACAATGGCAATGATAAATATGTTATACACTGAAACGCATAAGCATAAATAGAACGATTCATTTCTGCGGAACAAAGTGTAAATGGTACTCAATAATTTAACATAGAAGGATTTATATGCAGGCTTTACCACATCAATACCATGTTCGCGCAAGCGGAAACCCTGATAACAGTTTAATTATCACCGCAGAAAACTTGGATGACTTATCGGTTGCTGCTCCCGCGCAGTTTGGTGGTCCAGGCGATAAGTGGTCTCCAGAAGATTTATTTATGGCCTCAGTATCAAGTTGCTTTATTTTATCATTTAAAGCTATAGCAAGGGCATCTAAACTAGACTGGCTTGGTATTGAATGCCATTCACAAGGAACGCTCGACCGAGTTGACGGCAAGAATAAATTTACCAAAGTGCTGACTGAAGTTAAGCTTGTTATTGCTCAAAATGAAAGTGTTGAAAATGCAGAACGTCTATTACATAAAGCAGATAAGACCTGTCTTATAGTAAATACGCTTAACTGTGAAATCGCGCTTAGCGTATTGGAGATAAAACAAGCTTAAATATGATAGGGGCCATGGCTATAGAGCGTTGATGGCCTCTTCTTGCAGTTTTAAGCGTACTAACTCCGCTAAAGTCTTTACATCAAGTTTTTTCATAACCTGTGAACGATGCACTTCTACGGTTCGCTCACTTATGCCAAGCTCATGTGCGACCACTTTATTCATATCGCCTTTTGCGACGCGCTCAAAAATCTCGCGTTCGCGTTCAGATAATAAGCCCAGTTTTTGGACGATGGCGCTGCGATCGCGCTCATCATTACTTCTACCCGCGTCAATTGATAGCGCTTGATTAATACGGTCTAATAAATCCTGCTCTCGAAAAGGCTTACGAATAAAGTCTAAGGCGCCTTGGCGCATAGCTTCTGCCGCCATAGGAATATCACCGTGACCAGTAATAAAGATGATAGGTAAGGTTGAGCCCAAGACTTTAAGCTCTTTTTGTAAATCTAAGCCGGTCATTCGAGGCATGCGGATATCTAAAATAAGGCATCCCCTAATATCACTATTATAATCATCTAAAAACGCGATGGCACTGTCATAGACTTTGCTTGCTTGGTCAGTGGTTTCTAACAGAAGGCTTAAGCCTTCTCGAATGCCCTCGTCGTCGTCAACAATATATACAATTTGTTCATTTTCCATGGTCGAAATCTCGTATTACCGCGGGCAAAATAAAGTAGAACGTCGCACCGCCGTGAGTGTTATTGTAATAGTTGATGTGGCCGTCATGCGCTTCAATAATTGAGCGGCTTATCGGCAAACCCATTCCTAATTTACTCTTTTTAGTGGCACAGAAGGGGTCGAATATATTGTCACTACTTTCTGTAGGCATTCCACTACCGCTATCAATAATTGCAAACTTTACCTTATCGCCATTGTGTAGGCTTGCGCGAAGTTCGATAACATTATCATATCTGCAATCAAGAGCCTGCATCGCTTGCATTCCATTGCGAAGAAGGTTTAATACCACTTGTTGTATTTGCACGCTATCGACCAGTACTATGGGTAAACTTTTAGCAATGGTTAGTTTGATGTCGATGTCATAAATGCGCGCTTCTGATTGCGCCAACTCAACTACCTCTTGGACTAAGGTAGCACAATCGCTTAATTTTTTTTCATTTTCGGGCTGCTTAACCATTGACTGAATACGTTCAATAATTACTCCAGCCCTTTGCGCATGCTGACTTAATTTATCAAATACATCTTGCACGTCTTCGTGCTTGCCAGCTTCAAGTAGACGTTTGCCAGCCTGCGCAAATAAGGATATTGCAGCTAAGGGTTGGTTGATCTCATGAGCAATGCTCGACGCCATTTCACCTAGAGCGTTCAAGCGATCGATATGCGCTAATTGTTCTTTTGTCATTTGCACCTGATGCGTAGATGCATCTTGCATCGATATCTTATGTGTTAATCCTTCTAGGTCATTCATCACAACACCTATTTAAATACGTCATTCAATCCAATGTTTACGTATATACCATTAAACGGGGCAACAATAGTTGATATATTAATATACACGAGGTAAATATTATATTTTGTAAGTGTCCGTTCGCCTATTGTGGATATCCACATTGGTATGCGGTGACTCCTAATTGTGTTATGCCCAATCTCGATGCTAGCTTAGTAATATTAATGTCCATAGTTATAGATGTTCAAACCTTATTTCCACAATACTCATTCAATAAACAAGGACCCAAATGTGAAAGCTGAAGATTCGCATCAAAGCACCATGGATAAAGCACTACATGCCGCAATTGCTAAATTTACTTCAGGCCTATCTCCCAGCGCACTGTTTGAGGCATATTCCGACTGGGCGATACATCTGGCTTCATCTCCGGGAAAGCAAGCTCAACTGATTGAAAAGGCGGCCCGAAAATCTGCAAGACTTGCTGGTTATATGAGTGCTTGCTCAAGCACAAAAACCGACGCTTCGCCTTGTATTGACCCTTTACCCTTTGATAAGAGATTTAGTACTGAGGCATGGCAAAAGTGGCCGTTTAACCTCATTTATCAATCGTTTTTACTCAACCAACAATGGTGGTCAAATGCCACAACAGGCATTGGCGGCGTTACTCAACAGCATGAAAATGTGATGGAGTTTGCAACTCGGCAGTTGCTCGATGTGGTTTCACCCTCCAATTATTTATTGACTAATCCTGAGTTGCTCGAGCAAACGCAAAAAGAAGCTGGCCAGAATTTGGTGAGAGGAGCAAAGAATCTTATTGAAGATTTGCAGCGCACTGTAGGCAACAAACAACCTGAGGGCGCTGAGGCCTTTGAAGTGGGTAAAAACCTCGCAGTAAGCCCAGGTAAAGTAGTGTATCGCAATCGTTTAATAGAACTTATTCAATATAGCGCAGTGACCGAAAAGGTCCATCCTGAGCCCATTTTAATTGTGCCAGCATGGATCATGAAGTATTACATATTAGATTTATCGAAAGAAAACTCCTTAGTGAAATACCTAACGGAGCAAGGCTTTACGGTATTTATGGTGTCATGGAAAAACCCCGATTTAGAAGATCGCGATATGGGAATGCCAGATTATCGCCAACACGGTGTGATGAATGCGCTCGACGTAATTGGTAAAATTTGTGGCGCTCATAAAGTGCATGGCATCGGCTATTGTTTAGGTGGAACTTTGTTATCGATTGCGGCCTCCACTATGGCTAGAGATGGCGATGAGCGCTTCAAAACGCTATCACTGCTTGCTGCCCAAGTCGACTTTACGCAGGCAGGTGAGTTAATGCTTTTTATTAACGAAAGTCAGGTTAGCTTTTTGGAAGATATGATGTGGGAGCAAGGCTATTTAGATGCAAAACAAATGGCGGGAGCTTTTCAGTTGCTGCGTTCAAACGATTTAATTTGGTCACGATTAATACACGATTATTTGATGGGTGAGCGCAGCCAGATTAACGATTTGATGGCATGGAACTTAGATACCACACGTATGCCGTATAAAATGCATTCGCAGTATTTACGTAAGTTGTTTTTAAATAATGACTTGGCGGAAGGTCGCTATATTGTTGACGACAAGCCTATTTTGGTATCAGACATTCGTGCGCCGGTATTTTTAGTGGGGACACAAAAGGATCATGTGGCGCCTTGGCATTCGGTATATAAATTTCATCGCTTAAGCGACACCGATGTGACTTTTGTGCTTACTAGCGGTGGTCATAATGCTGGAATAGTGAGTGAGCCTGGACACCCTCGAAGACACTATCAAATTGCGACCGCAAACAAAGAAGATAAGTACACCGACCCAAATAGCTGGGTAAAACAACAAGCTCAACACGAGGGCTCTTGGTGGCCTGAATTGGCATCGTGGTTACAACAACAATCGAGTCCACTAGCGCCGCCACCGAATATGGGTGCTGATAAAAAAGACCTGCCGATATTGTGCGATGCGCCGGGCACTTATGTTATGCAAAAATAAGAATTTAAGGAACTTGCATGGAGTTTATTGAAAATAAGACCTTTGACGAAATTGAGATAGGCGATACAGCTGAGCTAACACGAGTTCTTAAGCCGCAAGATATTGAATTATTTGCGGTTATGTCTGGCGATGTTAACCCAGCACACGTTGACCTAGAATATGCCAGACAAGATGTGTTTCACAAGGTTATCGCACATGGTATGTGGGGCGGTGCCCTAATTTCTGCGGTGCTTGGTACTCAGTTGCCAGGACCCGGTACGATTTACCTCAAGCAGTCCTTAAGTTTTCGTCATCCGGTAGGCTTGGGTGATAAAGTTTTAGTGCGCGTTACCGTAAAAGAAAAAGTGGAAGATAAACGAAAAATTGTCCTCGATTGCGAATGCATAAACCAAAATGGCGAGATTGTAATAAAAGGTGAAGCTGAGGTGATTGCACCAAGTGAAAAAGTGCGCAGACCAAAAGTTATATTGCCTGAATTGCACTTGCATGAGCACGGTGCGCATTACCAAAAACTGCTAGAAACCACCAAGGATATTCAGCCTATTCGGGTGGCGGTAGTGCATCCTTGCGATGAATTATCCTTAATGGGTGCCATAGAGGCGCACGAAAAAGGGGTTATTGAACCTGTGCTTGTAGGTCCTAAAGATAAAATTTTTGCAGTAGCAAAACAATTTGAGTGCTCACTCGAGGGAATCGAAATAATAGATGCTAAACATAGTCATGAAGCTGCACAAATTGCCGTTGAATTGGCTCGTCAGCATAAAGTGGTGGCGCTCATGAAGGGCAAGCTGCATACCGATGAACTCATGGCTGCGATAGTCGATAACGTTAATGGTTTGAGCACGGAGCGCCGCATGAGCCATATTTTTGCCCTTGATGTACCCACTTATCACAAGCCTCTTTTTATTACAGATGCAGCGATTAACATTGCCCCTGATTTGAATACAAAGCGCGATATTGTGCAAAACTCGATAGATTTATTACATGCTTTAGAAATAGCTCAACCAAAAGTGGCTATTTTATCGGCGGTTGAAACGGTCAATGCAAAAATGATATCGACCATCGACGCTGCCAGTTTGTGCAAAATGGCAGACCGTAAACAAATTACAGGTGCAATACTCGATGGCCCTCTCGCCTTTGACAATGCCATATCAAAAGTCGCTGCGGCAACCAAAGAGCTAGTATCTGAGGTGGCGGGTGACGCCGATATTTTAATCGCGCCCGATTTAGAAGCTGGAAATATGATAGCCAAGCAGCTCATTTATTTAGCTGGCGCAGCGTCTGCGGGAATTGTGCTTGGTGCTAAAGTGCCGATTATTCTTACCAGCCGTGCTGATGGGGCGCTATCTCGTTTAGCCTCATGCGTATTGGCGCAGCGTTATGTTGACTATCAGCAACGAGAAACGCTATGAAGAACAAGGAGGCTTTGTTGGTCATTAACGCAGGCTCTTCAAGCATTAAATTTGCGTTATATTCAGTGATTAAAACCTCACTACATACAAAAATAAGCGGTAAAATTAGCAATATTGGTCAGCTAGCCAAACTTAACGTCGTTGATTGCGCTGGCAAGAATTTGTCATACGGTAGCGGTTTTGATTTTGATAAAAGTGCTGTACATGAAGATTACATAACATGGCTGCTTAACTGGCTGCATCATAACGATAATGGCTTTACCCTTATAGGCGTGGGACACAGAGTGGTGCACGGCGGACGTGAATTTATTAGCCCGACAAAAGTGAGTGAGACAATATTAGTCAAGCTAAGAGCGCTAACTAGTCTTGCCCCGCTGCATCAGCCGCATAATTTGCTAGCCATAGACGCGGTGCACAACTCGGCACCTGATTTACCCCAAGTGGCTTGTTTTGATACCAGCTTTCATCATACCCAAGCGTTGCTTGCAAAGCTATTTGCAATACCGCAAAAATTTTCCGAGGACGGCGTGTTACGGTATGGTTTTCATGGCCTGTCTTATGAATATATTTCCAGTCAGTTACCAAAGCATTTGTCCGGTTTAGCGGATGGACGAATTGTAGTCGCGCACCTTGGCAACGGTGCAAGCATGTGCGCGCTCAAACAAAGACAAAGTGTGGCCACAAGCATGGGCTTTACTGCCCTTGATGGCCTAATGATGGGGCAGCGCTGCGGCTCGCTAGATGCTGGGGTAGTGCTGCATTTTATGAGGCACTACAAGATGAGTGCGCAAAAGGTGGAGTATTTACTTTATTATGAATCGGGCTTGCTGGGTGTTTCTGGAATAAGTAACAACATGAAGATACTGCAAGGCCTTGTTGATGACCCACAGGCCCAGCTTGCAATAGACTTATTTTGTTTTAAAGCGGCGCAGGCGCTTGCCTCATTACTCAGCACTATTGGCGGGCTCGATGCAATTATATTTACCGGTGGTATTGGCGAAAACTCGGCGCTTGTGCGCGAAAAAATATGTGAGCAACTGACTTGGTTGGGCTTAGGTATCGATACCCACGCAAATGATGAAAATGCCATCACAATCAGCCAAGCCAGCTCAAGCGTTAAAGTACTTGTGCTCCCCACAAATGAAGAGCTGGTGATTGCCCAGTCGACACAAGCTCTGCTTTGTTCATAATGCTAAATTACAGACTGTTTAAGAACAGGGTCTTAAACAATATCTAAAGTGTAAATGACTAAGGTGCCATCCTCTGGATGAGATTTTACGCTCATTTTAAAGTTTTTCGCTAAGGTGTGCATCCTTGCATTGCTACTAAGCTCAATAGACATAAAACGTTTAACGTTATTCGCCTTGGCGTGCAACATTAGCGCTTTTAGCAATGCACCCGCCACGTCTTGATACGGATAGTCATCGGCTACTGTAATGGCTAACTCACATTCGTCCGGCGCACCATCAGCAGCGTAGCGGCATACGCCAATTTCCTTTTCTACCCCTGCAACTTTTATGGTGGCCACATAAGCCATGGTGTGCACATAATCAACGTTACATAAAACGTTTAGCATAGACGGAGATAGCTCACGTATTCCTTCAAAAAAACGCTCATACTTCGTTTGCATTGACAGTGCTTTTACGAATGCGGCCTCAATATCCCGATCATCAGGCGTAATAGGTCGAATAGTCACCTTAAGATCACCAATATCGACTAGGGTATGGTCATTGCTAAGTGCTGCGCTCATAAATTATCCTCATAGTATGAATTAGGTTTATCAGTATTTATCTCTTACAACTCAGCATAGAAATATATGTTCGCTTGCACAATAAGGGATAGCCACATTTGAGTAATGGATAACCCTGATATGGCTCAAACAGTCGCCTATGTATAATCACGTAATGCGCTTTGAGGAGTTAGTAATGAAAGATTTTATTGCAAGTTCTTCATACTGGCTGACACGATTTCAAATTGGAATGATGTCTCCATACACCAAGGGTGTGGTTAATACCTGTAGGCCCTTTGCTTATTACCGCAACGTTTTTTTTGAGGGGCAAAGCTCTCAAGTTGTTCTTGCGAGCTTAGAAAACCATAAAATACTTGATGTAGGCTGCGGTTATACGCCCTATGTGGCAGATTCTATGTTTAGAGCGTGTCACTATGCAGGTATTGAATTTTATGGCATCGACCCGACAATTGAGCAGAATAAACAATTTAACAATATTGATGTAATCGTCGCTGGCTTGACCGGTGGGACGGGGGGATTTGATGCAAATGCACCTGGCTTAGATAAAGCCATAGCAGCAAGTGCTGAGAATTTACCTTTTGAAGATAGCTCTGTAGACATCATTTTAAGCTGCTGGTTAATACTCATCTGGATTGATAAAGAAGAGGATTTATTCAACATTTTTACAGAATTCCACCGAGTGCTAAAGTTGGGTGGAAAAGTGTCTATCTATCCTTTGCCCGACTGGTGTAGTTTACGCTTTGAAAGCGCGGAACTTAAAGCCATTTTAAATGAGTTTACTTATACCCAACATTTTATATATGAGCCCTTTAACTTTCTATACCCGTCGGTAAATCGTGTGACCTTTACGAAAAAGTAAGAATAAAACGCGAGTGTCCGCAAGGCTCCCCCTCATATCTTTTGTATAGGCAATACAATTTACGCTCACAGCAATAATTTTTATAGTAAAAAAGTCTCACCACACACTTTACCGACAAAATAATATTGTAAATTTTTGAGTACTGTATCAGCAATAAGCTCAAGAGATTCTCGTGTAAAACAGCCATGATGTGAGGTGATCAGCACATTTGGAAAAGTAAGTAGTCGTTGGAAGGTCTCATCACTGACCTTAGTGCACGCCATATCCTTATCATCTAACTCCGACTCCATTTCATATATATCAATCCCTAAATAAGCAATTTTCTTGCTTTTCAGGCCGCTGATCACGGCTTTCATGTTCATCAGGCCTCCCCTGGAGGTATTGATGATCATGACATTCGGCTTCATACTTTGAATGGCCGAATAATCAATAATATGCTGTGTATCTAGGGTAAGCGGGCAATGTAAACTAATGATATCGGAGCGCTCTAAAAGTGAGTTTAGCGGGACATACTCACATGCTTGATTGGTAATTTTGGCTTCAGGATTTGGGTCATTGCACAGTATTTTGGCGCCAAAACCTTGTAGTATGTTAATCAGTGACGAACCGATTTGCCCCGTTCCGATAATACCAAAGGTGGCATTACGTAAATCAAATCCTAATAAGCCTTGTTGATTATAATTGTTGTCTTTGAGCCGGTGTTGAGCGCCGTAAAGTTTTCGATTTAGCGCCAATATGAGCGCTAAGGTATGCTCAGCAACCGATGTTTGAGAATAGTGAGGGACACGAGAAATACTTATTCCCACTTTGGCTGCGTGTTTAATGTCAATATGATTAAAGCCAGCGCAACGTAAAGCAATATGGTGGATGTTATATTCAATTAAACAATCCAACACTTGTGAAGAAATACTATCGCTAGCGCTTATTGAAACTGCATCAAAAGAATGTGCTAAGTAAACGGTATCAAGGTTCAGTTGGATGTCAAAAAACGTCATCTCAATACCGTAATCTACATTGCGGGAAGTAAGTATATCTATTTCGTGTTGATTGCAGTTAAACACCCCTATACGCATTAGGTTTTCTCTATCAAGCGAAAGACTAATACTAGTTTCATCAATTTTGCAGTCCGTGTTTTGATCTCCGTCAAATTTTACAAAAGCGGGTCTGCTTTAATGGAGAATTCATTTCAGTTGAACAGGTAGTTAGCAATCAGCATTAAACGCTGGTTAGGCCTTGTTGTTTGTCACCTTATAAGGGGTTTCTATGCAATCTTTACAAAAGGTAAACATGGATACATTGACAAAGCAGACGATGGTAATGCTGCTCGCAGGGGGCCATGGTAGCCGTTTGCACGAACTCACTCATGAACGCTCAAAACCAAGCTTAGAATTTGGTGTGGCTTATAAAATTATTGATTTTCCATTGTCTAATTGTTTTAACTCAGGCTTTAAGCAAATAGGCGTTGTGACCCAATATAAAGCGCAAAGCTTGCTGCGTCACTTAGTATGCGAATGGAGCAAATTTAACCGCCATTCTGGTGAATTTTTAGAGTTTTTGCCTGCATCGCAACAGTGCTCTGAAAAATGGTATCAAGGCACAGCCGATGCGCTCTTTCAAAACATCGACTTCATTAAAGCGATTATGCCTAAGTATGTACTGGTGTTGTCGGGTGATCATATCTACACAATGGATTATCGTGACATGCTTAGAACTCATGTTAACAGCGGTGCGGATATGACCGTATCATGTATCCAAGCACCCATTTTTGAGGCGCGTGGACAATTTGGCGTAATGAATGTGGATGATGATGACCGCATAACATCTTTTGAAGAGAAACCTCTTAAACCCATAGGATTAGCGGATTCTCCTAATCATGTTTTGGCCTCAATGGGCAACTATGTTTTTAATACCGAGTGCTTGATTGAGCAGCTTCAAAAGGATGCACAAAACAAAGGTTCACATCACGATTTTGGTAGAGACATCATTCCCAAACTCTTGAAGCAAGCTAAGGTACAAGCTTTCCGCTTTACCAATCCAACATCAATGTCAGCCCCTTACTGGAAGGACGTAGGTACTGTAGATGCTTATTGGAAAGCCAATATGGATTTGCTCGCTGAACGACCAGCAATCGATTTATATAATGCCGATTGGCCAATTAATGGTGAATCGTGCACTCAGTCGCCCACTAAGTTCATAACAGACAAAAATGGTGACTCAGCAAAAATCAACCATGCATTGATTGCAAATGCTTGCATCATTTCTTCGGCTAAAATTCGTAACTCATTGATATTCAATGGCGTTAATATACAGAGCAAGGTAAACATAACAGACTCTATAATATTGCCGAACGCAAAAATTGGGCGCAATGTTGTTATTAGAAAAGCCATTATCGACAGAGATTGCGATATTCCTGATGATATGACTATTGGCGTAGACATAAAAGAAGACTTAAAACGGGGATTTCGCTTAAGTAAACACGAAGTTGTTTTAGTCACAAAAGACATGCTCAATCGCGTCGCAGCCAAATACGTGATGACACCCAAAGTAATATACCCAATGCAAGTCGAACATACATTTACGCGTTCGTTCCGCCATATTACTTGTCTGGACGAGCTTGTGGGCACTCAGGCATCTTTATCTAAAAAAGAGCAAGATGATGTTCAGTAAACCTAATTGATATAGAGCATGCACTATAAGTTGCCACCTGCCACCACATCAAACAATTCAGCATCTATGGTTTCTTGGCGCTGTTGATGATACTGCTGCTGTAAATTGGCAAGCATCTCTTCAATATTTTTTTGCGCACGCTGCATGGCGAGTAAGCGGCTAGCATTTTCACTTGCCAATGACTCAGCACAGCTTTGATATATCGAGACAAATAAGTATTCTCGGATTAATGCGCGCAAGGTGAGTGATGTTGTGCCCAAGGTCTCAGGTAGGCTCGGTCCACTCCAAGCTCGTGCACTCAAGGCTTTTTGCCATTGATAGTCTAGTGGTAGTAATTTTCGCATGTAGGCTTGGTACTGGCCTGGCTGTGTAGAGGGTTGATGGTGGAATAAATATAAGGGACATTGATTATTTAAACCCCATACATGCTCGCTCGCCAGCAATAAATCTGCAATCAACGGGGTAACACCGGCGACTGAATTAGGCACACTAAAACAACTTTCTAAGGGCAAGCCAGCGTCTTGTAAGCGCCCGTACATACGCTCCCCAACGACCCATATTTTGTATTGCACTTTATGCTGCGAACTCATGTGGTCTAGTTGTTCACGAACATACTGGGCAAGGCTGTCGTTAAACTGCCCAACTAAGCCTTGATCAGAGCCAAATACGATAAGCGCAGCGCTCGTAAGTGCTGGCTTTCGTGGCAAAGTAGTTTGTCTTAACTTGTCTTGCTGCAAACATACGCTCAGCCCCTGTTGCACGGTGTCGTAGTAACTATTTAATGCCTGCACGGCATTTTCGTATTCGGTAATGTTAGATGCAGACAGCGCTTTCATGGTGCGAACGACTGCTTGTAAGTCATTTGCTCCCTCAATACGAATACGCAGCGCATCTAAGGAGTCAGTCATGTGCTAGGCCGGCTGTTAGCTGTGCATAAAGGGCTTGTTCAGCTTGTTGCATTTGGTCTACGGGGACTTGTTCAAATTTGCCCTCGCCAAGGGCTTTTAATAATGCAATTTGGGCATCAATAGGCACAGGAGTATGTTCGTTTTGTTGCAGGCAGGCGCGAATGCGTTTGCCATGTTCAAGTTGTGCGCGGGTGCTGTCGTCGAGGCGCGTACCAAAACGTGCAAAACTTTCAAGTTCTTCAAACTGAGCGTAAGCCAACTTTAGACTGCTAGCGACCTGTCGGTAGTCTTTACGTTGCGCTTTACCGCCAACCCGCGATACTGAGCTTCCTACATCTACCGCTGGCAAAATGCCTAAGCCAAAGAGCTTGGGTGACAAGTAAATCTGACCATCGGTAATTGAAATAAGATTGGTAGGAATATAGGCTGCCATGTTTTGCGCTTCGGTTTCAATAATAGGCAGGGCAGTTAAAGAGCCACCGCCGAGTGACTCATTCAGATGTGTCGCACGTTCTAACAAACGCGAGTGAATATAAAAAATATCTCCGGGGAAGGCCTCGCGCCCGGGTGGTCGGCGCAATAATAATGATATTTCACGATAGGCGCGGGCATGGTTAGTTAAGTCGTCATATACAATTAAAACGTCTTTACCCTGATGCATGAAATACTCGGCAATACTCGTGGCGGCATAGGGGGCAATGTAGCTTAAACCAGAGGGATCACTGCCCTCAGTAACCACCACCGTGGTATATGCCATCGCGCCACTTGCTTCAAGCTGCGCTACTACTTTGGCCACGGCTGAGGAGCGCTGACCAATAGCGCAATAAATACACTGCACGTTTTGCTCTCGCTGATTAATAATAGTGTCGATGGCAATAGTGGTTTTTCCGGTTTGTCGGTCACCTAAAATAAGCTCTCGTTGGCCCCGACCAATGGGCACCATAGCGTCGACTACCTTAATGCCTGTTTGCAAAGGCTCGGTTACTGGCATTCGGTCCATTATCGCCGCCGCTGGTCGCTCAATAGGCAGTCGCTGCGAGCACTTAATTGCGCCTTTATCATCCATCGCGTCACCCAGTGGATTAATAACGCGTCCTATAAGCTCATCTCCCACCGGCACATCCATGACGCGCTTGGTGCGTTTGGCTTCATCACCTGCTTGCAATAACCAATAATTACCCAGCAATACCACACTAAGCTCATCTTCATTTAAGTCAAAGGCAATGCCAAATAAGCCATTTGGAAACTCAACAAGCTCTTCAAAGCCAACACCGGGTAAACCAGTCACCTTTGCTACACCAGTCGCGACACTTTTTACACGGCCAAGCTCTTGGCTTACGAGTTCGCTTTTGTATAACTGAGTGCCGGCAGTAACTTGCGCTAATGCCTGCTCGATGGCTTTACTCACTGGCGACATTGAACACTCCTTGAGCAGCAAAAAGTCTTTGGTGCTGTCGAATTTTGCTTTGTGCAAGGCGAGCAATACTGCCTTCAACATTGGCTAAGTAGTCGTCAATATTCCAACTCAGTTTGTGACCGCTACCGCTCATTTCTATACCACTTACCAGCGAGGGATTAAGGTCAAAATGCAATGTTGAATGCCCTGCAATATGCTTATCAATAGCGCGCTTTAATTCGCGCTTATTTTCGTCACTCAAGGCTATGGCGCTGCAAATGACTAAAGGCGATTGTTCAGTGCTTGCAAACTGCGCTTGTTGCTCAGAGCTGAGGGTTTCGAGTCGCTCAATAAATACATCTACGATATGCGATTGCAACTCAATATTCGATAAGTCTTGCAGGGCTTTGCGAGCCACTTGAAAAACGGCATCTTGAGTACCTTGACGAATCTCATGCTCAAAATTGCTTTGCTCTTTTTCTAATGCATCAAGCCATTGCTTACGCTGAATCTCTACCTCTGCTGATGCTTTATTCAGTAACTGCGCTTTAGCATCTGCTGCCTCGATTTTTGTTTGTTCGAGTAAGCTTTCGCGTTGAACCGCAAAGGATTGATTTTTTCTTGTTAATTCACTTTCTTGCTGAAACATGTTTTGTTGATTTTGCTGCGTTTCAATTAATAAGTCTGCGATACGCTTTTCTCTTGCATCAATCGCATTTAATACTGGCTTGTACAAAAATCGCTTTAGTAACCACATCAGTATTAAAAAATTAACAATTTGCGCAAAAACGGTAAACCAATCAAATAGCACAATTAGCCTCCTAACCCGACTACATTTGGGCTTATTTGTGCAATCGCATAATTCCAAAAAGGATTGGCAAAAATCAAAATCATAGAAACGACAAAGCAATATATAGCGACTGATTCAATCATTGCTAAACCGACAAACAAAGTACGTGTAATGGTAGCCGCAGCGTCAGGTTGTTGAGCCAATGCTGTCAGTGCCTCAGCAACAGACTTTCCCTCGCCAAGAGCTGGGCCAATGCCACCAATAGCAATGGTTAAACCTGCAGTAATAATCGACGTTATTGCGATTAAGGTCATGCTGTCCATAATGATTCCTTTGTAAGATTATTAGCTAATATAAAAAGAGTTGAGGTGTTGTATTCAAGCTGACTTTCCACTTGTGGCAGCAGCTATGTACACAGTTGCTAAAATACTGAAGATATATGCCTGCACTACGCCAGTGAGTAAATGCAACACATTCATCAATATTGGAAAAATAAACGGTGTGACCATCAGTAAAATAGCCAAGATCATCGCGCCACTCATAATGTTGCCAAATAAGCGAATTGCCAACGCCATAGTGCGTGAAATTTCGCCAATAATGTTAAATGGCAACATTATCGCTGTCGGCTTAATGTAAGATCGTAAATATGCAGCAAAACCGAGCTCAGTGATGCCATAAAATGGTACAGCTACAAATACGCACAATGCCAGTGCTATAGTTGTCGATAGTGAGCCTGTAGGCGGCTCATACCAAGGAAGTACACCTAGTAAATTTGACGTTAAAATAAATAAAAATAAGGTCGCAATAAAAGGTAAAAAGCGGAGCGATTGCTGTAAACCCACCTCTTCAATTTGTGATTTGACTCCCAACACAATGACCTCTAGCACGTTTTGCCAGCGTGAGGTGTTAAGGCCGCTGTCAAGGCGCCGTGTAATAAGCCATGCGCCAAGGCTCATCAGCAGAATCAGGGCCCATGTTGTGATAATCGTCAAATTTAAATTGATCATGGCCCACTGCCAAAAAATCACTTCATCGCTACTGAGATGCATATTTTTGCTCAGCTGAAAACATACGAGTCAAGGCAAAGCGTGCGCCAATAAATGCGAACAGGGCAAGTGCTAGGTGTTGTAACTGGCCAAACTGTGCTATCCAATAAAAACCAACTAAAGCAATTCCCATACGTAGCAAAAAGCTAAGTAAAAACAACCTTACCGGTGCGCTCGAAGCTAGCCCTTTACGTACAGTCCACCAAAGACCCAGAAAAAATACTGCACCTAAACTGGCACCCGCTAATACCGCTAATACCAACGATTCAATCATCTTTGTTCTCCTTATTTATCGCCTCGTCCTATTTAGATACCCAATGCCAAGCGCTAAAACACCCAGCTAGCACGCCAACAATGAGTATGTTGAGCGTCCAGCTAAATTCTTTTGGGTAATGATTATCAAGCCATATGCCCAGCAGTAAGCCCAGTAAAGTGGGAACTGCTACCGACCAACCTACTATGCCCATTGTGCCTAGCCCCATCCAAATAGAGCGCCCAGGATGACGTTGCGCAGTGAGCTTACGCTGAAGCTTTTTATCTACCTTGTCGGTAAAGTGCTTATTATTTTTTGCGCTCATTTGTCGCTCATTTTTTGGCTCATGTTCAGGCAATATAAAGGTTTAGCGATGTACTTAAGTTAAGGACTTAAAACCACGCATAAAGCCGCTTTCAAGTCTTGCCAGCACGGCGCGTACTTCACTTTCTTTCTCATTTAAAGTCATAAATTCAGTTTGCACTGCCTTCTTTAAAGTAGCTAAATTGTTTCCACTTATCGCATTTCTTACCGAGACCAAGACGTGCCTGCCATTTTTGAGCATTACGCCGGTGTCATGGGCTAAATACTGCTGAGTCTGTCCCTCAACGATATAGCTTAAAATACCGGGCTCTAGCGCCGCGACGCAGTCTCTTCTGTGGGCTAATAGCCCAAATGCGCCTTCGGGAGTCTCTACAACCATGCTAGTTATACTTTCGTATTCAGCAAAAACCTTCGAAGGTAAAAGTACCTTTAGATACATCAACTGCTCAGAATTATTATCATTAAGGTTGGGCACTTTGTACTTCCTTATGTTTCTGTTTAGCCTCATCCACGCG
>Ga0307981_1000428_pt1 | contig 41831 bp, 43 predicted proteins | sample OrgLakmetagen987_FD_201849 | JGI IMG/M metagenome (GOLD analysis project Ga0307981, IMG submission 201849) | Saline water microbial communities from Organic Lake, Antarctica - #987 | ecosystem: Environmental > Aquatic > Non-marine Saline and Alkaline > Saline | place: Antarctica: Organic Lake... | reverse complement strand
TTGAACACGCTGTCTTCGGTCAAATCTTCGGAGCAGCGCAAGCTGGCCTCGTTTCTTACCTTCTGGAGCCAAGGCATCCAGCAAGCGACCTATGTCGCGGCCGTCATTGTGGGCACCTATCTGGTGTTTGCCGGTCAGTTTACCGTGGGTTCGATCATTGCCGTTGGGATCCTGACGGGGCGCACCCTGGGGCCGCTGACGCAGCTTTCAGGCACGATGGCGCGGTGGGGCAATGTAAAAGGGGCGCTTGACGGGCTTGATGCGATTGTCGCCGCCCCTCAAGACGCCGCCGAAGACCGGACCTATTTGCGCCGCGAAAAACTCAAAGGTCAGTTCGAGCTGCGCGATGTGATCTTTCGCTATGAGGATGATGGCGCGCCAACGCTTGAGATCAAAGGCATGATGATCCAGCCGGGCCAGCATGTAGCCGTGCTGGGGGCCAACGGGTCAGGCAAGTCGTCGCTGCTCAAACTGCTGAGCGGCCTGTATGCGCCGACCGAAGGCCGCATCTTGATAGATGGCACCGAGATGACACAGATCGAGCCGCGCGATCTGCGCCGTCTTATCGGATATCTGGGCCAGGACGTGCGCCTGTTTTCGGGCAGCCTGCGCGACAACCTGAACCTGACGATGCTGGAACGGAATGATGACCGCCTGCTGGCAGCGCTTGATTTTGCCGGGCTGGGGCCGTTTGTGAAAAACCACCACAAGGGTCTGGATCTTGAAATCAAGGATGCTGGCGCGGGCCTGTCGATCGGCCAGCGCCAGTCCATCGGTTGGGCGCGGCTGTGGCTGCAAGATCCCGCAATCTGCCTTTTGGACGAACCCACAGCGGCACTGGATCAGCGTCTGGAAGCGACATTGGTGTCGCGTTTGCAAAAGTGGATGGAGGGGCGCACTGCGGTGATCGCCACACACCGGGCCCCCATTCTGGCACTCACAAGCCGCACCTTGGTGCTGCAAGAAGGCCGTATGACCGTTGATGGACCCAAAGAAAAGGTTTTGGCGCATTTGGCTGGCGGGCAATCTCTCAAACCCCAGGGAAATGTCGCATGAGCAACGCCAGCAGCACCAATCTGGGCGCTCAGATGAACCAGACCATGCGCGGGCCATCCATGGTGATCTGGCTGTGTGGTGCGACGGTTCTGCTCTTTTTACTTTGGGCCGCCTTTGCGTGGATCGACGAAATTGTGCGCGCTGAAGGGTCGATGATCTCAAGCTCGCGGCCACAGATCATCCAGAACCTTGAGGGTGGTATACTTGCGGAATTAGCCGTGGAAGAAGGTGATATCGTCGAAAAGGGTGATGTTCTGGCACGACTTCACGGCACCCAGTTCCAATCTTCGGTGGATGATCTTCAAGACCAGATCAGCGCGTTTGAAATTCGTCGCCTGCGCCTTGAGGCAGAGCTGGCGGGCCAGTTCGACCTTGACGTACCTGACGAGCTTGCGCAGCGCACACCGGACCTTGTCGCCTCAGAGCGTGCCTTACTCAAAGCGCGGCAATCTGATTTCGTGTCCCGGTCTGACGGTGCCAAGCGGGTCCTGACGGAAGCGGCAAAAGAGCGCGAACTTCTTGAAAATATGCTCAAGAAAAAGATTGTGTCGCTGATCGAAGTCACCCGTGCGCGCAAAGTGCATGCGGATGCGCGCATCAAGCTGGACGAAATCACGACAGGCACGGAACTTGAGCGCGCACAGGAATATTCGGATGTTCTGAAAGAACTGGCGACCCTGAAGCAGAACCTTAAATCAAGCACGGATCAGCTGAACCGCACCATTTTGGTCAGCCCGCTGCGGGGTATTGTAAATAACCTGAGTGTCACGACAATCGGTGGCGTCGTGCGCCCCGGTGAGGAAATCTTGCAGATCATCCCGCTGGATGAGGAATTATTTGTCGAAGCCCGCGTAAAGCCCGAAAACATCGCAGGCGTGCGGCCTGGTCAAGAGGCGACGGTCAAGCTGTCAGCCTATGACTACACCATCTACGGGACGCTCAAAGGGACAGTCAAACTGATCTCGGCGGATACGTTCAAAGACGAACGTTCGCGCAGCCCGGATGGCGACCCGCATTACAAAGTGACGTTGCAGGTCGATACCGAACACCTGACACCGCGTCAGGCATCGCTGCAAATTCGTCCCGGTATGCAGGCAAGTGTTGAGCTGCACACCGGATCGAAGACGGTTTTGCAATATCTGCTCAAGCCGCTGCACAAATCCAAAGAAGCGTTTCGCGAACCATAAAACGCCGACGCGCTGTTAGACCGTCGTTCACAGGGCTTGAAGCAATGGCACCCCATTGCGCACCCCGCGCAGATTGGTGCCTCAGGGGTTTTCCGTGTCGAGCCACAGGGTGACAGGGCCGTCGTTAACCAATGCGACGGACATGTTTGCGCCGAACTGACCGGTTTGAACCGGAATTTCCAGATCTTTCATACAGGTGATGAAATGCTCGTAAAGCGCGTTTGCCTGATCCGGTTTTGCCGCATAGGAAAAACCGGGCCGGGTGCCGCGTGCGGTATCTGCGGCCAATGTGAACTGGCTGACGATCAGGGCACCCCCGCCGGCTTGGGCAAGGCTAAGGTTCATCTTGCCTGCCTCGTCCTTGAATAACCGCAATTTGGCGACTTTCAAAGCAAGGGCTTGGGCGGTCGCCTCGGTATCGTCGGGCATGGCGCAGACAAAAACCAATAGGCCTGTATCGATTTGGCCGATGATCGCACCGTCAACCGTAACAGATGCTTGATTGACCCGTTGAAGCAATGCACGCATGTCAGGATTTCCAGTCGATGATATCTGAGGGGGCCGCTCGTTCAGTGCGAAACCGATTGATTGGATCGTCGGGATCGGCATAGCCAAACGAGATCGCGCAAAGGATCAATCGGTCGTCTTGGATGTCTAATTGGTCTCGCACCACAGGCGCATAGGCGGCGATGGCTGCCTGGGCAATGGTGGCCACACCAAGGGCCGTTGCGGCTAACGTAAAGGCCGTCACGAACCCCCCGCAATCCATTGCACCGTAGGGGCCAAGCTCGGCCGGGGCCGAGATGATCGCGACATGGGGCGCATCAAACAGGGCGTAGTTACGCAGCATTTGTGCGGTGCGGCTTGCGCGGTCTGATTTCTCGATGCCGACCGCCTCATAAAGCTGAAATCCGCAGGTCCGGCGGCGGTCGTTATATACACCGGAGTAGCCTTTGGGCCACTCCAGATCGGTCTGGGCGGGCCTTCCCGTGCTTGCGGCCGTCATCATAGCGGTGCGAAACCTTTCGGTCGCGTCGCCCTTGGTGATGCTGACCTGCCAAGGTTGCGCATTGCACCAGCTTGGCACATGACGCGCGGTGGTTATGATCTGGGTGATCACATCGTCCGGCACCGGAGCAGACAGGAATGCACGGCAAGAATACCGCGCTTGCAGGATGTCGGTTAAACTGTCGATCTGGGTCATTTTTGCAGCGCCATGAAATAGCCGACCACCCCGGCGGCCAGAAGGCCAAGGATGACGGCAAAGGTGATTTTGATTGCGGAGTATGGCCGTTCGCCCTGAACATTGCCGGTGCGCCCGTTGACGACAAAGCGGTAGGTTTTACCGCGGTACTTATAGGCGGCCAGCCAGACCGGCAGCAGGATGTGTTTGAACGTCACATCGCTGATTTGAGACTGAACATTGTGAATGCGCTGCCTGTCCCCGCCGATGTCAAAACGCACGTCACGTTCAATCATCGCATCCATGATCTGGCGTGCCTCGACATACCCCTCATCGAGGGTGATCGAATAGGCTTCGGCCCGAAAACCGGCCAGATATTCGGGTGCATAGGGTTCCAGCGCGGAGAGATCCCAAGGTTCAAGCGCATCGGTGAATTGCTTGGGCAGTGATTTTGATGCCAATACCAGCACATCGTCAAAGAACCGTGCCACCCTGCCAGAGACAGAGCGCCAGCGGACCTTGGGCACCTGCTTTTGGGTCGGCTTGCCGTCGCGCATGACGGTGACTGTCACATAATAGACCGTCCCGCGCTCACCGGAATAGCTGGACTTTGTATCGGCATCATAGGTCCAGTAAGGGACATATATCCCCTCCATCCGGCGCCCTTTGCGGGCGTATTCCTGCAAGCCGTTGGGCGCGAACCAAAGACGGCCCAGCCAATTGGTCATCGCATCTTTGGCGACATTTTCAGTCAGTGCAAAAGGCAAGACGCCGCGCGGTTTGATGTGGCGGTTTACGCCGGTATCGACCACCACTGGCGTCGCGCAAAAAGGACATTCGGTGGCATGCTTGTCCGCGTCAAACTCGACCTGCGCGGCACAGTTGGGGCAGGTTGTGACGCGGGTGTCTTCCATTTCGGCTTGCGGCAGTTCGCGTGCAATGGCCTTGCGAAAATCAAGTTCGGCAATGGGGTGATGAGTGCGCCGTCCCGAGATCGTTTCGGTATTGCCGCAATGATCGCACACAAGTTGATATTTTTCAGGGTCAAAACGGAGGTCAGATCCGCAGGTATCGCAAGGAAAGCGGTGCTCTTCCACCGGGCCAGGCGGTGGGGGCGGTGTCGCAAAGGAAGGGCTGTCTTGCATCAGGGCGTCCTATGATCTGGCGTGTGCCAGACATAACCTGCCTCAGCCGGTGTCACCAGTGGCCAGTTACAAAAACCGGTGGAGCAGCTTGGGGAACATGATGCGCAGGGCATTGTCGCGCAACGCCAGATGGCGCCAGATGTGAAAGGCTGCATGCAGTGCCGCGATCAGCGCAAGGCCGTAAAATTCAATACTGTGCAACAGTCCCACCCAGTCATTTGCCAGCGGCAGGTTCAGCGGTACCGCAATCGGAACGATGCCACCGGCCCAAAGCTGTACGGTCGAGGTGATGCCGATCAAAAGCCCCGTCAAAGCGACGCCAAAGATGCCCCATATCAACGTTTTATGCAGGATCGGATGAAGCCGGCGCGCCCATCCTGTCAGCTTGGGGCCGGGGCGGCTCAGCAGTCCCTTGCGCAGATATAGCGCTGTCCAAAGCAGTGCCGTGCTGACAAATATCAGGCCCATCACCGAATGGAACCGCACGGCACCCGGCCCAATCCGGGCGACATCGGCGGGCTGAACCAGAACAAACCACGCAAACATCGGCACCATTGACCAGTGCATGATCTTTAACGCTTTGCGACGGTTCGGCCAGCGCATCACAGGATCGAATGCATGAATTTCGGCAAGATCAGGCGGAGCGCATTGTCATAAAGTGCCGTGTGCCGCCAAAAGTGGAAAACTCCATGCGCCGTGCCAGCCCCAAGCGTGACCAACAGCATGGTCCAGGCGTCAAGAAACGGAATCGGATGCCCAAGAAGGCGTCCGATGATGGCGACGGCTGTCAGGGACAGCAAGATATGGAGTAAACGGTGCATCCATGGATAGGCACGCTGCACAGTGGGCGAAAGTTTCGGGCCGGGCCGGCCCAACAAACCTTTTGCGAGAGTGATTGCCTCCCATATCACGACGATGCCTGCAAAGGCCCTCAACACATTGATGTTGGAGGTGCCGCCCTTGACCATCGCCAAGAGCAGCAGCACCATAGACCAGTGCAAAAAGATGACGACGCTGCGACGTGTCATGGCTGAGTTAGCTCGCCGGGGGCGGAGGCGGCGGCATGACGGTAAAAAGCTGCGCCAGTTCGTCCACGTCATTGGCCTTGATCCAACCGTCCTGACCGGGGGTCCAAACCAGCGTCTCGCGGGTCAGCGTTCCATCGCTTGTCATACGGCCAAGTGCGGCTTTGGAAAACGGGCCTTTGGTCTGACCGTTTTCAGCAAGATGCCAGACCTTGTCTGCAACAGGCGGTGGCGGTGGCGCTTGGACGGCTGTGGGGCGCGGCCCCCATGGGCCTGCCTGTGCTGCTGCGGCCTGACCGATCTGCATACCCAGACCGGCCCCCAAGCCCGCCTGCATCGCGGCACCCGCGCCGCCATCGCGGCCAAGCGCTTCGGCGGCTTGGAACTGCGTGTATTGGTTCAGATCGCCCACCATACCCATGGATGACCGTTTGTCCAAAACAGCCTCGACCGCAGGGGGCAAGGATACATTTTCGACGTAAAGCTCGGGGATCGACAAACCATATTCAGCGATGGTCGCCGAGATTTCAGCGCTGACCAGCTTGCCCAGTTCACGGGTGTTTGCAGCCATATCCAGAATCGGGATTTTCGACATCGCGATGCTGCGGGAAAACTCCTGCACGATGATGTTGCGGATCTGATAGCTGATCTCGTCCATGGTGAATTCGCCATCGGTGCCGACGATCTCGGTCAGGAAATGCGCGGGGTCGGACACTTTGACCGAATAGGTGCCAAAGGCGCGCAAGCGCACGGGGCCGAATTCTGGATCACGCACGATAATGGGGTTCTTGGTGCCCCATTTCAGATCGTTGAACCGGGTGGTATTGACGAAATAGATCTCGGACTTGAACGGGCTTTTAAAGCCATGATCCCAATGCTGCAACGATGTCATGATCGGCATGTTGTTCGTTTCGAGCATGTAGAGGCCCGGTGTGAACACATCGGCCAATTGACCTTCATGGACGAACACCGCAGCCTGACCTTCACGCACGGTCAGTTTGGCACCGTACTTGATCTCGTGGCCTTCGCGTGCAAACCGCCAGACCATGGTGTCGCGGGTGTCATCGGTCCAGTGAATGACGTCGATGAATTGGCCGGATAGGAAATCGAGAATACCCATGGGTGTGGTCCTTTCGGGGGCAAAGCAGCGGTCTAAATGGGCCCGCCTGTCAGTTCGCGGGCGATAATGCGGACGATGGGTGCGGCTTGTTCCGCGCTCATGCCTGGCCGCAAGCGGGGATCATACAGCATCTTAAGTAAATGTTCATCATGTCGGGTCAGCAAGGCGAATTCGTCGTCATCGTTAAAGATCGACGGGCGTGCGGTCGGACTGTCATTGGCAAGCCCCAAGCCTTGGGCGAGTTCTTCATGGATACAAGACAGCCGCATCAACGAGGGGTTCTCGGCGCGGATAACTGCGACAGCTGCGGTATAGGTGCTGGGGTCGGCACCGCCAGCATATGCGGCCACGATGCAATAGGTGTCACGGCGCAAGTCGCGCAAGGCGGCAAGGCTGGCGGGGGTAACGCTGGGAATACGTTTTGCGACCTCGTTGAGCGCTGCGTCGCGGTCGTCTTCGCTGGCGATGATCACCATGAAGTTGGGCGCACCCCCAACCGTGATCGGATGCCCCGTTACGCCTGCAAGCCGCCCCGCATAGGCGCGCACCGCAGCGGTGTCACTTTCGCGTTCCGAAGGTGGCACGCTTTCACCAAACACGATGGCCATGCGCACAGGCGCGGTCCAACGGCGCATCAGGGTCTTTTCGCCACGACCAGAGAAGTTCGCGTTGTATTCGTTATAAAATGCCACCTGTTCAAAGTTTCGCGCAAGCATATCCGAGGTGTAAGGCGTATCCGGCCCGCCACCATCCTGACGCATCAAGCCCTGACTGAGCTGGGCCTGCTGCACCTGATTGAAATAGCTGCGCAGCTTGGCGCTTGCCTCGGACGTGGGGCGGTCTATCAGTGGCGCAGGCAAAGCGACCAGTCCGGTCGGGCGCGCAACGGGCTTCGCTGTCGGTTCAATCGGGGGCCGCAAGGCGCACGCGCATAGCAACAGCGATGCTGCCACTGTCGCAAACCTGCTTTTCCGCTGAACGATAGCCATTCCCATTGCCGCGCGCCCTTGCCTTATGCGGCGGGTCTGGCCGCAGAAGCCGATGCCAGTGTATCGCGCAGATTGGCTTCCATTTCTTCGAGGTCTTTCTCGGCTGCTGCACGTTTTGCCTTGCCCTCATCCGCGATCTGCAGCGATTCCTGAATTGTGCCGATCAGATCGGCGTTGGCCTGTTTGACAGCCTCGATATCAAAGACACCGCGCTCCATCTCTGTGCGGATGATCTTGTTGCTTTCGCGCAGGTTCTTGGCGTTCGACGTCAACAGCTCATTGGTCAGATCATTGGCTTCGCGCACGGCGACAGCCGCCTCGCGGGAACGCTGGATGGTCACGGCCTGGGCAAGCTGCGTTTCCCACAGTGGCACGGTGTTTACCAAAGTCGAGTTGATCTTGGTCACCAGTGACTTGTCATTTTCCTGAACCAAGCGGATCGAGGGCAGGGATTGCATTGTCACCTGCCGCGTCAGTTTCAGATCGTGAACCCGACGCTCAAGATCGTCACGCGCGGCGCGCAGATCACGCAGTTCCTGCGCCATCATCACCTGATCATCCTCTGGGGCGGCTTTCACGGCAGCCTCTTTGGCGGGAATGTCGTTGGCGTCGAGTTCAGCTAGTTTGGCCTCGCCCGCAGCGATATACAGCGCGAGTTCATCATAAAACTGCAGCGTCTTCTCATACAGCATATCCAGCGATTTGATATCTTTCAGCAGCGTGTGCTCGTGGGTCAGCAATTCGTCGGTAACCCGGTCGATCTGGCTTTGGACCTGTTCGAATTTGGCCGTGAACTTGGCAAAAGGCGCGGCACGGCCCAACAAACGCTCCCACCAGCTGCGGTCGCGGCGAACGTCCAGCTCGGATACCGAAAAACCGCGAATGGTTGTCACGATGTTACGCAGGCTGTCACCGGCGGGGCCTACATCCTTGTTGCGCACATCTTGCAACATGGCCTGGCTGATTTCTTGCAGCTCTGCTTGGGCGGCCGAACCGAAAGAGATAATAGACTGCGTCTCGTTCATGTCGATCTCGGCCATGCGGCTTTTGATCTCGGTGCCCATCGGGCCATCGGCCTTTTCGAGCGAAATAATTGCATCAGCGGGGGATGGGTCAGCCAATACCAGCGCGTTGACTTCATCTACCAACGCTACTGATTGGGTCGCTTTTTCGCGGACGATATCAGACATGTTTCATTCTTCCTATTTTGGTGCCGGGCGTCAGTCTAAGCGAACGCCTTCTCGGGAAAGCCGCTCGCGCAGCACTTCAATTTCAATGTTCAGGTCGGTCTTGTCTTCTAATAAAGACTTTTGCCTGCGGGCAGCAAAGTTTTTATCCAGATCATCCAGCAATGCCATATAGTCAAGCTTGGCTTGAGCGTCTCGGGTATTTGAATAGATGTCGGCGAACTTGATCGTCGCATCGCGGGCCCCAAGCAGATAAACCGACAAATACTTGCGCGCCCCGGTCAAATCCCGAGGGTCTTCTTCGACCGTCCGGATCAGCGTGCGGGCGGTGGTTTGGAAGTCTGCCAACCGCTCTGTTGACTGCCGGTCGCCTGCGCGCGCGATTGCAGCGCTCATCGCGGTCAGGTGTTTTTCGGCTTCATCCACAACACGCGCGACGCGATCCTTTTGAAAACTGTCAACGCCTTCCATCCCCTTGGAGGACATAGGATCGATGCCAAACGCGCTGACGTGTAGCCCGATTGCAGCGATCCCGTAGATCGCCGCTGCAACAATGCCGGGATCATTCTTGTAGGCCGCAAGCGCCACGCCAAACCCAGTAAGCGCACTTGCGATCATTTTGCGCGGCAGGGCAGGCCGCTCGGCCACTTTGCGTGCGCGGTAAGCCGCTTCAGCCTTGAGCCCCTCGCGCAGCATCAATGCAGCACCGGTCAGGAACGCGGCAGCGATCAAACCAAAAGCAAGCCCCTGCGCACCATCGTTCAGCGACATAAAGACTAGCGGGATGGCGGGGATGAACAACAGGTTCGAGCGTGCGCCCGCCGGATCGACTTCGACACGTCTTGTGAGCGGAGTTTGAGGTGTTTCGCTGTTCTGGCTGAATTTCCCGCCGTAACGCTTGGCCATCACAGGCCCCCCAGCCAGCCGGTGGCAACGCCAAATAACAGCACAATCAGCGCGGCGTAGGTGATCTTTTGAAACGGTGTGGGTACCATAAGGCCCTCTTTAATTTGTCCGTTTGTGGATCGAAGCATTTTCTGCCCTGCATCCAAGAACCGCGCCGCAATTGTTATCAAAACGAAAACAATAACAACCAGCGCAGCCAAAAGGACGACAAAGAGAAACAAACGACCCATCTAAATTCTACCTCTTCGCGTATATATAGGGGGTCTGTCGCGGTGCCGCTAGGGATTCTGCTCCAAAGTGGTCTCGAGCCCCCCAAGGCTGGCGGAAATTCAGGGTTTGCGGGTAGTTTTAACGCGCGTGCCAAATTTGCGCGGTGCAAGGTCATCTGATCCGGAGCGTTGCGGTTTGGACTTGCCGTAGCCGGGCTTGGGTTTGCCTGGGATCACCTTGCCAGTCGCGGTTTTCTCGCCGGGTTCCTTGGGCAGACCGGGGCGCCCCGGGCCTGGCACGCCGGGTTTGCGCGGTTTGCGTTTGACGATGTGACTGGGCTTTTTCTTGACGGCGGTGCCGGTGTTGTCCTCGATCTCGATGCCAAGCTGATCGCGCACAACCTTGCGTTTCAGCTCTTCGACCTCGCCGGGTTTCAGTTCGCCAAGCTGGAATGGGCCATAGCTGGTGCGGATCAGACGGTTGACCGACAGGTTCACGGCCTCCATCGCGCGGCGGATTTCGCGGTTCTTGCCTTCGCGCAAGCCAATGGTCAGCCACGCATTCGCGCCTTGCTGGCGGTCCAGCGACACGGTCATCGGCTGAAATTGCTCGCCGTCCACAGTCATGCCCTTGCGCAAAGGTTCCAGCGCCTCATCAGAGGGGCGGCCATTGACCCGCACCCGGTAGCGACGCAGCCAGCCGTTCGAGGGCAGCTCAAGCCTGCGCTTTATCTCGCCATCATTGGTCAGCAGCAGCAACCCTTCGGAGTTCAGATCGAGCCGTCCAACGCTCATCACGCGGGGCATGTCCTCGGGGAGGTCATCAAAGATCGTGCCGCGGCCTTTTTCATCGCGATTCGTCGTCACGAGGCCGGTCGGCTTGTGATAAAGCCACATCCGCGGCGGTTCGGGATCGCCCACAGGTTTGCCATCTACGGTGATCTGATCCGAATCGGTCACGTTCAGCGCTGGCGAATCGATTTGCAAGCCGTTGACGCGTACGCGACCGGCTTCGATCATGCGTTCAGCCTCGCGGCGGCTCGCAAGCCCCGCGCGCGACAGGACTTTTGCAATGCGATCGCCGGGGGGCGTATCAGACTTGGGCGGCTGTTTGGGGCTATCTTGGCTCATCCTTCAGCGCTTACCTTGTTTCAAACGCTTGCGAAAGGGTGCGGTTTGCGCCCAAGTGACTGTATGGCTTTTACGTCCTTCATGAACATAGCCTTGTCTGAGGCTCGCGCTGCTGCAGCACGCGGCGAAGTACCTGTGGGCGCGGCGATTGTGTCGCCTCAGGGGCAAGTCGTGGCGCAGGCGGGCAACCGGACCCGTGAATTGAACGATCCGACCGCCCACGCCGAAGTGCTTGCGATCCGTGCGGCCTGTGCTTTTGCGGGCGTGGAGCGTTTGGGAGGGCATGCGCTTTACGTGACGCTTGAACCTTGCGCGATGTGCGCGGGCGCGATTTCGGCAGCGCGCGTTGCCAAACTTTACTATGGTGCTTCCGATCCCAAATCCGGCGGCGTGGCGCAGGGCGCACGGGTCTTTTCCCATGCGCAATGCCACCATGTTCCGGATGTCTATGACGGCATCGCGGTGACCGAAGCCGAGGCGTTGTTAAAAACTTTTTTTGCAGAAAAAAGAAAAGGATAAGGTGATATGGCAAGTCGGGACGAGCTGCGCATCTTTGTGCGTGACGCCTTGGTTGCGGGGAAGGCTCGCGGCGAGATTTCGACCGTGCTGACCGGCGCGGGTTGGAGCGCCAGCGAGGTGCATGATGCCTTGAATGCATGGGACGAAACGCCGTTTTCGCCCCCGATTCCGCGCCCTGTGGCCACCGTGTCGGCACGCGATTTCTTTGTCTATGCGCTGACCTTTGGCTTGCTGTTGATTGGTGCGTTCAATCTTGTGTTGGTCTTGCAGGCGCTCGTCGATCTTGCCTTTGCCGACGAAAGCTATGGCGCGACAGACCTTATTCGGTGGGGCGTCTCGGTGCTGATCGTGACGGCACCGCTGTATCTATGGCTGACACTACGCGAGCGGCGCAAACTGGCGGAGGACCCGGCGCTCTATCGCTCTGCGATCAGAAAATGGCTGACCTATCTGGCGCTTTTGTTCGCGGCGATGACCTTGCTGGTGGTCCTGATCGCGACGATCTACGCGTTGCTGACCGGCGATCTGACGGGGCAGTTTATTGCAAAGGCTTTGATTGTAGTGGTCGTTGCTGGGGGGATTTTCTTATTTTACTTCAATGATATCGGACGCGGCGACCCGCAATGAACAGGCTTTTTCTAGTCGGCTTTTGCGCGCTGATCGCTGCGGCCATCGGCGGCGGCTTATGGGTCGTTGGTGGTCCACATCACGCGCGGTTGATGACGCAGGATGCAGATCGCTTAGCGGCTCTTGTGGGTTGGCAGAACCGGTTGCGCTGCGTTGGTCACAGCGATGCATTGCCGGCAAGCTTGGCGGCGGCAAAGGCCTGCCCCGACACGGTGGTTTTGCACGATGATCTCTCACCCTATGTTGCCATTACAGGTGAACCTTACGTCTACACCCGTCTGAGCGATCATGAGTTCGAGGTTTGCGTTTCGCTGGCCCTTGATCCGCAAGAGGCGTGGGAGACGGGTCGCCTGCGCGCTGATATGGAACTGCGCGCAGGGAATGTGGTTTGTCTTGCAGGCACGTCCGCGCCCGATCGTTAAGCTTGAACCTTAAATCGAGATCGCTTTCATAACTTCGGGTTCAATCACTTTCACGCCCGGCAGACCGTCGATCAACGCTTGAGCGGATTGCTCTAATGCGGGGAATGTCTTGTAGTGGGCGGGGATTACGACGTTGAAATTAAAGTATTTCTTGGACGCATAGACCGCTTGCGCCATGTCCATCGTGTAATGCCCACCAGCGCTTAGGATGCCGATATCGGGTTTATAATAGTCGGCCATCCATTCCATATCAGCCATAAGTCCGGTGTCGCCCGAGACGTAGATCATGTGGTCCTCGCCGCAGATCATAAAGCCAATCTCGGCCCCCATATAGATCGGCCCTGCGTCGCCATCAACGGAGGAGGAGTGGGACGCGGGCACCATGCTTACCGCGACCTTGCCGCATTTGATCGTGCCGCCTTTGTTGAAACCGATGGTATTCTTGACGCCCTGGTTTTCGAAATATCCCATAAGTTCAACCATACCCGCGACGGGTGCACCGGTCTTCTCGGCGATCATGGCCAAGTCTTGCGTGTGGTCAAAGTGGCCGTGGGTGATCAGGATCTGGGTCACCCCTTCCAAAGCCTCAGCATGATGTTCGTCTGGCATCATCGGATTGCCGGTGAGCCAAGGGTCTATCAGCAAAACCTGATCTTCGATTTCGATGCGAAAGCTGCCGTGGCCGAGCCAGATGATGTTCATATACGTTCTCCCGTTGTATTCAATTCAAACAGCTTAGCGCTTGTTGTGGCTTTGGGGAGCCTCCGGCAGGAGTTTATTTTGCAAAATGAACCACAGGCGGCGTGTTTGGGGCGCGGATGCCCAGCCCAGACTTGCAGGGGGCTGCGGGGGGCGGTAAACGGCAATCAAAGAGATAAGGAGCACCCATGTCCATCGACGAGACCACAGCCGCACGGGTGGCCAAATTGGCCCGTATCAAGGTCGAGCCATCCGCTTTGCCCGCCCTAGCCCAAGAGTTCAACACGATCCTTGGATTCATCGAGCAATTGAACGAGGTCGATGTGGAGGGGGTCGAGCCGATGACATCCGTCACGCCTCAGGTTTTGAAGCGGCGCGATGATGTGGTGCGTGACGGCGACCAGCAGGCCAAGGTCTTGGCCAATGCGCCGGATGCGCGCGAAGGGTTCTTTGCTGTGCCGAAGGTGGTGGAATAATGGCTGATCTGAACAAACTGGGCCTGGCCGAGGCGCGCGATGCGCTGCGCAAGGGCGATGTCACCTCGGTTGATCTGACAGCGGCGTGTTTAAGCGCCATTGAGGGTGCCGGTGCGTTGAACGCGTTTGTGCACCACACGGGCGATCTGGCCATGGATCAGGCGAAAGCTGCAGATGCGCGGATCAAGGCGGGCGATGCGCCGGGAATGTGTGGGTTGCCGATCGGCATCAAGGATTTGTTCTGCACCAAGGGTGTACCGTCTCAGGCGGGATCGCGCATTCTCGAGGGGTTCTTGCCCGAGTATGAGAGCACCGTGTCGCAAAACCTGTTCGATGCGGGTGCTGTTATGCTGGGCAAGCTGAACATGGATGAGTTCGCCATGGGCTCGTCGAACGAGACATCCGTTTATGGCAATGCCGTGAACCCCTGGCGGCGCGCGGGCGATAAGGCGCAGCTGACACCGGGTGGATCTTCTGGTGGGTCAGCGGCAGCGGTGGCGGCTGATTTGTGCCTTGCCGCGACAGGCACGGATACGGGCGGATCGATCCGCCAGCCTGCGGCCTTTACCGGCACGGTCGGGATCAAGCCGACCTACGGGCGCTGTTCGCGTTGGGGTGTTGTGGCGTTTGCGTCCTCGCTGGATCAGGCAGGTCCGATGACCAAGACCGTGCGCGACGCGGCCATCATGCTGGGCGCGATGGCAGGGTATGACGCCAAGGACAGCACCTCGGCCGAGTTGGCAGTGCCCGATTTCGAGGCGGCATTGACCGGGGACATTCGCGGCAAGAAGATCGGCATCCCGCGCGAATACCGCATGGAGGGCATGCCCGACGAGATTGATGCGCTTTGGCAAAATGGCATTGCCATGATGCGCGATGCCGGTGCCGAGATCGTCGATATTTCCTTGCCCCACACAAAATATGCTTTGCCTGCGTATTACGTGATTGCCCCGGCAGAGGCGTCCTCGAACCTTGCCCGTTATGACGGGGTGCGCTACGGCCACCGCGCCAAGCTGGATCAAGGCGACGGCATCACCGAGATGTATGAAAAGACCCGCGCCGAAGGGTTCGGCCCAGAGGTGCAGCGTCGCGTGATGATCGGAACCTATGTGCTAAGCGCCGGTTTCTACGATGCCTACTACAACCGCGCCCGCAAGGTGCGGACCTTGATCAAGAAGGACTTTGAAGATGTCTTTGCGGCGGGCATTGATAGTATCCTGACACCGGCAACGCCTTCGGCTGCCTTTGGCTTGGGTGAAATGACAGACGCAGACCCTGTCGCGATGTATCTTAACGATGTGTTCACAGTGACAGTGAACTTGGCCGGATTGCCGGGTATTGCGCTGCCGACGGGCACCAATGCACAAGGCCTGCCTTTGGGGCTGCAACTCATCGGGCGGCCTTGGGAAGAAGCGGATTTGCTATCTACCGCCTACGCGCTTGAGAAAGCGGCCGGGTTTGTAGCCAAGCCCCCCAAATGGTGGTAAACGAACGCCAATAAAAGCGTGCAGATAGAAAAAGCAGGTCCAATGATTAAACCGATATCCCTAGTTGTCACCTTAGGCATGGCCCTATCGGCCTGCCAGCCCGCGATACCGGATAGCGGGCGCGGTGCCGGGTTTGATTCATTCCAGACGCAGCAAGCGCAGCGCGATGCAGCCTTGGCAATGAACACCCAAGCGACTTTTCCTGCACCGTCCGCGATCAACGCAACGCCTCTGGCATCTGTCGATGATGGCTCTGCTGCGTCAACGGCCGCAGAGACCGCGCGTGTTCTGGATGCAACCCGCCCCGGCGGACTGGGAAATGACGTGATGACCAATTCGGGAATCGAGCCGATCAATGCAAGCCCTACAAATGCGGCACCACCGGTGTTGAACACCGAAGGGATTTCGCGGGAAAACAACTTTGATGCCGTGTCGGGCGAACGCAGCATCGAAGGGGATGCGGCGCGCATTGCCGCCAACCGTGCGCAATACCGCGTTGTTCAGCCCGAGGCATTGCCAGATCGGGCTGAGGCTGGGCCAAATATCGTGTCCTACGCCTTGCAAAACAAGCATCCGGTGGGAACCGCTGTATATAGCCGCCGCGGGTTCAATAAGGCCCGCAAATATGAACGCGCTTGCGCGGAATACAGCCATCCCGATCAGGCGCAACTGGCTTTTCTCGCAGACGGTGGGCCAGAGCGTGATCGCGCCGGAATGGACCCTGACGGGGATGGCTACGCGTGCACTTGGGATCCTGCGCCCTACCGACGTGCCATCCAAGGCTAGATCTAGAGGGTCGCAGATGTGATCATCCAACGCTCGCCAAATCAAGGGCCGCGCCGCGACGGGCTGCGGCCATCGCTCGTTGTCCTCCACTACACTGCCATGCAAAGCGCCGATGCGGCGCTCACAAGGCTGTGCGACCCTGGTGCCGAGGTTTCCGCACACTACCTGATCTGTGGACAGGGGACGGTGTACCAGATGGTCGATGAAGACCAGCGGGCATGGCACGCGGGTCAGGGGGAATGGGCGGGGGTGAATGACATCAATTCACGCTCGATCGGGATCGAACTTGACAACCGGGGCACACATCCTTTCTCCGAGCCTCAGATGCGCGCACTCGAAGACCTTTTGCGGGGTATCATGGCCAGGTGGGGCATCGCTGCAGAGGCGATTATCGGGCATTCGGACATGGCTCCCGGGCGCAAGGCCGACCCCGGGCCGCGGTTTGACTGGGCGCGGCTGGCCCGGCAAGGTCTGGCATCGACCGGCAAGGATGGTGCGTCCCCCAAAGAGGTGTCAGCCGACAGCTTCATCGAGGCGGCACGTCAGGCAGGTTTTACCTCCGACGTTGCGTTAGATACGCTGCTGGCCGCTGTACGGCTGCGCTTTGCCCCGTGGCGATCGGGGCCTCTTTGCCAAGATGATCTGAAACTCTGCCACCGCATCTCTTCCAAATGGGAATAAATCCCCGCCGGAGGCATCCGAGCTTCAAAACAGATTGACGCAGCCCGATCCAAAGCGCTAGGCGTGCAGCGCGCGGAAGGCTGGATGGCCGCGGGCCTTGCAAGGGGTTCGAGGAAAGTCCGGACTCCCAGAAAAGACGGTGCCGGGTAACGCCCGGGCGGGGTAACCCGACGGACAGCGCCACAGAAAATAAACCGCCATCCCGGCGGGTCGGGCAACCGATACCACCGGGACGGTAAGGGTGAAACGGTGCGGTAAGAGCGCACCGCGGGGGTGGTAACATCTCCGGCATGGCAAGCCCCACCGGGAGCAATGCCAAATAGGGACCGCGTGCTGCGTCTGGTAACAGGCAAGGCGGGGCTTTTTCTGCCCCAGCAGGTCCGGGTTGGCAGCTATAGCCATGCAGGTAACTGCATGGTCAGACGAATGGTCATCCCCTGTCTTCGGGCGGGGACAAAATCCGGCTTACAGGCTTTCCGCGCATCTTTTCCGGGGCAGATACGGAATTTGAAAAATTCCGGACCGGAAAATTCGAATTTTCCGCCTCCTTTCCGCTGACGTCGGGAAATAGCGGTTGACTCGGGGGCTAGCGTGACTAGAACCCAAATCTCAGGATTTCACGAGTAACGGCCGAAGAGCGGCCTGCTCGTCGTTGCAGGAGAACGACTATGGCGAAGCCAACCACGATCAAGATCCGTCTGAACTCGTCCGCGGGCACAGGCCATTTCTACGTCACAAAGAAAAACGCCCGTACCATGACCGAGAAAATGGTCATCAAAAAGTACGACCCCGTTATTCGGAAGCACGTCGAATACGAAGAAGGCAAGATCAAGTAAGATCTGCCCTTTGCTTTGAATACTGGACCGCACCTTTGTGTGCGGTCTTTTGCATTTCAACTTTGATGTTTCCAAAGGTGATCCGATGCCCAAAGAAGGCCACTATATCAACCGAAGTAACTGGTTGCGTGCAGCGGTGTTGGGGGCAAATGACGGGATCGTGTCGATGTCGAGCTTGCTTGTGGGGGTTACCTCGGCGGGCATGGCGTCTGGCAATGTGATATTGACGGGCTTTGCGGGGCTCACGGCGGGTGCCTTGTCGATGGCGGCGGGGGAATATGTGTCGGTCTCCGCACAGGCCGACGTCGAGGCGGCCGATCTTGAACGCGAACGGATCGCTTTGGAAGATGACCCCGATTACGAGCTGGAAGAACTTGCCGAAGGTCTTGAGACGCGCGGCGTCGATCCGAAGCTTGCACTAAAGGTCGCCACGCAACTGACCGACTATGATGCTTTGGGTGCCCATGCACGCGAAGAGCTGGGCATGTTCGGCCTTGCGGGGCAGGCCAACCCTTTGCAAGCGGCTGGGGCATCGGCGCTCGCTTTTGCGGTTGGTGGCGCATTTCCCTTGATTGCAGCTCTGGCTCTGCCGACACATCTGGATATTCTGGGGGTCGCAATCGTCGCGGTTCTCGCGCTTGTCCTTCTGGGGGCAGGGGGTGCACATCTGGGGGGCGCGCCACTGCGCCCCGCGGTTCTTCGCGCGGTGGTCTGGGGTGTTGTCGCGATGGTGTTTACAGCCGGGGTTGGGCAATTCTTTGACGTGGCCGTTTAAGGGCCGCGAGGCTCAAACGCTGTAACTGCCCGTGACTGTCAAAATGTCACCTGTGATAAACGCCGCTTCCTCGCTTGCGAGAAATCTGACGGCGGGTTCAATGTCTTTGGCAGCACCCGTCCGCCACGCGCCGTTTTTGCTGCCGCATTTACCCTTATGCCATGTGGCCCGAGTTTCTTGGGACAGGTCCAAAGATTGAACGCCGCCTTGCTCGTTTCGAAATCAGAAGCACCTGTGGGCGGCACAATCGCCTTCATCGACGATATGTTCACAATGGCAGCGGCCGTCTGCAAATGCGGCAAGGCTGCTGCAAGCAAGCCCAAAAGTGCTAGGCGATGGGCCGCAATCAGGACATACTGGTCGTTGGCCTTAAAGGGCTATCGATCTTGCGGGGCAATGTCCTTGGTTGCGTCCGTTTGGCGTGCGATATCTTCAAGGCTGTATTTCAGACTGCGTCGCTTTGTCGATGCCTTCTGGTGCTTCAGGCTGACGCCCGTGCGCCGGTCTTGTTGCGGCCGGATCGGGCGCGGCACAAATCCCCCCGCGCAATTGGGACAGACGTTCTTCAAGACAACATCAACGCAGACGGCGCAGAACGTGCATTCATAGCTGCAAATTCTTGCGTCCAAGGCATGAGGCGGCAGATCCTTGTCACACATCTCACAGTTTGGGCGTAGTTCCAGCATGGCGCGCTCCTTTCAACTCCTGACCTGTATCAAGCATTGTCCAGTGCGGCAGGGCGTGCAAGATCACAGTGCGTCGCGTGAAACGAGAAACGCCCGCCAGATTTCTCTGACGGGCGTTGTGTGGTTTCATATTATCGGTATGGCTTGAAGCTGTTATTCGCGGTTGCCGAACAATTGCAGCAGCATCATGAACATGTTGATAAAGTTCAGGTACAGGCTGAGCGCGCCCATGATCCCAGACTTCTGCAGCCATTCTTGATCGCCATGTTCCGCGTGAGCAAGATAGGTGTTCTTGATGTTCTGCGTATCGTATGCTGTCAGACCGGCAAAGATCAAAACACCGATGGCAGAGATCGCAAAGACCAGTGCAGGGGATGCAAGAAAGATATTCACGATCGACGCGACGATCAATCCGACGACACCCATGATCAAGAAACTACCCCAACCGGAGATATCTTTCTTGGTGGTGTATCCCCACAAGGACAACGAGGCAAAGGCGATCGAAGTCACCAGAAAGATCTGGATGATCGAATAGCCGGTGAAGACCAGAAAGATCGAACTGATCGATACACCCATGACGGCGGCAAATGCGTAGAACAGCACCTGTGCAGTCGCGGCCGAGATTTTGTTCATGGCGGCACCAAGGCCGAAGACAAAGGCAAGCGGCGCGAACATGACGACCCATTTGAGCGGTGACATGTACAAGGCCGACCCCAAGGCGGTCAGATATTTGTCAGCACCGATCTGCCCGACAGCAGCAGCAGGGTCAGTCGTAACTGCCAAGCCGGAAATGGCCCAAGCAGCAGCAAAGGTGATGAGCATGCCGATCGACATGGTAGCATACACCTTGTTCATGTGGGTGCGCAGCCCCTCGTCGATTGCGGCGGCGCGGGATCCGGTTGCGGACCGGATTGTATTCACGTCAGCCATGAAAATCCTCCAATTGGTAAAACATGTTCCGAAATAAGTATTCCTATCCCGGTATTGGATTGAATATCGGTTGGCTTGGCTGGGTTTTCAAGAGTTTTTGGAGGATTAAACGCAGGTGTTCTCAATAAGACCTTCGCTTTTTAGGAAATCTGATCGAAATGGTCAAAAAACGACCCAAGCGCGGTAAACCCGGTGCTTATATGCCGATGGGTCGGTCGCAGGTGGTTTGGCGTTTAAAACGTTGTAAAAGTTAGATATTTTGGTGCGTCAGATGATGCCGTCAGCTTGGTTACCTGATGGATTGCCCCCTACCGATCGAATGTGCAGTTGTTTTGGGCGCAGTTAAAAGACCAAAGGATCATCGACCTGCGTTGTTTCGTCGCTGTTTCAAGCGCCAGAATTATAGGGTGAACCGTTGTACCACGATGCGAAAAGCAGAAAGCAAAGCCATCGAAGACAGCAATCTGCAACAGGCGTGATGAAGGCGATGCTGTCTTGTTCAGCCAGCTTTTGGGACCATTGATTTTTCCGAGGCACGATCGGCGAAACACATGCTGCATGATTCTTTTGAGGAACCTATGTGCCGGCATTTGTTGCGACCAAAGAATTTCCATCTTGAGTCTGTACGATTGGCTGCATTGTCATGATCTGCCCCATATCGGCAAAACTCTGCGCATCTAACTTAGCCTGATCCATCGTCTTCAGGCCCTTGTAACCCTATGAAACCCCTCAAATTATTGACGCTGCCACGCTTTGCAGCGTGGAATTCCTTGGTTGATCAGCTGCATTAACCGATTATTTACGAAGATGTTTTGCACTGCTCGATTTCGGTGCTACGATTGGGATACACGCATAGAGTGCAAGGCTCGAATGGCTACGCGTCATGCAGTAAAAAGGGTTGCAGACAACTTGGCCATCGAACCATCTGGACGGGCGCAAAATTAGTTATTATTTGCGAAAGCTCAGTAATTTTGCCATTTTGCTGAAACGTAGGACAGGAGACATCTGCTCCCACCCCCGCGTCATGTAAAGTTAAGCGCTGTGAAAGGCGCTCCTCACTGGAAAGAGTATTATTGATGCCCCATAAAGTAGATGTCCACGTAGGACAGCGTATTCGCCAGCGCCGTTGGTTGACAGGAATGACACAGCAAAAACTTGCTGAACTGGTGGGGATTAAGTTCCAGCAAATTCAAAAATACGAGACAGGGGCCAACCGCGTCAGTGCGTCGCGCTTGTGGGACATTGCAGACGCTTTAAACGTAGATGTGGCGCATTTCTTTGAAGGCCTTGAAGCCGAGAAAACAAAGAACGAGACTGTGCCCGAAAACATCCCCGCGGATTTGATCGGGGACAAGGAAGCGATGGATTTGGTCCGCTCTTACTATGCTATCCCTGAAAACCAACGTCGGCGTCTGTTTGAACTGGCCCGCGTCCTGAGCGATGTCGCCTGACGGTGTCAGATATCATGGTTCTTGCATCAGCTAGAGGATGATGGCAGTCCAAGACCCATGAAAAATCATACCAGACTAGATCCTGATATTTTGCGCGTTGGCCATTTGCTGGCCGATGCCGCGCGCCGCGAAACGTTAGCTCATTTCCGCTCTATTGATCTGTCGACTGATAACAAGTTGGCCCAAGGGTACGATCCGGTCACCGTCGCTGACCGGGCGGCAGAGCGTGCGATGCTTGAAATCCTGGCACGAGAGCGCCCTGATGATGCCGTGTTGGGCGAAGAGTATGGCGCAGTCAAAGGCACCTCGGGGCTGACGTGGGTCTTGGATCCAATCGACGGGACGCGTGGTTTTATATCTGGAACGCCGACATGGGGTGTGCTGATTGCGATTGGTGATTGCGACGGCCCGTTCTTCGGGATGATCGACCAGCCCTATATTGGCGAAAGGTTCATTGGGGGCCCTGGCATTGCCACGATGACGGGCCCGACCGGGACGCATAAACTGGCAACACGCAGGCCGCGTGATCTGTCCGAGGCGACAGTATTTACCACCTTTCCAGAGGTTGGAACCAAGGCAGAGGGCGCGGCCTTTGCGACAGTCTCGCAAAAGGCACGCCTTACCCGCCACGGTATGGATTGCTACGCCTACGCGCTGGTTGCGGCGGGGCAGGTTGATCTGGTGATCGAGGCCGGCTTGCAAACCTATGATATTCAAGCACCAATTGCAGTTGTTCAGGCCGCTGGTGGAATCGTGACAGACTGGCAGGGTGGCCCTGCCCATCACGGCGGGCGCGCCATTGCCGCAGCAAATGCCGACATCCATGCGCAGGCTTTGGAGATCCTCAAGAGTTGTACCTCATGACCGAGGTTGTGATCCGAAACGCGGACCATATCCTGACCATGGATGACGAACGTCGCGAGTTGGCGGGGGCTGATATCCTGTTGCGTGACGGCGTGATTGTCGCTTTGGGACATGCGCTTGAGACGACGGGCGAGGTTATCGATGCACGCGGCTGTGTGGTGACACCGGGCCTCGTTAACACCCATCACCACCTTTATCAGACACTCACCCGTGCGGTGCCGGGCGGTCAGGATGCGTTGCTGTTTGGATGGCTCAAGACCCTCTATCCGATCTGGGCGAAGTTCACGGCAGAGCATATGTTTACCTCTGCGCAGATAGGCTTGGCCGAGCTGGCCTTGTCCGGCTGCACATTAAGTTCGGATCACCTGTATCTTTACCCCAACGGGTCGCGGCTGGAGGATACGATCCATGCGGCTGCCCAAGTTGGTCTGCGGTTCCAGCCGACACGTGGTGCTATGAGCATCGGTGAAAGCGATGGCGGGTTGCCGCCCGACGCACTGGTCGAGGACGAGGCCGCGATACTTGAAGACTGCATTCGTGTGATCGACGCCTTTCACGATGATCGTCCATCGTCGATGTGCCGTGTGGCCATCGCGCCTTGTTCGCCCTTCTCTGTCAGCCGCAATCTGATGCGGGATGCTGCTGTGCTGGCCCGCGATAAAGGGGTTATGCTGCACACCCATCTGGCCGAGAACAGCGAAGACATCGCTTATTCTTTGGAAAAATTCGGGTGCCGTCCGGGCCAGTATGCGATGGATTTGGGTTGGGTTGGCCCTGACGTCTGGCACGCGCATTGTGTAAAGCTTGACCCAAGCGAGATTGACCTTTTTGCCCAAACGGGAACGGGTGTCGCGCATTGTCCTTGCTCTAACTGTCGGCTTGGGTCCGGCATAGCACCGGTCCGCGCGATGCGGGATGCCGGGGTGAAAGTGGGGCTGGGCGTGGACGGATCGGCCAGTAATGACGCAGGAAACCTGGTGTCAGAGGCACGCCAAGCGATGCTGTTGCAAAGGGTGGTGCGGGGGGCTGACGCGATGAGCGCGCGCGAAGCGCTCGAGATTGCCACCCGTGGCGGCGCGGATGTGCTGGGCCGCCCCGAATGCGGGCGCATCGCGGTTGGAGCGCGTGCCGACATCGCCATCTGGGATGTGAGCGGCATTGAAAGCGCTGGCAGTTGGGATCCGGCAGCATTGCTGTTGGCGGGCCCGACGACTGTGCGCGATTTGCTGGTTGAAGGTCGGCTGGTCGTTCAAGGCGGCCATCTTCAGACGATTGACCTGCATGCGCAAATTGCCCGGCAAAACGTTCTGGCCCGAGAGTTGAGGGATAAGATATGAGAATGCTTTGGCTGTTTTGTGTCTTTCTGACCGCTATGAGCGTATCGGCTGCGGCCAACCCGGCGGCGACAAAGGCGCTGAATGATCTGCGTGCGGCGAACGGAGCGGCAGCTGTGGACTACTCGACCACGCTGGAAGCCGCCGCCAAGGCACATGCTTTGGATATGGCGAAACACGGCTATTTTGCGCATGAGGGTCGCAACGGATCAAGCGTCGGCGAGCGTGTGAAAAAGCAGCAGTACAAATGGTGTTTCGTCGCCGAGAACCTCGCCAAAGGGCAGCGCGACCTTAATCAGGTGATGCAGGGCTGGGCGCAGTCACCGGGGCATTTTTCGAACATGATCAATGAAAATGCCAAGGAATTTGGGCTGTTCGAGGGCCCTGATCGTATTTGGGCCATGGTTCTGGCGGCACGCTGTTGAACAATTCAGCGACGCAGCTGCGCTGCATTCTTTTTATAAGTGCTCGGACGAGCCCTGAGCCCAATACCTTTTCGTTTGAAGTTGTCTGAAGCGATGGACGCTTCGCGGAGAGTTTATTTGGCAAAATGAAGCTGGATCAGACCCGCCTTTGACCTGCGACCCAGACGTCTTTGATGGCTCGGTCATCGCCCATCATCAGCGTTGCAAAAACCATATCCCAGATGTTTTGAGCGTTTGACGCCCGCTGCGCAATGGCAGGGGTCGAGGCAAGATCAAGGATTGTGATGTCTGCCTCAAAACCTGCGTTCAGGGTGCCGATTTTTTCATGCAGGTGAAGGCTGCGGGCTGATCCGGCTGTGGCCAGCCAAATAAGCTGGGCTGCATGAAGTGGTGCGCCGCGCAGTTGTCCTATCTCATAGGCGGCTGCCATCGTTCGCAGCATGGAAAACGACGACCCCCCGCCTGTATCTGTGGCAAGCCCGATCGGGATACGGCGCGCGGCAAGGCCCGCCATGTCAAAAAGACCGGAACCAATGAAGGTATTGGAGGTGGGGCAATGGACAAGGGCTGCGCCGGTTTCTGAAATCCGGTCACTCTCGCGCGGGGTCAGATGGATTGCATGACCGTAGACGGCGCGCGCGCCGATCAGGCCGTGTTCCTCGTAGGTATCCAGATAGTCGCGGGCCTGTGGAACAAGCTCGCGAACCCAGGCAATCTCGTCAAGTTGCTCGCTCAGGTGGGTTTGCATCAGACAGTCGGGGTGTTCCGCCCAAAGCGCGCCCAAAGCGGCCAGCTGATCGGGGGTGGATGTGGGCGTGAAGCGTGGCGTAATGGCATAGCCCGCGCGGCCTTTGCCCTGCCAGCGTTCGATCAGGGCCTTGCTGTCATCATAAGCCGATTGCGCGGTATCACACAGCCCCTCCGGAGCGTTTCTGTCCATGCAGGTTTTGCCCGCAACGATGCGCTGACCGCGAAGGGCTGCGGCCTCAAAGATCGCATCGACACTTTGGGGTGTGATCGTTGCAAAAGAGCAGACCGTGGTGGTGCCATGCGCAAGCGTAAGATCCAGATAGCGGCCCGCAATTTCAGTGGCATAGGCAGGATCTGCCAGCCGCATTTCTTCGGGGAAGGTATAGAGGTTCAGCCAGTCGATCAGCCGCTTGCCCCAGCTTGCGATAATGGCCGTCTGGGGGTAGTGGACATGCGCGTCCACAAATCCCGGGCAGATCAACGCATCTGCGTAGTCTGTGACTTGGGCGAGGGGGTGCGCCTTGCGCAACTCAGCCCCATTTCCCACTGCCCGGATATGGCCGTCTTCGATCAGCACACCCCCTGAGCTGTCTATTGATACGGTGTCTTCCCAGCTTTCCTCAAGTGGATTGCCATTGAAATTCAGGGTCTGACCCAGAAGGAGCGTTTGTTGTTTCATGCCGCTAGCTTAAGACCTGACGGCCAGAGGAACAATCGTATGAATGCGTATTTTCGCGCCATTGTAACCCGATAGTGCGGCTACTATTGTACATGCAAATTAAAGGGGTGTGTGATGTCTGATGAAATGCGTGAACTGGATGTAGCCCCCGAAGCAGAAGACGAATCTGAGGCTTACAAGCTCAATAAAAAGGCCGTTGCCTCGATTCTTTATGCGGTCGAGATTGATGATGCGGCCAAGCTGACCGAGTTGATGGAGCCGCTGCACGCGGCTGACATCGCCGATCTTCTGGAACAGATCAGCAGTTTTGAGCGGACCAAGCTGATCCGGCTTTATGACCGTGAATTTGACGGTGAAATCCTGACCGAGCTTGACGAGTCGATCCGTGAAGAAGTCATCGGCATCCTGACGCCTCAGGTTCTGTCCGACGCGGTGCGCGAACTGGACAGCGATGATGTTGTTGACCTGATCGAGGATCTTGAGGACGCGCAGGCCGAAACCATTCTGGGCGCACTTGAAGATGTTGACCGAGCCGCGGTTGAACAGGCGCTGGCCTACCCTGAATACTCTGCTGGCCGTTTGATGCAGCGCGAGGTCGTGATGGCCCCTGAACATTGGACGGTTGGCGAAGCGATTGATTTCTTGCGCAAAACCCCGGAAGAAGACTTGCCTGATCAGTTCTATCACATCGTCATGGTCGATCCGCGCCTGCATCCTGTTGGCAATGTGACTTTGGGCAAGCTGATGCGGTCGAAACGTGCGACGATGTTGCGCGATATTCTGGAAGACACGTTTCAGGTCATTCCCGCGATGCGAGACGAAGGCGATGTGGCCTATGCGTTCAACCAATACCACCTGATTTCTGCTCCGGTTGTCGACGACGAGGGGCGTTTGATCGGGGTCATCACCATCGATGATGCGATGGCCGTTCTGGACGAGGAGCACGAAGAAGACATCCTGCGCCTTGCCGGTGTGGGTGAGGGGTCGCTTTCTGACCGGGTGATCGAGACGACAAAGCAGCGCCTGCCTTGGCTGGCCGTGAACCTTGTGACCGCGATTGCCGCGTCCATGGTGATTTCGCAGTTCGAAGTCGCGATTGCGCAAATCGTAGCACTGGCCGTCTTGATGCCGATTGTCGCCTCGATGGGCGGCAATGCCGGAACGCAAAGCCTGACCGTTGCGGTACGTGCAATTGCCACGCGCGATTTGACGGGGTCGAACGTTTGGCGGGTCATCAGGCGTGAATGTCTGGTGGGGCTGATCAACGGCCTCATCTTTGCCGTGATCATGGGCATTGTCGGTGTGATCTGGTTCGGCTCTCCGGCGCTGGGCTATGTGATTGCGGTGGCGATGGTGATCAACATGGTCGTCGCCGGGCTTGCTGGCACGGGGATACCCATCCTGTTGGAGCGTATTGGTGTCGACCCTGCGTTGGCATCCGGTGCGTTCGTGACAACGGTGACAGACGTGGTTGGGTTTTTCGCCTTCCTGGGCCTTGCCGCAGCTGTTTTGTTATGACCGATCTGGCGGCTGTAAAAAGCGCTGCCCGCAAGCTCGCTTTTGCGCGTCGCAAACCCTTGTTCGAGGCCGCCACTGCAACACAGGCGGGGTATCTGAGCGAGGTGCTTGCGGGATACCGCGGGGTGAAGCTGTCGGGTTTCATGCCGATCCGGACCGAGATTGACCCGCGTCCGGCCATGGCAGAAGCGTCTGCGCATGGCCTTGTCGGAGTCCCGGTGATCACGGGGCCAAACCAGCCTTTACGGTTTTCTAGGTGGGTGCCAGAGACAGCGATGATCAACGGGCCGTTCGGCGCGCAAATCCCTGCGGTGGATGATTTCTTCGAGCCAGAGATCGTGATCGTGCCGTTGCTGTCTTTTACGCAAAACGGGGACAGGCTGGGATATGGCGGCGGGTTCTATGACCGCACGCTTGAACACTTGCGCGCCCGTTGGGCCACGCTTGCTATCGGTTTTGCTTTTGCGGGACAGCAGGTCGATGCCTTGCCACTTGAGCCGACGGACCAGCCGCTTGATCTGATCGTGACCGAGCAGGGGGTAATCGACGTGCGTCGATGATCCTGAACTTCGCTATTCGGGGCACGGATGTGGTCCAGATCACAAGCCATGCTTCACGGTCCTTTGCGTCTTGCTATGCGTTGCAAGCCGCGATCGCGGCACTGAGCTCGAACATGTCTGGTGGGGGATAGCGCCGCAGCTTTGGGTTTGCTGCTTAGGCATGTCTGGACTTTGCCATCGTGATTTCTGGGCATGCCATCGAAGGGCAGGGCCGCTGCGTTTCGCTTGGGGGCCAAAATACCGCAGCACTGCCTCTTGCTCTTGCGCGCGCCGCGGCCTAACGCTGTGGCCATGAAAATACTCTTTCTTGGTGATGTCATGGGCCGTTCCGGCCGCCGCGCAATCAGCGAAAACCTGCCCCGTCTGCGCAAAGACTGGAAACTGGATTTCGTTGTGGTGAACGGTGAAAACGCAACCTCGGGGATGGGGTTGTCGGGCAGCCACGCCAAGGATCTTCTTGAGGCGGGGGCAGATTGCCTGACCCTTGGCGATCATGCGTTCGACCAGAAAGACATGCTTGGCTTTATCGAGCAGGAACAACGCATTATCCGCCCTCTGAATTTCTCCAAGAATGCACCGGGCAAGGGCGCGCGGCTGTTCACCGCGCAAAACGGGCGCAAAGTTCTTGTGGTTCAGGCGCTTGGCCAAGTGTTCATGAAGCGGCCCTTTGATGATCCTTTTTCGGCGCTGGAACCGGTGCTGAAAACCCATCCTTTGGGGGGAATGGCGGCGGCCGTGATCGTCGACATCCATTGCGAAGCGACCTCTGAGAAGATGGCGATGGGTCATTGGTGCGATGGCCGCGCCAGCCTTGTCGTCGGCACACACACCCATGTGCCGACATCCGACGCGATGATCCTGCCCGGCGGCACCGCTTATATGACCGATGCAGGCATGTGCGGCGACTACCATTCCGTCATCGGGATGGAGAAAACCGAACCCTTGCGCCGTTTTATCACAGGTATGCCCAAAGACAGGTTTACCCCCGCAAATGACGAAGCGACGCTGTCCGGTGTCTATATTGAAACCGATGATCGCACCGGAAAAGCCACGCGCATCGTGTCCGTGCGCCAGGGCGGAAAACTGCAACAAAGCGCCCCATGACCCGCAAGCAAATCGTCTTCTACACCGCTTTTCTGGCGGTGCTGGGGGCGGGTTGGGGCTTTACCCAGCCCATGGCAAAAATTGCCGTAAGCACAGGGTATCAGCATTTTGGCCTCGTGTTCTGGCAGATGGTCATTGGCGCGGTTTTCACGATTGTGATCAATGCAGCACGTGGCAAGCGCCTGCCGCTTGGGCCGCGATATCTGCGCCTGTATCTGGTCATCGCCATGATCGGCACAGTGCTGCCTAATTCTGCCTCGTATCAGGCGGCGATCTGACTGCCGTCGGGCGTCTTGTCACTGTTGCTAAGCATTGTTCCAATGTTTGCCTTTCCCATCGCCTTGGTGATGGGGCTTGACCGCTTCAGCTTTCGCCGTCTAGGTGGGTTGGCCTTTGGGCTCGCGGGCGTGGTTCTGCTTGTGGCTCCCGGCCCGAATGTGTCGATGAACTTGCCGATCTTGTGGATATTCGTGGCGTTGTTTGGGGGGCTTTGTTACGCGTTCGAAGGCAATATCGTCGCAAAATGGGGCACACTTGATCTGGACGCCTTTCAGGTGCTGCAAGGCGCGTCCATCATCGGCGCGCTCCTGATCCTGCCCGTGGTTCTGATGACGGGCCAGTTCATTGACCCGACCCCGCCTTGGGATGCACCGCAATTGGCCTTGCTTGAGTCCTCGGTCGTGCATGTGCTGGTCTATTCTGGCTACATCTGGCTGGTCGGTCGTGCAGGGGCGGTGTTCGCGGTGCAGGTCAGTTATCTGGTGACAGGTTTTGGGCTGATCTGGGCCAAGCTGATCTTGTCCGAGGCCTACGCGCCGACGCTGTGGATTGCCCTTGGGATGATGTTTGCAGGTCTCTATCTTGTACAACCGCGCCCCAAAGCGGCGCTTGCCGAAGCAGCGGCAATGGGCGACACTACGATCTGATTTTCGAGCAAAATGCAGGACATATCGCAATGGATCTACTGAACCTGTCGCAAAGCATGTCTGCGATATTGGCCATTACGGTCGTCGCGATCATGTTCGCCATGTTCCTGCGCGAAACCCTCCCGACCGAAGTTGTGGCCTTGACCGGGGCTGCTGTCATGCTCGCGCTTGGCATTCTGCCATATGACGATGCACAGGCGGTTTTGCAGAACTCCGCCCCTTGGACGATTGCTGCGATGTTCATTGTGATGGGTGCCTTGGTGCGCACGGGCGCGTTGGATGTCTTGACGCGGCTGGCCGAACGCTATGCCAAGACCCACCCCAAGTCGGCCGTTGTTGGCGTGATCTTTGCGGTGATGGCGGCATCCGCAATCATGAACAACACACCAGTGGTGGTGGTGATGATCCCCGTTGTGGTGCAACTCAGCCAGACGTTGGGCACCAAAGCCTCAAAACTGCTGATCCCTCTGAGCTATGCAGCGATCATGGGCGGCTCGCTGACATTGATCGGGACCTCGACCAACCTGTTGGTGGACGGTGTGGCGCGGACCCAAGGGCTAGAACCGTTCGGCATCTTCGAAATCCTGCCCATCGGTCTTGTGGTCTGCGCTTGGGGCCTGATCTACATGGCAATTTTCGCGCCTAAACTGCTGCCAGCCCGAGACAGCATGGCGAATATGCTCTCCGACCGCTCCAAAATGAAGTTCTTCACCGAGGCCGTGATACCCCCTGAATCCAACCTGATCGGTCGCGATGTGTTGGAAGTGCAACTGTTCAAGCGCGAAGGCGTGCGGTTGGTCGACGTGGTGCGCGGCGATCAATCGTTGCGCCGCGATCTGGCAGCCGTGCATCTGCAGGTCGGCGACCGCGTCGTTTTGCGCACACAAATGACCGAACTGCTCAGCTTGCAGGCGAACAAGGAGCTCAAGCGGGTCGATCAGGTATCGGCCGTTGAAACCTCGACAGTAGAGGTGCTGATCACGCCGGGCTGCAAGATGGTAGGCCGCTCGTTGGGCGCGCTGCGTTTGCGCCGCCGCTACGGTGTCTACCCGCTCGCGGTGCACCGCCGGAACCAGAACATCGGACGGCAACTGGATGAGCTGATTGTCAAGGTCGGCGATACGTTGCTGCTGGAAGGTGCGATGGCAGATATCCAGCGGCTTGCCTCTGACATGGACATGGTCGACGTGTCGCAACCCTCAGCGCGCGCGTTCCGCCGTGGTCATGCGCCCATTGCAATCGCTGCCCTCATGGGGATCGTTGTCCTTGCGGCCCTGAACGTGGCTCCGATACTGTTGCTCGCGGTCATCGCCGTAGCCCTTGTACTGGTTACCGGCTGCATCGACGCCGATGAAGCCTTTACCTTTATTGATGGCCGGTTGCTGGCGCTGATCTTTTCAATGCTGGCCATTGGGGCAGGGCTGCAAAACTCGGGGGCCATCGCCCTGATCGTAGATAGCATTGCCCCCGTCCTTGGGGACCTATCCCCCTTTTATGTGATCTTTTCGGTTTTCCTGCTAACCACCATCCTGACCGAGATCGTGTCGAACAATGCCGTCGCCGTGATCATGACCCCCATCGCGATCAGCTTGGGCACCGCGCTTGGCATGGACCCGCGCCCGCTGGTGGTCGCCGTCATGATCGCTGCGTCTTGCGCCTTTGCCACGCCGATCGGCTACCAGACAAATACGCTGGTTTACGGGCCAGGTGGCTACCGTTTTACCGATTTCATGCGGATCGGTATTCCGCTTAATCTGTCCATGTCGCTGCTGGTATCCTCCGTCATCCCTCTTATCTGGTAGGAGCGGTCTTTCGCTTCTCTGGCTTGGAAATATCCCGGGGGTTTGGGGGCTGGCCCCCATCCGCCGGATCATGATCACAAAGGCCAGAAAACCAGAATTGCCGGTATCGACACCGCGACGATGATTATTTCCAAGGGTAGCCCCATACGCCAGTAATCCCCGAAGGAATAGCCGCCTGGCCCCAAAATCAAGGTGTTGTTCTTGTGCCCGATGGGGGTCAGAAATGCACTGGATGCGGCCACCGCAACCGCCATCAGGAACGGATCAGGCGAGACTTCAAGGGTTTGGGCCATCTGAATGCCAACCGGTGCCGCCACAATGGTGGTCGCAGTGTTGTTCAAGACATCTGACAACGTCATTGTCACGATCATCAGGACCGTCAGCACGACCCAAGCCGGGAAACCGTCGGTCAGCCCGACAAGCGCGCCTGCGATCAGCTCGGTTCCGCCCGAAGTCTCAAGCGCCGCACCCAACGGGATCATAGAGCCCAGCAGGACAACAACGGGCCACTCGATATGGGTGTAGAGCTCTGACAAGGGTATGATTTTGGCCAGGACATAAGCGACCACCACCAACCCAAGGGCCACGGGCAAATAGATCAATCCAAAACTTGCAGCGGTCACCGCACCGCCAAAAAGGCCGATCGCGAGCCACACCTTACTGTTTTCGGTAACCGCAAGGCCGCGGTCGGCGAGGGGCAGCACGCCCAGCCATTCCACGACATGCGGCACCGTATCGCGTGGCACCAACAGCAACAGAATGTCGCCCGCCTGCAGCCGGGTCTTGCGCAGTTGCGCGGTGATCTTTTTGCCCTTTCGCGAAATGCCCAAAAGCACTGTTCTTTGCCGCCATGCCAGGCCTACCGCCTGAGCCGTGCGCCCGTTCAGCCGAGAGTCTTCCGTGATCACCACCTCGATGATCTCGACGCCCTCGCCGTCCGCGTGGAGCATCTCTTCGCGGTCTTTATCGGCGACCTGAAAATTCAGGGTGCTGCGAAATTCATCAAGCGCGTCCGGTGTGGATTCCAGCACCAACGCGTCACCAGCCTGCAAGGCGACATTGCGCGATTGCCCATAGCGCCGCTTGCCGTCGCGGATCAGCCCCAAGATGGCGACGTCTGATTTGTCAGCAACATCTTGCAATTCGGCCAACCGTTTGCCGATCTGGTTGCTGTCGTCTGGCACTGTCAGCTCGGCGATGTACTGCGACAGATCCTCAGGTTTCAGCGCACTGTCATCGCGTGCAGGGATCAGCCGCCAGCCCACCAGTGCTACAAATGCCAAGCCTGCCATCGCGGCAATCCCGCCCACAGGGGCGAAATCGAACATGCTGAAAGGCGCGCCCAGCGATTCCTGCCGGATTGAGGCGATGATGATATTTGGCGGTGTGCCGATCAGCGTGGCCATGCCCCCCAGGATCGTGGCAAAGCTCAGCGGCATCAGGCTTATCCCGGGATTGCGCCCCGCTTTGCGCGCCGTTTGAATGTCAACGGGCATCAGCAGGGCAAGTGCGGCCACATTGTTCATAAACGCTGACAAGACGCCGCCGATCAGACCCATCAAGGTGATATGCGCCGCCAAGCTGCGGGAGGCATCAACCATGGTGCGGGTGATCAAAAGTACCGCCCCTGAGCGCACCAGACCCGCTGAGACAACCAGTACGAGAGCGACGATCAACGTAGCCGGGTGACCAAAGCCGTCAAAGGCGTCCTTGCTGTCGACTACCCCCAAAACAACCGCAATCATCAGTGCCGAGAAGGCGACCAGATCATAGCGAAACCGCCCCCAGACCAGCATGACAAAGACGGCTCCGAAAAGGGAGAAAAGAATGATTTGGTCCTGGGTCATGGGGCGCGCCACTTGTATTGAAACTTTGCCCGAGCCTTAGCAGTCTGATTGGGGGCTGTCTGCCCCCAAACCCCCGAGGATATTTTCAAGCCAGAGAAGGAGCGGGAGCCCGTCGCACTGTGGCTTGTTTGCGCGCAAGGGGTGGCTTATAGAGAGCCAGTTCGAAGATTTCGCAGACGAGGTTACCATGGCAGGCCACTCAAAATGGGCAAACATCCAACACCGCAAGGGGCGTCAAGACAAGCTGCGCGCCAAGGTGTTTTCCAAGATGTCGAAAGAGATCACCGTTGCCGCAAAGATGGGCGACCCCGACCCTGACAAAAACCCGCGCCTGCGTCTGGCAATCAAGGAAGCCAAGTCGGTCTCCGTGCCCAAGGACGTGATTGACCGTGCGATCAAAAAGTCGACGGCGGGCGATAGCGAGGATTACGAAGAGATCCGCTATGAGGGGTATGGCCCCAACGGTGTTGCGGTTATCGTCGAGGCGATGACCGACAACCGCAATCGCACAGCGTCGGTTGTACGCTCTACCTTCACCAAAAATGGCGGCAATCTGGGCGAGACGGGCAGTGTCGGGTTTATGTTCGATCGCAAGGGCGAAATCGTCTATCCGTCGTCCGTTGGAGACGCCGATACCGTTATGATGGCGGCGATTGAAGCGGGCGCGGAAGATGTTGAAAGCGCTGAGGACGGTCATGTGATCTGGTGTCTGGACACTGATCTGAACGAGGTTGCCACGGCCCTTGAGGCGGAACTGGGCGAGTCTGACAGCACCAAACTTGTCTGGCGGCCGACCACGACGACTGAGATGGATCTGGAAGGTATGGAAAAGCTCATGAAGCTGATCGACGCGCTGGAAGATGATGACGACGTTCAACGTGTCACGGCGAATTTCGAAGCCTCCGACGAGGTGATGGAGCAGCTTTAGAATTCTGAAGACACGCTTTGACACAGACAAAAAAACCGCCCTCCGTAATTGGGGGCGGTTTTTCATCACGAAGAAGGTTGAAATATCAGCCGAACATGCGTGCCATACTCAGGAACAGGCCTGTGCTTGGCGCAGCAGTTTTGCGCTTCAGGGTTTTTTGCTGCGCAATTGTTGCCAGCACGCGTTTCACGTCGTTCAGACGCCCAAGGGCTTTCGATCCACCGGCGCTTGCTTGCACGCCAAGAATCTTGGACTGCGTATGAAGAGCCGCTTCGATAAGTGCCAGGTCGTCTTGGCTGATTTCCAGCTTCTGCTTTTCGTCTAACATGACTTTTTCCTTAGTTGCATTGCGTCCAGATAGGGGCTGCGTGTTCATTTCGCTAGGAGATACGCTCCAGATCACGCATTTGTTTCACCCCCAGCTGAAGATTTCCGGCTTGCTTTTGCGCAATATGGCTAAGATACGGATTTTACGCGAAGTTTCCCGGCCGATATTCAGCTCACCTTTCTTTGAACAAAGGCGCATATGACTGCATTTTTACCTGGCTTTGTCTTGAGTCTGACGCTGATTCTGGCAATTGGCGCGCAAAACGCTTTTGTCTTGCGTCAGGGATTGCGGTTGCAGCACGTATTTTGGGTGTGCCTGACCTGTGCGGTCTCGGATGCGGTGTTAATCACGGTCGGGGTTGCGGGCTTTGGGGCGTTGGCCCAGGCAGTGCCATGGTTCGAGCCACTCATGCGCTATGGCGGGGCCGGGTTCTTGATCTGGTACGGGGGCCAAAATGCCCTTTCCGCGTGGCGCGGCGGGGACGCTCTTGAGGCCGAGGGGCCGCAGACCCAATCCTTACGTCGCACGATCCCGACTTTGTTGGCACTTACGTGGCTAAATCCGCATGTCTATCTTGATACGGTGGTGTTGCTGGGATCGATCTCGGCGCAATATGACAACCGACTGGCCTTTGGCACCGGAGCGGTGACGGCCAGTTTCGTATTCTTCTTTTCACTTGGGTATGGCGCGCGCATGCTCAGCCCGATGTTTGCAAAACCGCGCAGCTGGCAAATACTGGATGCTTTGATCGCGTTGACCATGTGGGCGATTGCCGCGAAATTATTGTTGATGTGAGGGTGATGTGACCTTGTGGTCGTCCGCGCAATCAGGAATGTTCGGAATATGGCAACAGCTCTTCCTCATCGTCCGGTAACCGGCATCTTCTGGATGGTCGTGACAGGGTTGCTGTTCATCTGTGTCACCGCGCTTGTAAAGCACATGGGCCCGCGGCTGCCTGCGGCTGAGGCGGCGTTTATCCGCTATGGTTTCGGGTTGGTGTTTTTGCTGCCTGCCATCGGTGCCTTGCGTGCCGCCCATCTGACCCGCCGCCAATGGTCGTTGTTTGGCTTGCGGGGCGGATTGCACGGGTTAGGCGTGATCTTGTGGTTTTATGCGATGACCCGCATTTCCATCGCCGAAGTGACCGCGATGAATTACCTTGCCCCGATATATGTAACAATTGGGGCCGCGTTTTTTCTGGGAGAGAAGCTGGCGCTGCGTCGCATCATTGCGGTCTTATTGGGCCTGTTGGGGGCAGTGATCATTCTGCGACCAGGATTTCGCGAGTTGACCAACGGGCATTTTGCAATGTTGATTGCCGCCGTTGTGTTTGGCGGGGCTTATCTGTTGGCCAAGGTGTTGACAGACGAGGTAAAGCCGTCAGTCGTGGTCGCGATGATGTCATTGTTTGTGACGCTTGCGCTTGCGCCTTTTGCGCTGCCTGTCTGGATCACGCCAACCTGGCAGGAGGTGGGGATTTTGGCCGCCGTTGCATGCTTTGCCACCGCTGGGCATTACACGATGACGCTGGCCTTTGCAGCGGCCCCGCTGACAGTGACGCAGCCGATCACGTTTTTGCAACTTGTCTGGGCAACAGCGTTGGGTGCGTTGGTGTTTGCAGAACCGATAGATGTCTGGGTTATTTTTGGCGGCTTTGTCATCTTGGGATCGGTGACATTCATCACATGGCGCGAGGCGATGCTGAACCGTCAGATTACGCCGGCAAGCCCTGCCACAAAGCTCTGAGCATTTTTATTGACTCTCAGGTCAATAACCCTACATCTGTTTCAGGAACTGGAATGGTAGGGGACCAATATGCCCAAACTTGGAATGGAGCCGATCCGCCGCGACGCGCTGGTTAAGGCCACAATTGCCGAAATCGGGGCTGCGCAATCGCTTGATGTGACCGTCGACCAGATCGCGCGGCGCGCAGGCATGTCCAAAGCACTGGCGCACCATTATTTTGGCGGCAAAGACCAGATTTTTCTGGCGGCCATGCGCTATATCCTGTCGGAATATTCTGCCGAGGTCCGGCGCGAATTACGCAAAGTCAACACGCCGCTTGCCCGCGCAGAGGCGATTATCCGCGCCAGTTTCGACGAAAGCTGCTTTGATCCGGCAACTGTAAGCGCTTGGATGATGCTGTATGGATCATCGCGCACGAATGTTGAAACCTACCGGCTGCTGATCGTTTATCAGGCCCGTTTACGGTCGAACCTGACCCATGCGCTACGCCCGATATCTGCACAGCCAGAGCAGCACGCAGAGACATTGGCGGCTTTGATCGACGGGCTATACCTGCGTGCCGCCCTGTCTGACAGCGGCAGTGCGCGGGCGGCATGTGCGCAGGCGTTGTCGCTTTTAGATACCTTGATAGGAAGCAGATCGTGACCAAACCGAATATTCTGGTTTTGATGGTTGACCAGTTGAACGGCACCTTGTTTCCGGACGGTCCGGCGGATTGGTTGCACGCACCAAATCTCAAGGCTCTTGCAGAACGCTCGACCCGCTTCAAAAATGCCTATACCGCCAGCCCGCTTTGTGCGCCGGGACGGGCTGCGTTCATGTCTGGCCAATTGCCCAGTGCGACGGGCGTTTACGACAATGCTGCAGAGTTTACCTCAAGCATCCCGACGTATGCGCATCATCTGCGCCGCGCGGGATATCAGACCTGTCTGTCCGGCAAGATGCACTTTGTCGGCCCGGATCAGCTGCACGGGTTCGAAGAACGCCTGACGACCGATATCTACCCAGCCGATTTCGGCTGGACGCCTGATTACCGCAAGCCCGGCGAACGCATCGACTGGTGGTATCACAACATGGGGTCGGTGACCGGTGCAGGTGTTGCCGAGATCAGCAACCAAATGGAATATGACGATGCAGTCGCGTTCGAGGCGACCCGCAAGCTATACGATTTGTCGCGTGGCCAGGATGCGCGCCCCTGGTGTCTGACAGTCAGCTTTACACATCCGCATGATCCTTATGTTGCGCGAAAGAAATACTGGGATTTGTACAACGACTGTGATCACCTGCTGCCAGAGGTTCCCGATTTGGGCTATGATGCTCAAGACGCCCATTCCAAACGTATCTTCGATGCAAACGACTGGCGCAGCTTCGATATCACAGAAGACCACATCAAACGGTCCCGTCAGGCCTACTTTGCGAATATCAGCTATCTTGACGATAAGATCGGCGAGATTTTGCAGACCCTCGAAGACACCCGCCAAGAGGCGGTTATTCTCTTTGTCTCGGATCATGGAGACATGCTGGGCGAACGGGGCCTTTGGTTCAAGATGAGCTTTTACGAGGGATCATCCCGCGTGCCGATGATGATCGCCGCACCGCAGATGAAGCCCGGTCTGAACGAAACCCCCGTCAGCAATATCGACGTTTGCCCGACGCTGTGTGACCTGGCTGGCGTGTCTATGGACGAGATGATGGAATGGACCACGGGCCAGTCGCTGGTGCCGATGGGCCAAGGGGCGGAGCGCACCGAACCTGTCGCCATGGAATACGCCGCCGAAGGCACAGAGGCCCCGATGGTGTCGCTGCGCTATGGCAAATGGAAATACAACCGCTGCGCGCTGGATCCCGACCAGCTGTTCGATCTGGACGCTGACCCGCACGAACTGACCAATCTGGCCGAAGAGCCGGCACATCAAGGCACGCGCCAGACCCTGCGTGCCAAGTCAGACGCCCGTTGGGATCTGGACGCATTTGACGCTGACGTGCGCAAAAGCCAGGCCCGACGCTGGGTTGTCTACGAGGCGTTGCGAAAGGGGGGGTATTATCCATGGGATTACCAGCCCCTGCGCAACGCGTCAGAGCAATACATGCGCAACCACATGGATTTGAACGTGCTGGAAGAAAACAAACGCTTCCCGCGCGGTGAATGAAAAAAATCGAAAAGTGAGAAACCTATGCAAACGCAACCAACAGCAAGCCACTTCATCAACGGCGCATATGTCGAAGACACCAATGGAACGCCGATCGAAGTGATCTATCCCGCGACCGGCGAAAAGATTGCAACGGTCTATGCAGCCACGCCCGAGATCATCGACCAAGCATTGAGCGCCGCACGTGCCGCTCAGGCGGCCTGGGGGGCGATGACCGGTACAGAACGGGGCCGCATCCTGCGCCGCGCCGCCGACATCATGCGCGAACGCAACCATGATCTGTCGGTGCTGGAGACCTATGATACCGGCAAGCCCTATCAGGAAACGTCTGTGGCAGATGCAACAAGCGGTGCCGATGCGCTTGAATATTTCGGGGGCATCGCAGCAGGCCTGACAGGTGAGCATATTCAGCTTGGCGAAGATTGGGTCTACACCCGCCGCGAACCTTTGGGTGTGTGCGTGGGCATCGGGGCATGGAACTATCCGACGCAGATCGCCTGCTGGAAAGGCGCACCGGCGCTGGCCTGTGGCAATTCCATTGTGTTCAAACCCTCCGAGACGACACCTTTATGTGCGCTGAAAGTTGCCAAGATATTGCACGAGGCCGGCTTGCCTGCGGGGCTTTACAATGTCGTGCAGGGTATGGGCGAGGTCGGTGCAGCGTTGGTGACTGACCCCCGCGTCGACAAGGTATCGCTGACCGGATCAGTGCCCACCGGCCGCAAGGTTTATGCTGCTGCTGCCGAAGGGATCAAACACGTAACGATGGAACTGGGCGGTAAATCCCCGATGATCGTGTTCGAAGATGCCGATATCGAGAACGCGATCAGCGGTGCGATCTTGGGTAACTTTTACAGCTCGGGTCAGGTCTGCTCAAATGGGACGCGGGTGTTCGTACACACTGATATCAAAGAGGCGTTCCTGTCACGTCTGGCTGAACGGCTGGGCACGGCTGTGATCGGTGACCCGATGGATCCCGCCACCAGCTTTGGTCCAATGGTCTCGAAGCGCCAGCTGGATATTGCGCTAGGCTATATTGAAAAGGGCAAGGCCGAGGGCGCGCGACTTGTCTATGGCGGCAATGAGATTGAGGGAGATGGGTTCTACCTGCAGCCCACAGTTTTTGCCGACGTCACAGATGACATGAGCATCGCGCGCGAAGAGATTTTCGGCCCTGTTATGTCAGTCCTTGATTTTACCGACGAGGACGATGTGATGGCGCGTGCAAATGATACCGAGTTTGGCCTTGCTGCCGGTGTATTCACCCGCGATCTGGCCCGCGCGCACCGTGTCGCTGCCAAGTTCGAGGCGGGAACATGCTACATCAATACCTATAACGACGCGCCCGTCGAAGCGCCCTTTGGCGGCATGAAAAATTCGGGCGTGGGCCGTGAGAATTCCAAGGCGGCGATTGAGCACTACAGCCAGTTGAAGTCCGTTTATGTGCGCATGGGCGATCTGGAAGCGCCCTTTTAAAGCGGCGTAATCCAAAGGAGCGCTAAAGCGCATTCGATTTTTGGTGTGTGAAGCGCCCTGAGCCCACTGCTTCGGCGGTGTGGCAGGGCGACATGCGGTCCCATGGAAAGGGAATAGGATGGAACCTGATTTTATCATTGTCGGCGCGGGCAGCGCAGGGTGCGCGATGGCCTACCGGTTGGCCAATGCCGGGCGCAAGGTCTTGGTGATCGAGCATGGTGGCACCGATGCGGGGCCGTTTATCCAGATGCCTGCGGCGTTGTCTTATCCGATGAATATGAAAACCTATGACTGGGGGTTTTCATCTGAACCTGAACCGCACCTGAACAACCGGCGTCTTGCAACGCCGCGTGGCAAGGTCATCGGGGGATCGTCTTCGATCAACGGGATGGTCTATGTACGCGGCCATGCCGGGGATTACGACCATTGGGCTGAAAGCGGTGCCGATGGATGGTCTTTTGCCGATGTGCTGCCTTACTTTAAACGGATGGAGCATTGGCATGACGGTGGTCATGGCGGTGATGCAAATTGGCGGGGCAAGGATGGCCCGCTTCACGTCAGCCGCGGCCCGCGCAAGAACCCTTTGTTCGACGCCTTTGTGAAAGCTGGAAGACAGGCTGGATACGAAACCACCGACGACTACAACGGTGAAAAGCAAGAGGGCTTCGGCCCGATGGAGCAGACTGTGTTTAACGGTCGCCGCTGGTCGGCAGCCAATGCCTATTTGCGACCCGCCCAAAAGACCGGCAACGTACAGGTGATCCGCGCACTTGCGCAGCGCGTGGTGATCGAGGAGGGGCGGGCTGTTGGCGTCGAGGTGCTGCGCGGTGGCAGCACGGAAGTCTTGCGCACCCGTGGCGAAGTGATTTTGGCCGCGTCCCCGATCAACTCGCCCAAGCTGCTGATGCTGTCGGGTATCGGGCCGGCCGCACATCTGGCAGAGCACGGGATCAAAGTTGTGGCCGACCGTGCAGGTGTGGGGCAGAACCTGCAAGACCATCTTGAGCTCTATATCCAGATGGCGTCCAGCAAACCGATCACCTTGTACAAGCACTGGAACCTTGTTTCCAAAGCCGTGATCGGTGCGCAATGGTTGTTCACGAAATCCGGCCTCGGGGCGTCGAACCAGTTTGAATCCGCGGCTTTCATCCGGTCAAAGCCGGGGATCAAGTATCCCGACATCCAATATCATTTCCTGCCCATCGCCGTGCGCTATGATGGCAAGGCCGCCGCCGAAGGTCACGGGTTTCAGGCCCATGTCGGGCCAATGCGCTCGACGTCGCGCGGATCAATCACGCTTGCGTCAGGCAACCCAGCGGATGCGCCAAAGATTGTGTTTAACTACATGTCGCAGGAAAAGGATTGGGAGGAGTTTCGCAACTGTATCCGCCTGACCCGCGAGATTTTCGCCCAAGATGCTTTCAAGGACTATGTGAAAGGTGAAATACAGCCCGGAGCCGATGTACAGACGGACGAGGAGCTTGATGCCTTTATCCGTGAACATGCCGAGAGCGCGTATCATCCTTGTGGGACCTGCAAAATGGGCCGGGCTGATGATCCGAATGCGGTTGTCGATCCTCAAGGCCGCGTGATCGGGGTCGAAGGGTTGCGTGTCGCCGACAGTTCGATCTTTCCGCGCATCCCGAACGGCAACCTGAACGCGCCCTCGATCATGGTTGGTGAAAAGATGTCGGACCACATCCTTGGCCTTGATCCGTTGGCGGCGTCAAACGACGCGCCATGGATCCATCCACAGTGGGAAACATCGCAGCGCTAGGCGAAATTCAGAGTTATACCGGAGCTACGCCAAAACCCGAAATTTATCATAGCTGATGATCCTGAAGTTGTCTGACACCTGATCGCGGAATGATTTCCACTCAT
>Ga0307981_1000427_pt1 | contig 41838 bp, 39 predicted proteins | sample OrgLakmetagen987_FD_201849 | JGI IMG/M metagenome (GOLD analysis project Ga0307981, IMG submission 201849) | Saline water microbial communities from Organic Lake, Antarctica - #987 | ecosystem: Environmental > Aquatic > Non-marine Saline and Alkaline > Saline | place: Antarctica: Organic Lake... | reverse complement strand
TAGACATATCCATGGTGAGGCGGGGCTCCTGAAAATCTGCTTTTTTGGCTTCGACACCATAAAATTACAGCTTTTCAGAACGTTACGCCACCCTCACCAACACCTCATGCATAATTCGGGTTAAAACTGTTCGCCCTGACCGCAGCCGTGGGCTTGGGTTTGGTGCTTCAAACAACTAACGCAAAAGCAGCCGAAACAGAGACGCTTTTGGTGGCTGGTGGATGCTTTTGGTGTGTTGAGGCGGACTTTGAATCAGTCAAAGGTGTGAAAGAGGTTGTGTCAGGTTTTGCTGGTGGATCGGTCAAGAACCCGACCTACAAGCAGGTCGTTGGCGGCGGGACCGGGCATTATGAAGTTGCCCAGATCCAATATGACCCAGCTGTGGTCAGCACCGATCAACTGCTTGATATGTTCTTTCGGTCTGTCGATCCAACAGATGCGGGCGGCCAGTTCTGTGACCGTGGCGACAGCTATCGCACAGCAATTTTTGCCGATGGCGCTGCCCAGATGGCTGCGGCTGAAAAAGCAAAGGCAGATGCGCAGGCGGCTTTGGGCCAGCCAATCGTCACGCCGGTCTTGGGCAAAGCAGAATTCTATCCGGCCGAGGACTATCATCAGGACTATTACAAAAGCGACGACCGGTTGGCGTTTAGCAGCGTCGGCTTGGGCGTAAAGAAATCAGTCGCCTACAAACGCTACCGCGACGGATGCGGACGCGATCAGCGTATTAAACAGCTTTGGGGAAATGAAGCACCGTTTGTCGACAAGGGAAGTTAATCAAAATCGTGATCCTGGATATCCTTTAGATCCGGGATCACATCTGCTGTCCCCTGCCGCATAACCATCAACGCCGCCGCCTGCATCGCCAGTGAAATCGCATCTGTCATCGACAGTCTACGATCAAGCGCAGCAACCAGATAACCGGTAAACGTATCGCCAGCCCCTGTCGTATCAACAGCATTCACCACATAGGCAGGGAACGTTTTCTGAGTTTTCCCATTTTTAGAGACCCATTTGCAGCCGTCAGCCCCTAACGTGACGATGATGTCATCAATCGGAAGATCTTCCAACGATCGGCCAAGTGCCGTTTCAAGCTCGGCCGCTTCGCCTTCGTTCAGAACAAGAAGATCAACATATTCCATCACATCCGCAACGACCTCTGCCTCAAAGGGGGCGGCCGCATAGGCAACACGCATCCCCAAGGTTTTGGCAGTGGGTGCCGCAAATTCCTGACCCAGTGTTTCATTCTGCATCAACAGAAAATCGCCCGGTGATGCTTCGGATAAGGCAGCGCCGATGATCCGGTCGTTGATCTCGTGATTTGCACCTGCGAACAGGACGATCGAATTCTCGCCATCTTCCGCGACGCAAATATTCGCGTGACCGGTCGGCTTTTTGATCATGTGGATATGCTGTGTCTCGACGCCGTATTCCAACAGCCGCTCGACCGCCCATTTGCCATCCGGCCCAACAGCGCCAATGTGCATCACACGCGCACCTGCACGCGCAGCTGCGACTGACATATTGGCACCTTTGCCGCCCAAGCCCTGACGAAAATCTTCGGCTGCTATCGTTTCACCCGGTTTCGGCAGGTGACGCAGATAATAGAAGTTGTCTGCATTGATAGAGCCGAGATTCCAGATCATTCGCCAACCTTGCAGGCCGCCAGAATGGCCATGTTCAGGATGTCATTCGCTGTCGACGTGGTAGAGCAAATCTGGATCGATTTATCCAGGCCGGTCAGGATTGGCCCGATAACGGTTGCCCCCGCCATTTCCTGCATCAGTTTGACCGATATGCTGGCAGAGTGGCGCGCCGGAACAACCAGAATATTCGCAGGGCCCGTCAACCGGGAGAAAGGATAGTTCTTTTGGCTTTCGGCGTTCAGGGCCACATCAACGGTCATCTCGCCTTCGTATTCGAAACTAACGCCGCGTCTATCAAGAACCCTGGGAGCCTGATGCATCTTCTCGGCCCGTTCGGATACAGGGTATCCAAAGGTCGAAAAGCTCACGAAGGCCACCCTTGGTTCAAGCCCGAGATGGCGCGCAACCTTGGCACCACTTTCCGCGATATTTGCCAGATCTTCTTCGTTGGGCCATTCGTGTACCAACGTATCACCGATGAACACGATCCGGCCTTTGTGCAAAACAGCCGTGATACCAACGGCGCCATGTTGTGCGTTGGCGTCGAAAACGTGGTTGATCCGCTCAAGAACATGCGCGGATTTACGGGTTGCCCCTGTTACAAGACCGTCGCCATGCCCGTGCGCCAACATCAAGGCGCCAAACACATGGCGGTCTCGTGCAGCAAGGCGATGGATGTCTTTGTTGTCAAATCCCTTGCGCTGAAGGCGGTCGTACAAAAACGTCTTATAAGTCTCTAAATGCGTGGTATTGGCGGCATTCACGACCTCAAGCTCGCGGAAAGTATCATCCAGACCGGCAGCTTCCAGTTTGGTTTTGACGTCTTCGGCACGTCCGACAACCAGTGCTTTGCCAAGACCGGAGCGTTGGTACATCACTGCGGCGCGCAACACCTTTGGATCATCCCCCTCGGCAAAGATCATTCGTGCTTGGTTTGCACGCGCACGCGCATTGATACCACGCAGGATATTCGCAGTCGGGTCCATCCGGGATTTCAAGCTTAGCTCGTAAGCATCCATGTCAATAATCGGGCGGCGTGCCACACCAGTATGCATCCCGGCCTGCGCGACTGCGGGCGGAATACGGTGGATCAAACGGGGGTCAAACGGCGTGGGAATGATATAGTCGCGCCCGAAACTCAGGTTCTTGCCATAAGCCAACGCCACCTCGTCCGGCACGTCTTCACGCGCAAGATTGGCAAGCGCATGGGCGCAAGCGATTTTCATTTCGTCATTGATAGCACGAGCATGAATGTCTAACGCCCCGCGGAAAAGATACGGGAAACCAAGCACGTTGTTAACTTGGTTCGGATAATCGCTGCGCCCGGTTGCGACGATGGCGTCAGGGCGTACCTCGTGGGCGTCTTCCGGCGTAATTTCAGGATCGGGGTTTGCCATGGCGAAGATCACAGGATTATCTGCCATGCTGGAAACCATCGCTTGCGTCACCGCGCCTTTAACAGAGACACCCAGAAAGACATCAGCGCCCTGCATCGCATCTTCCAATGTGCGCAGTTCGGTCGATGCGGCATGGGCGGATTTCCACTGGTTCATACCTTCGGTGCGACCTTGATAAATCACACCCTTGGTGTCGCACATGATGCAATTGTTGTGCTTTGCGCCCATCGCCTTGAGCAGCTCAAGGCAGGCAATGCCCGCAGCACCGGCACCGTTCAGTACGATGCGCACCTCTTCAATTTTCTTGCCCGAGATACGCAGCGCGTTCAGCAAGCCAGCGGCACAGATCACAGCCGTACCGTGCTGGTCGTCATGGAAGACAGGAATATCCATCTCTTCCTTGAGGCGTTGCTCGATGATGAAACACTCAGGTGCCTTGATGTCTTCAAGGTTGATGCCGCCAAAGGTCGGACCCATCAGTTTGACGGCGTTGATAAAGGCCTCGGGGTCTTCGGTGTCCAGTTCGATATCAATAGAATTCACATCAGCAAAGCGCTTGAACAAAACAGCCTTGCCTTCCATCACGGGTTTGGACGCAAGCGCACCTAGGTTACCAAGCCCCAGAACCGCCGTACCATTAGAAATCACCGCAACCAGATTGCCTTTGTTCGTATAGTCATAGGCCAACTCGGGGTTTTCTGCGATGGCTTCACACGGCACCGCTACACCAGGCGAGTACGCAAGACTAAGATCCCGCTGCGTGGTCATGGGCACGGTTGCAGAGATTTCGAACTTGCCGGGGGTTGGTTCTAGGTGAAAGGCAAGCGCCTCTTCTGACGTGATGCGGTTTTTGGACACTGGAGACGCTTCCCTATTGTTTCGGGGCTTAATACCGTTGAACAGCCCAGCGTACAATCATGATGGCGCTCACAGTTAGACAACATAGCGGACCCATTCATGGTTTTTTAGAAATGCATCATGCCTGTCAGGGAAATCCGACTGCAATCGTGCCAAAGCCCAAAGAATGACCTTGGGTTGCTCGCATCGGTTTGCACACCAGATCATCCGGACGAGGGTTTGCCAACGCGTCTGGTCTGCCTGAAAGGCTGCATCCAGGGCGATCAGTTCGGACTTGGGCACATCCAGATGTTTGCAGCAATCAGCCATCAACATTTGCAGATCGAAATGCCCCGCCATCCATTGTTGGTTCGCTTCAAGGATCGCCACCGCCTTTTCAACTTCATCCGCCCGGAATAAACCGCGCGCAAGCCTAAGCAAATCATCCGCTTGCGGCATTTCAGGCATATGCCCGTCAAGCGACACCACAAACGCCATCAGTTGGCCGGCAGCTTTATACGACAACGCAGCATGCAGAAGTTCATCCTTGAACGGCTTTGGTTCTTCGCCCGACTTGACGCCTTTGTAATCTGCAAAAAAGCTGATGTATTTGCATTGCGCCGCATTGGCCAAAGGCCAGAAATCACCCCAGCGTGTCATCGCAGTTTGCAAGGTTCCGATTTCAAGCACATAGGTTTCAGGGCTTGCGAACAACATGTTGGTAAAGCCCGCCCCATGATACGAAATCATCATCTCGGCATTGGCCATCAGGGCTACCTGCTCAAGCGGATGCAAATTTTCGAAAACGATGTATTCAAACCCAAAAAGACGCAGGTGATCAAAAAGTTCATCCTCCCCCTCCATATGCCTCGTTCGGCTTTGGCGGGTGTCGCGACCCACGTAGAACTTTTTTGGCAGATCACTGAAGTCCATCCCGCCGATCATCCGTAACGCCCGTTCACGCAGCGCGATCAATGCAGAGCTGACCACATTCATCTGCAACATGTTCTGAGACGCGATCGTCGCCGCCTGCCCTTGCCAGAACTGCGTGGAAGGCACCAGCTTATCAAGTTGATCAGAGCTTATATCGGGGTTTAGGGAATGCAGCCCAACCAGATCAAAGGCCGTCAGCACGCGATTATAGTCCTTTGGCGCACGTTCAAAAAACACGCGATCCTTATACTCGGGGAATAGAACACTGACAAAATTCAGCGCGAAGTCCCGCGTCTTCTTTTCGTCATTGGGGAAATGGATGAATATCCGCCCCTGAAAATCCAGGTCATCCAAAACGCACAGCTGGCACAGCGTTTCCGTCACAAAGTGATAGTAGTTAAAGGTATTCCGACTGGTGATGGCGAAATCAACGTCCGGGCCCATGGCTTCAGGATCAACCTTCAGCTTCTTTCCTTTATTTGCCTCAAGAGAATTTGCAAAATAATCAAGCAGCCGCTTTTGCGGATCAAATTCTGCGGCCTCATTCGTCCAGCGATACTGATTCAATGCGCGCTGACCGGACGCCCCACTTAAAACAATGCGATCTTTCGCCAAAACCAGCGACTTACGAAAACTGACATCCTCTATAACCGCCGGAACACTGGCGTAGACAATCGGTTTTTTCAGCTTCTTGTGCCGTCGCGTCTGCGCCAGAAAAGCTTCGATCTTGTCATTAAGTGCGGCGTTAGCGCTTGCACCAACGCCCTCGATCACGGCAGGCTGGATCGCGCACCAGAAATAGGGTAGTTCCGCAAGGAGGGTAACACCTTCATCCAACCATGGATTCAGGAAAACCTGATCCGGTTCTTGAGAGAATTTCACCGGTTTGCGCACGAAGAACTCTTCATATTAACCATCTTCTAACCTCTTTAGCACAACCGCTTTCGGGGTCCATCATGATCGCCTCTTTCATGCCTGCCTCACGTTTTGTAGACAGTACCATGTCAGACGGGGGTTTGCAGTGAGCGACGAAAAAATCACGCCAATGATGGTTCAGTATCTTGAACTCAAAGCGCAGTATGCTGACGCCTTGTTGTTCTACCGCATGGGCGATTTCTATGAGATGTTTTTTGATGACGCCGTTGCGGCTGCCGAGGCGCTGGATATCGCGCTCACAAAACGTGGAAAACATGGGGGTGAAGACATCGCCATGTGTGGCGTTCCGGTGCATGCCTCCGAAGGATATTTGCTGACGCTTATCCGCAAAGGGTTTCGCGTCGCCGTCTGTGAACAAATGGAAAGCCCAGCAGAAGCAAAGAAACGCGGCTACAAGTCGATCGTCAAACGCGACGTTGTGCGGCTGGTAACACCCGGAACGCTCACCGAGGAATCGCTGCTTGAAGCGCGCCGTCACAATTATCTTGCCGCATTTGCGGACGTGCGCGACCAACATGCGCTGGCGTGGGTTGATATTTCTACCGGTGCATTCCACGTCATGCCTTTGACACTGACACGGCTGGGCCCGGAACTTGCCCGGCTTTCCCCGTCTGAATTGATCGTATCCGAGGCAAAACAGGACGATCTACGCGCACTGGTCTCTGATTTCGACCTTTCAATGACCCCACTGGCACGATCCGCCTTTGACAGCACAAGCGCTGAAAAAAGCATCTGCGATCTGTTCAAGATTGGTTCACTGGATGCATTTGGAAACTTTAGCCGTGCCGAAATCTCTGCGATGGGCGCGATCATCGACTATCTTGAGATCACTCAAAAAGGAAAGCTGCCGCTTCTGCGCACCCCTCAGAAAGAGGCAGAAGCCCGCACTGTTCAAATCGATGCTGCCACCCGCCGTAACCTTGAGCTGACCCATGCACTATCCGGCGGTCGAGCAGGAACCTTGCTGTCTGTTATGGACAAGACTGTGACCGCTGGCGGGGGGCGATTGCTGGAGCGACGGATTTCGTCACCATCGCGCATATTAGAGACGATTCATGCACGTCTTGATGCGATAAGCTTTGCCCATGAAAACATCAGACTGCGAGCAGATCTGCGCCAGCATTTACGCAACGTACCTGATCTTGATCGTGCGCTGTCACGCCTATCGCTCGACCGTGGCGGCCCACGTGATCTGGCCTCAATTCGCAACGGCCTGATCGAAGCGGGTCAGCTTGCTGACAAAACCGACAGCCTGGAAATGCCCGGCCTGCTGGCTGAAGCGGTCAAGGGTCTGCGCGGGCATGACAAACTGATTGATCTGCTGGATCAAGCGCTCGTAGCCGAACCTCCGTTGCTTGCCCGTGATGGCGGATTTGTCGCCCAAGGCTATGATGCGGAACTGGACGAAGTGCGCACCCTGCGGGATGAAGGCCGCAGCGTTATCGCGCAGATGCAGCAGCAATTTGTCTCTGATACCGGGATCTCCACACTCAAGATCAAGCATAACAATGTTCTGGGGTACTTCATCGAAGTTACCTCGACCCATGCGGAAAAGATGTTCTCGACCCCCCTTTCTGACAGATTCATTCACCGTCAGACGACCGCCAACCAGGTTCGTTTTACGACCGTCGAACTGTCGGAAATGGAGACGAAGATTCTCAATGCGGGCAATCATGCGCTTGAGATCGAAAAGCGTCTCTACGAGGCCCTTAAGAAAGCAATCTTGCAAGAATCCGGGCCAATCGGTGTTGCGTCTGCGGGCTTGGCCGAGATTGATCTGGCTACGGCCCTCGCAGAAATTGCCCAGTCCGAAAGTTGGGTAAAACCGCGCGTTGACAACTCTCGGGCGTTTGACATTCAGGGCGGCCGCCATCCTGTCGTCGAACGTGCCCTTGCACAACAGTCAGGTGCCGCCTTTATCGCGAACGATTGCGCACTTTCTGCTGATGGCGAAAGCGCGCATATCTGGCTGCTGACCGGTCCAAACATGGCGGGTAAATCTACCTTTTTACGGCAAAACGCGTTGATCGCTTTGATGGCTCAAATGGGCAGTTTTGTGCCTGCTTCAGACGCCCACATCGGCCTGATCAGCCAGATCTTCAGCCGGGTTGGCGCGTCCGATGATCTGGCACGGGGTCGATCGACCTTTATGGTCGAGATGGTCGAAACAGCGGCCATTCTAAATCAAGCCGATGATCGCGCTTTGATCATCCTGGATGAGATCGGGCGCGGCACAGCGACATATGATGGCTTGTCCATCGCATGGGCCACCCTTGAGCATTTGCATGACGTGAACCGTTCGCGTGCCTTGTTCGCCACGCATTACCACGAAATGACCGCCCTTTCGAACAAGCTGGACGGTGTCGAAAACGCGACCGTCACAGTCAAGGAATGGGAAGGCGACGTGATCTTTCTGCATGAGGTCAAAAAAGGTGCCGCCGACAGGTCTTATGGTGTGCAGGTTGCCCAGCTTGCCGGGCTGCCACCTTCTGTCATCGCCCGCGCCCGGATCGTTCTTGAAGCGCTGGAGAAAGGCGAACGCGAAGGCGGTGCAACCCAAAAGACGCTGATCGATGATCTGCCACTTTTCGCTGTGACCCCTTCACCACCACCACAGCCGGCTAGAACCTCAAAGCTCGAAGCCGCGCTGGCAGATATTTTGCCAGACGAACTCACCCCTCGCGAAGCTCTTGATCTGCTCTATAAACTGAAAGAGGCGGCCAAAAACTGACCGCCTCCCGTTTATTCCAAATGGAATAAAATCCTCCCCGAAGGGTCTACACCATCGTCTTGGCGATTAGCTCGCAGGCATGGAAGATACGCCGACCTGCGCAGGGCGCAACAAACGGTCATGCAGCATAAAGCCCTCTGCGGCGACCTGAATGATCTCACCAGCTTTCGTTCCGGGCACGGGTGCCTCGAACATCGCCTGATGATGCTGGGGGTCAAACTTATCGCCCACTTCCGGCGCAATGACTTCCATGCCATGCTTTTTGAAAACATTCAAAAGCTCGCGCATTGTCAGATCAATACCTTCCAGTAATGGACCAGAGATCGAGCGCTGCTCCTCTGTCGCTGCTTCCAAAGCGCGCTTCATGTTGTCGTAGACAGACAACATGTCACGGGCCAACTTGGAGCCGCCGTAATTCTCTGCCTCACGGCGATCTTTTTCAGACCGCTTGCGGGCGTTTTCCGCTTCCGCGAGCGCACGCATGAAGCGGTCTTTCAACAAATCACGCTCCGCGCGCAGTTGATCCAGCTCTAGCGCTTCATCATCAATCTCTTCCATTTCATCCGCATAGGCTTCTGCCTCTGCATCATCGATGTCGTCCAGAAATTCGTTGTCTTTCGGCTCTGCCATATTCCACCTCTAGCTGCGGTTGGAGATAAGTTTCCCAACCAGCTGCGCCGTGTAATTCACAATCGGCACGATACGTCCATAATTAAGGCGTGTGGGGCCAATCACACCGACGGCACCAATCACCTTACGATCTGCGTTCATATAAGGGGAAACCACCAGAGAGGAACCCGAAAGTGAAAAAAGTTTGTTCTCAGAGCCGATAAAAATGCGAACACCGTCTCCGCCGTCTGCCAGTTCCAGAAATTCAGCGATATCCCGCTTACGTTCCAGATCGTCAAACAGCTGCCGGATCAGCTCTACATTCTCGGCCTCGCCTTCGGCGTTGATCAAATTTGACCGTCCCCGCACGATCAAGCGTTCGGGGTGTTCGCCATCGCCCTGCCACAAGGCCAGCCCGCTTTCGACCAGCTGCTGGGCCAGGACATCAATCTCTTGGCGACGCTGATTAATCTCGTTCGTGATGGTGCGTTGAAGCTCGGAAATCGTCTTGCCTTCGACCAACGAATTCAGAAAATTTGCAGCCTCGCGCATGCTGCTTGGCGTTTGTCCGGGCGGCGGTGTGAACAAACGGTTTTCCACATGACCGTCCGAGAAAACCAGCACGACCAAGGCTCTGTCCTGCGACAGAGAGACGAATTCGATATGTTTGATCGGCGCTTCATGCTTGGGCGTCAACACCAGCGATGCGCCCTGCGTTACGCCGGACAAAGCTGATCCGACACGGTCCAGAATACCACCAACATCCGAGCCATTGTCGCCCATTGTCGCATCGATTTTTTCGCGGTCAATGTCTGTCGGATCGCCGATTTCGATCATCCCGTCGACGAACATCCGCAAGCCCATTTGCGTAGGGATGCGCCCTGCACTGACATGCGGGCTGCCCAACAGACCCATATACTCCAGGTCCTGCATGACATTGCGGATCGTTGCGGCGCTGACCTTCTCGCTGAAATCCCGCGTGAGCGTCCGCGACCCGACAGGATCGCCGTTCGCAAGATAGCCTTCGACCACGCGGCGAAACACTTCGCGCGATCGGTTATTCATATCATCCAGCACTGTTGGCGTTTTTTCCATGATCCCCTAATAAAGGCGCACAAGCGGCAAACGTCAATCGGGGTTGCATCAAGCCTGCGTGCAGAGTTATCCACATTCCAACTCATAAAGGATAAAACGATGCGCCCCTCCGGACGAAATCTCGATGAAATGCGGGCTGTTTCAGTTGAAACAGGCTTTACGAAACATGCCGAAGGTTCGGCGCTGATCAAGATGGGTGACACGCATGTTTTGTGTACCGCAACCATCGAAGATCGCGTTCCGCCGTTTATCAAGGGATCAGGCCTTGGGTGGGTCACGGCCGAATATGGCATGCTACCCCGTGCCACAAACACCCGCATGCGCCGTGAGGCCACAACGGGCAAGCAAGGTGGCCGCACCGTTGAAATCCAGCGCCTTATTGGCCGGGCTCTGCGCGCTGGCGTGGACCGCAGCGCGCTTGGCGAACGCCAGATCACCGTCGATTGCGATGTCTTGCAGGCTGATGGCGGCACACGTTGCGCCTCGATCACGGGTGGCTGGATTGCATTGCGCCTTGCAGTGAACAAACTGATGAAGGCTGGCGATGTCGTGAGTGATCCTTTGGTCGATCCGGTCGCAGCGATCAGCTGCGGAATCTATGCAGGTCAGCCCGTGCTTGATCTGGACTACCCGGAGGATTCGGAGGCCGGCGTTGACGGTAACTTTATTATGACCGGAAGTGGCAAGTTGATCGAAATCCAGATGAGCGCCGAGGGATCCACCTATTCGCGTGACCAGATGAACCAGTTGATGGACCTGGCCGAAAAAGGCGTGTCCGAGCTGGTCGAAATTCAAAAGGCCGCATCTGCATGACACGGAAATTCATCGGCGATCAGATCCTGATCGCCACCCACAACGCGGGCAAACTAGAGGAAATGGCCGAACTTTTCGCCCCGTTTGGTGTGCGCGTTGTGGGTGCCGCCGAGATGGAACTGGCTGAACCCGAAGAAACAGAGACGACATTTGTCGGCAACGCCCGGATTAAAGCGGTCGCGGCGGTCAAGGCCACCGGCCTGCCAGCTTTGGCTGACGACTCGGGAATTGAGGTTGAAGCATTGGATGGTGCCCCGGGCGTCTATACCGCTGATTGGTCAGAGACACCAAATGGCCGTGATTTTGTCATGGCGATGACAAAGACACACAATTTGCTTGAGGAAAAGAATGCGCCACATCCACGTCGCGCACGGTTTTGCGCGACGTTGGTTATGGCTTGGCCAGACGGGCACGAGGAAATATTCGAAGGCACGGTAGATGGCAGCCTTGTCTGGCCGATGCGCGGTTCGGTTGGTCACGGGTATGATCCGATATTCCAACCCGATGGCTATGACCGCACTTTTGCAGAACTCTCTCATGACGAAAAGAACAAGATCAGTCACCGTGCGGATGCATTCGCCAAATTGACGTCAGCCTGTTTTGACTGAAGACTGGCGCCAGGGCGGTTTCGGGCTGTATATCCACTGGCCTTTTTGCGAGGCTAAGTGCCCTTATTGTGACTTTAACAGCCACGTTAGTCGCACAATTGATCAACATGCTTGGCGCGATGCCTATCTTCGCGAACTGGAACGCGGCGCTTTTGAAACCAAGGGACGCGTTTTGAACGCTGTGTTCTTTGGGGGCGGTACACCCAGCCTGATGGACCCCGAAATCGTTGCGGATGTGATCGCTGCCATCTACCGTTTTTGGCCAGTGGCGAATGATCTTGAGATCACGCTTGAAGCGAACCCCGGATCGGTTGAGGCAGGACGTTTTCAGGGGTTCAGGGATGCGGGCATAAACAGGGTCTCAATGGGTATTCAGGCTCTGAATGATGCCGATCTAAAAAGGCTTGGCCGCATCCACAATACCACCGAAGCACTGGCCGCGTTTGACATTGCGCGGTCTACTTTCGACCGTGTCAGCTTTGACCTTATTTACGGCAGGCAAAACCAGACACTTTCGGACTGGCAGCTTGAATTGAAACAAGCCCTATCGCTAGCGATAGACCATATATCTTTGTACCAGTTGACCATCGAACAAGGGACAGCATTCGGCGACCGTTATGCTGTTGGAAAGCTTCGCGGTCTGCCCAGTGATGATCTGGGCGCTGATATGTATAGCGCAACGCAAGAGATTTGCGATCAGATGGGGATGCCCTCCTACGAGGTATCTAACCATGCCCGTGATGGCGCGCAATCGCGGCACAACCTGATCTATTGGCGCTATGGTGACTATCTGGGCATCGGCCCCGGGGCGCACGGTCGTCTGACCCAAGGTGGCAACCGCTTTGCGACAGAATGCTTTAGCAACCCCCAGCGTTGGCTTGATGGGGCGGTGCAAGGCCAGACCGAAAAGCCACGGGAGCAGCTATCCAAATCCGACCAAGCAAGCGAGTTTCTAATGATGGGACTGCGCTTGAAGGAGGGTGTTGACCTTGATCGCTATACGGCCTTGGCCGGTACACCGCTTCCCCAAAGCAAAATCAACCGGATGCAGGACATCGGAATGGTATTTCTGAATGGAAACCGTCTGACCGTCACAAACCAAGGCTTTATGGTTCTGAACGCCATCTTGGCGGAACTGCTGTCAGACTAGCTGACAGACAATAGCCGGCAAAGCTCGTCCAGTTCCTCCATCGTCTTATAGCTCAAAATCATCTGACCAGCCTCTTGCCCTGGCTTGTGGTTCAAGGTCACCTTGATGCCTAGACTAGCAGACAGGTCCCCCTCAAGTGCCCGGGTATCCGCATCTTTTTCATCAAGCGACTTTGGAGCTTTTCTGGAAGCTGGGTCCTTGTCGCCTGCCTGATCCTTTTTAACCAACGCCTCGGCCGCCCGAACCGACAGGCCCCCTGCGATAATCTGCTTGGCCAGCTTGAGCGGGTCTTCTGCAGGAACCAAAGTCCTGGCATGTCCGGCAGTCAAATCACCGCTGCGAACCATCTCGAGCACGCTATCAGGAAGATTTAGCAAGCGGAGCAAGTTCGCAATGTGACTGCGGCTTTTACCCAAAGCTTCCGCCATCTTCTCTTGTGTGTGGCCAAACCGATCCATCAACTGGCGATACCCAGCTGCCTCTTCGATCGAGTTCAAGTCAGCCCGTTGGATGTTCTCGATGATTGCGACCTCAAGAACTTCAACGTCTGTAAATTCGCGAATGATAACTGGAAGTTCATGCAGTTTTGCCATCTGCGATGCACGCCAGCGGCGTTCGCCCGCCACAATCTCGTATGATCCGTCTTCTCTGCGTCTTACGATCAGGGGCTGAATGACCCCCTTCTCGCGAATGGAGTTCGCCAGATCATTCAGATCTTCCGGGTCAAACCGCTTGCGGGGCTGTTCTGGATTCGGCGAGATCTGTTCAATCGGAACATATTGCTCGACTGATCCCTGCGCTGCGACGGTTTGGGTTTCAGCCACATCAGCCATCAAAGCCGAAAGGCCACGCCCAAGTCCGCGCCGTTTTTCCTTATCTGCCATTGGTCCGTCCCTTATATCACACTATTCGCCAAAACTTCTTTCGCCAGATCCCGATAGGCTTTCGCGCCCTTTGATCCGCTATCGTAACTTAAGACAGGCATCGAAAAACTGGGTGCTTCGCTGACCCGAACATTCCGAGGGATCACAGTCTTATAGACCAGCGCGCCCAAGTTCGCGCGCGCGTCCTGCTCTACCTGTTGTGACAAGTTATTGCGTTGGTCATACATTGTCAGCACAACACCCTCGATCCTTAGGTCCTTGTTTCCATTCTGACGCACTTCGCGAATTGTCAGCATCAACTGTGACAATCCTTCGAGGGCAAAAAATTCACTTTGCAGCGGCACCAAGACCGAATGCGCGGCAATCATCGCGTTTACTGTCAAAAGGTTCAGCGAAGGCGGGCAATCAATCAAGATATAGTCAAACGCATAGCTATCCATCTGGGTCTGGCGCAACGCATCATGCAAAAGAAAACTGCGCTTTTCGTTCGATATCAACTCAAGATCGGCAGAGCTTAGATCTACAGTGGCTGGCACAATATGTAGACCTTTTGTCTCGGTCGTCAGAATGACCTTATCCAAGGAGATATCTTCGAGTAAAAGCTCATATGTTGTGAATTCTCTGTCATCGACATCAACACCAAGCCCGGTTGAAGCATTCCCCTGCGGGTCAAGGTCAATAACCAAAACGCGCTGATCCAACTCGACCAAGGCCGCGGCAAGGTTAATTGTGGTCGTCGTCTTGCCCACACCCCCCTTTTGGTTCGCCACCGCAATAATCTTTGGTCCAGAGGGACGTGACAGATCAGACATGGGTGATTTCCTTGATTTTAAGAATGGCCGCCGGTGGATTCGTGAGGCTGGGTATCGGATCACAGGTGTAATTCCAAATCGTTCTGGCGTCGATATCTTCAGCCTTCCAATTCTCACCCTTGGGGAAAAGAGCAACACCGTTTTTCTTAAGATGCTGATCTGCAAATCCAATAAGGGATGCCAGGTCGGCAAGCGCTCGGGCAGACAAGATATCAGCGTCCAAGGCTGGTGTCTGCTCGATCCTTGCGTTCAAGACTTCGCCTTTGACACCCAGCTCTCTCAACGCTGTCCGCAGGAAAACGCACTTACGCTGGTCGCTTTCCACCATCGTGAATTTTGTATCGCGCCCATCCTGCTGCGACATCACCGCAAGCACAATGGCTGGAAATCCACCACCACTGCCCAAGTCGACCCAATGATCACCCGCTGGCGCATGCTGATACAACTGCACAGAATCCTGAATATGACGTTCCCAAATAAACGGAACGCTGGGCTTTGAGATCAAATTGATCTTAACAGTCCATTTTTCGACTAATTTTACAAATTCTTCGAGCTTTTCCATTGTTTCACGTGAAACATTCTGGCCGGACAACGCGCTCACGCAGTTTTCTTTCTGTTGCCGCGCTTAAGGTGAGACAGCAAAAGTGTTAGCGCAGAGGGAGTCATGCCATCAATTCGGGCCGCTTGTGCAAGATTGATAGGTGCAGTTTTCTGCAACTTCGCAGTCAATTCGTTCGACAAGCCGTCAAGCGCCGCATAATCAAAGTCCGAAGGGATCGCATGTGCCTCGTCCTTTTGGAGCATATCAATGTCCCGCTGCTGCCGTGTGATGTAATTGGCATAAAGCGCATCCCGCTCGACCTGTCGCCGAATTTCGTCACCGATCTCTTCCAGCTTCGGTTCGAGCGGGATCAGATCTTCAAAAAACACATCCGGGAAAGCCAGCAGCTGGAAGCCAGTGCGCTTTGTACCATCTTGGTTAATCTTGATTCCTGCTTCAGCTATTTGCTTCGGCGTGTGTTCCATCTTTGAAAGCATGGCCAAGGCCTGCTCAAGCCTGCTCATCTTTGCCAAAAATAGTGCGGAGCGTTCTTCCGACACGCATCCCATCGCAATCCCCAAAGGAGTGAGGCGCTGATCGGCGTTGTCAGCACGCAACGACAGGCGAAATTCTGCGCGCGACGTAAACATGCGATACGGTTCCGTCACACCCCGGGTCGTTAAATCATCAATCATGACGCCAATATAGCTTTGGGAGCGGCTGAAAATTACCGGATCTTTCCCCTGCGCTTCCAAGGCGGCGTTCAATCCCGCTACCAAACCTTGCGCAGCAGCCTCCTCGTAGCCAGTCGTTCCATTGATCTGTCCCGCCAGATACAATCCGGGAACCGACCGCACCTTCAAAGTCAAATCCAGCGCGCGCGGATCGACATAGTCATATTCAATCGCATAGCCAGGCTGAAGGATTTCGACGTTCTCCAACCCAACCATCGACCGCACATAGGCCAGCTGAACGTCCTCTGGCAAAGATGTCGAAATTCCATTGGGATAGATCGTGTGATCGTCAACGCCCTCCGGCTCCAGGAAAACCTGGTGAGATGTCTTGTCGGCGAACCGGACAACCTTGTCCTCAATCGATGGGCAGTAGCGCGGTCCAATGCCTTCGATATGCCCGCCATACATCGCTGACCGCCCAAGATTTTCCCGAATAATTTCGTGGGTTTTTTCATTAGTATGGGTAATGCCGCATGATATCTGCTTTGCCTCGGCAGCCTCTGACATAAAGGAAAACAGCACCGGCTCGTTGTCGCCCGGCTGCATTTCAAGCGTACTCCAGTCGATGGTGCGACCATCCAGACGCGGCGGCGTCCCGGTTTTCAACCGTCCCAAAGGTAAATTAAACGAATCGATCCGCTTGGCTAAATCAACTGACGCCTTGTCACCCATACGCCCACCGGATCGTGACACATCACCGATGTGAATGACGCCGCGCAGAAAGGTTCCTGTTGTTAAAACAACCGACTTACCCGAAAGCGATGTCCCATCTGCAAGGACGGCACCACAAACACGTCCGTCTTCAACAAGGAAATCGGTAACTTCGCCCTCGACAATCTCAAGGCATTCACGCTTTTCTGTCTCGGCCAGCATCTCTGCCCGGTAGATCTTTCGATCCGCTTGTGCGCGGGGGCCCTGCACAGCCGGGCCTTTTCGTCTATTCAAAAGCCGGAATTGAATACCCGCTTTATCTGCAACGCGCCCCATGACGCCATCCATTGCATCAATCTCGCGAACCAGATGCCCTTTGCCCAACCCACCAATTGCTGGGTTGCACGACATCAAACCGATTCCATCGCGCGTCATAGTGATCAACGCGGTTTTTGCACCCATGCGTGCAGATGCATGGGCCGCCTCAGCGCCCGCATGTCCCCCACCAATAACAATGACCTCAAAATGTTTCACGTGAAACACTCCATCTATTTACCCAAGCAAAAGCTGGAAAAAATCACATCCAGCAAGTTTTCAACGTCAATTCGACCTACCAATGCTTCAAGCGCCCGAATCGAATGGCGCAGTTCTTCTGCAGCTATATCATACTGATCAGGGCCATGATCCAGAACTGCCATCGCTACGGCCAAGCCATCGGCGGCTTTCTGCAATGCGATACGATGCCGCTCGTGCGTCGCAAGGCCCGCCGTCAAGCTTCTTTCACTTAACACGGATTGGATTTGAGCAACAAGATCAGAGACGCCCTGCCCCGTCGTACCTGAGATCGCCCCTTTTGGATCATCGCGCAGATCCGCTTTTGGCAGCAATCTTATATCATCAGGCAGCGCCTCAACTGGAAGCGCTTCATTCTTTTCGACAAGGAACACCCTAAGGTCAGCGGCTGCAGCTCGAGTCAACGCACGATCAATTCCCATCGTTTCCACTTCGCCAGCGCCTTCGCGCAGCCCGGCGGTATCCAGCAAGGTAACAGGCAGTCCACCGATATCCATGCGCACTTCGATCACATCACGGGTCGTCCCTGCGATGGACGAGGTGATTGCAGCATCACGCCCGGCAAGCGCGTTCAGCAAAGTTGATTTGCCTGCGTTCGGCCGGCCAATGATCGCAACTTCGAATCCGGTTCGAATACGCTCCGCCGTATGGGTCCCCGCAATTTCCTTAAGAAGATCGCCGTTTACGTCATTCAACAGGTCGCGCACCTCGGGCGAGACGTCAACCGGAACGTCTTCATCGGCAAAATCAATCGTCACTTCAAGTAGCGCGGCCGCCCTGATCAACTTTTCGCGCCACCCATCAACGCGCAAACCCAAATGGCCAGATAAAACACGGTGCGCCTGCTTTCGCTGCGCTTCGGTTTCAGCCTCGATCAGATCACCAAGACCTTCCACTTGGGTCAGATCCAGCTTCCCGTTTTCCATCGCACGCCGTGTAAACTCTCCTGGTTCAGCAAGTCGCGTATCCGGAAAAGTAGAGAGCAGCGCCAACACAGCCCGCAAGACGGCAATACTTCCGTGCAAATGCAGCTCTACAACGTCCTCGCCGGTAAAACTGCTTGGGCCTTCAAAAACCAAAACCAGTGCAGAATCGATCACCTCACCATTAGGGTCGGTGATCGCCCTAACCACGGCCTGCCGCACGGCAGGTAGTGGAGAGGCTATCTTTTCCGCAATTGAAAATGCCATCGGGCCAGAGATGCGAACAATGCAAACCCCAGCCCGCCCTTGCGCTGTCGCTTGGGCAAATATCGTATCCATAGGTCTAACCCACTGTTATAATTTAATAACCTAGGTGTTCATTGAATCGAAGAAGTCCGAATTTGTCTTGGTCTGCTTCAACTTGCCAAGCAAGAATTCAATCGCATCTGTCGTTCCCATCGGGTTGAGAATGCGGCGCAGTACAAAGGTCTTTTGCAGATCAATCTTGTCAACCAGCAACTCTTCCTTGCGTGTACCGGATTTGAGGATGTCGATCGCCGGGAACACGCGCTTGTCTGCAATCTTGCGGTCCAACACGATTTCGGAGTTACCGGTCCCTTTGAATTCCTCAAAGATGACTTCATCCATCCGGCTGCCCGTATCAATCAACGCAGTCGCGATGATGGTTAGCGAACCACCTTCTTCGATATTGCGCGCCGCACCAAAGAAACGCTTGGGGCGTTGCAGGGCGTTGGCGTCCACACCACCAGTCAAAACCTTACCGGACGATGGTACCACAGTGTTGAACGCACGACCAAGACGGGTAATCGAATCCAGCAAGATAACAACATCACGCTTGTGTTCGACAAGACGCTTGGCCTTTTCGATCACCATTTCTGAAACGGCAACGTGGCGAGTTGCAGGTTCATCGAACGTGGAAGACACAACCTCGCCTTTTACGCTGCGCTGCATGTCAGTCACTTCCTCGGGGCGTTCATCGATCAGCAAGACGATCAGGTAACACTCGGATTGATTCTTTTCGATAGAATTAGCAATGTTCTGCAACAGAACCGTTTTACCGGTACGCGGCGGGGCCACGATCAAACAACGTTGGCCTTTCCCAATCGGCGACACCAGATCGATGATCCGGGCAGAACGGTCTTTGACGGTCGGATCCTCGACCTCCATCGTCATACGCTCGTCCGGATAAAGTGGCGTCAGGTTCTCGAACGCAACCTTGTGGCGCGCCTTCTCAGGGGCCTCAAAGTTGATCTTTGTGACCTCGGTCAGGGCAAAGTAACGCTCGGTATCGTCAGGGGCCTTGATCAGCCCTTCAATCGTGTCGCCCGTCCGCAGCGACCAAAGTCGCAACATGTCAGGAGAAATATAAATATCATCTGGACCAGGCAGATAGTTCGCCTCGGGAGAGCGCAAAAAACCAAACCCGTCTTGCAGCACTTCCAACACGCCATCACCGGATATTTCCCAGCCCTCATCCGCACGTTCCCGCAAGATCTGGAACATCATCTCGCCCTTGCGCATGGTCGAGGCATTTTCGATCTCAAGCTCTTCGGCCATTGCCAAAAGGTTCTTGGGGGTCTGCGCCTTCAGATCAGCGAGGTTCAGCGTTTCGATTGTCATGGAAGTATCCTGTACCGGCCCGATCAATTCGGACGGGTCATATCATTAAATTTGGCAGGCAAGTGCTATCCCAGAACAGGGTGCACTAAAACTCATAGTCAGATCGGTCTCTTTCGTCAATCCGCTTAAAATTTCACGACAACTGCCAGGACAACAACGATCATCAACACTGTCGGGACTTCGTTCATCATCCGGTATTGCTTGCCAGTCAGGCTGTTGTGCCCGGCCGCGAAATTCTTGACCCGCGCATAAAGCCATACGTGAAACACCGTCATCGCAATGACGCCAAATGCCTTTGTCCATGGCCAGACCATCGACCAATCAACGATTCCGGGGGTCAAAACCAAAGACAGCCCAAAAATCCATGTCGCGATCATTGCAGGGCGCATGATCACATTGGCCAGCTTGAATTCCATCATGCTAAACAGCTCATGGGTCTCGCCGCTCAACCCTACACGTTCGGTGTGGTGAACCAGAAGTCGTGGAAGATAAAACAGGGCTGCCATCCATGATATAACCGCCATGATATGGATCGACTTCGTCCAAGGATAGGCTAGGGCCAGAAAATCAGACATCTCATGCTCCGTTCATTGGCTTCTTTCTATAATAAATAAGAAAAGAAGAAAGATGATGATGTAAGTAGGGAGCCGAATTTCTGTGGATTATCGAGATATGCCTATGGTTATCCCCCTGTGCAGGATGTCGAAGGCAGTCAGTTGAAGAGATTGAAGTGAGTTTTATTTCTTTATTACAATCAGACAGTTAGGTAGTTTTAACACCAAAATATTTTTGTAGAAATTTGTGGATAACGCTTGGATAAACCGTTGCCACTGTGTCGCAGCTTTATCCTTATCCATAGCCGTATAAATCTGGACAATCCGGATGGAAATTTTGGTTTTCCCGTTAATGCGCGTCAACGCTCGCAATTCGAAGGATAAGTCCTTAAAAACTCCTTAACATTGCACACAGGTTATCCCCATGGCTCAAACCCTTATTCTTGCCTCTGGCTCCTCGATCAGGGCGCAACTTTTGCAGCAGGCAAACATCCCTCACAAGGTGAGCATCGCGCGGATTGATGAAGAAATGATCAAGGCGGCCTTACTGTCCGAAAGCGCACCACCCCGCGATGTCGCTGACACTTTGGCTGAAATGAAGGCCCGCAAGATCAGTGATAAGAATCCTGGGGCGCTGGTCTTGGGCTGTGATCAGGTTCTGGATCATCGAGGTACCATACTGTCGAAACCGAAAACCCCTGCGCAGGCCATTGATCAACTGACCCAACTGCGCGGCGATCGGCATAGTTTGCTTTCTGCCGCGGTGATCGTTGAAGATGGCAAGCCGATCTGGCGCCATGTGGGGCAGGTGCGTCTGCGGATGCGCGAGGCGTCTGACAGCTATATTGCGGATTATGTTGAGCGAAACTGGGACAGTATCCAACATGCCGTTGGATCTTATAAGCTTGAAGAAGAAGGTGTGCGGTTGTTCAGTAATGTTGAAGGCGACTACTTTAATGTCTTAGGATTGCCATTGATTGAACTTGTGAATTACCTAACGATCCGGGGGGATTTAGCCACATGAACTTGCCAAAAATACCGCTGGCTGCTGTGATCGGGTCCCCGATTGCACATTCAAAATCACCCCAGATTCATAGCCATTGGCTTAGAACTCTTGGTATTCAAGGGGCCTACATCCCGATGGATGTCGCACCGAAAGATTTGAAACAGGTGATCAGAACCCTTCCAAAGATGTGTTTTGTCGGTGCCAATATTACGATCCCGCACAAAGAAGCCGTGATGGAGGTCGTGGATATCATTACAGATCGCGCAACCCTGATTGGCGCGATCAACACATTGATCTTTCGCGCAGACGGTAAGATTTTAGGAGATAATACAGACGGTTACGGGTTCTTGGAAAATCTGCGCATCGGTGCCCCCGAGTGGAAGCCAAAGACAGGCCCGGCTGCTATTCTGGGCGCTGGTGGTGCGTCCCGTGCCGTTATCGCATCGCTTCTGGACGCTGGTGTGCCGGAAATCATGCTGTCGAACCGAACCCGCGTGCGGGCGGACAGGCTGAAATCTGTCTTTGGCGCGCGCGTGACCGTCTATGACTGGGTTCAAGCTGGCAACATGTTAGATCATGCGGCGCTTTTGGTGAACACCACCTCGCTTGGGATGGTCGGCAAACCAGAGCTGCGTGTCCCCTTGGATGGCCTGCGCCGCGGCACTGTGGTCACCGATCTGGTTTATGCGCCGCTCAAGACCAAAATGTTGCAAATCGCAGATGAAATGGGGTGTATCACCGTGGATGGCCTTGGGATGTTGCTACATCAGGCGGTTCCCGGTTTCGAACGGTGGTTTGGTACAAGGCCACCGGTCGACCGCGCCACGCGTGCGGCTGCGTTGCGCTGATGTTTCTATTGGGACTGACCGGTTCAATCGGTATGGGTAAATCGACGACCGCCGCGATGTTTGCGGATGCAGGCTGCGCTGTTTGGGATGCAGACGCCGCAGTACACAGGCTTTACGCAAAGGGAGGTGCTGCCGTACCCGCATTCCTGAAGGCGTTTCCAGACGCAGTGATTGATGACGAAGTCTCGCGTCCGGCATTGAAGAAGATCATCGCCCAGGACGCCACTGCGCTGAAACAGATCGAAGCGATTGTGCACCCGCTCGTCGGCGAGGACAGAGCTGGGTTTCTGGCGGGCTCAACAGTTGATATCGTTGTTCTTGATATTCCGCTGATCTTTGAGACGGGTGGGAACAAGCATATGGATGCTGTCGCATGTGTCTCTACTTTAGGGGAAATTCAGCAAAAACGGGTGATGGACCGTGGCACGATGACCCTTGAACAGTTCGAAAACATCCGTGCAAAACAGATGCCAAATGATGAAAAATGCGCCTTGTCTGACTATGTGATTGAAACCGATACGCTTGACCATGCCCGCGCCCAAGTGCAGGCCATCGTTGCAGACATCAAAAGAAAGCTGACCCATGCGTGAGATTGTTCTGGATACTGAAACCACCGGTTTTGACCCTGAAAGTGGGGACCGTATCGTCGAGATTGGTGCAGTCGAACTTGTCAGGCACATGGCGACGGGCAAAACGTACCACCAATATATCAACCCCGAACGCGGAATGCCGGACGAAGCATTTCAGGTCCACGGCCTTGGGGATGAATTCTTGCGAGATAAACCCAAATTTGCGCAAATTGGGCAGAGTTTTCTTGATTTTATCGGTGATTCCAAGTTGATCATCCACAATGCGGCGTTCGATATAAAATTTCTGAATGCCGAATTGAGATGGATGGGACTACCGCAAATCCCATGGGCGCAAGCGCTGGATACACTAGCAATTGCGCGCAAACGCTTTCCCGGTTCACCTGCGTCGCTCGACGCGCTTTGCCGTCGCTTCAACATCGACAACACGTCGCGCACACTTCACGGGGCGTTGCTGGACAGTGAAATTCTAGCCGAAGTCTACCTGGAGTTGATTGGCGGTCGTCAGCCTGATTTCGTCCTGTCCACCAAGCCCGAGCGCAAAGAGGGGGACGCTACCCAGGACTGGTCGCCAAAGCCGCGTCCAAACCCCCTGCCCTCGCGGCTTTCACAAGAAGAAGCCGCCGCCCATGCTGAATTTGTCAGAAAACTGGGCGACGGCGCGGTTTGGAAGACGCTTTAAGCGTCGGCTTTTGGTGGGTTTTCAGCCTGACGGCGCGCGATCTCGTTGCGGTAAAGCGAAACAAAATCAATGTTTTCCAAGTTCAGTGGGGGGAAGCCGCCATCGCGTGTGATGTCGCTGACAACCCGGCGCAGGAACGGAAATATCATGCGCGGGCATTCGATCAATAAAAACGGGTGCATCTGATCTTCCGGAACGCCCTCGATGTTAAAAATGCCGACATAATCAATCTCAAGCAGAAACAGCATTGCGTCGCCGTCTTTGGCTTTTGACGTCACTTGCAATTTGATTGCGGATTCGAACTGATTGTCTGCAGACCGCTTTTTAGCGTCCAGATTGATCTGCACCTGAACATCAGGCTGCACATCAGTCGGGGCACCTTTTTGGGCCATGATATTTTCAAACGACATGTCGCGAATAAACTGACCCAAAATGCGCATTTGCGGCTGGGCGGCTTGGGTCGGTTGCGTTGCTTCTTCTTCAGCCATCGTAGGGGCTCCTTGAAAGTAAAATATTCATTTCGTCTGGCTTATCAGACTAGATTGGGGCGCTCAATGCTTAGTCCAACCTGACGGACGCTGGGTTTTCTTCTCGTCTTCGGACAATTCGTGATACTCGCCATCAATCACATCACCGTCCATGGGTCGATGCTGTTGCTTTTGTGTGTTACCAAATCCTGCGTTGATATTAACCGACCCACTCATCTTGATCCGTGACCGCATCGCCTGAAATGCGGCCCTTCTGATACCTGGCATGAGCAAGGCAAAACCAACAGCGTCTGTGAAAAATCCCGGTGTCAGCAGCAATGCACCTGCAAACAGGATCATTGCGCCGTTGACCAGCGGTTCAGTCGGATCGCGTACTTCCGAAAGCGATGATTTGATCTGACCCAAGGCTATCGCGCCCTGTGCACGCATCAGAAAGGTGCCGATAAGAGCTGTCAAAACAACAATCGCGAGGGTCCAGCCGAGGCCAATTGCCCCACCTACCTGTATGAACAACGCTATTTCTATCAGGGGTACGGCAAGAAATGCCAAAAACAGCCACATGGTGAGGGTCCTTTCATAAGGGCCAGAGTGGACTTGGCCCGGTTCACACCCTACATAAGGGCAACAGACCGCCGTTTCCATGTTTCTCAGCAAGAGGTTCCTATGAATTCGCCTATGATACAGCTTCTGGTACTTGCCGGCATTGCGGTATTTCTGATTCTGCGTTTGAAAAATGCGCTTGGCACCCGTGAGGGATTTGAAAAATCGCCAGAATTGGATGCAAAATCTAAAAAGCCGTCCGGCCCGGCGTTTGAAGTGATTGAAGGGGGTCCGGACCTTGATATCACGGATCACGCGCCAGAAGGTTCGGAAACAGCGATTGCACTGGCCGACATGAAACGGGTCGAGCCTTCTTTCGGTGTGAACGACTTTCTGGGTGGTGCCCGCGGCGCATATGAAATGATCGTGATGGGATACGAGCAGGGCAATCTCGACGACATCAAGCCGTTCCTCTCTGAAGAGATTTACGAAAGCTTTGTGGATGGCGTTGCTGCGCGTGAAGACCAGGGCTTGGACGTCGAATCCCACTTCATCGGTATCCGCGAGATGGAATTGGACAGCGCTTCGATGGACAATTCCACAAATGAGGCTGAGCTAACGATTCGGTTCGTGTCGGAAATGACATCGGTCGTTAAGGATAAGGACGGAAACGTGGTCGAGGGCAGCCCCACCGAAGTGAATCGTCAAAAAGATACGTGGGTATTCTCGCGTATCATGGGCTCGGATGATCCAAATTGGTTGCTCGTTTCTACAGACGGTTAATTCGTGCCTGTTCGGGCACAATGCTATGGGCGGTCCTGATGGTGCCGCCCGTTTCTGCGGATGTGACCTACACGGTCATGGGATACGACCAGATTGATGCATGGGACGCTGACGATCACGGTGCAGCTCTCAAGACATTCCTGAACACGTGCCGCGATATGAAGGACGTGGATTGGAAAAATCTGTGCAAATTTGCCGAAGCCGACCCGGACCCGCGAAAGTTCTTTGAACTGTTCTTTCGTCCTGTTCTGATCGAAGACGGAAAAGACGCGATGTTCACAGGCTATTTCGAGCCGGAGCTTGAGGGCGACCGATATCCTTCTTCGCGTTACAAATACCCCGTCTATGCCATGCCGGAAGAGGCAAAAGTGAACAATCCCTGGCTGCCTCGCCGGGAAATCCTGAATTCTGACGTCATGAAGGGCCGTGGCCTCGAGATCGCGTATGTTGATGATCCTGTTGAGCTTTTCTTTCTGCAAATTCAAGGCTCAGGCCGTATCCGATTGCCAGATGGCAGTCATATCCGTGTGGGATACCGTGGCGCAAACGGTCAGCCGTACCGGTCTATCGGGGTCGAACTGATCCGCCGGGGTGTGTATGACGCCCATCAGGTCAGCGCCGATGTGATCAAGAACTGGGTGCGTCGCAACCTCGAAGACGGGCGCGAACTGCTGTATCACAATCCGTCCTACGTGTTCTTTCGTGAAGTAAATCAGGTGCCCGCAGAAGATGGCCCTTTGGGTGCAATGAACCGCTCCGTTACCGCAATGCGCACGATCGCGGTCGATCCGTCGTTTGTCCCGTTGGGTGCTCCGGTCTGGATCGAAAAAGACGGGAAAGACCCCCTTCACCGTCTGATGATTGCGCAGGATACCGGCTCTGCCATCAAGGGCGCACAACGGGCTGACGTTTTCTTTGGTACCGGCGATGCGGCAGGTCGTGCGGCTGGAAAGTTGCGTGATCCCGGTCGGATGATGGTTCTGATGCCAATTCAGCGCGCTTATGCCCTTCTCCCCGAGCCGCTGTTATGAGCCGGAAGCGGCTGAATAAAGACGATCTCTCTCTGTGGCAGAAAGTGACGGAGCGGACCGAGAAACTGGATCTGAACCAGCTGTTTCGCCCCGAGATCGACGCACCTGCCCCCAGCCCGCCACAAATTCGCAAGACCACTTCGGTTCTGATGGGCAAACCTACACCAAAACCGCGGCGCGCGACCCATGATCTGATGCCATCCCTGCCCGACCAAATTCGCAAATCACCAATTCAGATGGACAGTAAGGCGTTTGGCAAATTAAAGCGCGGCAAACTCCATCCAGAAGGGCGGATCGACCTGCATGGGATGACGTTGGACCGCGCCCATCCAGCGCTGACAAAGTTTATTCTGGGCTCACATGCCAAAGGCCGCCGTCTGGTGCTGGTTATCACCGGAAAAGGCAAGATGCGCGATGAAGGGGGACCAATCCCTGTGCGTCACGGCGTGTTACGCCATCAGGTGCCGCAATGGCTTGCGACGCCGCCACTGGCCAGTGCCGTGTTGCAGATAAGTCAGGCGCATATCAGTCATGGCGGTGGCGGCGCGTATTATGTCTATCTTCGCCGTCAGCGTTGAAGTCGCGCCAACCTGTCTTGGTATTTCAGAATGCCAGCGGTCGCCATCATGGCAGCAATCAGATAATAGATCGCAATCGGGATCATTTGCTCGGGAAAATTCACGCCCAGATCAATAAATAGCCCTGTGACACCCGGACCGATGGCCGACCCGAAGACCATCAATGCCGCCCCTACCGCTTTGATTGATCCGATATAGCGCGTGCCATAAAACTCGGCCCAGAAAACCGATGTTGCCGTGGCCTGCATCCCTTGGCCGACACCGAAAATCATCAGTCCGATACCAGCGGCAAAGATCGTATCGGCATAAGCCAAAACAGCAAAAGACAGGGCAAAGGGCAGAATCTGCACGGGCGTCACTCTGTTCACGCCAAAACGGTCCACAGCCCAGCCCGTAACGAATGTCGAAATCACAGATGTCACGGTATAAAGCGGCATCAACGCCACGAAACTGACCAATGACCAGCCTTTGACCTCGGTCAGGTGGACCTGCTGGAAAAACAGTGCTGTCCCCCACGCTGCCGGTCCGATTATCATCGGTATCATCAACCAAAACAGCCCATGGCGAAACATTTCAACCCGGGTCCAGTGCCGTCCGTCCATCCCGGCAACTTGCGTTGTTTCAGCCATGGATTGCGGTGTTCGTTCCTGGCGAAGCAGCACCAACATCACCGGCATGGTGATCAAAACCAGACACGCCGCCAAGATCCACAAGCTGCGCCAGTGATAGCTGGCAAAAAGCGCCACAAACACAACAGGTAACACCGCCTGCCCGGCTGCAAAGCCCATGGATGACAGCGACAGCGCCTTGCCTCGGGTCTTTTCAAACCAGCGGACCATTGCGAGAGCGCCAAGCTGTGACATCATTCCCTGACCGCTAAGGCGCAGCGCGTAGATCACAAAGATCAACGCGATCCAGTTCGGCACGGCCGCCATTGCAAGGCAGGCACCCGCCAGCGCGATCATCACCCAGAAAGACAAACGACGCACCCGGAAGCGGTCAGTCAGAACGCCGGCCCAGACCATTGTAATGGCCGAAAACGTTGTGCCAATCGTATAGATTCCACCCCATTGCCCGTCACTTAGACCAAACTCTGCCTTGATGTCCCCCGCAAACAGCGAGATGAAATAGGTCTGTCCGTAGGACGAGGTGAAGGTCAGCAGAAAACCTGCCAACAAGAAAAGCCAGTTAGCCTGAATGAAACGCAAATATGCCATGCGCCATCATTTTCAGGCGCATGGCGAAATGAAAAGCGTTAAAGCACGTAGCGCGACAGATCGGTTGAACGTGACAACTCGCCAAGGTTTGTTTCAACAAAGTCAGCATCGACAACGATCTTTTCACCGCTGCGGTCGGGCGCGGTAAAGGAAAGCTCCTCGAACACCCGCTCCATCACAGTGTAAAGCCTGCGAGCCCCAATGTTTTCAACGGCTTGGTTCACATCTGCGGCGATTTTCGCCAGCGCTTTGATGCCGTCTTCGGTAAAGGATACCTCGACCTCCTCCGTGCCCATAAGCGCTGTGTATTGCAGCGTCAGCGCGTTGTCGGTTTCGGTCAGGATACGCACAAAGTCACCCTCTGTGAGGGCTCTTAATTCCACACGGATTGGCAGGCGGCCTTGAAGTTCGGGCAGCAGATCTGACGGCTTGGCCACGTGGAATGCGCCAGACGCAATGAACAGGATATGATCGGTTTTTACCGGCCCATGCTTTGTCGAAACTGTTGTCCCTTCGATCAGCGGCAGCAAATCGCGCTGCACGCCCTCGCGGCTGACATCAGCGCCACGGGCATCAGAGCGGGCGCAAACCTTGTCGATCTCGTCCAGAAAGACGATTCCGTTTTGCTCAACCGCGTCGATCGCAGCGCGGTTCACCGTTTCATCATCCAGCAGCTTGTCAGCTTCTTCACCAATCAGAATTTCATAGCTTTCAGAGACCTTTAGCCGTTTCTTGGTTTTGCGCCCACCCATGGCTTTGCCGAACAAGTCACCAAGGTTCATCATGCCCATGCCGCCACCACCAGGCTGGCCTGGAATGTCCATTGTCGGAAACGGGCTTGAGGTGTCAGCGATCTCCAACTCGATCATGGTATCGTCCAACTCGCCAGACTTCAGCTTTTTGCGGAACATGTCACGCGTGCCTTCACGGGCATCTTCACCGGCGATTGCGTTGATCACGCGTTCCTCGGCGGCCTTGCGGGCGCTGGCTTTGACATCCTCGCGCATGTGTTCGCGGGTCATCACGATCGCGCTGTCCACCAGATCACGGATAATCTGTTCGACGTCGCGACCGACATAGCCGACTTCGGTAAACTTCGTCGCCTCGACCTTCAGAAACGGTGCGCGCGCCAGTTTGGCCAAACGGCGGCTGATCTCGGTCTTGCCGACGCCGGTGGGTCCGATCATCAGAATGTTCTTGGGATACACCTCGTCGCGCAGATCATCGCCCAACTGTTTGCGGCGCCAACGGTTGCGCAGCGCCACAGCAACGGCGCGTTTGGCATCATTCTGGCCAATAATGAAACGATCAAGCTCAGAAACAATTTCGCGGGGGGTCAGATCGGTCATGGTTTGATTTTCTCCACCGTGAGGTTGCCATTGGTGTAAACGCAGATTTCCGATGCAATCTTCATTGCGTCACGCGCAACGGTTTCTGCATCACGATCACTGTCCATCATGCCGCGTGCGGCGGCCAGCGCATAGTTCCCGCCGGATCCGATGGCAGCAACGTTGTGTTCAGGTTCCAGTACGTCACCCGCGCCGGTAATGATCAAAAGCTCGGTCCCATCTGTTACGATCAACATCGCCTCAAGCTTTTGCAGGTATTTGTCGGTGCGCCAGTCTTTGGCCAACTCGACACTTGCGCGGGCAAGCTGGCCGGGGGTCGCTTCAAGTTTGGCCTCAAGGCGCTCCAGCAAGGTGAAGGCGTCAGCGGTTGATCCGGCAAAGCCTGCCACGACATCAAATCCCCCTGGGTTCAGTCTGCGAACCTTGCGGGCAGTGCCCTTGATCACCGTCTGGCCCAGACTGACCTGACCGTCTCCAGCAATCACCACTTCACCATCTTTCTTGACGCCGATGATCGTGGTCCCGTGCCATCCGGGGAATTCTTGGCTAGACATGCGCGGTCTCCTTTTCTTAGCTCCTATATGGTCCCCGAAAACGTGGGGGACAAGGGCGGGGGCACTTGTGGCATAGTCTTGCCGAGGCTAGCGTTAATCCATGACCCAAGAACACCAGCTTCATTTTCATCTTGAGCATGGCCTATGCCAAAGCGCAGCCGCGGGCGATCATCCGTTTATTGCAAAAATGGCCTTGGTGCTGGAATCTGCGCAGTTTAGGGTCGAATACCGTGAACATGGCGATACAGATCGCAGTGATGACACCTATGTTTTAAGCCATATGAAGCCGCCCCCAACAAAGCGTGGCTTGGTCTTTCGGCGCGTCTATGAATATCCGTTCTGGCAGATCGAAGCATCTGCCGAGCGATGGCAATGGGATGTCGCACAGGCTCGATTTGACCCGACACAAGTACCCGGTGCCGATGCTGCGCAGTTCTATGCTTTCTGGCAAAAGCGTCAGTATCGTGACGCGCCGCAAAACACCTCGCGCGAGGGGTTCGTCTATATCCCGCTTCAGGGGCGTTTGGGGGAATGCCGGTCGTTCCAATCATGCAGCCCGCTTGAAATGATTGAACATTGTCTGGCGCATGATCGCATCCGTAAGGTTATTGCCACGATCCACCCCGGCGAGGTTTATTCCGACGTTGAAATTGCAGCACTTGAGGCGTTGGAGCGTAAGCACAAAAGGTTGCGGGTCGATGTGGGCGATATGGTCCCGCTTTTGCAAACCTGCGATTATGTCGTGACGCAAAACTCTGGCGTTGCGTTTGCGGGGTACTTCTTTGGCAAGCCCGCGCTGCTGTTTGGCAAGATTGATTTTCACCACATCGCTGTTCATGCCGATATGGCCAGACTGGATGACAGCTTTGCCGAAGTAAGCCGTGCGTGCCCGGATTATGCCCGCTATCTGTATTGGTTCTGGCAAGATCAAAGCATCAATGCAGGGCGCGACGATGTTTACGGAAAGATCACAGCGCGGTTTCGCCGTTTCGGATGGCCAATAGAATAAGGGCGCACCGTTTCTGGAGCGCCCTTTGAAAAATATAGCTTTTTCTGCGGCTTAGATCGACTCTTCGATCCAGCTTTGCAACTGGCCCTTGGGGCGTGCGCCGGACATGTTCGATACAACTTCGCCGTCTTTGAAGATGAACAAAGCAGGGATACCGCGCACACCCATTTGGGCAGGGCTATTGGGGTTGTCGTCAACGTTCACTTTGACGATCTTTACCTTGCCGGCCATCTCGTCTGAAAGGGCTTCCAGCGACGGGCCGATTTGCTTGCAGGGGCCGCACCATTCTGCCCAGAAATCCACCACTACGGGGATATCGGAATTTTTAACTTCAGCGTCGAATGTTGCGTCTGTGACTGCGACCGTGGCCATGATGCTCTCCTGCACAAGGATTGATTAGAGTGGGAACCTAGGTAGCCGCTGTGACTTCGTCAAGATCGACAGAGCGAGACAGGGCATTTGTGATCAGATCGTGGGGCAGTTCCATGAGTGTTGCGCTGCGCGTCCATAAAATTGCCGTGCTGATCCGATGATCCGGGAAAACCTGCGACAAAGCTGACGCATAAGCCCCCATTTGCCGCAAAAGGCCTTCGGGGCAGACATTTGGATCGCTTGGCACAACGCGATTGGTTTTGTAGTCGATTGCTAGGACCTGCGTGTCGCTGACCAAAAGCCGGTCAATTGTGCCGTGCATCCGCTTTGCCCTGATGTTGGCTGTGATCGGCACCTCTACCAAGGCATCGGGTGTGAAAATGTGGCTGATATCAGGGCTGTTCATGACGCCTATGGCTTCGTCCAGCGCGCTTTTGGCGATCAACGGATCATACCCATCGCTAAGACTGTGCAACAGTGCATCCCAACCACCACTTTGCATCATTGGCATGGTTTCAAGCAATTTATGGACAAGGTTTCCATACGCCTTGGCCGCCTCTTCCGACATTCCATCCTCACCGCCAAGCGCTCTTGGACCGCCCATGTTCGAGGGCGAAATGGTCGTCGGACGCTCTGGCACATTGGGTATGGGCTGTGAATAAACAGGCTCTAATACTGTGGTACTTGCATGCTTGTCTTGATGTGGCTTGATCGGAAGTCCATCCCAATCTCCATGCTGGAATCGCATGATGCCTGTGTCACCAACCGCCACAGCACCCGCTTGCCCCATTGCTGAGCCGATCATCTGGTACCAACTGCTTTTGTCCTTGGGCAGATCGCCCGCCGCAGCAACGATCAGCCATTTTTCCGCCCGTGTCATTGCGACATATAGCAGGCGCAGGCGTTCATCGCGTTCGCGATCTTTTCGTGCGTCAAGCGCGGCGCGCATCGCATCCGGCATGTCAGTTTCGGTCATCTTCCAAACAGGCGTATCACCGATCTTTATAATTTCGTCACGAACGACCAAAGTGCGCTTTCCCGTATCCGGCAGAATGACAATCGGTGCTTCAAGACCCTTGGCACCGTGTACCGTCATCACCCTGATCTGGTCTGATGCATTGTCGATCTGACGCTTGATCTCAAGATCGTCGGTTTGCATCCAGACCAGAAACCCTGTCAGACTTGGGATCGCACCGCGTTCATAGGACAGTGCTTGGGCAAGCATGGCGTTGATGCCGTCTTCGGCCTCCGCCCCCAAGCGTGCCAGCAGTTTGCGGCGACCGTCATGGCGGGTCAGTATCCGCTCGATCAGATCATAGGGGCGCAGAAAATCAACTTTATCGCGCAAATCCTTAAGGATAGAGACTGTTTCAGGGTAGTCATCACTCACGCGCAACGTTTGCCATAGGTGATCTTCTTTCCGGTAATGGGACAGTTTGAACAGCATCTGTTCCGACCATCCAAACAGCGGCGATTTCAACGCAGTAGCAAGCGAAAGGCTGTCTTCGGGGGTGGCAAGGAAAGACATCAACGCAGCCAGGTCTTTCACCGCCAATTCTGCACCAACCTTCAGCCGATCCGCTCCGGCAATGGGCAGACCTGCTGTTTTGCACGCGCGAATGAGCTCTGAGAACAGTGCACTGCGTCGTTGAACAAGGATCAGAAAATCACCGGCAGTGATCCGCCGCCGCTCGAAATTGCCAGATTGATCTGCATCGACGGGAATATAATGCTCTTGTTCGACCAAGATTTTGATCTTTGCCGCAATCTTGTCAGCCAGAACCACCGTATGGTGATGGTCTGACAGCTGATCCACAGGATCAGACCACTCACGGTCGTCTGTTTCTTCGGTTTTTTCGACTAAAGGCCACAGATCAACACGACCGGGCAGGGCGGATTTAAACGCAATATGCTTGCTGTCCGCCTCGAATCCGGCGCTGGCATGGGCCTCAAAGCTGGTGTCGACCAGTTGCAAGATGGCAGAGGACGACCGAAACGAATAATCCAGACTGCGCCGTTGAAAAATCTGGTCAGCGTCGGTGATCTTTCCGCCGAACAAGGTCTGTTTGTGGTCGAATTCGCGCGGGTCCGCCCCTTGGAACGAATAAATGGACTGCTTTTTATCACCAACGACGAACAGGGTACGCGCGCCATCTTGACGCGCGCCATCGCCACTGTAAAATTCGTCTGCCAGCTTTTCGATGACATCCCATTGCCGCGGGCTTGTGTCTTGTGCTTCGTCCACCAGAATATGATCAATGCCCCCGTCAATGCGGTAAAGCACCCAAGCCGCGACCGCCGGATTGGTCAGAAGGGCGCGGGCTTTCAGGATCAGATCGTCAAAATCCAGCCAGCCGCGCTTTTGTTTTTCCAGCGCGTACCATTTTAGAAAGGCGTGTGCAAATTGGTGCAGCACATGGGTGCGTTGCGCAGCTTTTAGCGCCAGTCGCGCATCGCGGGCAGCCTCGACCCGTGCCATCAGATCGTCAACCTGAGACATGACATGGGCCAAAACTTTTTGGGTCGCCTTGGTGGGAACTGCGCCAATTTTGGCGCTGTACGGCGAAGCGGCAGTACCTCCCGTCAGAAAGATACCTTCCAGAACGGGCAGGGCGGTGATGTCCAAAGCCTTGATGCTTTTCAGCTTTTCCGCATTCTTTTGGTCGGTAGCGCTTTTGTCTTTCATCGCTGTGATCATTTTAGCGATGATATCGGCCTCGGACCCCAGAAAAACCGACGCAGAAATATGATCTTCGTTCAGCCCTCGTGGTTGATCGAACAGCGCGAGCGTACCGTCCCAAGACAATGCGTCGGAAAACCCTTCGCGTTCACCTACAATGGCACTGGTCAGCTTGCTGAAATCCTCGCCCGTGTAATCTCTGGCCAGTGCAGTCACAAGCGGACCATCATGGTCTTCGACCATGCTATCGACGATTTCGGCACGCAGCAGATCAGCCGCGCGGTCTTCTATTTCGGTGAACTGGGGGCTGACCCCCGCCTCAAGAGGAAATCTTCGCAATAGAGACGCACAAAACGAGTGGATGGTTTGAATTTTGAGTCCACCGGGGGTCTCGATCGCACGAGCAAACAAGGTACGCGCCATTCGCAGTTTTTCAGGTGTGAAGGCATCCGTTATCCCAAGATCAGCTAAAGATTTGCGCAGATCATCATCTTTCAGCATCGCCCAAGCGCCCAGCCGTTTGAACAGCCGGTTCTGCATCTCTGAGGCTGCGGCTTTGGTATAGGTGAGACACAAGATATGCTGCGGCTCGACCTCGTTAAGCAGCAATCGCGCAACGCGGTCTGTCAGAACGCGGGTCTTGCCCGAACCGGCATTTGCCCCCAACCAAGTCGAAGCATCCGGGCGTGCTGCATCAATCTGGGCGCGGGTCGCATCATCAAAGGGGGCGGTCATGTCAAATCCTCCGGCGTGGGTTCGGTGGTGGCATCCCATTCGCCAAACCGGGCCAGCTGGTCATAGTCGCCGGCAAAATCAGTCGTCTTGACCATCCGCCGCGAGGTAAACCCCTGATCGTCTGAAAGATAACTGGTCATCAGGGCATGCAGCTTTGCAAGCACCTCATGAGGTGGTTCTTCTTCAAGTGGTGCTGCCAGTTCGACCGGATTGCTGCCCAACCCGATATAGGCGGCCTGTGCGACAGGTGCTGCGCCAATTTCCTTGAACCCGCCCTCTTCGACCATTGCCGCCTCAAGCAACAATTGCTTGTCGAATGCTTTTTGTTCGGGCTTGCTTGGCGGCGTGCCGGTTTTGTAGTCATAGATCAGAATGTCACCGTCATCGGTTCGGTCGATCCGGTCGGCAAAACCCGTGAGCGTAAAGCCAAGATCGGGGAAATTATGACTGCCCTTGGCGGCTTTCTCGAAAGCAGCGGGGCTGGAATAACTTTGGCGCTTGATCTCATTCTCGATAAACCAATCTGCGATACGTTCGATCTTGGTCAGCCACATCACGCGCGCAGCAGGCCAGGGGGCTTGTTCCTCCAGCACGTGTGATGCGGTTTCTAACAAACAGGATTTAGTGAGTTTTGCCGGATCAGCCGCTACGGACTTGATGAATTTTTCCATGATTTCGTGGACGATAACACCACGCACTGGCGCATCCGGGGATTGAACCAGCGGGTTAAGTGCGCGCAGCTTCAGGCTGTGCTTGGCGTAAACGGCATAGGGATCGCGGATAAGGCGCTTGATTTCCGTCACCGACAACGCATGTGGCCGTGCGGCCTTTGGCGGGCGTGGCGAGGGTCGGGTCGCAGGGGGCATCCTTTGAACGGCTTCCAAGGCGCGGGCTTGTTGCAACCAGTGATCTCCACGTTTGATCATGGCCGTCCAGGCGTCATCGCCGCCTTGCTGCGGCAGGCCGTTCAACAGGTTTCCAAGCCGGTTGAGCCAGCGGGACGGAACGGTTTCCGCCTCGTCTGACCGAATGGCGCGGCTCAGGCAGACCTCGGGGGCACCAATGGATTGTTGGTAGTCATGCGCCGAAAGCCCGATCCGCCGTTCAGGCAGCAATAGACCCGCCTTGAGCCGCATCTGCCTGTTCAGCCAGGGATCGGGCGGCGGTGCCTCAGGCCATGTGCTATCGTTCAGTCCCCCCATGATCACCAGGTCCGCCCCCTGAACACGCGCCTCCATCGTGCCCCAGATCATCACATGGGGGTGTGGGGCGTCTCGTTCACGGATTTCACCATTCTGCAAAAGCGCGGTGACAAGATCAGCATAGTCCGACGCCGACATTTCGCCCCCGTATTGCGCGTTCGCCGCCAGATCGGTCATTACCATGCTGGCTTGCTCGCCCGCGTTTTGGTTCCATAGCCAGTTTTCAGTATGAGGGTTTGATCCGTCGGCAATTTCATTTGCGCGAGCCAGATGGGCCGTCACCCATTCTTCAAGCGGCTGATCGTCAGATATCTCAAGGTTCGTGAAATGTGCGCCGACCCAAATTGCCCACGCATCCATTTGATCGGGGTTGTCCGAGCGCTCAACAGATTTACGCGCAAGCCGCAAAATCCCGTCGGCATCTGGATACGGCAGGCCATCACGCCGCAATTGCAACTCCAACCGCTGTGTATAAAGCTGATGAAGATTGCGATGGCCACCGCTGTGGGTCAGCGGATGCTTTAGCAGTGTCAGCAACGCTTCTGAATCCAGCTTGCGCAGAAACAGATCGGCCACATGCCGCAGAAAACGACCGGGTGGCGACAGGTGAAGCGGCGATCCGGCGCTGTCATCGGGTACAATGTTCCAGCGGTCCAACGCGGATGTGACCTGCCGCGACAGCATCCGGTCGGGGGTAATAAGCGCTGCGGTTTGCCCATCTTCCACGGCCTGCCGCAATCGCATCGCAATCGCGAGCGCTTCGGCGCGTGGCGTAGGGGCCTGAATCAAGGTCAGACCTCGGGTCGCTTTCGCGAGATCGGGCAGTTTCGGCCCTTCGGTTAACCAGAAATGCGTAACAGGTGCCGGGCGCAGCGACAGGGAAACCAGCGCATTGCGTTCGGGCGATGGCGGAGCTTTGTCCGTCCAGGCGTCGATTTTGCTGCGCTGCATGTCAAGGCTGCGCAGCAAATCGCGGAACCTGTATTGCGGGTGGTCTTGCGAAAGTTTCTCTTGATCTTCGCCCAGATCCGTCCAGACCGCACTGGGCATCTCAAAGTCGAGCCCCGGAAGGATGATGGCCCCTTGCGGCAGGCGCGCCACGGCTTGCATCAACATTGCCGAGGTGCCGCGTGATCCGGTTGAGCCGGCGACAATAATTGGGTTTTGGGGCGGCGTTTCTTGCCATTCCGCGATCAGTTGCAAGACGATCTGGCGTTGCCGTGTGCGTGGGTCGGGGCGGGTCACGCTTTCGCCAAGATAGCGGTGCGCGATATCCAGAAACTGCTTGGCCCGTTCCCAATGCCCCGATTGATCGCTGACATCCAGATTGGTGACAGCATCCACAGGGACACCTTCGCCCTGCATTTCGTCAATCAACCCAGCCAGGCTATCTGACAGATCATAAAGGGATGCGCGGGGCGCAAGATCAGGCGCTTGATCCAACAGTTTGGATACGAGGGTAATCAACTCTAGCCGCCGTCGCAAAGCAGGGCTGGGGCGCGGCAGGGATATGCCAGTGGCAAGGCTGTCCAGATTGTCGATCAGATGGATGCGTGGCAACAGGCTGGCGGGGCCTGCATCAAATAGCTCGCGCAAACGGCGCTGCATGCGGCGGGTGTTTACGATCAGATCGATCCGCGCCATGGCTTGAGGAGGATGGCCAGCAAGACGTTGCAATAATCCGTTTAACAGCTCTTTGGGAAAATCGACACCGGGCGCGAGGCCAAAGACCCGTGGGTCGCTAGAGGGATCAAACATCAGCATTCCTCAACATCTCTTCGGCAAGGGTGATCCCTTCGGGATGGCCAACGTCACACCAGTGGCCCGGATAGGTGATGCCAAACATGCGGCCCTGTGCCAACATCTTGTCCCACAACAGATTCAAGGAGAATACAGAGGCCGAAATAGTCTCTAACAAGTCAGTCTTGATGATTTGCACACCGCCGTAGATCACCCCAGGCCCGCGCGTAAGTCGCCCGTCCTTGGCCAAAATAAAGTCGCCTGAACCGGTGTGGCCAACAGCGTGATCAACCGGGATACCGATCAAAAGCGCGTCCATGATCGCAGGGTTCCATGCGTTTGACAGCATCGCAAGCGGGTTTGGCCCCGCCCAAATGGCATCAGTGTTCATCGTAAAAACCGGGCCATCACCAAGCAGGGGCAACGCATTGCGCAGCCCGCCGCCTGTCTCAAGTATCTCGGGTTTCTCGACAATTGTCTGAACACCGCGATCTGCCAGGTGATGCAGCAACGGCTCGGGTTTGTAATGCAGGTTTGCGACAATTCGGTCCGGTGAAATCGCCCTAGCCAGATCAAGTGCATGATCAATCAGCGGGCGGCCAGCGACCTTGACCATCGGTTTTGGCTGATCCTTGGTCAAATGCTTCATCCGCGTGCCAAAGCCCGCAGCAAACATCATCACGGCGTTGGGTGTGTCGCGCATCGCGTTTTCAGATCCTTCAGGAATTCGGGGCTTGGGCAGGGGAGTGTTGTGTTCACAAATTCAGCCAAATCGGCCAGATCCGGGTGATCAAGGTTGCGTTGCAGATACCCCCAGACACGCGGGATAAAGTCTACATAATGGGCCTTACCGTCACGCAGGCAAAGACGCGCAAAAATTCCTAAAATCCGTAGATTTCGCTGAATGCCCAACACGGCATAGGCGGTGCGGAAATCTTTGGGTTCCGTGTTCGTGTGGCTGATATAGTGGTCGATCATCTTGGCCTCGACCTGGAGCGGGACATCGCGGCGGGCGTCTTGCAGGATCGACACCAGATCGTAAGCGGGGTGGCCCAATAACGCGTCCTGGAAATCCAGCAATCCAACGCGCGCAACGCCTGTGCGGTCGGGCAGCCACAAAAGGTTTTCCGCATGAAAATCTCGCAAAATGACGACATACGGGACTTGACCAAGCTGTTGTGCAAGCGGGCGAAATAAAAGGTCAAACTGCGCAAATGCGTCTGGCTTGCCTGCATACCATGCAAACGCCGGGTCCGTAATCGCAACCAGCCAGTTTGAATCGCAGACCGGCAAATCGGGGATGCTGGCTTGATGCAGGTGCAAAAGCGTATCGGTTGCCGCAGTGTATAGCGCGTCAGCCGTCCCAGCGGTTTCGGACATCAAACGCGCAAACAGGGCATCGCCAAGGTCTTCGATCAGCAAAAAGCCGTTTTGGCTATCTTGCGCCAGTATATGCGGTGCAGACAGGCCGTTCTTGATCAAAAACCGAGCAACTAGGACAAAGGGACGTATATCTTCGCCTTTGTCAGCGGGGGCATCCATGAAAACGGCAGTGGTACCATCGGCCTTTGTCAGCCTGTCGTACCGGCGGTTAGACGCGTCCCCGGCCAGCAAAATGCGACTGGCCTGCCCCCAACCAGCAGCGTCGATAAATGTTTTTGCGGCATCAGAACGGGCGCTCATTTACGCCATCCGCTCAATTTTTCAGTCCATTTATCCGCGCTCCAAGCCGCTGTCAGCATGCGGGCATCATCAGAGGTTGTCTCAAAAGCGAGTTCCAAAGCAGCGTCAGGCTTGAGAACACCCAGCCTGTCGGGCCATTCAACCAAGCAAATCGCATCTTCAAAAGCATCCGCTAACCCCAACTCCTCGATCTCGAATGTCGAGGTGATACGGTACAGATCAGCATGCCAGATCTGACCTGCCGTGGTGTCATAGGTCTGGATCAGCGTGAATGTTGGCGAAGGCACATCTTCGGATTGGATCAGCAAGGATTGGATCAAGGATCGTGCAAAATGGGTCTTGCCTGCGCCGACATCCCCGGTCAGCAAAACTGTATCACCCGAGGACAGGGACGCACCAAGGCTGTGGGCGGCTTTTGCGGTATGCTCCGCATTTTGCAGATCAAGGGAAAGGGTGTGTTTCAACATAAGCCCAAGCTACTTGGCAGGGCTGGTCCGCCGCAAGGCGAAAGCTGACTTTAGGTGCCTTGTGTCAGTTCGGGAAAGGACGCTGCTGATCCGCTTTGATCAAGTTTTTTGACGATATGGAACCTGATCAATGTGGCCCCGGACACAATCGGAGAGATGACACATGTCATGGGCGTGTTATCGGTCAGATAGATCGGGATGCTCCAGCATTTGCGATCTGAAAAACTGCGCACGAAACCTTCGATTTCTTCCCACATGGGGTTAGGGGCCGACTTGCGTTTCCAGTCTTGGATCGCGTCATAAATGGTGACGTCTGCAAAGCTGGTTTCAGGATCAACCTGCCAGAGTTTTTGGTAGGCAGTGTTAGAGAAGGTCAAAATACCCGAGCATGAAAACACAGCAATTCCGTCATCCAGCGTGTCCAGCATGGATTGACCAAGCTCAAGTTCGGCGCGGAAATTGCGGGTCAGGCTGACCTCGGCGCTGATATCTTCGATCAGGAACGCTGTCGCCCCGTCAGGGTGCGGTCTGCCCTTTACCCGAAAGGTCTGTCCGGAATCCAAAGACCAGGTATCCTCGTATCTGCCATCGTTTGCGGCGGTTACCAGTTCTGAAATTGCGGTGCGCCAGTCTGCATAGTTCTTTGGCTCTGGCATCTTGCGTGTTTCGCGCAAACGGTCAAAAAATGTTTGCAACGCAGGTCTTGCGCTTAGAAATTCGGCTCGCAACCCTGTCAGGTCAACAAGTGCCGGGTTGAACAAAGCCAACTGGCCGTTCCGGTCAAAAATAGCGAGCCCGATAGACAGTTGTGCAAAGGTTTTTGTGAGTGTCTGAACGAAATTGCGTTGCGCCTCTTCGGCATGCACAATAGTGCTGATGCAGATCGCCTGATAGATGATGACATCGTCAAATTTCGTCTGGCTTATGTCGAACCATTCTTTTTTACCTGTCGCAGCATCGCGCAGGGAAACGCGTAGTGATCCTGTTGCGTCCACCGCCGTAAAGATAGGCTGCTCTTCGACGGACATGCCGGGACAGACGCGCGCCTGTAATACCAAACGGCGTTAAGGCTGACTCACGGGGATTCCCAAGGTAGCGAAAATCTGACTCTATGGTGATAGAGTGGGAGGGCGCGGCCATGGGTACAGCAATAGAATTACGGGTGGATTTTGACGGCGCGACATTGAGGTGGCTGGCCCGGAAAACGAAGAACGCGAACCAAAGCCGCAGGCTGCTGGCGCTGGCCGAGATCTACGATGGTGGCCGCCGGGGCGATGCGGCGCGGATCGGCGGCGTGGGTCTGCAGATCGTGCGTGACTGGGTCCTGCGGTTCAATGCCCGCGGCCCGGACGGGCTGATCGATGGTAAGGCACCCGGCCCGCAACCCAAGCTCAACGACACCCAACGTCAGGCGCTTGCAGCGATCGTGGAGAGCGGTCCGACCCCGTCGATCCATGGGGTCGTGCGCTGGCGACTGAGCGATCTGGCCCAGTGGCTTCATGCGGAATTTGCAGTGTCGCTTGACGAAACGACCGTGAGCCGGGAACTCAGGAAACTCGGCTATGTCAAGCTCACGGCGCGGCCCCGCCATCATGCGCAAGACAGCGACGCGCTGGAGGCGTTTAAAAAGGGGGCTTCGCAACCGAGATCGAGAAGGTGCGCGCAGGTCTACCGCAAGGCACTGCAATAGAAGTCTGGTTCCAGGACGAGGCACGGGTCGGTCAGAAAAACAAAATCACCCGCCGGTGGGCAAAACGTGGAACACGCCCATCGGCACCGCGTGATCAGCGCACCATCTCAAGCTATATATTCGGAGCTATCTGCCCGGCCATGGGCAAGGCAGCAGGGCTTGTCCTGCCAGTCTGCAATACCGACGCTATGACCCTCCATCTTGCCGAAATCGCCCGAATAGTGGTGCCGGGTGCCCATGCCGTCGTGCTCATGGATCGGGCAGGATGGCATATGACCGGCGCACTCGTCATACCCGATAATATCAGCATTATCCCGCTGCCAGCCAAATGCCCCGAACTCAACCCGGTCGAGAACATCTGGCAATTCATGCGCGATAACTGGCTCTCCAACCGCATCTTCGAGTCCTATGATGAAATCATCGATCATTGCTGTGAGGCTTGGAACAAGCTGATCGCTCAGCCCGACCGCATCGCCTCCATCGGATGCCGTCAATGGGCACAAGAGTTCTAATCAGTGCAGGTTGGTAT